>Ga0208362_1000385_pt1 | contig 14934 bp, 19 predicted proteins | sample LakMenEpi13Oct10_FD_150693 | JGI IMG/M metagenome (GOLD analysis project Ga0208362, IMG submission 150693) | Freshwater microbial communities from Lake Mendota, WI - 13OCT2010 deep hole epilimnion (SPAdes) | ecosystem: Environmental > Aquatic > Freshwater > Lake > Epilimnion/Euphotic zone ... | reverse complement strand
GGTAAAAAAAGTTTTCCGAATATAAATAATCTAAAGAAATTATACTAAATGGCTAGTGCAACTGAAAATTTTAAGGTATTTAAACGACTTAGTGTTTATATCGAGGACATTTTAAGTCAGTCGATCAATTACTTAACGAGTAAGTTCGACCAAAACAGAGTAGTATTTACTGCAGCCTCACCATTTGGGCAGTTATTATTAGTTGTTGAAAATTTAACTCAATTGGTTTTTTACTATATCGAGGACTCAATTACTGAACTCAATATTAATGAAGCAACTCGATTAACTTCAGTTTATTCACTAGCGAGTTTATCTGGACATAATCCTAGTCGAGCAGTTTCTGCAGTTGGCGAAGTAAAACTAGTAACTAATGCTGCAGCGATTGATGCTGAATATGATTTTGTAATTATTCCAAACTTAACTCGATTACGTTGTTTAAATAATGGACTAACTTATATTTTAGATCTTCCACAAGACGAAGTTAGATTTTCATTTAGCGGAAAGGACAATGGTTTAAAATTACAGATTCGTCAAGGAATTGTTGAGACCCAAACTGTTTCTGCAAAGGGCGTTCCAACTGACAGTTTTTCAATCGGCAGTCCACAAAACTTCTATGTAGATAACTTCTACGTAAACGTTTATGTGAATGGAGAAAAATGGACCAAATATGATTCAATCCTAGATATGCCTCGTGGAGAACGTGCATACATGATAAAAACTGGAGTTACTACTGGAATAGATTTATACTTTGGTAACAACAACTATGGCAAAGTACCTGGATATGGAGCTGACGTTACTGTTGAATACTTAGTAACTGAAGGCGCTAATGGAAATATTAGAACTAATGACCCATCGAAAGTTCAATTTGAATTTATTGATACTGGTTTTAGTATCCTAGGTGATGAAATTGATCTTAATCAATTTATTGATGCAGTTACCACACATCCTCCCTTCTTTGGTTCAAATCCAGAAGATTCTAACTTAACTCGTCTTATTGCTCCTCGCATGTCAAAGAGCTTTGCTCTAGTTAATGCAGACCATTACGAGATCTTATTGAGAAAACTTAAATTATTTTCAGTAATCAACGTTTACTTAGATGAACTAGACAATCGTATCTTAAATTTATTCTTGATTCCAGATATCAGAAAAACTTTCAATACTGGCCAAGATTATTTTAATGCAAATATTGATCGTTTTATTTTAAGCGATTACCAAAAACAAGAATTACTAAGATTTATTGAAAAATCCGGATCTAAATTAATTTCAACAGATATTATAATTATTGATCCTGTTCCATCTAACTATGTAATTAATACTTCAGTTATTGTTTTTGATGATGTTGACACTGAAATTATTAAGCGCGATATTCTTAATGCATTAGGAACGTTCTTCATTGAAAACACAAGAAGAAGTCGAATTCCAAAGAGCGACTTAATCAAAATTATTGAGAGTGTAAATGGAGTAGACTCAGTGTCAGTTAATATTATTTCACAAAAGAATGAACTTGCAAAAATTGCAAACCCAAATGCGGCAGATGTTGGACTTGATGAATTTAACGATATTGTGACTCTAGCAAACGAGCTTCCTCTAATTAGAGGAGGATTCAGTGATCGTTACGGAAACGTATATGCTACTGGAATTTCAGAAGAGTCCTTAGGTGCAGTAAATATCCAGATCAAGGCAATTATGCCAAGACCAAAAATGTAAAATAAAATGGTAAAAGGAAGCATATTTCGACCTGTACTTCAGCGTCGAGAAAAAAGAAAACACGTAGGTTTTGAGTATAAAGGTCAGATCCTAAAAAGAACCCTCTCTTCACAGATGTTTGGTGTAAATGAGACTCTTACTACTTATATTTCACAGATTGAAAAGATCGTCTATGAGTGGGTAGAGGCAGTAAAACAAATTAAGATCCACGCAAATCCTGCAGTGGACAAGTATGAAGAGAAAATAAAATAATTATATGGCAGATCAAAACCAAAAAATGAGTAAAGAAAGCCGTCGCCATTTAAAAGACGAGATTCAGGCTTTGCTAGGATCCATTGGTTCTGAGAACAATCAAAACGATTTAGTAATTGATACTGAAATCTCAAATGAAACTAAGGCAGAGAGCCCTTATGATTTCGAAGCAATGAGCAGTCAATTTACTCTAAAAGCTAGAGAAATAACAGATTCTCTTTTTAAGAATTTCGTAGATATTGGAATCTTTGAAGAAAACGATTATGCAAAACATAAAAAGGAATTAGATACAATTAACATTTCCAACTTCTTTTTCCAGTTAAAAACATTAAAGATAACAATTATTAAGGTAATGGAAGAAATTACCTCAGGTAATACTCATCCCCGTTTAATTGAAGTGATGGGACAGTTACAAGATAAGATGGCGGCAATTACTAAAATGCAGGCAAACTATATTATCTTTTTAGAAGATACTTATCAAAAATTAAATCGAGATAAGCCAGTAAATGAGGACGATCAGAAGATAGGTTCGAGTCCAGAAGAGGGACAATTTTTTATTACAGTAGGAACTAAAAACCTTACGAAAAGTTTACCAGCATCTTCCCTAGAACGCCCTAGTGGTAAAACATCTGGTACTCTCGTTAATCCAAGTAACAAGCATGAACTTATGCGAGAAAAAAACATTGAAATCGAATCTGATGATTCAGACGATTTTATCGATCTCACTGGGATAATTTAAAGTACGTATGAGAGATATAATGTCAAATAGTGGCGCATTCACGTCTCGTAAGATTTCTAGGATAGGAGGAGACGATGATGATACAAACACCTCGATATGGACCACCATTCGCATCAATAAGATTCTTGATGAAATCGATAATGGTCTAGATATTAAGGGTCTACATAATTCTCCATTTAAGGACAATGATATTAACTTAAAACGTGCAAATCTGCCGTTTGAATATACACCAGACGAATGGAAAGAGCTTTCAAAGTGTAAAGAAGATATTATCTATTTTGCATATAATTATTGTTATATTCAAACTGGAGACGGTGTTAAGTTAATTAAAGAAGCTGGCGGGTTACGTGATTTTCAAGAACAAATTCTTCTCGCATTTAAGAATAATAAAATGAATATCCTAATGGCAAGTCGTCAAACTGGTAAATCCGTGACCTCTGCTATTTTTATCCTGTGGTTCTTGCTTTTCCATGCTGAAAAAACTGCGCTAGTTGTCGCCGATAACTTTACAACTACTCGAGAATTATTAGATAAGTTTAGAATTTCATTAGATAACCTTCCATTTTTTATGAAGCCTGGAATCAAGCACATAAATACTGGAAATATTAAATTTGATAATGATAGTCGTATTGTTGGTCGAACTACTACTAAAAAATCAGGTATCGGTCTTACTGTAAACTTATTATACATTGATGAGTTTGCGCATATCGACCAGGCAAAATTAGATGAATTTTATCGAGCAATATTCCCTACTATCACGGCTGATCCTAATGCAAAATCGATTATTACGTCCACACCAAATGGTAAAAACAAGTTTTACGATATTTGGGTAGATGCGATTGAGGGCAGAAGCAGTTATGTTCCACTTCGTGTGGATTGGTGGCAGGTTGCTGGTCGTGGTGAAGAGTGGAAACAACAAGCGATTGCAGATATTGGAGGAATTGAAGATTTTAACCAGGAATATGGACTGCAATTCTTCTCTTCTGATGAACTCCTATTAGGATCAACTGAACTTAAGCGATTAAACAATATTAAAGTTGAATACTTAAATTCGCGACTTCCACTCAATGAAGATCGTGCATATATTAATGACTATCTGCTATTTCATCCAAAATACGTAACTCGAGAAATCGACGATTGGAAAAATGATCCAGCAAATTATGTGTTTACTATTGATACTGCAGATGGAGTAGGAGGAGACTATTCAGTTTTAAATATTTACAAAGTAGTGGCGATGCCAGTTTCTGAATTACTTAAGAAAAAAGATGCAGTCAGAAACGAGTTAGACACTATTTCGCTTGTACAAGTAGGAGTGTTCCGAACTAACAAGTTAGACGTTACTCAATTTGCAGCTGCAGCAGAATTCATTACTTACAAAATTTTTAATCCAGATAAAGTTCGCATTGTTCTTGAGATGAATCATAAAGGAGAAATAGTTCACTCTAGATTCTCAGATAATTCTAATTATTGGACTGGACAATTTGTACATAGCAAACACACTGAAATGGCAGTACAAGCAAAGCTAGGATTAAGACTTGGGCCAACGAATAAGATTAAATATTGCGAACGGTTCAAATACCTCATTACTATGAATAAAATTATTCCAACTGATTACTTAACTTTTATGGAGTTAATGTCATTTGGAAAAACCAAAGGCGGGTCGTACCGCGGTCAAAATGGAAATGATGATCTTGCCATGACATCAGTTAACCTGGCTCCATTCTTTGATTCTCCACAGTTCTGGGATCTAGGAGTAGACACTTATGAAAATATGCCTCCTACATACAGAAAAGAGATCGAGGAGAAAATATTTAGCATATATCGTGAAAATAACACGAAGAGTTTGTATAATTTTGAAGAGTTGAAGAGACTAAATACGATACAGGACACTTCCGTTCCTAACACTAAACCGACTGCGGTCAATGTATTTGATTTAGAATCTCTTGAACAAATGAGAAAAATAAAGAATAGATTTTTTAATTCTTAACATTTTCTTAGTATTATTATATAGAGCCGAAAAAAATCAATCAGTTATGCAATCTTTAAAATTCAATGGAGATATTACGTTAGACGAAGTCTTCAACCAGCATCGAATCTTGATCTACGACAATGTGCTAGATGCAATTCAAAAGAATTACAAAGATTCTACAATTGAAGAAATTAAAGTCGTAACGATTACCTTAAACAACATTGAGTATTCAATAAACCTTTCTAGAAGTAAATTTGTTAGTGGTCTAGAAAACGCTATCTCTTTTTACGAAGCAGCTGAGGAATATGAGAAATGTCAAAGCTGTGTAGACATCATCAAAGATCTTAATAAGAAAAAAAAGAGAAAAGCAACTAACTAACATATGGGATACGAAGAAATAAATGGTAAAATCAACTTACGCATTCAGGAAATATCAGAAAAACTATTAACTGGCGAAATAACTGAGCCTGAAAGAAACGAATTAGCACAACTCATCTATCCAAAATTAAAGTTTTATATCTGGAAATTCTGTAAAAATGAATTTGATACAGAAGAGGCTTTACAATATGCTCTAAAACGTATATTTAAAAATGTTGCTCAATTCAATTTTGAAAAAGGTAGATTTACTACATGGATTTATACAATTGCCCGTAACGAGACTCTATATTATCTTTATCACAAGAAAAAACACAATCACCTTGATATAGATGATCTTTATCCAAAGGTCGATCGACCAGATGATTTTGAAGATAATAAAAGCTATCACCTGGATATTGAAGAGCTCTATGCAAAAACAGTACACGAGATATTTAATATTGATGATGAGACGATGAAGAATATTGCAATCGATAAGATGATAAAAAACAAAAAGGTAAAACAGATTGCGACTGATTATGAAATGAACGAGAACACTGTAAAAACCAAACTTCGAAAAATAAGAATCGATATTCGAGATGCAGTAATTAAAGAAAATCCAGACCTAGAAGAAAAAATAAGAATGTTAATATGATGTTTGATAAAATTAATCCAATTAGAGTATTTAAGAATCTCAAAGCTTCAATTGAAGACCTAGCAAATTTCTATAAATACCAAAAAATTATCTTTGAGCTTCAGCGCGAAGGCAAGTTAGAGGCAATTGGTTTCTCATTAGATTCGAATGCCAACCTATATCTTGGAATAAATTTGAATCCTGAACTTTTGCTTTATTCTGAAACGTCAACTGAACCTGCCGAACTTAAGATGATTGGCGAAAAAATGAGAAAATACACAGATTTTCTAACAAAAGAAGGTATTCTCGACTTTGTTAAAGTCGATTACGATCGTATTCAGACAGAGACGTATTATGGATATATCCTTCAAGTAAGATATGACTTTAAAAAATACAGACGTGGCAGTTTTATTTATGGAATCAGCTACTTTCTTGCTATCGGAGCCTCTATTGCAGCTCTAGTATTAGTTTTAATCTAATAATCCATTAAAAACCAAATAAATAATAAAAATCAAATACTATGAAACGTTTTGAAGAATTTTTAACTAAGCACTGGACAAAAATTGTATTAATCTTATTACTTACAATCTTTGTAAATACTTGCAGCAATCCAAATAAGACTGTAAACAAACGTATTGACACTCTGTCAGCTAACGTAGATTCGCTTACTGCTGAAATCAATACTCTTAAGACTTCAACTTTAACTAAAACTGATCTTCAGATTGAAGGGCTAAAAGTTGAAAAAAGAATGATCCAGTCAACTGATCGTCGCATCCTAGATGTAAACAGGCAATCTGAAATTGACCAGGAGTTGAAAAAATTAGAAGGAAAATAATGATCGAGTGGATTAAGAGAAGCAAGGAGGGGATCATTCGTGCAATGTTCCTCATTCCTATTTTATCAGTTGCAACTATTTCTATTTCTCACGTAGTTAGCTGGTATGATTTAGCCAACCCAATTAGCTGGGCAGTATATCTTTCAGTTGCAGTAGAAATTGCTGCAATGTCAGCTATTGCCGCAGCCTCAGTTAAAGTAAAAGGATTTTCTGTATGGTTCGTGTTCATTATTGTAACACTTATCCAGTTTATTGGAAATATCTTCTTTTGTTATTCTGAAATAGATATTACCTCAACTTCATTTAAAAATTGGTCAGAATTAACTGGTCCAGTTTTTGAAATGATCGGTAGTGATATTACTGATACTATTGCACAAAGAAGATGGTTAGCCATGTTAGAAGGAGGCTTACTTCCTTTAATTTCGCTTACGTGTTTGCACTTTTTTATTAAGTACGGCGAAATAGATAATATTAAATCAACTAAACAGGTTGAGGAAAAAGTATTAATTGAAGAAGAGTTACCAGTCACCGAAGTAATCAATGGAGGACCAGTGGAAGAAGTAAAGCCGTCTGCTCCAATCGAACCATCAGTCGGAGGAGCTTTTCCAAAAATTGAAAGACGCTCTGAAATGAGCGAAAAAATGAAAAAAATCCAAGGAAAATGATTCCTAATTTAAACGAAGTTTGTGCATGCTGTGGAGGATATGAAGACCAACCGCTACTTCAAATATTCGGAGATAACTGCTTTAGAGTAGTAGAGGGTAAATCTACACATGGTGAATTTTGTATAGGAGATTTTGCATTTCCAGTAGACGGTTATCAGTGTACTGGATTAAATGTAGATATTGATGGCGGTGAAATAGTTCTATTTGATAATCAAATATTTGCTGCATCGCCAAGTCAAACTCTAGAGAGCGAAAAACTTTATGTTAGGGGTTTGATGCTCAGGATCATTTATCCTACCAATAACACAGACGGAGAAGAAATTCAACTTGTTGATAAATCCGTGAAACTAGTAATGGAAAATGCCGACTTAATTTCAGCAGAATATCCATTATACGACTTTTTTACAATCTTTACTAATCCAAAGTCAAATAAGGCCGAAGATTTAATAAATAAGATAAAGATAGTCAATCCTAACCTATTGTATAAAATTAGAGTTTCTGCTCTAATCATATATGGAAAGGCTGTATAAAAAAATAAAAAACAAATGCTAAATAGCGGAGTTGAATTAATAACATTATCAGCTGGTCTTAATTATGAGCCAACTTTTGTTAGTACAGATAAAAGAGTTCCAGCCGGAGCGCCAACCAGCCTTGGCTACTGGCAAATCGGAGAAATTCAACAATACGGATTCGCAAAGGGTCCAATATTTAAAGTTGGTTTCTTGGATGTAAGCAGTGTATCTGCAACCCATGTAAAAATCTGGGGAATCACTAATAAAAATAATGATGCTCCTATTTTCCCACTTACTTACTTTACGCTAAATCCTGAGGTTACTGTGTACTTGAAGAAATTTATTTTTTGTGATGCCTTTGGAGTAGAAGCAGTTGAGACTGATTACAATGTAATTGGGTACAAAAAAGCAGCAGTGCCTTTAGCTTGGTAATGAAGAAAGTTAACGAAAATAGTATTTCACCAATGGTTTCTCGAGGAGATTTTACTCGAGGCTTACCTTTTTATGGCTCTAAAGGGGACTTTAACTTTACTGTTTCTAGAAGTAAATTTACTCCAGGTATCTCAGTAAGTCAAGCTCCATTAACTGATATGTCAGTTAAAGGTGATCCTGGATTCTCAGAATTTGATATGAGTATCTCTAAACTTAAAATGTATTTTAAGCCTGGGGATAGAATTAGAGGTATTGCAGTCAATTCTATGCTAGATCATGAAAATGGAAAAATGGTAGTTGGTAAATTACACAAAATTGTTCCAGATTATTCAAATAATACCATGAAAGTTTGGGTTAAAAATCCCAAGACTCTAGAAATACAAGAAGTTTACCCTGAATCTATTGAGAGAATCTATGAATCACATAGAGCAATGTCATTCACTCAATTTATAAATTCGTAAATATTTACTTTTAATTGATTTGAAAAGCAACTAGTCTAAGAACCAGTTGCTTTTTTGCTTATATAAGATAAAAAAATAATTAGACATGAGTCAAAAAATTGATCCAGAAGAAGCAGAAAGGTTTCTCAATGAACAAGATGAAAAGTATGGAGTCAACAAAGCTGCCGAACTTGTTGTTGAGACTGAAAAGGAACCTGAAAAGATAACTAGCTTAGGTAAAGCGCAAAGCCATCAAAATCTAGTCGAACTTTCTGCCGCCGAAGAGTCTCCATGGAAAATATTAAACTTGGAAAATCTTCCTTCTCAGGGACTATTTTATCCAGAAGGAGCAGAACTGCTTATTCGTTCAGCAAAGACCAAAGAAATTAGACATTGGTCAACAATCGATGAAACTGATCCTATTGATGTCAGAGAAAAGATAAATTTTGTACTTAATGCCTGTACTAAATTTAAGATTAAAGGTCAGGCTATGCCTCTTAACTTTAATGATTTTCTTGAAATCGATAAGTACCATATTATTTTTAGAATATATGAACTTACTTTTCCAAATCAGGAGAATAAGCTATGGGCATACATTAAGTGTTCAAATACTCAATGTAATCATGTAAATCAGACCCAAGTTACAAGTAAGAACTTATTAGGTTTTAGATTTCCTGAAGAGCTTATGAAATGGTATTCACCAGAAGAAAAATGTTTTGTTATTGTTTCTGAAAAACTCGGAGAAACATTTAAGATCTTTTTACCAAATATTGGAACCTCTGCAAAATTCAGACAAAAACGCAGAGAAGAACAAGAAAAAGGAATCCCTATTGATGACTCCTTTTATTCATATGGACCTTACTTAATTCGAGAATGGCGAAAGATCGACATGTCTATGCTCACTGAACTAAAATTTGCATCTCTTGAATGGAAAGAAAACAAGTTTGTAGTTATCCATAAATTTACTGATTCTCTAGAAAAACAAAGCCTTAATAAAGCTGCTAGTGTTTGCGAAAAATGTAAAACACAGACGGAGAGCCACATTTTTTTGGGAGGAAGCTTCACTGTTAAAGATATTTTCATTATTTCAGCTGGACTTGATGAACTTATTTGAGCTTAATGCTCGGTTAGCGGTGAAGCTGGGTCAATCCCTAGACACTCTCTATAATTTAGAATACATGGAATACTCATTACTCTTAAATATTCTTAAAAAAGATATTGACGAGAAGAACGATGTCCTTACTCAAGAAACGACGGCTGTGTATAACAACCCAATTAAAGTCAATCTACCAGAAGGCTTAAAGTTAAAATAAATAACAAAAAGAAACAAAGGTGGCTGACAACAAATATAAAGTATCCAGTGAATTTTTAGATGCATGGTCGAAGAATTCTGCAGAAAGATTAGCAGAGGCAAAGGCACGCGTCGATGCCTACTCTGTTGCATATTCAGCTGCAAGTAAATTAGTCGATGATTATATTAAGGCTACTCCTGGAGATGCTGCAGAAAAAGCTAAATTTGATGCACAATATACCCCAACTGGTCCAGGTATCGATTTTGATAGAAGTGGAATTCGATTAGTAGATCTTAGCAATAAAATTAAGGACTGGAACGGAAGTTTATTACCGACTAAGGACTTAAAATCAAATCGGGGTGCAAATGAATATTACGCAAAGCTTCAAGCGCTAATTGCAAAGTCGCCAGATGATATTTTTGCAGCAGATGCTCAACTGATTCGTGAAAAAACATTAGCCATTACTCCACCTTTTACGGGTGACCTTGATGAAGATGCATTCAACTCACTAGGATTAGAAAATACCCAAATTGATAATATTGTACCTCTTGGTTTTTTGGTTAATGAATACAATGCCTTTAATAAGAGTACGCCAGCTACTTCTCCTCCTGGACCTGTAAATGAAGCAAAGCCAGCTGAACCTACTCCAGCAGCTTCTCCGATCAATGCTGCAGAAAAGGGAGAAAAACCAAAAGCTGCTTCGACTTTAAATCCAGAAAAAGAAAGTGCAACTCCAGTTGAGGCAACGGCAGGCACCGTAACTACCGCAAAACCAGAAGTTCCAAAGGAGGTGACTCCAGTCAAACCAGAAACTGGAACTACTGTAAATGTAACAGTTGCTCCAACTCAGCCTGTCACTCCATCACCCGAGCCAACGCCAACTGCTTCGGCTACTCAATCTACACCAACAACACAGTCTGCTGCATCGCCAATTAATGCTGACGCTAAAAAAGAAGAAAAAGTCGGCGGAGTAAATAGTACTTTTCTTACTAAATTATTAGGTAAGGAAAATGTAGAAAAACTTGCAAGTAATTCATCCGCCCTAAATGAAAGTAAAGCGAGTTCTGCTATAGAAAAATCAAAGGAAACTATACAGAGCACAACGTCGACTAACGAATTAAATAAAGAAACTAATACTTCTTCGGTCACTTCAACTACTTCAACTCTTAATCCAGCGGATGTCGCTAAAGCTAAGCCAAAGGTAGACATGGCGGCTCTTACTAGATTACTAGGTAAAGATAATGTAGATAAGCTTACAAATACTACTTCTGAAAAAATAAGCTCATCTGTTGTAAATGAAACAAAGAAGGTTGACGAAATAACAAAATCAGCTGAGTCTAGTGCAGCCGGAGAAACTGGTAAAATTGGCGGAGTAACTGCCGAACTTGGCGCACCGACTCTACCTAAAGAAACCAAGACTTCTACTGAAATTACAAAAACTGCGCCGACTCTGCCTGCTGCTCTAAAACCTGCTGAGAAAAAAGCTGAATTGGAAAAAACTCAGCCCATGACTGCCTCTAAACCAGACGCAGTTAGTCTTACTGAAAGTAAAGAAACAAAGGGAGAAGCACCAAGCGAAAGTGCTGGACCTGCAGCCGCTGTACAGGGTGCGCCTTCAACTACAAACATCGATCTTTCAGGAGTAGAAGCTCGACTTGCTCGACTAGAAATACTCCTATCTGGCCCACTTGATGTAAAAATTATTGAATCATGATAACTGAATATTCAGACCAACTAAAAAACGTGTATTTGAAATATAATCGATTACACAACGAACTTTCAAATCTAGAAAAACTTGCACAAGATCTGTCAAACAAACAGGCTATGCTAAGCCAAGAATTAGATGATAATCGAAAGACCGAGAAATTTTTAATAAATAAGATAGAAGAGACGATTAATCGCAAGATTACTCAAGAAGATCTTATGCAAATAATTAATACCAATGAATAAGGACAAAATCTACTTAATACTAATTAGTGTTTTACTGCTAACTAGTTTAATTTTTGGTTACAAATGGTTCTATAGTGGAAACTCTGCGTCTAAGGAAAGAGTTAAACAACTTGAAGCTGAATTCAAAGAGTTAGAGAAAAAGAAGAAAGAGAGCGATACTCGAATAAAATATTGGGAGACACAATTTGCTGCTCTACAAGCAAAATCAGACTCGCTTAACGCTGAAATTGATGCTCTTGAGAAACAAGCCAAAGACGCAGAAGTTGAGGCTAAAAAATCAAAGGCTAAATTTGAGGCATTGAGTAAACAACTTGCGGAAACACGTCATAAAATAGAAGAATTTAAAAAGAATCCTCCCAACCGAACTGGAGACCTTCTACTTGAATCTATAAAAAATAAAACCAAATAAAATGAAAGTAAGCAAACTCGCAATATTTTTCCTATTTATTGTAACGTTATTTAGTTCATCAGTCTCTGCACAAACGATTGATTATCCAAGATATGAAGTAGATTCGCTTGGACAAAAAGTTGTAGTAATGACAATTGAACAAGCAATGAAATTAGATAATAATTCAGAGCTTCTAACACTATTTGAAAAATTAAATTCTCAATTAGGAGAGTATGATAGTACATGTATTAAAGTAATAAATGATAAAGAAAAAGTAATTAGCATACAAACTGTTGAGATCTCAAAATTAAAAGAATCATTAAACATAAAGGACGAGCAAATTGCTTCTTTACAGCATAGAATTGCAGAATATATTGTTAATATTGGAATTTTACAAGATCAAGTAAAAAATAGAGAAGACGTAATTTCCGAAAAGGACAAACAAATAAGAGGACTTAAAACTAAAATGATCTTTGGCGGGATTGGCAGTGGCGCTGCAATCGTTGGATTAATTTTAGGTCTAATCTTCATACATTAAAAGAATAGTTGATAAATGAGACAAAGTAGATTTGTAAGTCTAAGTTCATATTGTGTAGCTGAATATATGTTTGACCCATTGGGGTCATTGGATTTTTATACAGATTCGTTTGTATTACTTCAAAATAACCATGTAGACGCACATCAAATTTTTAATATTGATGGCTCATATAGCTCAACGAAGAATATTCAAGACTTAACAGCCGTTCCTATTTCAAATAACACATATGCGTATTTAGATAGCGAGAAAACTCCAAATTATCTTGTATACGATTCAGAAATTACTCAAACCCCAATTTCTGGATATAATGTTATTATGGACAAGGTAAGGTTTCATTTTGTTTCAGGTTTTGAGCTTGACAATTTTAAAGCCCTAATTCTTAGCGTTAAGCACACTGAAAATGATGGTAAAAACAATTTATTTGCCAGCATTTTACTTGCACCGGAAACGAGTGCACAATTGATCAGTTACAATCCAAAACCTCTTTTCTTAAGTAATGCTCTATATGATCGATATATCGATATTTTAGTTCCATCAATTAAGAATATTAATGAGGAGTATAAAACTGCGCCAGTGCCTGCTACGACCTTTGTTGCTGCAATCACACCAAACGCGCTAAACTCAACCGGCTTCATTTATAATAACCAAATTTCAATCGGCTTAGCTGAATGCGGCAAGCGAAATACTCTTTATACAAATATTGGTCAGACCTACGATACGTTTGAGGTAAGCGAATATTATGAAGCGCCTCTTTCTCAAAGTAACGAATTTGATAATGTCGGCGCATATATTGATGAAGCCAGTGATGGAGATTTCATTGAATTTTATTTAACATTTAATGCCGGTTTTCCAGCAGATCTTATTGGAATACTAAACGCTAGAAATCCATCGGATGATTGGATTATCATACATCAAATTAGTGTGTTTGAACAAATTGGCACAAGCTTTAATAATACATCACGATTCGTATTTTTCCAAGAAGATAGATTCGATGAGCCAAACACCTTTAGGCCTGTATTAAGAAATGCAAACGAAGCAGTAAGTATGTCAGTAGATTACCTTGCTCGATTAACAAATCGTCGTAATGGTGAACAAATTATTCGAGAAGCTTCTTTTTCGCTAGCATCACCAAAGAAATATGGTAAGAAGCTAATAACAATTCCTTTATTGGATAAACCGCAGTCTCAGAAAATCTACAATAAAATTATCAAGAAGAATTTTGAAGCAACTAAATTATTCATTGAACCAACGTTAAATGCATCAGGTTCACCAGTTAATCCGAACCAGGTAGCAACCGTTGTTCGGACTGAATACGTTCCAATTTTCTTCAATAATAGCAGTATTTCTATTTCAAACGTAAGTTCTTTAATGAAGGTTAAAGATTCAATGGAAGAAGTAATCTTTTCACAAGGAAAGCTTAGATTTATCCTTTCACCGTTTGACAATATAATTAAGCTAAAGGTTTATACTACAAACAGTTCAAGTGATAAGATGACACTTGCTCCACTGGACTTAAATGTAAACTCAGCAAAATATCGCCTTGTTTTTGAAACGAATAGTGGAAAAGTCTCAGTCACTAACTTAAACGATGCCAAGATTGAAAACCTTTCTACTGGTGTACTTGGATTCAAGGTTTCTAAAAAGGATAGTACTTCCGTTCTTGCATCAACTACCAAAACAGTATATTTAGTTTCAGTAGGTCAAGATGGTACCGAAACCTTAATTTATACTGGAGAATGGAGAAAGCCGACTGAACAGGCTGATGTGGATGCGGCAATTGCTGCAGTAAAAGTAGAAGCCAACCAGGCTAGCCAGACACAGTCTATTCTTGCAGGAATCAAGCAAAATATTTCTATCTCCGAGGTGACTGGGTTAGTTAAACCATTAACTGCTATTAAAACAACGGCAATCGTTCCAATATCTAATAAATTTGGAGTAAGTAAGCCAAAATCAGTATCTGTGAATTCGACTAACGCAGGGAAGAGTGCATAATAGCAGTAAGAAATTAAGAATATTTAAACAGGATAGCAGATAAATAAAATAAAATAAATCATTACGAAATGAATGAATTAGTGCAAAGAATACTAGGTGAGCTTAATAACAATCCAGCATTGCGTTCTCAACCTCTAGTAAAAATTCTAGCCGAATCGACTACTAAATCTATTGAATTGGGTGAAAATCCAGCCCATATTTATAATGGTCTTAAAAGCGGTCTAGTTTCAATCAA
>Ga0208362_1000381_pt1 | contig 15017 bp, 15 predicted proteins | sample LakMenEpi13Oct10_FD_150693 | JGI IMG/M metagenome (GOLD analysis project Ga0208362, IMG submission 150693) | Freshwater microbial communities from Lake Mendota, WI - 13OCT2010 deep hole epilimnion (SPAdes) | ecosystem: Environmental > Aquatic > Freshwater > Lake > Epilimnion/Euphotic zone ... | reverse complement strand
GTGGAATATATAGCGTTCTGTGTGACTGCCCTCTGAGATTTGTCTGCAAGAATCGGAACATCTTATCTTCTGCATCTCCAGAAAGTTTTGCACCCTTTAGCGTTACAACATAACGTGGTACTGCCTTGTTTGCAAAGTAATCAATATTGTATTGTGAAGCAAGCGAGTCACCGTGTAGTGAGTTAATAGCCGACATAATGTCTGGCACTCCGTAGAATGTATTAAGAGGTGAGTACTGCTTAAAGTGAATAATCTCGTTTGGTCTGGCATCTGTTGTTAGTGGGTTTTGGTTCTTTGCTCCAAAATTACGGAAGTATACAATTTTGTTTCCAATGATCTGGACGTATCCATCTTTGATTCTTCGTACTCGCATTGTTGTTGCTGGTATATGTCCAACGTATCCAATTTCTCCACGAGTTGTTCTTCCAATTTCTAAGTATCCATTTCCTGTTGACTGTAAGTCTGTATAAACCTTCTCCATTGTTGCAGTAAATGAGTCATCGTCATTTAGAGATTCTAGCCAATCACGAAGTTCTATCTTTGTTCTTTCTATGCGCTTTCGTGCTTTCTGTGTTGCACTGTTGTCTTCAGAGGCTTCCAATCTAAGCATTGTTCTTGGAGAAACCTTGAACTCGTACCCAAGTCCAACGATGTTTTCTACCTTAGCATCGATTGCTGCGTGGTTTGCAAATGAAGTATCGTAGTAGTTTGCTAATTCGTAAAGGTTCCATGGTGGAGTAATAACATCAAACATTCCATAGCCGTTTACATATACTAGCCCTGGGTTAATTTCTTTTGATTGTGCTCCATCAATACCGCTTTTTCCAGCAAGTGCTGCAGTTGTATATTGTGTTGTCGGCTCAACCATCTTTGTTGAAGATCTACTTATTCGTCTTTTAAAGTTTGCTTGCAGTCCATCAAGAGATTTTAGAGTATCCCAATTTCCACCAAATGGATCAGATTTTGAAAAGGTATCATCTTTCTTTGGTGTATCATCAATTCTTGCGTGAATCTCGTAATCATTATCTTCCATTTTAATCCTCATCTCCATACTTAGCAATTGTATCTTTTGCTGCTTGAACAGCCCCAAGATCATTTAGAGAAGGTATGAGCCCAGCCTTTAATCTGTCAACTTGTTCAGAATATTCTTCTTCAGAAACTCTTGTTAGTCCTGGAACAAATACACATGTGCCATCCCCTGGATCTCCATAATACATTGCAGTCTTTTTTAATTCAGCCATTCTAGAAATATCATTTTTATCTGATGGGATATTCAAAACAGAACCATTCCCGTCCGTAAACCATTTGCCATTAGCCTTTTTATATACGTAAAGACCCCAGTCATAGTTCTTCTCAATGACTTGTCGTCTTACATTTTTTACAATTGGTTGACCAGTTTTTGGGTCTATTAGCGAATCCATATCCACAAGTATACCATATTACACAGGGTCTTGCACAAATTGAGTCCAGTTAACGTCCTTAAAGACAGAATAAGAGTAGTCTCCCAGATTAACGGGTCTTTCATCATCTACTATTACCTTATTGGTTCCAGTATAACTTTTATAAACATCTGATGGATCCACTCCATAATAACTCTTTTCTGACAAAACAAGGACGTTAGTCCAATTAAACGAGCCACTATCCCAGAATCTCCAATTAAGGGACTCTGCTCCTAAAATTTTTACCCTGAACCAAGGTCTTTCGGATATGTTCTGCACCTCTTGAAGATTTGTAGACTGATAATAAGATATGCTGTTAAATAAAAGTGGGCCAGTAAGTCTTACTGCCCCTTCAAAAAATGAAAAGTTTAAACTGCTTAAAAAGTCAACTCCTAGGAATCCCCACTCTTGAAGCGTTATGATAGGTTCCTTAACAACTTTTCCATTCCAATAAAATCCGATTCCATCTTGTACTACACCTGTTTTTGCATCTACTGCGTAAATCTTTGCTCGTCTTCCAGTTGGGTCGCAAGCCACCATATAAAATTTTATGTAAGCATCTTTGCTTTGTACTTCAAATATCTGTGTTGGTGCATATGGGAAATAGTCTCCATCAAATCTAACTGCCATTTGCATTGCTATAACTTTAAATCCTTCTGAACGACTTTCATTTATCGGAATCAAAAGCCCTCTATTTATAAGCGGATCATACTTTCCTCTTAACTGAATTCCACTATTCTTAGTTAAATATAGATATGGAGAAGAGCCTGTGTAAATTGAAAATGGATTGTTCTTTTTAAAATCATAATAAATGCCAGTCTTTGTATAAGGATATATGTCTGTTCCAAACCTAGTACCGATTGGACTTGCGTCAGATTCATTAAGTGCTTGTGAAATATAAGAAAGTTTTTTAATTTCGACATTGTTTCTTTCTGAGTTTTTCAAATTTACTTCCAAGTGTGTGACAATAGATAAGTCGTTGAAGTCAACACCCTTTGGTGGATAGATAATCATGTTATCTACAACTTCATACTTTGTTGTCATCCAGTCTGATCCAGGAACCAAAACGCCGTCTCTTGAAGGCTTTTCTGTTTTTGTAAAATAAAAAGAAGTTTGGTTTGCTCCTAGTTCTGTGTATTGAAAGGTGACATAAGATTTTAGAAGAGATCCGCTTGTGTCATACTTATACTGTTTAGATACTTTATTTTTTAAATCTTCATAATCGTTATATCCAGTAAATAGATAATTATCTAGAGATGCATATGTTCTTTGAACTGGAACGCCATACTCATCTGATAACTCAGCATACGTCCAATCTTCTGGATCTGTTTCTATTGCCAATGTCTTTGACGGTACTGGATAATCTATATTAAACTGAATAAAGTCAAGATCAAAATACTGGTCTCCTCTTTTATCAATAACTGACTCAGCAAAATATGTAAGAGGAAGTTGGTCTTCCCAATAGGCATTTGAGGATACTGAAAGTTTATATTTATCAAAAATTATTTCTGGCAAAAGAGTATAACTTGCAACATGATCAAGAAGAGAATCTTCATCTTCAATAACAACGGTTCCGCCAGAAATTCCTCCATTGACTGTGTCAGTTACTCCCCCGTACGGTGGCATTGAGGTTGTATCGATTCCTCCATCTATGTTTATCAATTGATTATTTTGATAAAGAGCAAAAAGATCTTCGTTCCAAACTGGTACGCCTATCTCATTAAATAGTCCTCTAATTTTTTGAAAATTATATCTTGTGCATAAACCAATGTTGTATATCTTTCCAGTAAATGTCGAAAGTCCATTTTTGCTTCCTCCAATATACATTCTTAGGTCTGATAATGAGCCAAAAAAGTTGGAAACTGGATTTCCTAATCTTGAAACAAACTCTGGAATATTTAAACCTACATCAACCAATTCTCCTGGCTCAGCAATAAGTGGAGTATACAACGTTTCTTCAATTCCGTTATACCCTATCTTATAAGATATTTGATTGTTTAAAAGTTGTATTACAAAATAGTCATTGGTGTTTTCTTTTTCAATTCTAAAGAGTGTTTGAACAGAACTTGAAGTTTCTGGTAACCTAAAACATCCATAAAAAGCAGAAATTGGATTATTGATAAAATCAAAACTGTCAAAGAACAAATAACCAGAAACAGAATTCCAACTGCTTTGTGGTCTAAATGAAAAAAACTTTCTTGTATCTGATGACTGAACAGATTTGCAATCTGAAAAAAGTTCTTCTTTTGTTTTTGATGACAAGAATATTTCTGGAAGTGGGTGTGGCAAGACAAAAAGGCTTCCTCTAGATACACCCATGTTGTCACTAAACCCCTGAGACCACGAACCAATTCTTGGGTATGAATAGTTCGATGTATAGTCTGCAAAAGCGTAATCAATAAACACAGAGGTTCCGCTATATGATGTATTTATGTTTTCTGGTATATCAACACCTTGTCCAAAAACAAATCTTCTTTTTGCAACTGACGAAGCAACAAGATATGGATAGATTCCAACACAGTCTATTTCTATAGGGGAAACATCCTCATATGCATAAAATCCTATCCAGTCTTGATCCTTATTATTTGAATTTGTCATACTTGGCACAGGAAGATCTTGTGTTGAATAAGTTAAAGATATAACCTCTTGTCCGTTTATTATAAGTGAAGCAATATCTTCTCCAATTTTCATATGAACCAACATCGGCCTTGTCCATTCGCCAACATAGTATGTTCTGTATTCTTCTCCAATTTTTAAACCTATAGAAGGTCCATCGACATATATGCCATCAGTTGATGCAATTGGTCCTATAATTCTTTTTCTTTCATCGCTATATGAGTTTATTCTGAGCCAGGTTTCTAAAGTGTATTGGCGAAATTTTCCTGATTCATTTAGTAGCCCAACTCCAGGAATAATTAAAGACGGATCATCTCCATTTGGATATAGTGCTGTAAGACCTGAAGTTCCATAAACCATAGGAACTCCTGAATTTTTTGCCTTAAGCATATTTTCAGAAACCAAATAGTAAGCATCTAACTCTTGAAGTCCGTAACATTTTGCAACCACTGCATCTTTTGTAGACAATGCAATGTTTTTATTGGTTATGTCTATAGGCTCTATTCCGAGAGAAGTAGAAGAAAACTCCTCTGACCACTGTCCAAATGTCAAACCGTTTACTAAGAAAACATCGTCTGTTTCTGATCCACCAAGGAAGTTAATTTTAAATACAATTCTTAGATCTGTTTCGTCTGGTGGCGTATCAAATGTCTCTGATATAAAAACCCAACTATTGTTTATAATTGTGTCATAGTTTCTTAAATGCGTTATTATATTCCCACTAGTAGTATCTTCATATTGATACCCAATTTCAAAACCAGAAATATACGAACTTTCAGAATAAAAATATCCGCCTATAGAAAATGTTCTTAGATACTGATTGAGTTGTTGTAAGTTTATTATGTCTTTACTTATCATAGTCACAGAACCAAACTCATCGCTTGTTGGCGTAGCAGTTATTTTCCCTACGTAACTTCCAATAAATGGCTCATCTACAGAATCTGGATATGCAGATACTGTTCCCCCGATTGGTGCGTACCACTTTTCTGGGTTAGACAAAACCCTTTGAGCCTCTGAAATTAAAGAAATGTAGTCTGCTTTATCGTCCAATGCCCATAGGCCAGTCGGATGCTCAGCAAAGACTTTTTCGGCATATAGGTTTGATGGATTAGACATTATAGGTCTATTTTACCATAGAAGACTACTTGTTTATTTTAATTTCACAATAGTCTGTTGTGCAATATGCTTCGCCTTGAGCCTCAAGATTATCTACACCATCGTAGATTGCTCCAAAGTCAATATGCTTCAACTTGCCGATATATGACTCGTATTGCTCTTCGGTAATCTGAGTATATGGCTGTTGTGGATAAACAGTATTTCCCATTGGTAGGAATGATACTGCCTTTAATTGTCCCTCGTACATATGAAGTGCTGGAACAACATGCTTTGACTCTGTTTCTTTGTCAAATGAAAGTGTTACAGAAACACCATTATCAGACCAGTACTTCTGAGCAGTTGCAGCAAGTGCGATCTTCTCAAACAATGTAACATCCTTTTCAGATCTTGGATGACCTGACTTAATTGGGAAGTATACGACTGATGTGTTTGCTGATACTACATCGTCTTCAATTGTGTACCCTGCTGCTTTGAACAAATGCATCATTGGATCTGTATTTCCAAATCGAACTGCACGAAGGAAGAAGTTTCCTCCAGGTCCCCAGTGAACTCCAGGAGTCGCACCAGAAAGAATTGAAACTGATCCTGATGGCTTGACTGTTGTTACACGAATTGATTCACGAACACATAGCCATTCTGAATACTGATGATCATAGTGACGAATCTTTTGATATCCCTCATCCATCCACTCACGAACAATTGGCAAACCCTTTTGGTCTGCAAATGATGCAATGCCAGTAAGTGAAGTACCAATGCGACGGTTGCGTTGCATGATACCGTTTGTCTGTGGCCAGTGTGTTGGAACAAGTGTTACAGTCTTTCCGTAAAGGTATGCAAACTTCAGGGTACGCAGGAAGTCCTCCTTAGATTCATGACGATTCAGGTGCACTTCTACAAGTGTACATAATTCATATGATTCCAATGGCTGCTCCGCACATGGGTTAAATCCCATCACACGATAATCCTTACCGTCTGGCGCATCCTTTAGTCGTCCATAATTACGAGCAACGTCAAGCCAAATAAAACCTGGTTCTCCGTTTTCCGTAATTAAATCTACATAGTCTTCGTACTTTGTTCCTACTTCTGCTGAAATAGAATTGTTAGACATCCATGCCCAACCTGGATTTTCTGGATCAAACGAGTTACGCTCTGGGAACATCTCTGAATTCTTTAGATTCATAAATGTCTCATCCCCTGCAGTTCCCAAGGCAAGTGTTGCTGAGCGACGAACATTACCTGATACCACACAGGTGCCAATAAGGTTTACAAGGTCTACAATGGCACGAGAGTCTAGCGTTTCTCCGCCTCTGGAGCCGATTACACGGTCTATCTGGTCGTGCAACTTGATAAGAGGTGCAGGTCCTGATGCAACGCCTCCAAAGCCCTTAATAGGGGCTCCAAGAGGTCTGATTAAGTCATAGTTAAACTTCTGAATACTCTGGTTTGGTCTTAGGTAAGAGTTTATTAAAAGTCTAACCGACTCTACCCATCCCTCACGAGTGTCTGGAATTTCGAACACCTGTTCTGGCTCTGTTGGAGCATAGATTGAGAAATTCTTATCCTGTCCCACTGTATCAAACCCTACACCAATGCCAAGCATCAATGCATCCATAACCCAAGCAAACAATGCTCCTGGATCATTCTTGTCAAGGTCCTTTGTTGAAACCATTGCACAGTTTTGTAGTGCTGCTGAGTTCTTCTTCTCCATAGTCATAGGAGTTCCAAATGCCCACATGCCACGACCTGGTGGTGTCCACTTCAACTCAAACATTCTTTGGAATGCTTCTTGTGCTGACTTCTGAGCCTTATAGTCATTCCATGGCAAACGATTTTCTTTGGCATGATTCTTTTGAACTGAATACATACCCTCGATTACACGACGACAAACCTCATGCCATCTTTCCTTAGTTCCATCTTCCTTCATGCGAGAATATGTACGAATAAACGTAATCTCTCCAAGTGAATTTTCTGCTGCATCTTTAAATCCAAATGGGCTCTCTACGTTTTTGTACTTTTCTACAAAATCCTCTGGAAGTTTAAAACTAAAAAAATCTGACATGTGTATCGTCCTTTCAAAAACGGAATAGTGTTAAGTATAGCAGAGTTTTGTCAAAAGTAAAACTCTACCTAAATGTATTGTTGAGAGTTATGCAAAAACTAATTCGCTAACAGAATTAGTGAATCCAGTGTTGAGGAACCATATACTTAAAACCACTCTTGACTAAGTGTGCTGTGTGGTGATAAGGTGGCGATGGTGGAAATACAATAATACTTCCAGCCTTTGGCTTAACTGCAAAATGATATGCGTTAGGATCGGCTTTTTCAAAATCTGAATCTGGAGTAGGTCCCTGAATAGGCCCCTTTGGATCTCTAATTGTAAAAGAGATTTCTCCTCCTTCGTAATCGTCGTTAAGATACATTACGAAAGAAACCTTTAGTCTTTCATCTCCCTCTTGCTGATCAAAGTGTGCACCCATGAATGTTCCAGCCATATACTTCTTAATTGGATACATTGGGAATAGTTTTGGCTCATCTGTTATCCCGTGGGCTGCTGCGTAGTCTCTTGCTACATCGTCAAATGCCTTTTGCAATGTTGAATAGATATATGTGTTTTTTTCATCAGAAGGATCTGCTTCGGAGATACTCTTGTCTGTTCCATAGACATAGTGCTGACCACTACACGCCATCCACTCACCCCATTCATCCTTGTTGTCATTCTCAATTGCTTCAACAAGTTTCTTTGGGTCTTCGATTACATTTGTGTAATAGTAAACCTTTTCTTCAAGTATTTCTCTGTCCATTTTATATCTCCTTAGTATTTATGCTTTTCATACCAGCCTGTGACTTTTATGAATCCAACTGTAACATACCTGATGGGGCCTTCTCCAACATGCCTTACTCCATGCTCATATTCTTCGTTTCCTGGAAATATAAGCAATGTTCCTGGCTTTGGTCTTAACTCTGAGTTTTCTTTATTTTTAAAGAATAACTCTCCATCCTTATAGTCATCATTAATATATAGTATAGCAGCATATTTAATTGATGGGTCTGTGTGTTGATCTGTATGAGACTTTAGTTCAACTCCTGGCTGCATTCTTTGTATGGTCCCAAATCCACCAAGTTCTAGGGTGCTATCTGCTAAAGATATTAACTCTGAAAGCCTTATCTGAAGAGTTCTGCTTATTGGTTTGCGTGTAACATCTAAATTCTTGTCTTCCCACCCAACAGTTATTTCAAATTTGCCTTCTGCTACTAAATTATCTACATCATCTCTACCAAATTTTTCCATACAAAATCTAGCAAGGTTTTTAGTATATTCTATGGACCAGTCTTCGTTTGGAGTTGTTTCAATTATTTCCAGTATATCCTCTAGTTCGTTTTCTTTTAAAAAGTCGGTAATAAATAGAACCTGATCATGATATACCTCAGTTGTGTAACCTGCCTCATCAAATTCTTTTTTTAAAAACACAGCCATCTACATTTCACCTACTTTATACTTATTGCCTTCAGCATCTAACTTCCAACCTTCTTTTAGAAGTTCTTGCCACTCTGCTCTTTCAATTTCTTGCTTTGCTCTAGTCTCTTTCATTTCTTCTGCCCAGGCATCTCTTAGTTCTTGAGGATAGGCATCTTCTTCACGATCATCCCAGAATGAACCAATAGTGTACCTAACTCCACTAGTTATAAGAGTTACTTCATGCATGTTGTTAAATCCCCCGTCAAATGCAGCAAGCATTCCAACCTTTGGGGCTAAACTTATATCTTGGTCTGGGAACTGTAACATTCCACCTTCAAAATCATCATTTAAATATAGAAATGCTGCATATCTACTTCTTGTAAAAGCACCAGAGTTACCATGCTCATCTGTGTTGTCAGAATGCTTTCTTGCGTATGCTCCTGGCTCCCACTTTTGTGTGTGGTATCCAATTTGAGAAATTATCTTTGGATCAATGTCATGAACACTTGCAACAGCATCAATAATTCCCTGTTTCATTTGTGAGAATATGTCACTTGGCAATCCTTCATTTTCTACATGCTCATCATTGTCCTGTGGCAATACTGAAGAGTAGGACTCGTAAAAAGATATTGGCATCCATGTAATCAAGCCAAGTTCTGCATGCTTGTCTAAAACCTTTACAAGTTTCGCAGCAGTTTCTGCATCAATAAAATTTTCATAAACAACTATGTCTTTAGTTATTCTGGTTTTATTTTCTAGGTTCATTTTATTCTTTTCTCCTTATCGGCATTCATCTTGTTAGGATGTGCATCTCTAAACTTTTGCATAATGTCTGGCTGCATTTCTTTCCAAACATCTTTTCCAAACTCAGCCTCTTTTTCAAACCATTCATCATCACCAATTTCATACTTCATCCAATACATTCTGCAAATATATTTTTTTTCTTTAGTTACAGGCATTACCCCATGTAAGTATACCTGACCTTCTTTAGTTAAAATATCTGGGTGGCCAGACGGGAAGATTAGGTGATCTCCTGCTTCTGGCTTATACATGTAGGCTTCTCCATCAACTATAAAATCGATCTCTCCGCCCTCGTAATCATCATTGAAATATGTTAGTGATGTAATCGCAAACTTGTATCCTGGACTAGTAATTGGCTCTCTAATATAATCAGAGTGATAGGTCATTGCTAAAGGCTCATCCAAATCTGTTCTATATCTTGCTATTGCTGGTCCGTTAGTTGTCCACTGATTAAATGACTCCCCTTCACGGTTTATTAAAATCTTGTCTCTGTCAAACTCAACATTGTTTCTTGATATGTAGTCTTGAGTTGCTAAATGAAAGTTTTCAAAAACCTCTAAAATAGTATTTTTTTGCAACTCTTCTTTTTCATTTTTTGTTTCTATTTTTCTTATTTCTTCTATGCTCATTGTGTGTGGATAATCTTTAAACAGTGGATTCATATATTCTCCAAACTGAGACCACTGTGTCCAAGGACTAAAAAGAGCATCTTCATCCTCATCTTTTAATACAGCCATTGTTTTTTCAATGTCTTTAAAAAGATTTTTATATACAAAGATTTTTGGGTATAGTTCTATAGGCTCTAAGATTTTTCCTGTCATGGCTTTCTATCTCCAGTATGCTCTGTAATCTCCCAGAAGAATGGGCAAGTATATCTAATACCACTTTTAATCTCTGTTACTCCGTGGATATAATTCATATCCCCTGGGAAAAAATAAGCAGCACCCTTCTTTGGCTTAAACTGAACACCTTGATTTGGGAAGTATAGTTCTCCTCCTTCATAGTCTTCGTTTAAATAGAAAAGACTTGAAAGATCGTAGTTTGGAAAATCATTTGGAAGTCCTGCGTCAGGACCTTCATGTAGTTCCTTGTCTGCATGTGGCTTTTGAAACTGCCCTGGAAGCCATCTGACGATGGTTGTGCCAGTAGGGATGACCTTTACCTTATAAAACTCCTCAACGATTGGCTTTAGCCTTTGAAACAGCCCTGCAATAATAGGAGCAATTGTTGGATCATTTTTATCCAAAGTTGGGCTAGTGGCAACTCTATCTTTCCAGTAATCTGAGTCATAAACAACTGTTCCATTTTCATTAACGTGGCTTTGAGTAACATCCCAAATTGTTAAAGACTTAGCAGCCTTCTCTAAAAAGTCCATTTCTGCTTGAGTCATAAAGTTTTCTAACTCAACAATCATCTCTTTCCCATTTCCAAACCAACCAGATGGGGTCATTGATGGCTTTCTAACTACTACTGATGCTTCTTCTTTGTTCATAATTTGATTATATCATAGGGTTTAAATCCTACAAGTCTCTCTCAATCTCTAGTTGTTTTAAAAATCTATCTGCACTAAATCTCCAGTTGTCTTTTGCAAATGAAGTTACAATCTTAATGCATAAGTCCTCGTAGTCTTCTTTATTTAACTTGTCTTTAACTGAATGCAATGCCTCAACTGTATCTATATAGTTTTGTCTAACAAAAGATGGGTCTCCAGCATGGTTTCTTTTTAGTACTTTTGTGCTAATTTTTCCAGACGGCTCGTAAAGTGAAACAGTTAAATATTCTTTTGCAAATCCAGCGTCTTGATACATTTCGTACCCCTCGATGGCCTGAGCAATATTATCAAAAGATATTATAGATCTTACTGGAGATTCTCCATCCCTAGAAACTGTAATCATGTAGTGACCAGCCTTGCCACTTTTTGTATTTTCTATATATTCTTCGACTATGTCTTTATGGCTTGGCTTTAGTTCGCTCATTGTCTATTTTGACCAATCTGGTTATTGACAATAAGTTTTAGTGTTTTTACTTCATGAGTACCCAAGGATTCTTGTTTTTCATTAACAGCATTTCTATACCAGTCTGTCCATTCTCCTGAAGAATTCAAGACCTGGGCTGCTTGGCCATAGGCAACGTTTGCTTCCACTCTTTTATTGTTTTCATCTTTATATTCAACAACATTAATAACTGTATTATTTAGTTGTGTGAGAGATATAGGAATTAGGGTAGCCAATGGTGTGCCAGACTTAATAACTATCTTTTCTTTTGCCTTTTTTGCTTTTATTGCTAATGGCAATGGGTTGTCATAAAAAGAAGTACTTATCAAATTAGACATGGTCTCAAAATCTTCACTAAAATAATTTACTGGGTTAATAGTTAAAATACTAACATCTTGATCTGTTTTAAAAATTAATCCAGTATTTAAACTTATAGAAGATTGACCTCTTCCACCATAGGAGCCCTGCGGAGACTTTATAATTTCTACATGGTCTGATGTTTGATCATTTATTCCATCCCAAATAAACTCAATGTCTTCTTTACAAGATAGGCTATAACCAACAACGTTGGCCTGTGTTACTGGAAAGCATCGATATGCATGGTTTTCAGAAGTTTGATCCATCCAGTCTCTCTTTATTGACATTGGAGATATTTTAAAAAGTGAGTCTGGGGTTTGTTCAGCCAATATATTAAACATTAGTCTGCCTCTGCACTATACATTTCTGGAGTGTGAAACTTTTTGCTGTAGTCAAGCATTGTCACAATGGAGTACTTTGTTCCACTGGTTACTGGCATTGCTTGATGAGGATACATAAAGTTTGATGGGAAAATAAACAGATCCCCCGCTTCTGGCTTAACCTTTAGATTCTGAAGTCTAAAGAATAACTCTCCTCCTTCATAGTCATCATTTACATATGAAACTAAAGATACTGTGCAGTTATAAGAAAACCCATGATCGTGGTGTTCCATAAAGTGCTGTCCTGGACCGTACTTAATAAAGTTAAATGCTTCCCAATACTTTAAGTTATTAATGTTATACATTCTGCAATAATCTTCTACTGCTGGTAATTTTACATCATATAGGTCTTGCCAAAGAGACTGAAGATTTAAGCCTACTGGACTTTTATCATGCTCTATATCGGTTTTCTTAAACTTGAAATCGTTACAATCTCTGTACTCTGGCATAAGTTGTTTATATCCAACATACGCTGGTTGCCAACTATATCCAGTCATATCTCCTTCTGGTTTTAGGTTGGACTCAATTCTATTAATAACGTCAATCTCTTTTTTAATTACTCCCTTGTAACAGATTATTCCATTCCCAAGATCTTGTTTGTCTGTCCATGTTTGCATTTGTATCTCCTATTTATACTCTCTGCGTGACCAAATTTTTTTAATGTATACTCCACCATCGGGTTGACGATAGAACTTTGCGTTATCTACCATTTTACCATATATAGAGGACTGATCTAAAATTTCTATACTGTGTTCCCAATTTTCTCTTTTAAAAGGAAGAACCTGCAAATATGGCGTTCCAGCAGGAATTGTGCCTTCCCATCCATCGGCAATAAAAAATGGAAAACTGCCAAGAAGATGAACTTTGTCTGAGTCAACAATGCCAGTAGTATTTAAAAATGGAAGATCAAACCTGTTCATTGGTGTCATAAATAATGCACTGTACCCTTCTGGCAATTCCAGCCCCCATGGAGAACTCCAAGCAAAATGATGCTGATAGTATCCTTTTGGATGCTCAAACTGTGGCATTGGCGGTCTCTGAGTACAAAAGTCTTTATACTTGGGGTCATCAATTGTTACATTAATTATCCCCTGAGAATTTTTAGCAAAGGTTAGATCGCAAGGAGTTTTAAATACATACCCAGTTGCAAACGCATCCATAATTGCAGGACATGCTTTCCATGTAGGGATCTTTCCATAGTCATCTGTTGTGCCTTCTTTAGGAAATGGACAAACCTCTTTTGGTGCTTTGTAGTATTCTCCATTTGGCATTTTAGCAAATCTGTCTGCATCTTTATACCAATCTGGCATTTCTTTTTGTGTAGGAACAGGAACAGAAATATCTTCTTTGTTTATCCAAGGCCTAAAAGATGTAAACTTTGCAATCAAAGACACTACTTGTGTCCTAGTTCGTTAATGTCTGTCATTACGACAACACAATACTTTGTTCCCTTTTTCATTGGCAAAGATGCATGTTCATAAATATAGTTAGATGGACAAAGAAGGATATCTCCTATTTTTGGAGTATGTGTATAATTGTCCATTCTTGGGAACTTTATCTCTCCACCCTCGTAATCTTCGTTTATATAGATAACAGCCGATACTGTACAATTATATGCTGGGCCATGATCTGCATGAATATTGAAGTGTGTTCCTTCTCCTTCATATTTTACAAAGTTAAAGGCTTCATAATATATTACATTAATTCCCCAATACCGTGCATAATCGTCAACACAGAACTTTAACTTTTGATAGATTTCTTCATGAAGATCTATAAGTTCTTCGTTTTCACTATTTCTTGGACCTAAATTTTCTTGCTTATACTTAAAGTCTACACAGTCTCTTGCCTTTTTTATTGGCTGATTTGAATTTGTAACTTGTGCTTCTGACCATTTGAATGTTCCACCATTGCCGAGATTTGACTCAAGAATATTGATATATCTTTCAGAATCTTCTTTTGAAAATACGTTCCTATATAAATTTATTCCAAGTGCTGGATTTTCAACCAGAATGTTGTTGCCAATAGTCTTTGATGGATATCTGTTTAGAGATGTCTCTGATCTATCTTTTGTAAACCACTCATTTGAGTTCTCATCATAAATGCTCATATTTCTCCTTTACTTAAATTATACCCTATTCTAAGTTTATCTATAAAAATAAACTACCACTTACCCAATGGGCAGGTGGCATTTTGTAATTTGGTTTTGCCCAACATGAAACAACCACATTTTTTGCACTGTTTTGTAAGTTGTATTAACTCTGGACACTCAAGACAAATACTGTATCTTTCGTCAGAAACTTCTTCTTTTACAAGGGGTGTTCTAGGATCTATTAAATCCCAAGGTCTAGTATCTCCAAGATTTTCTTTCCACTGTTGCCAAGGACTTAGTTTTTTCTCCACTTAGGGTTTATCCTTAAGCAGATGGTGCTATAAAGTTTGTACCGTCCCAAGTCCATCCCAACTCAACTTCTGAGCCTTGCGGTACTTCTAATACCGTTGGACTTGAAGAAAGTGCTGCTGCAAGAGCAAGGTGTTGGTCTGAAGATGTTTCCTCAAAAACAAGGTCTGGTCCGACCTCTCCATCAACTACGAATACATATCGCTTCATTTAGTGCCTCCTTGTTTATTTTTCATGATTAAGTATATCATACCTTAGCAGTAGATACATGTGTTTCCACTATATCCACATCCACATGTTACTCCACATGGGAATCTAGACATACAACTACCCAGACATGTACATCCGAAAGATGGGAAGTAAGGTGGGAAGAACGGGAAGAACGGTGGGAAGAACGGGAAGAACGGGAAGAATGGTGGGAAGAATGGGAAGAATGGTGGGAAGAACGGGAAGAACGGG
>Ga0208362_1000380_pt1 | contig 15045 bp, 24 predicted proteins | sample LakMenEpi13Oct10_FD_150693 | JGI IMG/M metagenome (GOLD analysis project Ga0208362, IMG submission 150693) | Freshwater microbial communities from Lake Mendota, WI - 13OCT2010 deep hole epilimnion (SPAdes) | ecosystem: Environmental > Aquatic > Freshwater > Lake > Epilimnion/Euphotic zone ... | reverse complement strand
ATTGGGAAGATTTTCCCTGAAAATGGCTCGGCTAGGCACTATCAGGAATGAAACAAATTGAAATGGCTCAATTGGGAGAGATTGCCCGAGTCCGGGACGAATCGACTTACCGAGGTGTGGCAGAACCGCGTATTCACACAAAACTCAATGATTTACCATCACTAGGCGAGCAAATGATTAAATTCTGTGAAGAAATTGGCTTTGAGCTGATGCCTTGGCAACAATGGCTGGCTCATCACAGCCTAAAACAGAAACCCGATGGCCGATGGGCTCACCCAGTAGTCACCTTGCTATGCGCTCGGCAACAAGGTAAATCAACCTTTATGGCGCTTCAAATCCTATTTAGAATCTATGTATTAAAAGAAAAACTGCAAGTCCATACTGCTCATAAATTAACTACCTCAGCTGAGCTCTTTTATAAGATTTATGCAATTATTGAACAGAATCCAAGGCTAGCTGCTGAATTTACTAAGAAGCTGGAAAGTAAAGGCTTTCAAGAGCTTCAATTTACTGAAGGCAGGCGATATATCGTCAGGGCCAATAACTCTGCTGGTAGAGGCATTGCAGCCCCTGAAACGATACACCTAGACGAAGCCCGAGAGTATAAAGATGAGGATGTTTGGTCTGCCTTGCGATATACCCAAATGGCTTCAGCCAATCCTCAAATATGGGTTTATTCAAATGCTGGAGATCAACACAGCATCGTTCTAAATAAACTTAGGGAAAGAGCGATGGCTGCCATATTTGGTAGCAGTGATGATATTGGCTGGTTTGAATGGTCAGCGCCTCAAGGCATTAAATTTGATAACTCCCCGGACTTTTGGCTAGGTGTCTGCCAAGCTAATCCGTCATTAGGGATAACAGTTCATCCAGATAATATCCGAGCGGTCTTATCAGACCCCGAGGACATTGTGCGCACAGAAGTTTTATGTCAATGGGTCGATACCATAAATCCAGTTATCAATCCGTCTCAGTGGGAAAGTTGCAAGATTGAGGGCTTGCGTCTTGACCCTGAAGCTGATACTTGGTTGGCTATTGATCTAAGCCCTAGTAGAAAAGAAGCGGCGCTAGTCGCTAGCCAAAGACTTGAGGGCGATAAGTTCCAAGTCATATTGCTTCAGACTTGGCATAACCCTGCCAATCTGGACGATAAAGCAATGGCTAATGATGTAGCAGAATGGGTGCGCAAGTATCCAGTCCAACTGGTTGCCTATTCAGCCAGAACCGCCTCAGCAGTAGCTGCGCGATTAGCTCCTGCTGGTATTAGGGTTGAGCCGATAGACGGCCTTGACTATGCCCAAAGCTGCGATGAGTTACTGGGAGCTATCTCATCTCAGCGGTTGGCTCACTCGGGACAAGATGAGCTAACTAAACAATGCCTATCCGCCGTCAAACTCCCTTTCGGTGACGGCGGCTGGGTAATGGGTCGCAAAGTAAGTAATACGACAATCTGCGGAGCAATTGCTTCAGCCTTGGCAACACACTATGCAACAATGTCTGAAAGTGGCGTAGATATTCAAATAGTGTAAGTCTGCTCGCCTACAATGTAATCAATGGGTGCTATAAGAGATTTCCTATTTCCACAGGTTCAGACGGCTAAACCTACAAAGGTTTCAGATGTTGCAGCCGCACTAACTCCTGTCCAAATTAGCGATAGTGTTTATAATATTCTAGGCGGTGCAACTAATACCACTCGCCAATTAGCAATGAGCGTTCCATCTGTTGCAAGAGCTCGCAATATCATCTGCGGAACTATTGGCTCATTACCTTTAACAACTTTCAATCGCATTACTGGCCAGTATGTTGATCCACACAGAGTTATCAATCAACCAGACCCAAGAGTTGCAGGATTCGTAATCTATAACTGGCTTGCTGAAGATATTTGGCTTTATGGTGCTGGTTATGGCCAAGTTTTAGAAATGTATTCATCTACAGATGGCGGTCGAGTAAGAGCCTGGACTCGCGTTAGTCCAGATAGAGTTACAGTTGATACCGATTTCCTAAATACCGAAATTACTGGATATAAAGTTGATGGCCGCTCAGTTCCAGTTCAAGGCGTAGGTTCATTAATTAGATTCGATGGCCCAGATGAGGGCTTCTTGCATCGCGCTGGTAAGACAGTAGCAGCAGCGGTTTATCTTGAAAACGCAGCAGTTAATTATGCTAAAGAGCCTGCTCCATCTATGGTTCTTAAATCAAATGGAACTAACTTAACAGCCGAAAGAATTTCCGCTTTATTAAGCGCTTGGAAAAATGCTAGACAAACTCGCTCAACTGCATTTCTAAATGCTGATGTTGAACTACAGCAATTTGGCTTTGATCCTAAAGCAATGCAACTTGCTGAAGCGCGTCAATATGTAGCATTAGAATTAGCTCGGGCCTGTGGAATACCTGCCTACTTCTTGAGCGCCGAATCGACTTCAATGACTTATTCAAACGCAGTGTCAGAACGGCGCTCATTAGTAGATTTCTCACTTCGCCCAATACTTAAGGCAATTGAGGAACGCTTATCACTACCGGACTTTGTTCCTAATCCTGTAATGGTGCGCTTTGCACTTGATGACTTCCTACGCGGTAACGCATTAGAGAGAGCTCAAGTTTATGAAATCCTAAACCGCATTGGCGCGATGAGCGTTGAGCAAATTCAGCGAGAGGAAGATTTGATTCCAAATGAAGGTTAATATGCCAATGGCAGTAACAGCTGCCGACACTATTAAAAGAACTATTACTGGAACTATTGTCACTTGGAATGAGCAAGGCAATACTTCAGTTGGCCCAACAGTATTCGCAGCAGATTCAATCGAAATCAAGCCAGTTAAGTTGCTTCTTGAGCACGACCGCACTCGCCCAATTGGCAAGATGGTCTCTCATAATGTAACTGCTAATGGAATTGAAGCCACCTTTAAGATTGCTAATACTATGGCTGGAGAAGATGCCTTAGTTGAAGCAACTGAAGGATTGCGCGATGGATTTAGCGTTGGCGCACAGATTAACGAATGGACTAACAACAAAGGCGTTATGCAGATTACCTCAGCAACCCTAGATGAAGTTTCTCTAGTTACTGATCCTGCAATTGATTCTGCTCGCGTAAGCGAAGTAGCAGCATCAGAGAATGAAGCACCAAAAGAAGATTCTGATTTGGCAACCGCTGATTCAGACAAACCAACCGAAGGAGACCAAGTGTCTGACACTACCGCTCCTGCTCCTGCCGTTGAAGAAGCGGTAGAAGCAGCCAAAGTAGAAGCTGCAGCTCCAAAGCCTGCTTTCTACACAACTCCAAGACTTGAGTTCACCAAGTCCAAATACCTAGAAATGAGCGTTCGCGCTGCTCTAGGAAATGACGATGCTCGCGCTTATGTTCGCGCAGCAGATGACACCACAACAAACAATGCTGGTCTCGTCCCAACTCGTCAGCTAACTGAGGTAATCAATCCTCTTTCAAATGCTGATCGTCCAGCAGTTGATTCCGTATCTCGCGGAGTTCTACCAGATGCTGGTATGAGCTTTGAGATTCCAAAAATCACAGCAGTTCCAACAGTTGGAGAAGAAGCTGAAGAAGCAACAATTGATGAAACTGGTATGACAAGTTCATACGCCACAGTAACCGTTAAGAAGTATGCTGGCGGACAAGAGTTCTCAGTAGAACTTCTTGATCGTTCATCTCCTGCTTTCTTTGATGAGCTAGTTCGTCAAATGGAATACGCTTACGCAAAGGCAACAGATGTTGCAGTTATCGCTGGCCTAGTTGCTGGTGGAACAGATGGCGGAAACCGCACTCTTGATGCAGCTGGACTTCTTGACTTCATTTCCGATGCAGGCGTTTCAATCTACGCAAACACTCTCGGATTTGCACAAAACATCATCGCTTCTCCTCAGCAATGGGGCGTAATCCAGAACCTCGCTGATGGTGGTCGTCCGATTTACCAGAACTTGATTGGCAATATGAATCAGGGTGGAAATCTCAATGTAGGCTCTGCAACTGGAAACCTACTTGGTCTTAACTTCCGCGTTGATCGCAACCTAACAACTGGCTCAGGCGTTGGCGATAACACAGTTATCGTCATTAATCCAGAGGCTTATACTTGGTATGAGTCAAGCCGTTTCCGCTTGGAGACTGCACAGGTAGCAACTGGTCAAATCAAGGTTGCTTACTATGGTTATGGAGCACTAGCTACCAAGGTAGGCGCAGGCGCTTATCGTTGGATGGTTGAGTAATAAATTCAAAATAGTGACGGCCAGTCCGCTCCCGAGCTGGCCGCTCACCTAACTGCTTGAAAGGATGACGAAATGCCAACGATAGTTACAGCCACAGAGCTGAGGACAATTCTTGGCGTTTCGTCATCCCTATATAACGATGCCTACTTGAATGACATAGTGGATGCTTCTGAAAATATTATTCTTCCAATGCTGGTCACTTTTCAGACAAAGATTAACAAAGTAAGACTTGAAGATAATGTTGCTTACTTTACTAGCGCAACTATCCAAGAATTTACTCAGGGCCAATCCGTAGTAATCACTGGCTGCGGAACTCCATTTAACGGCACACACACAGTTTTAGCAGATGGATTATCAGATTATGAATTCGCCGTTGCAATCACCAATGCAGACATATTGGAAAAGAATGTTATCCCAGCAGGAAATGCTGCGCTCTCTGGACTATCAACCTATGTCGGAAATGCCAATGTTGAAGCTTCTGTTCTGGCTATCTCCGTTGAAATCTTCCAAGCAAGAACCGCAGCAGGGGGATCAATAGAAGGCGTAGATTTTGCAGTAACCCCTTACCGCCTATCTAAGAATTTACTTGCCAAAGTAACTGGCTTACTTGGCCCATACCTTGATGTTGAAACTATGGTGGGCTAATGCCTGCCTCAACAATTGCCACAGATGTCAGAGGCGTTCTTAAAACTGCCTTATCTGGAATCAGCGCCAATATCTATGACTCAGTTCCTGAAGCGCCTATAGTCCCTGCAATTATTGTCATTCCAGACTCGCCCTATATGGAGCTTGAAGTCTTAGGTAAATCAACAACTCGCGTTAAATTAAATTACACCATCACCGCTTGCGTTGCGTATTTCAGCAATGCCGCTGCTTTAGATAACTTAGAGCAAATGGTCATTAGTATTCTTGGAGCACTAAATGCTTCCAAGTATGAGTTATCAATAGTCGAAAGACCTTCGGTAACCGAAGTAGGAACTACTACCCTGTTAGTTTCAGACATACGCTTGAGCGTCCGCTACGAGCAAACCGCATAGGAGACCCAAATGCCAACAACAGTAATAACTGGGCGCGATGTGACATTCACACTCGATAGCGCTGCTTATGACGCCCAGACAACAAGCGCAGTCCTAAGCTGCGACACAATTATCGAGACCTATCAAACCCTTGATGGTCGCGCTTATAAGTCCGTAGATAAGCAATGGACTTTCACAATTGAGTTACTTCAGGATTGGGGAGCTTCAGGCTCTTTATTTGAAGCAATGTGGGCAGATGCAGAAGCTGCACCTAACACAGCACTCAATGTTTCATTTACCGCAGTAACTGGAGCAGTATTTGCTTTCACAGTTTTGCCAATCTTCCCAGCAGCAGGAGGCGCAGCACCAGGAGCGCTAACTGATACTTGGACGATGACAGTAATTGGAACACCAACAGAGACCTTCAGCTAAGAGATCGGAGCATCGGGAGCTATGAAAATTTCAATCACAATTAAATACAGCTCAGGCGAATCAGCTACTTACCAAGCTGGATTGCCAGAATGGGCTAAGTGGGAACGCAAAACTGGTAAGTCGATTTATTCAATGAAGGATATTTCGGCCTACCAGCAAGCGGACTTCTTAGATCTTGCTTACTTTGCGTATAAGCGCGAAGCAGCAGGAAAGCCAACCAAATCCCAAGAGATTTGGGAGCTGACAGTTGAGGAAATGACGATTGGAGATGAAAGCCCAAAAGTTACGAGCCCGGAAGCATCAACCGACTAATCATCGAGATTGCTATCGCAACTGGGATTCCAATGCCTTACTGGACAGATATCGACCAAGTAATGACGGCCATAGATATATTAAAGGAGCGTAGCGGTGGCAGATGAGTTACCAATCAGCTATGACAAGCGCGAGCTCCGCTCAATCATTACCGCGTTCAAAGCGATGGATGATGAAGCCGTTAGCCAAGCTAAACGAGAATCTAGCGCGCTGGCTACTTATGCAGCGAATGAAATCAAAGCCTATGGGCTCTCGAGGACTTTTGGTCAAGAAGCAGTTAGAAGAATTACAAGTGGCGTTAAAGTCTCGGCCAGTTCCAAAATCGGAGAGCTCTCTTACGGCTTTGCAAGTCAGCGCTTTTCTGGTGGCGGTAGCACACAAAAACTCTGGGCGGGTTATGAGTTTGGAAGTAATCGCTTGCGTCAGTTCCCCAGAAGAACACCGAGCAAAGGTCGCGGAAACGCTGGCTACTTTATCTACCCAACCCTTCGTAAGATTCAGCCTGAATTGATTAAGAAATGGCAAGAAGCATTCTCCAAGATATTGAAAGAGTGGGATAAGTAATGGCTGGCAGTAGAACGCTCAAGCTCTCGATTCTTGCTGATGTTGCTGATCTCAAGAAAAATCTTGATACTGGCTCTAAAGAGGTTGAAGGCTTTGGCGGTAAGTTAGAGAAGTTTGGCAAGGTTGCAGCAGCAGCCTTTGCAGCAGCAGCGGCAGCAGCAGCGGCTTACGCAGTCAAGCTAGCCGTTGATGGTGTTAAGGCAGCTATTGAAGATGAGGCTGCTCAAAAGCGTTTAGCCAATGCCTTACAGAATGTAACTGGTGCAACCGAGAAGCAGATTGCAGCAGTTGAAGAACAGATATTAAAGACTTCACTAGCTACTGGCGTTGCAGACGATAAACTGCGTCCAGCGCTTCAGCGCTTGGCAGTTGCTACAGGATCAGTTACTCAGTCCCAAGATTTATTAACTTTAGCTTTAGATATTTCAGCAGCTACTGGCAAAGATGTAGAAGCCGTATCAAATGCCCTTGGAAAGGCGTATGAGGGCAATACAAGCGCATTGGGCAGACTAGGTATTGGTTTATCAACAACCGAAATTAAAGCCCTTGGATTAGAAGGAACTACAAAGCAATTAGCTCAGACCTTTGGCGGAGCAGCCACAGTTCAAGCCAATACCTTTGAAGGCCAATTAGCAAGACTTAAAGTGGGTTTTGACGAAGCCAAAGAATCTGTAGGCGCTGCTTTACTGCCTACGCTTCAAAGACTATTAGATTACTTTATAAATGTAGTGATTCCTAATTTTATTAAATTCAAAGATGCAGCACTTCAACCGGTCACAGACGCTATTGCTCGCAATAAAGAATCACTAACAATTCTATTTAACTTTATTAAAGACTTTGTCGTTCCAATTCTTATTAACGGCTTAGGTTCAGCATTAGGATTTATCGGCAAGGTTGCAGGTGGAATTCTAGATGTAATAGGCGCAGTAGTTGATGGCATTAAGAGCGCAGTCAATTTTGCAATAGATGCCATCAATGTTCTTATTCGCGCTTACAATGCAGTTCCACTTTTGCCTAATGTATCTACCATTTCTAGGCCCTCATTCTCAGCTCCGAGCACTCGAAGCAGTTCATCACTTCCAAAAATTGCAACTGCTCCAAGTCCAAGCATTTCTTCAACCCCCAGCCCTTCTACTACTCCTAGCGCCCCTTCAGGATCAACAATTACCGCTCCATCTACTTTAGTCCCTAGCGGTAATGCCATTCCTTCTAACTTTGATGTCGCTGGCACAGTTGCAGCCAATAATGCTGGTATCACTATTAATGTTAATGCCCCAAGTGCTATTGATGAAGAAGGATTTACTAGAGCAGTTATCTTGGCTCTTAACAATTCAACTAATCGCGGAACTACTGGCGCTGGCGATTTTAGGACTTCGGCTCAAATCCTATGACCCTTTGGACTCCTGAATGGCGAATTAAAGTCAATGGAGATACGCTAACTTCAGTCACTTTAAGCAATTTAACTATCACCTCTGGCCGTCAAGATATTAACTCGCCTACTCCTCCTGGTTATTGCTCACTTCAAGTCATTAATACTGATGGCACTAATTACACCTTCACCATCAATAGCGGAGTTTCAGTAGAAGTTAAAGACTCTGATGGGGATTATGTCTCTATCTTTGGCGGTCGAATCTCAGACCTTCGCCAAGTGGTTCAAAGCGCTGGATCAAGTGCTGTTGTCACTAGCTTAAGAATTACAGCCGTAGGAGCACTTTCAAGATTACAAAGAGCTATCTTTGATGGCAATCTGGCTGAAGGGCTAGATGGCGCTCAGATAACAGATTTGCTAGATGACTTGCTTCTTAATTCTTGGAATGAAGTCCCACCAGCTGAAACTTGGGCAACTTATGATGCCACCGAGACTTGGGCTGATGCTCAAAATATTGGGCTGGGTGAAATTGATACTGGCGAATATACGATGGTAAGCCGCCAGATTACCGATAGCATAATTGCCCCAATAGCCAATCAGATTGCTAATTCAGCTTTGGGCTATCTCTACGAGGATGCTAATGGCCTTATTGGTTATGCAGATGCAAGCCACCGCCAAGATTATCTAGTGGCTAATGGCTACACAAATTTAGACGCTTCCCACGCCATAGCCTCTGGCATTGGCGTTATCCAGCGTCAAGGAGACTTAGCAAATAAAATTGTTATGGATTATGGCAACAATTTTAATAGCTCTTATACCGCCCAAGACACAACCTCTCAGGCCACCTTTGGCCTATTTGCTGAGCAGTTCAGCAGCTACTTAAAGAATACTGCCGATGTCGAGGATGTAGCAGATCGTCTAATTGCTCTTAGGTCATATCCTAGAAATACTTTCCAATCGATTACCTTTCCCCTTCAATCTCCTGAAATTGATGACACAGACAGAGACGCCTTATTAAATATATTTATGGGCCAGCCAGTTCGAATTACCAATCTGCCCCTTAATATATTAGGTGGCGAATTTACTGGCTTCGTTGAAGGCTGGTCTTTCAGCGCCTCAGTCTCGGGCCTATCACTTACCTTCTTAGCTACCCCAACAGAGTTCTCGGCAGTTGCCCAACAATGGGCTCAAGTCAATGCGTCTGAAAGCTGGAATAGTGTTCTTAATACGCTAGAATGGCAAGACGCGATAGGAGTTATTAGTTAATGGCCAATACGACCAATTTCAACTGGGAAACGCCAGATGACACAGATTTAGTTAAAGATGGCGCAGCTGCCATTAGAACCCTTGGCTCATCGATAGATACTTCATTCGTTGATCTCAAAGGTGGAACTACAGGACAAATTTTAAGCAAAGCTTCTAATACTGATTTAGATTATACTTGGGTAGCCAACGATCAAGGCGATATAACTGAAGTGCAAGCTGGAACTGGTATCTCGGTAGCTTCAGGAACTGGCCCAATCCCAGTAATTACTAATACAGCAACAACTACAATTGATGCTGAGGGAGATTTATTAGTAGGCGATGCCGCCGATGCTTTGCAAAGATTGGCAATTGGCTCCAATGGCAATGTATTGACAGTTGATACAGCGGTAGATGGAAAAATTAAATGGGCTGCCCCTGCTGGTGGTGGTGGCAAGGTGTTGCAGGTTGTAAGTGCTACAACAAGCACAAATGCCTCGACTGCAACTGCAACTTATATCGACAGCAATTTGACCGCATCAATTACGCCGTCATCTGCCACCAGTAAAGTGCTAGTTTTATTTCACCAAAATGGCGTTTACAGAAGTGCTGCAGGTAATACAACAGGAGTTTATTTAAGATTAATGCGAGATTCAACAGAAATTATGATTGCAGCGCAAGACTGGGGTTACACAAATTTAAATCAAGTTTTCTTGGGTGGAACAATTTCAGGTGCTTATCTTGATAGTCCAAGCACTACTTCTGCAACAACATACAAAACACAATTCAAGCCAGGCGCAAGCACATTCACAGCCGCGGTTCAAGAATCTTCAAGTGTTAGCGTTATTACATTATTAGAAATAGGTGCATAATGGCAAAGCCAAGAGAAGTTTTAGAAATGCTTATTCCAAATGGTGGTTGGGCTATTAGCGGTGATGAATATGAAGGCATACAATTTTTAGAGTGTGAGCCAATTACTAAAGCTCAATTTGAGGCAGGCTTTGCTCAATATGATGCTTGGAAGGCTGAGCAGGATGCAGCAAAAGCAGGCCAAAAGGCAGCGTTGCTAAATCGTCTAGGAATTACTGAGGATGAGGCAAAGCTTCTTCTTTCATAATGGCTAAATTATGCGCTGCTGGAATTCAACTAAGGAATCAGATTGATGATGATTATCCTGATAGGGATCGTAAGTCTGATGGTTGGATTGCTGACTCTCGGCATCTTGCAAAAGGCACTTCTGACCATATACCAAGAGATGGAATCGTCAGAGCTATAGATATAGATTCTGACCTATCGGCTCACAAAGAAGAAGCTTACGCATTAGTTGAGAAGATTCGTAAGGTAGCAAAAAAAGGCGATAAAAGAATTGCCTACATAATATTTGATGGCAAGATTATGAGTCCGATACTTGGCTGGAAGCGTCGCAAATATAATGGCTCCAATCCTCACCGGTCACATTTCCATATTTCATTCACAACTTTGGGAGACAAAAATGGCAGTTTTTTCAACCTCGAAGGAGACAGTAATGAACGACCTGAAGAAAGCAGCCGAGAGCTGGGCAAAGACATTCGTAGCGACAGCCCTAGCGACCTATCTAGCAGTCGGCCTAGATGTCAATGCAATTGCAAATGCCGCTCTAGTGTCAGTCTTGCCTAGCATCATCAACTGGCTTAACCCTAAGTATGAGCGTTACGGCAGAGTTCGGTAATGCCTCCAGTTGAGCTATCAACTCTAGTTGCCTCGGTTCTTGGGTCTATTGCTCTATTAATCACTGGGCTTAGATACATAATCAAATTAGAGAATATCCCCATTGTGTCGCGCCTTGAAAAGATGGAGTCTCAGCTAGAGTTAGCACTAGCGAAGGGAGTCAGAAATGGCAACGCAAAAGCGCGTAAGTAAGAAGGCAGTGAAGCGTCCGAAAAGACGCAGAACTACTAAAGAAACGCCTTTAACTAAGCTTGATTTCTGGGCTATTGCTGCCAATGAAGTTTATAAAGCTTGTCGCAGAGCTGGGATGGATGAAGGCTCTTCTCTTGCCTTTGCTATGGATCGTAGCTCTTATCCTGATTGGATAGTTGATCCTAAAGACCCCATCAAGAATCCGCTTGATGATTTTGATGAGGACGACGACTAATTTACTTTCGCGAGGTTGAGCTCTTTGAGGCTCTCAAGTCGCTTTATCCAGACTTGACGCCCTTATCAGCGACCGACCGAGCAGATGGCATAACCAGCGATTCTTATATCGAACTCAAATGCCGTAGAACCCACTATGAGACCCTGTTAATCGAGAAAAAGAAGTGGGATTATTTGGCCGATATAAGGGCTAGGACGGGCTCTAAGACCCTTTATATCAACTCCACACCTAAAGGGATATACCAGTTCGACTTAGGGGCTGTAATCGAGCCACAGTGGGCTTTGAAGCGTTTGCCTATAACTACTGATTTTGCCAATAAAGCTACAAATGAAAGACTCGCTGGCTTTTTAGATATTCGCCACGCCGAGCTGCTACTTGTCTAAATAGATTTAATCAAATAGATTTATCCCGTAAATCCATTTAGGATTACAGAACGGGAGCATAAATGATAAATAAAGTAGCTCTTATTCGATTTGATTCTCAGGCTGGAGCTTGGACTGATAATACAAATTGGGTTAAGGGATCAATAATCAGACGATTCGCGAAAGAGCGAATGGGTAAGCAGCAGTTAAGAGGCCGTCTATCTAAGGCTGAAATATCTGCATATTGGTTAGATAAATATGGGGTGAACGCAGATGTTGCCTAATTTATCTGATGAAGCAGTTGCATCAATAATCATTGGAGTTCCATTTATCGGCCTTTATATCTGGAGTCTTTGGAACTCATCTAAAGCCAAAGCCTTTAATGAAGGTTATAAGAGAGGAAGGTCAAGTGTCCGATTCACAGAGATCGTTAAGTGACTGGCTCGAAGATGCTGGAAACACATTACTCGACAGGGGCATCGAGTATGGTGACCCGAGGCACAATCTATTACGCATTTTCAAAATCAGTAAGGCACTCGGTATTCAGCTCCGAGACCCAGCTGACTTGGCGCTTATTGCTATTGCGACCAAACTCTCAAGAATGTTGGAAAGTCCAGAGCGCGAAGATTCGTATCTCGATCTCATTGGATATGCCGCTATCTTGGGTCGATTACGATTTTCGACACCAGAAGATTGGGACGACATTGAGTTTGACTCGCAATCATAATACGAATCAGTACTGCGATTACTGCAAATATCGCTGGGGACAAAATAAGAATGGCTGGGATTTAAGAGCTATGACACCAGCAGTTTGGAAAGTCCAAAGCGAGACACCGCTTCGCAAAGCACAGGTTAGGTTCTATTGCCAGCCTTGCGCCGACGAAGCACAGAACTGGCCAGATGGCACATTTTATTCATTAAAAGAACAATTAGAAGATGCGATAAGTGATTTCGCAGGGAGAGAGAAGTTAGATGTCGAATTACCTAGATGACTATGTAAGTGTTCAAGACCGATTAAAGGAGTTTATAAATGCTTACCCAGACTACCGAATTAAAACTCATATATTGGCAGAGTCGCTTGTCGCTAATTGTGATGTCTATATTATTAAAACTGAGTTATATCGCACTGAAGCTGACGCGCATCCTTGGACAACAGGTTTATCCTCTGAGTCTAAGTCAAAGCAATACGCTCTCGAGCTTGCAGAGACTGGATCGCTGGGACGCGCACTTAACCTCGCTGGATATTTCGCTAAGGTTAATCAAACACCAAAGAAGGCAATTGAAACGACTAAGCCAGCGCTTGCGGAATTTATAAAAGAGCAACGCCCCAATGATCCTGAGCCAATTGTTTGGGATGTAACTGCAATAGCTGAGCAACTAGGCGCTGAAGTAATTGATGAAATGCCACTATGTAAATGTGGCAGAGGCCCAATGATTCTTAAGTCCGGGACAAAGGATGGCAAAGAGTATCGAGGCTACACCTGCCCTAGCAGAGATAGAGCAGACCAATGTCCAGCTAGATGGATGAAAATCGGTGCAGATGGGCATTGGGTCTTCCAGAAATGAGACAAGATGCTCATCCCTTCAAATGCTCTAATTGCGCATTAGTCACAGCGCATATTGAGTTAAAAAGGTATGAGACTAGTGATATAGCAGAAGCGCCAGAGGAAGTGTGGTTGATTGAATGTCAGCGATGCTTCCTTCAGCGCATCATCTATCCATCTGACCGAGTTACTACCAAAGAGGATGACATTCTTCGATGCGAGCAATGTGGTGGATGGAAGATGAAATCGGGTAAGTGTCGAGTATGTCGAATAGCTGCTGGATTTGAGAAGCAAATGGAGAAGTATTGGACAGGCGGTAATACCCTAGAAAGGCCATACGATGCCACTTTATGAATATCGCTGCGATAAATGCGAAGCGACAAAGGATGAATATCAGCCTATAACCTTGAGAAATGAAGTAACCTGCGATAATTGCAATGTTGCAATGTGGAGGGTTTGGCGACCTAATCCAATTCATTTCAAAGGAGAAGGATGGGCAGGCAAGGAATGAGCAGACCCCACTCGATTGGATACATTAAACAGCTAATGGAGTGGGGATTTGACAAGGAGTTTATTGCGCGGGATTGTGGTATTAACCTGGCATCACTTGAGACAAGATTAAGACGATCTAAAGAAAGGGAGCGAAGAAATGGGAATCAAGGAACTGAGTCTGGAACTAGCAGCAGTGAGTCTAATAGCTGATGAGGCTAAGAAGGCCAAGGATAGGCTAAGAGCAGCGCTACAAGCCGAAATGGAGGCTATAGGAGCCGATAGGGTAAAGGCTGAGTATGGCGAGGATGTAATCGCCTATGTGACCACTACAAGGCCTAAATTCAAGTGGGCTATCAAATCAGAGAAGCAATTTACTGATTGGGTGAAAGCCAATATCCCGAGTGAAATAGTTGAATCAGTTAGGGAATCATCTCGCGATGCGATACTAGATAAATTCAGTTACACCGATGAGCTAGTAATTGATTCAAATGGAGAAATAGTTGATTGGTTAGAAGGCACTTTATCTGAGCCTTATTTAACTACTAAATTCCATAGCGACGGCAAGGAAACGCTGAAGAACGCGTTTCAATCAGGCCAGTTAGAGTTTAAGAGGATATGGGAATTAGAAGGATGATTAATGATATATATCCAATCTTTAGAACTATTGATGATCAGATAGATAATTGGGAATCTATTGGAATAGAGGGTAAATATGGCTCTGAACAGCACTTATGTTAGCCTACTTGACAAGGCCGCTACACTCCGTCTAAGGCGGGGCCCGAAGGCAGCCCGTAGCCGAAGCGTCGGGGGAGGCTATTGCCTAACGCTGATGCTATCGGCACTTATGCTGATTCCAATCAATTCATCAAAAGCAGATATGAATCTAAAGCTTTATGCTTATAACAAATTAGATTGGTCAGAGTTTCAATGTTATAACTGGTTAATTCATAAAGAGAGTAGATGGAATTATAAGGCTCGTAACGGCTCTCATAGAGGTCTTGGTCAAATGCGATCTGAATGGTATGGAACTCTAAGCCCCAAGAAGCAAATAGATGTGCATATTAAATATATAAGACACAGATACTCGGATGCCTGCAATGCACTTCAACACTTTGAGACTAAGGGCTGGCATTGAGCAGACGCTATAACTCCAGCTACTATCAAAAGACAAGACTTCAAGTACTACAAAGAGACTACAACACTTGCCATTACTGCGGGCTTGAAGCCACTACAGTTGATCACCTGATACCTATCAGCAAGGGTGGAACTGATGAAGCTTCTAATATGGTGGCCTGTTGCACTCAATGCAATAGTTCTAAGCGAGATCGTATGACCCCCACCTTTTTTGAGCGCACACCCAGAC
>Ga0208362_1000375_pt1 | contig 15181 bp, 15 predicted proteins | sample LakMenEpi13Oct10_FD_150693 | JGI IMG/M metagenome (GOLD analysis project Ga0208362, IMG submission 150693) | Freshwater microbial communities from Lake Mendota, WI - 13OCT2010 deep hole epilimnion (SPAdes) | ecosystem: Environmental > Aquatic > Freshwater > Lake > Epilimnion/Euphotic zone ... | reverse complement strand
GTTTTAGACTAATTTGAAAAGCAATAAACAACAAATTTGAAAATGTATTTCTAGTACTTTTCTCTCTAATTCAGATTTTTTGTTTATTCCGTGGCTCCTCAAGATATAAGCAAAAGATTAATTCATATATTTGAAATTGATAATACTGGAGTAAGAGCTTGTCATCGTGATCAAAATATATATTCAAAAGATTCAGCTTTCAAAGATTTGATTTTATATTATGAATATTTTCATGGAGATAATGGCAGAGGAGTCGGGGCTTCTCATCAAACTGGCTGGACTGCTTTGGTTGCTAAACTTATTGAAGATTTGAACTAAGCTAAATTATTTCTAAAATCTTTTTGAGCGAGCATAAAACAAAATAAAGTAACTCCTTGACTCTAAAAATGGTCTTGTAGATTTGAAATGGGGGACGTGAAATTGGATATGTGAAATCAGCAGTAAATATTAAACTCCTAATGTAAGTTATGAAATTTGAATTATCGAAAATCCTGATTTATTAGTCAGCCAGCGGCTAGAATCATTACTTTAATATGCAAGCAATAATATAAAAATAATATGTACCAAAATAATAACTTTAGAAAATCTCAGATTAGTATTTCTCAAGCTAAAGCTAGTCAAGCTCAGGCTAAACGTAGAAGACAAATTGCAAAAATAATTCTTTCAGTTGTAGTACTTATTGGTATTGTGACTTTTCTCTTTTCTGGCATTAAAAGCTTGAGTCAAGCCATGCCTGATTTTTTTAATGCTAACTTCAAAGACAAAAAAGAAAGCTCCAAAGAAAATCACAAAAGGAATTTCGAGGAAATTGAAGAAGATTCTTTCGCCTCATTCAATATAGCTTCAAGTGCACAAACATCAAACAGTCCGCCTCCTTCGCTCATTCAGAATAGCTCGGCTAGAAATGCTATTTGGTCTATTTCCATTCGCAATTCTCAAGGAGCAGAAATTTATGCTTACAATTCGGGTCTAAGACTTACTCCTGCTTCAAATCTGAAATTACTCACAAGTGCAGCCGTCATTGATTCTTTGGGAGCTGATTATCAATTCGAGACTCAAATATATGGAATGGGCGAACTCAAAGACACAGGTGTTTGGGATGGAGATATTTATATTCTTGGAGCTGGAGATCCATCTATTAGTGGAGCCTTTTTCGGAGGAGAGAAATTTGCCGTTTTTAAAGAATTCACCAAACAGCTGAAAGAAAGAGGCATTCAATCAATTACAGGACGAGTAATTGGAAATGATTCCTTATTTGAAAACACTGATAGAATCCCGCAAACATGGCATTGGGAGGACTTATCCTATTATTATGCATCTGAAATTAGTGCGCTTTCATTCAATGATAATTGCATTGATCTAGAGGTAAAAGCACAAGGTCGTATTGGTGAAAAGCCACAAATCAGCTGGTTTCCTTTTAATACTGATTATATAGACTTAGTTAATGAGCAAATTATTACTAGCCGTAAAGAAGCTTATGAAGAGCATTATCAGCGTGAACTAGGAATTAATCGTATTATTTTACGAAGCCATTTACCTCAAGGATACAAAGAAGGCGAAAGTTTGACGATTAGCAATCCAGCTTTATTCTTTGTCGATTCATTTACTAAATTTGCAATTCAAGACGGAATTAAAATTACAAAAAAACCTCGTTTGAATCATGAATTCCAAGATTTCAAAGGAACAGGCTTTAACCTCTTGGCATCACACAAATCACCAATGCTGAAAGATTTGCTAAAGCGTGTAAATAAACATAGCGATAATTTTTATACCGAGACATTGTTGAGAGCTGCAGCAGCAGAGAAATATGGCAAGAACAATAAAATTTCGGCGCGAGAAAAAGATGGAATTCAATTGATTAAAACTTATGCCTGTGCTCATGGCTTCGATTGCAATCAGTTAGTAATTCACGATGGAGCGGGTTTATCATCAGAAAATTTTATTAGCACCACTGAAATGACTCAATTATTGCTGAAGTCCAAAGATCAATCCGAAAATGGTTTAGGCAATAATTTTGCAGCCTTTAAAGATAGTCTTTCTATTGCTGGGATTGATGGAACTTTGCAGGGCCGATTTGGTAAAAGCCCATTAATTGGGAAAATCAAAGGTAAGTCAGGTTATGTTGAAGGAGTGATTGCTCTCAGTGGATATCTTGAGAATAAAGCTGGCGAAGAATTGACTTTTAGTTTAATTACCAATCATTTTCCAAATTCACAAAAAAATGAAATCAGAAGTATTCAAAACAAAATCTTAGAAAGAGCTTATGAAGGTAATTTGTAAGCAATTTAAAATTTTGATTAAACTTACAAAATCTCACAATCTTTTATTTAATAATGCTCCTAATCTTTCCGCCAAAATCAATTAAGCAAAGGCTAGATAGCTTTAAGCTTGATGATTACGCAGATATGCGCCAAAAGAGGGAAAAGATTTTAGAGTGGCAGAATGCAATAAAAAATGGAAACGTAAAACAATCTAAAGAAGAATCTCTTCAATCAGATTTCTTAAATCACTTCTTTGGTGATGTGCTTGGCTACATATATTCTAGAGGGGCAGATGAATACAACCTAGAGAAAGAAGAAAAAGCCACAACAGACAGCACCAAAGCCGATGGAGCCCTAGGTTATTTTAGTTTGGGCAGTCATGATACTAGGGCTGTAATTGAACTTAAGGACGCATCAACCGATTTAGACAAACCACAAAACCGAAAAAATGACAAACGTTCACCAGTTGAACAAGCCTTTAGTTATGCCTCTAAATCAGGTGGTAAATGTAAATGGGTAATTGTTTCTAATTTTATTGAAATTCGGCTTTATCACTCATCAGATCAAAGCAAATACGAAGTCTTTAATATCCCTGACTTGCTTAAATTGGATGAACTAAAAAGGTTTTTGTTTCTCCTTCATAAAGACAGGCTCATATGCAGAACTGGTGAATCTGAAATTGAAAAACTATTTGCGCAAAGACTCGCCCATGAAAAATCAACAGAGGATGGATTTTATAAAGAATTCAAAAAAATCAGGTGGGAATTATTCCAACACTTGCAGAACCACAACCCAAATTTTGAAGAACAGATTTTATTTGAAAAAGCACAAAAGCTATTAGACCGCTTTATCTTTGTTTTCTTTTGTGAAGATTTATCCCCGCCGCTGCTTCCGTCAGACACAACAAGAAAAATATTAGATGCATACCGAAACCGCGGTTTTGACCCTTCTGACGATATTTTATGGAGACATTCAAAAGGGCTTTTTCAGTTCATAAACAACGGTGAGCCCAGAGCGGATATTAATAAATTTAATGGAGGTTTATTCGCTCAAGATAAGGTTTTAGACAATCTTGTAATTAAAGATGAGTTTCTGCAGCATGTAATTAAAATTGGTGAGGATTATGACTTCGACTCTGATTTGAACGTTAATGTCTTAGGTCATATTTTTGAACAATCAATTTCCGATATTGAAGAAATCAAGGCTCAGCTAGCGGGAGAAGTATACGAAAAGAAAAAAGGAAAGCGTAAAAAAGATGGTGTTTTTTATACACCTGCTTACATCACAAAATACATAGTTGAGCAAACCGTTGGTAAATGGCTAGAAGATAGAAAACAAGAATTGGGATTTTATGAATTACCTGAACTAGACTACACTTTGCTTGACCCAAATTCACCCTTAAAAGAGCTAGCTAAAGCACAAAAAGCCCAGCTTACAAAAGCAGTAAATAAACATCTTGAATTCTGGCTTGCATACAAACAAAAGCTCTCAAGCATCAAAATTTTAGACCCTGCTTGCGGTTCTGGAGCCTTTTTAAATCAGGCTTTCGATTATTTGCACCATGAGCACAGAAGAGTTGATGATGCAATTGCTGATTTGAGAAGCGGACAGAGAGATGTAATTGAAAATATAAACAAACTCATTCTTCAAAACAACCTCTTTGGTGTTGATTTAAATGAAGAATCGGTTGAGATTACTAAACTTAGTTTATGGCTCAAAACAGCTAACAAAAGCAGTGAGCTGACTTCTTTAGATGGAAATATAAAATTTGGAAATTCATTAATTGACGATCCTGAATTTGCTGGTAAAAAGGCTTTTAATTGGCAGAAAGAATTTAAAAATATCTTTGAGGACGGTGGTTTTGATGTTGTGATTGGTAATCCTCCTTATGTGAGGCAAGAGCTTCTTAGCCCATTCAAGCCTTATTTTGAGAAGAATTATGCTTGTTACCATGGCGTTTGTGACCTTTATGTTTACTTTATTGAAAAAGGGCAAAAGCTACTCAAAGAAAATGGCTATTACGGTGTGATTATTGCCAACAAATGGATGCGGGCGAATTATGGAAATGCTCTCCGTGACTTCCTTAAAGAAAAAGTTCAATTGAGAGAAATTATAGACTTTGGCGACTTGCCAGTATTTGAGGATGCAACAACCTATCCTTGCATTTTGATTTATTCTCAAAGCCAACCATTAGACAAATTAAAGGCATCGTCTCTCAAAGAGCTTGAACCAACAAGACTCATAGACACGATTGAAGAAAACAAGATTGAAATTGAGCAATCAAAGCTTGACTCGAAGGGTTGGAATTTAGGTTCTTCATCAGAAAAGGCACTACTTGAAAAAATAAAAAGTAAAGGTGTTCCATTGCAAGAGTATGTAGAAGGTAAAGTTTACCGAGGTGTACTAACTGGATTCAATGAGGCTTTTGTAATTGATAACGCTACCCGAAAAAAACTAATTGCAGAAGATCCAAAGTCAGAGGAAATTATTAAACCCTTTTTGGGTGGCCGTGAAGTTAAACGTTATTCAATTGATTGGCAAGGGGATTATTTGATTTTTGCAAAACGAGGAATTGATATTGAAAAATACCAAGCTGTAAAAAAGCACCTTGAGCAATATCGAGAGAGGCTTGAACCAAAACCTAAAGATTTTGAAGGGGCTGACTGGAAAGGTCGGAAGCCTGGATCTTACAAATGGTACGAATTGCAAGATGCTATTGATTACTACCAAGAGTTTGAAAAATCTAAAATTGTTTATCCAGAATTAGGGATTCAACCTAGTTTTTCAATTGACAGAGGTTGTTTTTATGGCAACAAAACCACTTTTATTATTCCGCAAGCTGAAAATTACCTTCTTTGCCTCTTGAATTCAAAAGTCACACATTTTTATATTGATAAAGTTAGTAGTGTTATGAGAGGCGGATATTATATGTTCAGTGGCATATACGTCGAAACTATACCAATTCCTCAAATTTCACTTCCAGAGCAAGAACCATTCATCTTAAAAGCTGACTTAATGCTCGTTAGGAACAAAGAGCTGCAAACTACTAAGCAAAAGTTCTTGAAACTCATTCAAAGCGAGTTTACAATACAAAAACTTTCTCAAAAACTAGAAAAGTGGAATGAACTTGAATGGGTTGATTTTGAAAAAGAGCTTCAGAAGGCAAAAGTAAAATTAACACTCGCCCAAAAGAAAGAATGGATGGAGTTCTTTGAAACCGAGAAAAAAGCCGCCAACGAAATTCAAGCAGTAATTGATAAAACCGACAAAGAAATTGACCAAATGGTTTATGAACTTTACGGCTTGACTGATGATGAGATTGCCATTGTGGAGGGAAGATCGTGACAAAAAACAAAACAAAAAAAGTAAATTGGAATGATTTAAAGAAGCATCTCAAGGAATTTAGCCGAGATGGAATAATTGATGTCTTGAAAGCTGTTTATGAACAGTTTGATGATGTGAAGGCATTTCTTGCAGCACGATACCAACTTTTAGATCTAGATGCTGTTCTTGAGCCATACAAAAAGGAAATAAAAAAATGGCTGAAACCAAAAAAAATTGATCAAAGGGAATATGCGCCCAAACTTACTTTCAGATTAGCCGAAGCTAAAAAACCAATTAGCAATTACAAAAAAGCAACCTCTGATCCGCTAGGCACCATTGAATTAATGCTCTTTTACCTCGAAGAAGGAGCTTATGTAATGAAAAGATACGGCTATGATAGCGATCATTATGACGGTGCATACATTGAAGGTAAATTTTTCGATAGCATGAGCACGGTCTTTCGTGATTTATGTGAAGCCATTGTTAAAGAGAATAATCCTGAGCTTTTTGATCGCTTGAAAGAAAAAATATCGACCGTAGTTTTGTCTTTTGGTGATTATGATACAAGCTATAAAGAGGCTTATAACCTACTCGCACAGAAAATAAACTCCAGCCGCTGACTATAGCTTTATTGCTTAAATATCTTCTAGGCTCATGTAATTAGTTGGCACAGTAAGTATTTCAGAGCCCTAATGAAACGGCTTTTTTGAGAACGATTCAAAAGGTTTAATTCACGAATTTTTTCTTTTTCGAAAAAGATTTATTAACCGAGATTCTACTTGCCCATTTTAGGAACTTTAAAGAAGCGTCCTTCGGTTTTAGGAGCTATTGCCAAGAAAGCCTCTCTAAATACATTGAGTTCTTCTGATTCAGCAACTATATCTTTTCTCTGAGGGGTGGAATTAGCAGCATTATGAATAAGGGGCTCAACACCATCAGTATTGGCTGAATTCAATCTTTGTACATAAGTCAAAATCTTATCGAGCTCTGAAGTGTATTTTTCTAGCTCTTGCTCTGTTAAGTCTAGACGAGCCAAATGAGCAACTTTGTCTATATCTTCTTTAGAAACTGTCATTGTATAAAAACCAGAATATAAAACGAAATTTGAAAACTATAAAGTAATTGAATAATTTTAAAGCAATAAATTCATTCACCGATGATTTTTACTAAAACTCGCTTCTTTCTCAAACCATCAAATTCTCCATAGAAAATCTCTTCCCACAGACCAAAATCTAATTCACCTTTTGTGATTGCTACTACAACCTCTCGCCCCATAATAGTTCTCTTGAGATGGGAATCAGCATTGTCTTCTCCAGTATCATTGTGCCTATATTGTGAAATTGGTTCATATGGAGCCAGCTTCTCAAGCCATTTCTCAAAGTCTTTGTGTAAACCACTTTCATTATCATTTATAAAAACACTTGAACTAATATGCATTGAATTGACCAAACACAGTCCTTCTTTGATTTCAGATTTTTTGAGGATTTCTCCAACCTGCTCAGTTATACAAATAAAATCAATGCGCTTTTTGCAATTAAACCAAATTTCTTCTCTATAAGATTTCATAAATCGGTAATTATTTTCAATGCAATTAGCGTAAGTCTTTCAAAATCCATTTTGCCATAGTGAGGCTTTCAGTCGAATTAGCCAAAATATCTTTTATTGGTGTGTTTTTTCTTTTCGGAGTTAGGCTTGTATGGTCAACTCCCTCAAATAGACGAGCATGTGAATTCATAAGTTTAATTTCTTTGATTACTTCTTCGTCAATTAACCTTTTTTTAGCAAAACGATTTGTATTTGGATTAAGCCATAAACTGCTATATATCGGCACTAATCCATCATTGTATGGAAAAAGATAAATTGGCTCAGATAAATTATTCTCGATTTTTCGCTCTATTTCATGACCCATTTTGTAATGCATAAAAGAATTCCAGGCATTCTTATAATCAAGGCTAATCATTTTGCTTTTAAGCCAACTCTGAATTTCCTCTTCATTAGCCGCTGTGCCATTTTGATTAATTGGACTATTTAAATAAGCACCATAATTGACTGATTTATTTCTCAATGAAAGACAGCTAAATTCAATTTGTTGTTGAGCCTGATTTTGGGCATCGTCTATAGGCTGTGTTGGCAAACTCCATTCCAAATCACGGCTCATGGCTGGAAATAGAATATCTACTGATTGATACAAAAGATTATTAATGGGATCTTTATTGTTTGATCCAACAATGAGATTCTCATTTAAGAGCGGCGTGCCCCAAAATGGTGTTCCAAGGCTTACAGCTTTAATGAGCCTTCTATCAATTTCAGGATTATCATTCAAGGCTTTGCAAAAAACATTTCCACCTAAACTAGAAATCACAACCTTATAACCAGTGCCATCAGGATAATCAGAGAGTAATTCTTCTATACCTTTTGCGAGCTTCTCAGAGACCTCAGCCAGGGAGCCAACATTAGTAGGATATCGAAAAATATAAATGTCATGAGCCTCAGCAAAATCAGCTTCTTCAGGCAATCGAATCTGAGATACAAGAAATTGCCAATTACAAAATGGATAATAATCGCTTACAGTCCCATGAATAAGAATTAGCGGAGTTCTTTTCTTTTGTGGATTTGCATCAGAGGAAATATTTTTTGATTCTATTGATTTAAATTCTGATAATTTAAAATCTCTATCACTTTCTAGATTTAAAGGGCAAAGTGAAAAAGGTGGAAGTGAGCCATTATTCTTGCTAACTGACCATAAAGGTTTATAAATCTTGAATGAATTTTTCAATTGGTCTTTTACTGTGTCTTCTTTTTCCGGCAACATAATTCCTGCTTGAGATGTCAGTCCCAATAGGCTTTTTGCATTAAAAGTCACTGTCAAAAAAAGCAAAATTACTAATACTGAAATAATCGATATTTTCATTTTGCTTTTTACTGATAGTTTTGTCTGAGCAATCAATCCTTATGTCAAGCTGGAATTAGATGGTTTTCTATTTGGGAAAGCTCTCCAACCATAATATTCTGCGGCCTTTCCGAGATCTTCTTCAATTCGAATTAGCTGATTATATTTGGCAATACGATCGGTACGATTTGGAGCACCTGTTTTGATTTGTCCAGCATTAGTTGCTACTGCCAAATCAGCAATAAAGGTATCTTCACTTTCGCCCGAACGATGAGAAATAACCGCCGTATATCCATGCTTATGAGCTAATTCTATTGCATCAAGAGTTTCTGTAAGTGTTCCGATTTGATTAACCTTGATCAAAATCGAATTTGCAACACCTTGCTTGAAACCATCTTTTAGACGATTCACATTAGTTACAAATAAATCATCACCTACCAATTGAATGCGAGAACCTAGACGATGAGTCAACTCTTTCCAAGCTCCCCAATCTTCCTCACCAAGTCCGTCTTCAATTGAAAAAATCGGATATTGCTTAGACCAATTGTCATAAAGATCAATTAATTCACTTGATGTAAGAATTTTGCCTTCTTTAGCAAGATTGTATTTTCCATCATCTTGCAACAATTCAGTAGCTGCAGCATCCAAAGCCAAACCAACTTGAGAACCAGGTTTTAGTCCAGTTGCTTCAATTGCTTGCAATATCAATTCGAATGCTTCCTTATTTGATTTAAGGCTTGGAGCAAAACCACCTTCATCTCCCACACTAGTTGCATAACCTTTGCCTTTGAGGACAGATTTGAGTGAGTGAAATATTTCACATCCCCATTGCAATGCTTCAGAGAAAGTTTTGGCGCCAGCTGGGACAACCATAAATTCTTGGAAATCAACTGAATCTAGAGCGTGTTTACCACCATTGAGAATATTCAGCATCGGAACAGGTAAAACTTTGGCATTAACACCACCGATATATCTGTAAAGTGGCAGATCAGATTGAATTGAGGCGGCTTTGGCAAGAGCGAGACTAACAGACAAAATGGCATTTGCACCTAAGCGGCCTTTATTTTCGGTGCCATCAAGTTCATTCATTTTGATGTCAATTAAAGATTGAAAACGAGCATCAAAAGATTCATCTGGCGATAATAATAATTCCGAAATTCTTTCATTTACATTTTCTACAGCCTTGAGAACACCTTTACCTAAATGTCTTTTTTTATTTCCATCTCTGAGTTCAACTGCTTCAAATTGACCTGTGCTTGCACCAGAAGGAACAATTGCTCTACCAAGCGCACCTCCAGCCAAAAGAACTTCTGCTTCAATAGTTGGAGTACCTCTTGAATCGAGTATTTCGCGAGCTTGAACTTGTATTATTTCAAATTGATCCATGAAAATTCCTTTTTCTTTGAACTGAGTATGGGCTTTATTTAACTATTCAAAGCATTTGAGTCTATGAATTAAGTACAAATTATTTATCAATCAACTTAACAATATATAAGTAGAACTTTGAGATAAATCATTGGATAAATTGTATTTTCATTCAATAAATTAAGCTGTGAAGATTGTGTAAATCTTTGGAAGTAAATGAGATCTATTTGATAGCGATAAAGAATGACTCAGCCTATTGACTAAAAAGACAGATTCATCTTTCAAAAACGAATAGAATCGATAGTTAAAAATTATCGAAAAGCATTTATTAAATAATATTTATTTTTTCCAAGCTTAAGCCTAAATTATGAAGCACAAACGAGCAGATTAAGGAATCAATATATAAGCATAATCTATTGATTCAATAATCATATCTTTTAGCTTGATTTGTAAGGCTTGCAGGGTTTTACGACTCATGTTTTTATCGTAGTTATAAGCCAAAAAAATAGATTAGAGCTTTGCAGGTTATCTTCAGGTTAATGAGATCGCAAAAAATTTAAGGCAATACATCTTTTCCTTAACAATTTCAATCTCATATAAAGCTTTCATATCAAATCCATAGACCTGAGCTATTAGACGCATAAGTATTGCAGTTGTAGGATTAAATTATCAAATTAAGAGCTAAGTAAAAGGTCGATCTTAGCTAGGGGAAATTCAGGAAAAGAAGGTAGAAAATGTCAGTAGGTTTTATGCCTTATATAGGAGTAGTTCCAATTTCAAATGCATCTCAAGCTACATATACAGTAACCACAGAAGCAGATCCAAATGAAACTCGCAATTCTGTAACTCCTGGAAATGCAATAGTTCAAACACCTCTTACGTCTAGTAGTTATGTGCAGGCTTTGTCAACAAGATATGCAAGATTCAATTGTCAAAACAATAGAGGAGTAAGCTCAACAAATTAAAATAAGAGATTGTCTACCTTGAAATTGGTATAATCAAATTAGCAAATCAAACAAGCTTCTATAAATCTTATAGATTGATGGGGGCGCGTAGGTTTGACGTGATATCTGACTATATGAATGCGAGTCGAGAGCGTTCGGTTACTCTCGTTAATACTCCCGAACAAAACAAATAAACATGCCAACAAAGGTAATGTAATTAGTGCAGATTTCGGAATGAGAAAAAATGTTTTTTCTATGTTCCCTGCCTCAGCTCAAGCTGCTGCTGCTTAGTTTTTTTTCATTAAGGAATTTAAATTAAGACTAAACTGAAATATTTATGGGTCACCGATTAATATTCAGCAATAACAGGTGAATAGTCCAGAGGCTTTTTTCGCAAACGAAAGTACTTAGACAATAAACAGCTTTTGATTAAAATCTTTAGCAATGCTTGCAATCCTGTTGAGGGTTTTGACTCAGTCTCAGTAAAAGACAAATCTCGAAACTACACTCGTAGATTTTATATGGAAAGACTTTACGGACGAGAAGGGCAGCTCTTCTCCGCCTCCACCAGCTTGTTTGCTATTTTGCGCATTTTTGATCTTGATTCAGCGGATTGAAACGATAAGCAAGATTTCTGTTTTGTCTTGCTTTAATCACAGGAATATCGCTTTTGTCCTGACTAATCATATTAATTCTGGTAATCCCTGTTCGGGTTGATCTTGAACAAGATTTAAAGGATTGAAAAGATGAGAAGGTCAATGGGAATAGTTCCTAAGACAGGCTCAGAATGACACGAATAAAGATAATCCTTCTCGTTTTTTATTTGTTTAAAACTAAGATTTCAAAATAAGTTTCTTTTTCTTTTGACTCAAGAATTTCATATCCTTCTTCAATTAGGCTTTTGCTAACGCTTTCAGCAGATTCACCCAAATCCAAAACAATATTAAGCTGAGCACCAGATTTTAGCTTTTCAAGCGCAAGTTTTGCTTTCACAAAATTAAGTGGGCATTTCACCCCAAGTAAATTTAATTCTTCTATTGAGCTTGTTGCTCGATCAAGTGAGTAATCGATCATGAGTATTTTTGCTAAAGTTTGACTATTTGACTTTATCTACTAATATTAATTGAATTGATTTTAGGATATTTATTATCTAGATCTCATTAGCCTTATTTCATTAGTCATAGAGTATTTCTCAATTAATTTTTATGAAAACACCATCAAATACAAAAATTGCACTTCTAGCACTAGCTTCTATTTTCATTTCTAACATTTCTTTCCTGTGCAATGCAGCAGAAGAAAAAGTCATTATTTTGCCTGAAGATACCGAAATAATCGCAAGTTTAATCAAATCAGTTTCTACAGCAAATGCTCATGTTGGTCAACCAATCGAAGCAGAAATCAAAAAAGATATTGTAATTGATGAAAGAGTTGTAATAAAGAAAGGAACTCCTGTAAAAGGAACTGTAACCCACATACAAAAAGCAAAGCGACTTGGCCAAGGTGGAAGCATTGATATTCAAATCAATTCAGTTAAGTCTGTGGACAATCAAAAAGTGATTCTCCGTTCGGCTAGCGGAAAAATGGGCAAAGACAAAGTTGGCTCAACAATTGCACTTTCTCTTATTGTTTCACCACTCTTTTTGCTCAAAAAAGGCAATGAAGCAGGTATTCGCAAAGACACCGAAATTAAAGCTTATGTTGACGAAGATTTAAATGTTAAGTCAGCAATCGAACCTGAAATTGAGGAAATCATTTCTGAAGAAAAGCCACAAACAAAAAAGAAATAATTTTCATTTCAGCATTTGGCAAATTATTGAATAAATCATGTTACCTAGAATAATTATCCTGTTTAGTGAGATAGTTCCTGAGACAAGCTCAGGATGACAAGATTAGTTTTTCTTCGTCATTCCGAACTTGTTTCGAAAACTAAATGAAATCATTTCAGCATTTGCATTGTTGTTGAATCAGCCAGGAATCATAAATGAATACTTCCGTGAAAGAAATTTCAATTCAAGAATTCATCAAATCAAAGAAGCAAGTCTTAGATAATTATTTAGATCAAGCACTTCTTTATAGTTTTGATAATGAAAAGTATAAAGAAAATATGCAGAATGACTCTGGAAGTGCGAGCAAGCTCTGGGCAGCAATGCGCTATTCCTCCCTTAATGGCGGGAAACGAATAAGAGGAATTTTGTGTTTAGCCGCTTTTGAAGCGATTAGTCTCAATTCCCCTATGCCTGCTGATGATAATTCTACGAATCTGGATTTAAATAAGGTGTTGCCCATAGCAGCTGGGATTGAAGCTATTCATGCTATGAGCCTAATTCATGATGATTTGCCCTGTATGGATAATGATTCTCTAAGGCGAGGTAAACCGACTTGCCATATTGCATATGATGAAGCAACAGCTCTTTTGGCTGGAGATGCATTATTAGTTGAAGGGATCGCTCTGTGTTTGAAAACCGATTTAAATCCAGCTTCAAAGATTAGAGTAATTGAAGAATTAACTGCTTCAATTGGAGCTAGGGGTATGACTGGCGGCCAAATGATTGATTTGGAACAGACGGCAAATGAAGAAGCCTCTCTCGAAGAATTAGAAATTATGCATTCCATGAAAACTGGTGCTCTTTTAAAAGCAAGCGTTGTAATTGGAGGAATTGCAGCAGAAGCTAATAATGAGCAAATTGAGGCTTTGAGTGAATATGCCGTAAAAATTGGTTTAGCTTTTCAAATTGCAGATGATATTCTCGATCAAGAATCCAATTCAGAATTGTTAGGTAAAACCGCTTGTAAAGATTTGGCTCAAAACAAGACCACATATCCAAAATTGCTTGGTTTGACTGAATCAAAAGCTAAAGCCAAAGAATTAGTTCAAGAAGCAAAAACGGCTTTGCTAAAATCTAATATTAATTTTCAACCGCTTTTTAGTCTCGCTGATTATATTGTTGAAAGACAGTATTAATTTCGATTTTGATTACGCTCAATCGATAACATTCAATAAACAAGCGCAACAATTCAGCTAGAGTCCAGTCAGAATCAATTCATAAGCCTAATTAATGAATCTATGCAAACACTAACAACTTCAGTTTCCACTGAGCAAAAAACTAATTCTGAACTAAAGAAAGCTATTTTTAGCATTGTGAGTCAAATCCCCGAAGGCAAGGTTATGTATTTTGGACAAATTGCTGATATGGTCGGTACTACGGCGAGAGTTACTGGCTTTGTGATGACCGGCATGAATGAAGTCGAAATGCAGCAATTACCCTGGTATAGAGTTGTAGCGAAGGATGGATTTATTAGCAGCATAAAATTAGGCGCCAAAGGAATTCTTCAAAAGCAGCTTCTGGAAAAAGAAGGCTATAAAATTGCAGAAAATACAGTAGATATGAATGAACATCTCTGGATTTTAGCTGGCATCAATCACAGTGAAGATTTAGCTGAAGATTATGCAACTTTTATTGAGGGCTTAAAGCGCTAAAAGAGATTATGAAGAAAGATAAAGAGAAAGATTCACAAAAGTTTTTCATGCAACGCGCAATAGAGCTAGCTCTGCAAAATATTAAAGAAACAACGGGAGGGCCATTTGCAGCAATTGTTGTCAAAAATGGTGAGATTATAGCCGAAGGAGTTAATTCAGTTCATCCTCACAATGACCCAACTGCACATGCAGAGATTGTTGCAATTAGAAAAGCTTGTGAAAAGCTGAAAGATTTCAATTTAGCTGATTGTGAAATTTATACCACTTGTGAGCCTTGCCCAATGTGTTTGGGTGCCATTTATTGGGCTAGGCCGAAAAAAATATATTTTGCACTTGGTCAAAAAGATGCGCAGAGTGCAGGTTTTGATGATTCATTTATTTATGATCAAATACCCATTCCCTATGAGCAAAGGCAAATTCCAATGCATCAGCTTATGAGACCAGAATCTTTGACTATTTTTGAACACTGGAAATCGAATGAAAAGAAAATCGAATATTGAAATTTGATAAATAGATTTTATGAATACAAAACGCATACAAAGGTTTTTTCTTTCAGGCTCGCTGGAAAAGCTTGAAGATCAAGAGCAAATAAATCAAATCGTGAAAGTTTTGCGATTGAGAGAGGGAGATCGAATTATTGGCATAAAAGAGGAGCGGGAGTTTTTGCTTGAAATCAGCCAAATATCGACATCTAAAATAAGTTCAATTGATTGCAAAATTGTTTCTCAATGTGAAAAATCTAAGGGAAAAGAATTGGATTTCAACTTACGTGTCTTTCTACCTCTTTTGAAGGGTGAAAAACTAGATTGGGTTTTGCAAAAGTGCACTGAATTGGGTGTGCAAGAATTTCAATTTGTTGAATTTGAGAATGCAGTCAAGGAAAATAAAAATATTGAACATAAAACAAAAAGATGGCACA
>Ga0208362_1000371_pt1 | contig 15277 bp, 32 predicted proteins | sample LakMenEpi13Oct10_FD_150693 | JGI IMG/M metagenome (GOLD analysis project Ga0208362, IMG submission 150693) | Freshwater microbial communities from Lake Mendota, WI - 13OCT2010 deep hole epilimnion (SPAdes) | ecosystem: Environmental > Aquatic > Freshwater > Lake > Epilimnion/Euphotic zone ... | reverse complement strand
ATTCTATTAAAAACATTAAATTAATATATTCTAATATTATTAACGAATATATGTCTGGTGGTTGGAATACTGATCTTTCCCCAAAGCATGATTTATATCTTTCTTATAATAAACATTCATCAAGATTAACTCAAGATAAATATCCTACACTTTACGCATTTAATAATCCAACTTTTGAATATATAAAAACCCATTATCCTAAAATGCGCGATTCTACTATCGTTAAATTAATCAATCATGAAACTCATAATCGATACAGAACTCAGTATTTTCATAGTTTTAAGTATTACTTTTTCATGATGAATACATTTGATTTAGAAACTACTTTGAATTTTTATTCAGAACTTTCTGATTATGTAGCTTCTTCAAATTATCCTTATCATCATAAATCTTTTGAATCTATAGTTGAAAAAATTGATGATGGCTATTCCATACATAATCCTTATTCTACTATGCACAACATGACTTCTTCTTTGTCAAGATATCTTTTGTCTCAAAATTCTTCAGAAAATCTTCTTACTTCTGAAACAAAGAACATATATTTTATATATCCATTTTCTCAAAATCTTTCAAACAATCCATCTGATACTAATTTTATTGATAAAGAAATTTTTCATCAATTAATTTCTAAATCATTTTCTTCCGGTGATCATAAAAAAGTATTTCATTTAGATTTATCTCGTAAACAAATAGAACAAGAAATAATAGTTGATCCTTCAATAAAAGTTTCTGAATATTATCTTAATCATCTTCGTTCTATTAATGCTAAGGATGCAAATGTCTAAAATAATATTCTCTATTACAAATGGTTGGCACGCTAAGGCCGCAATATCATGTGTAAATGATGATGATAAAATTGAATTTATTCGGCATCATTCTCTTCGTATTAGTGAGATTGATGACAATAAAAAATTTATCCAAGAATGCTCTCCTGTTTTAGATTATCTCACTTTTGATGAGAATAACTCTCATTTGCAAAAAAAAGATACAGGAATTATTCCTCCAGGTCTTTTATACATTGATAAAGATGTTATTGTTTACGAAAAACCTCCTTCATATCAAAATGTATTTGTCATACCAAAATTAGTTAATGATATTAGTTATGACTCAGATGAACCTACTGTTTACAGAATACCTATTCCTTGGCAACTCTATATGGTTCATCATTCTGATTTTACTACTACTAACGTGCGCATGCATTTTATGAATAGCTCTTTAATGGACTTAGACCAGCAAATGTATCTTGCTCCATTGTCAAACTTTTATTCTTCTGGTGATCTGTGTCGACCATTTTTTTCTAGCATGGACGATATAGAAAGATATCCTAAGAATGTTTCCGGCATTATGGCCAGTTCTTATGATTGGGTTTGGAATTCTGGAACTAATCTGGATCTTACTCAATGCGTCGTTGCCTTTTTTTATCAAGACTATATTTTAGGTTCAAATTTTCATAATAATTCTTTACTTAGAGATACTGGCCAAAAACCTTTTCCAAGAGAAGCTTTTTATTGTTCTCCTAACTACGCTTCTCATTTATATTCTAATTGGGAAAAGTTTGAACTTCATGAAGTTTCTTTTCTTAACTGGCCCAAAAATAGTATTCTTACATCATTTAATGATGATTACAATAAAATTAAAGAAGAAAAACTTCATGAGTATGTGACTCAACTATCCTCAACTACTGTACACTTTACGTCAGAATGCTGTGAAGAATGTTCATATTTAGATGATGAAGGTAATTCTTTTGATTCTGACGATTGCGATTGTAGCTGTCATGATTCTACACAAAATGTAGATATGGATTCTTTTTATGAATGGGCTGGCGTAACTCCTCCTTCTGGTGTTTCTTTTATTCAATCTTTTAGAAATTTTAGAGACAACAATAATCTTAACAATCGTGGCACTTCACTTTATGAAGTTATTTCTAATCAAATTATTTCTTCAATAAATACTGAAAATACATTTAATAAATTATATTCACAATTAGTTTATTCTTCCATTTAGCTTGACAATCAATTATATTTCTGCTACTATATATTTATATAAACATAAATAAAGGTAGTAAAATTTTGAACAAATCTAAATATCAAGAACCAATTTTTACTAGGTCAGAAGTTGCTCAAATATTAAATGTTACAACTTTGACTGTTTCTAATCGCGAGAAAAATAAAAAATATCCATCTCCAAAAAGAGATATGAATAACTATAGAATATATAGTTTAAATGATGTTTTTAATCTTCAACTTATAACCTATAGTCACATAGACCCTAAACCTATAATATCTATCCTCTATGATAAAGGATATGATGACATCAAGGCATTAGGTCAAATGATTGACTTTGCCCTATCAAAAAGAGTGAGCTAATATGTCTGAAAATAAATCAAATTTTATATCTGATAATTCTGATACTAGCTCAACAGATCCTATTATGGATCTTAAAATTGGTATATATAATCTTTTTGTTAATCTTGTAAACAATTCAATAGTATATCATGGCCCAGAACAAGCTATAAAAATGTCTATTGATTATTTGCAAGAAATAATATATAATTTTGAGCAAGCAATTAAACCTAATGAGGAGCAATAATGTTAGATCCACAAAACTTAGTTAATATTATGGGCGGACTTGTTTCCGATCCAGAATTTGTTAATGATGGAAGAATTCTTAAGCTTTCAATAGGAGTTGATTATTCAGCTTCTGATAAAAATAGCGACAATACTTCTGGTTACTTTGATGTAGTTTACTACCTTAAGGACAAAGATGGTTTTGCAAGTAAAAATGCCTCCTTTGTTCACAGTCAAGTTGACCAGTCAAAAATGAAAAAGGGTACAACTGTTCACATTGTTGGAAGACTTGTCCAAGAGCGTTGGAAGCAAGACGATAAGAATCGTTCTAGAGTAATTGTAGTTGCCGAGCACATGTCCTATGGCACGCGCTCTTCATCTGGAGCGTCTAAAGCTTCTGACTCGTCGGATTCTTCTTCCTCGCAGTCACAGCCCGTAAGCGTTCCTAGCACTTTCTGATGGAAGAGTTTAGCGAGCAAGAGCTTAAAGATCTCATAGATCACGCTCTTGCCGCTAAAAATTCCGATAAATCTGTTTCTCCTAAAATATATTTAGGCCTAGGAGAGACAGATTTACTAGAATCTATTCATCAAAGATTATCTAAACGTGTTATAGAATCTGAACTTAACACGATATTTAGAGATCTTAGATCAGATATTCTTTCCAGAAAAGTTTCTACCACCAGAAAAGATTTACATACTGTCACACTTAATTGTAAAAAATGTGAAATAGATTCTAGTGCAGAACTGCCTAAATGGAATGTTGACAATCCTGACGTAGTCGTTGTAATTGATTCGCCATCCTTGCCCCCAGATGCGATTAATTTAATGGTAAATACATTTAAAAAGATAGGATTTTCTTCTGATCAACTATGTCTCACCTATGTTAATAGGTGTCCTGTGAGACGAAAATATGAATCTTCTGAAGTTATAAATTGTTCTCATTATTTACATTTAGAGCTTCAGATATTAAATCCTAAATTAATATTTTGTTTAGGAGCAACTCCATTATCTGTTTTATTTGGTACAGATATTAAAATAAAAGATGTTAGAGGTAAACTACTTTGGTTAGGCTATTGGCCTATAATAGCTACATATTCTCCAATGTATACTCTAAAATCTGAACTTTCAGATGTATTCGAAAGTGATGTCATACAAGCATATAACTTTGTAATAAACAATGATAAGGAAAAAAACAATGTCTTCTGATATTTGGACAACATCATCAATATATGAGCTGACAGAAGAAGATTTAAGTAATTTTAGGGATATTGTTTTGAGAGATGTCAAGAATCAATCTCCTTCTGAAGAAGATAAATCTATTTTGTCAAATAATATTGATTTATGGCTTTACACACTAAGAACTATTCGTAGAGAAATAGAACTTCAACTTACTAACCATAAGTCAAATCTAAAAATTAAACTTAAAGATCTTAAAGATAATAATACTCATCAAAATGATATTGATGAAGTCTTGCATTCAGAAGAAAGATGGCGTAATAACGCAATGAAGTTTCTTACTGCTGTTGAGCGTAAGACTCTTTATGTAAAACTTTTGATTTCTGAAGATGATAAATGACAATCAAGTTCGAGTTGTCCATACTCTAGAGAATCTACATCTTGTAGAATCTAGACTGGATGAGGAGAACTCTTACTACTTTTTGCAAGACGCTCTTTTGCATTCTTCTCATTTCCATATGTACGAATATCCTACTTTGGATTATTCTAATATTGAAACCTTATGCATAAACTTTTCTTGTTTTTCTTCTAAAATTAAAGATAAAAAATCTAACCGAATGCTCTCTTCCTTTGTTCCATTAGTTACATTTCGATACCTAATGCTTGAGGATGGATCATGGTCTAACTATAATGCTATGTCTAGGAAGCCTGGATATGTTGTTGAAGGCATGTACTGGTCTAATGGTTTAATCTATAGGGTTAGGGAAGATGTAAAAAATATTTCTCAGCCTTTTCAGACTCATCAAATAGTTTTGTTAATTGATGAATCTACTAAAGTGTTACATAACTTTCCCTGAGGTAACTATGAATTTTCTTACGTACGCTCCTCCCAGTAGTTCTTTCATTAAGCATCTTATTTATGACGAAGAGGATCAAAGACTTGCTGTTCTTTTTAACAGTTTATCTTTATGGGTATATCATCAAGTTCCTCTAGAAATTTATCAATCTTTAATTACAGCAGAATCTACTGGAAATTTCTTTAATTTGAATATAAGAAATTTTTATGATTCAAAGAAAATAGACAATGTAACTAATTTTTATCTTGTGCAAGAAGGTTACATTGTCAAACAAGAAAAATAAAAAACAGTATAATAAAATTAAAAATTATACACCAATTTCTTTAGAAACAGTTAGTCCTGAAGAAGTTCATAAACTAGCTTTTCAAATATTTGGATCATCCTATTATATAGACTATAAAGCTTTAGCAACATTGCAGTCTCCTATGGTATAATATATTATCACCTACAGTAGGAGGCTAAGATGTCATCTGAAAAAATTAAAATAAGTAAAACAGTCTTAGAGATACCTAAATCTTCTAATAAAACTGTTAAGCAGAAACCTTTAGTTAAAAACGCACCTGTATACCATATCTTATGGAGAGATGCTTTTTCTGAGGCTGATGAATGGCATGATCATTCATCTATAGATACCGAAGATTACCTATGCCATACCATTGGGTATTTAATAGAAAGTAATAGTAAATCAAATTATTATACTATTGCCTCGACTATTACTATAGATGATTATTTTTGTATGGTGATTAATATACCAAAGTCTATGGTTATATCCAAAAAACGTATTGATATATAATCTAACTAGATTGGATTAATATGCAGGAATCTTTAGTTTGTTCTCTTTGTGAAAAAACTTGGAAAAGAAACAAAACACGTGGTCGTAAACCAACTGTTTGCCCTAAGTGTTTAAAGTCTTCTATTCAAATTTCTGAACCTAAACAAAAACAACCAAATCAAAAATCAGAAGCAAAAATTTCTAAACCTATTAAATCTATCGTAGATGACAAAAAAACATCTGACGTTACTTACAAGCAGATTTATCAATCTTTATATCCCAAAGATCCTTCTTTTGAAGAACTTAGAGAATCTACGAAAAATGGCTCCATTTGGAAATGCCAGGCTTGCGCAAACATTATACGTTTAGATGTAGCTGTAACTGCTATTCCAACCCATAAGTGTAATCCAAATTCTAATAAAATTAATTTATATGAAAGAATAGGCTAATATGAAAAATTTAAATAAACGTTCTGTTCCATTTCGTATGGTTAAAAACTCAATGACTCATAATATTTTAATGATAACTAAGTTTTATGATAATTTAGTTACTTTTGCAGATCTTGATACAATTCACCCTAAAAAATATAAAGATCGCAATAAAGTTAGAAGATCTCTTTTAAGTCTTCAACTTCATAACTTTATTTTACTTAACGATAATGAAAGTTGGATTATCACTCCTAATGGTAAAAACTTTCTTTATGAGTTCGCAGAAAGACAAAAATTAAAAACACGAATAGATTGAGGATAAGTGCATAAAAAATACGCAAACAAAGTATTATTGTTTTTAAAAAAACTAATTTCTTCTTTAAAGAATTTTCAAGAAATATTTAAATTATTTGAAACAATAGCTTCTCTTTTATTTGTGTATTTAACTCATAGGAAAATTCCTTCTATTATTTAGGATAATCTTGAAACTTATTGATGATTCTCGTTTACGGCAAATAATTTCTTCTAGTGTAACTCCAACATTAGATGGTGCGCTCGATAGAATATTAAAAGATATTCTTAAAGAAATAAATATTTCTCCTGCAAATATTACACTTAAAGAAAAAGCTGATTTAATTCGCACTTTAGAGCTATACGGAATATTTTCTTTTCGTGGAGCGGTTCAATCTATTTCTAGGTATTTTGATATATCTAGAGTCACTGTTTATAAGTATATAAAGAGGTAAAATTATGGGAATGGATGTTTACGGTTTAAAACCTAAAACAGTTGTTGGCGAATACTTTCGCAATAACATTTGGTCTTGGCATCCCCTTTGGGATTATTGTTGCTTCGTAGATAATACTTTAGTAGAAAAAGTACCTAACGCTCATTCTAATGATGGCGATGGTTTAAATGCCGTAGATTCTCGTCAATTGGGCTTTAAGCTTATTGAGACCATTGAAAGTGGCTTAGCTGCGAGTTATATACTTACTTACGATGAACATGTAAAGTCATTGCAAAAAGAACCTTGTTATTGCACCAAGCCTTCCAATATTGAAACCTTTGAAACAACTTTACAAATGTTTCTTACATCTATTGCTGAGGCTCAAAATTATCCTACTAATTTATTGCAAGAATCTTATGATTCTACTGGTCCTATACCATTTCCCAAGCAAAAGGATAAGCCTCAGCAAAAAAATCATCCTCCTAAAAATGACTGTGCTTCCTGCCAAGGTACTGGTTTAGTTGACAACTTTATGAATAATTATCCTTTAAATATAGATAATATTGAACTTTTTGCAAAATTTTTAATTGACTGTGGTGGCTTTCGTATATGTTAAACAAACCAATATGCCCAAGATGTCTAGGTTATATTCCTAATAATATTACTCCCGGCAAATATATGGGCGCTATTTCTCGTATAGTTAATGAAGAAATTTGTTCAGATTGTGGAACAGAAGAAGCTGTAGTTGCTCTTATACCTAGAGATCAATGGCCTATTAATCGTTATGACCACAAATATACATCAGATGCCCGTTTTCGCTGGCTTGAAAGAATTTATTTAGAGGAAGAAAATGAAAAAAAAATCTCTCAATGATATGCCACTCATAGTATATATATCATTTATTTTTTTCGCTATAGCTACTCTGGGTAGAAGCATTTACCGTAAGGTAAAAGATTACTGATGGATCATCTTGCTATGAAACAAGCTATGATAAATGCTCTAACTCATAAAGTTTCCACTTTGGAAGAAACCAATAAAAATTATTTTATACAAATAGAAGATTCTAACATTATTATGAATGCTCTCGCAGATGCATTGCAGATATGGATAAATTCTTTCGATAACAATGTCACTCCTATGCCAGGAGACATAGCTTACTGTCGTCAAGTTTTACAGATTTACACTAGATATTCTAATGATTTGTCTACTGTAGAAAAAGTTGCTGATCTTCATAATCAGATTATTAAATTAGTTAGCGAATATAATGACTGATAATTATGAATCATTATAAAGGAGAACTTTTGTTTCGCGAACCAATTGATGAACCAGAATATACTACACAAATAATTCCATCCCAAGATCAATCCTCAATAATATCTTCTTTGATTGATGAAATTCAAAATTGCGACCAAGACTTTGATGCCCTAGCGCAGATGTATAATAATATGCGAAATGAGCGTAATTTATGGCAAGAAGTCGCAGAAAATTTAGCTATCCAACTTGGCAAAAAAGAATACGCAAATGAAGAGTATGAAAATTGCAAAGAAGTAGCGCAAGGGATTGCCTGGTGATTGGTTTTAGATTTATTAACTTTTTTTTATTAGTTTCATTATTTGCCTCAGTTATGGCAGTTATTACGGCGCTGCGTAATGGGTGAATTTATTGAACTAGAGTGTAAACGTTTCAATAAATGTAAAACACTTATTCAAATATCTGCTGTTGAATACGACAGACGTAAAGAAAAATTTGGCCAAGATTATAAACCATGGTGCGGTCCCTGCACCTATGAAGAAGATAAAAAATATCGCACATATCATTCAGACTAGGAGTTGCTATGAGTTTTTTCACAGGATTTTTTTTTGCCACAACTTTAATACTTTCTAATGTTGTTATTATTAAACATTTTTTAGGCAAAGATAAATAATGGATGAATCTCACGCTATCATTCAAGATCTTCAAGTTTCAGTTTCTCGTGCTCAAGAAGATGTAAAATATTGGGAAAGAGAAGCTAATCGCTGGAGATTTGTTGCTGAACAATATTTCAGAATGTGGTACAACGATATTAGCGGAACCATGGTTGCCGATGAACAGGTAGATCATGAAATGTCTATGTTCTATAAAGAAAACTTTGAGGATAACTAATGGCTTACAATAACTATTCTTCAAGATATGAAAAACCAAAGCCAATACCTCCTGATTTTTTAATTAAAAAATGGCAGACCATTGGTGTTCTTGGTTCTCGGTTAGCTATGGCTGTTGCCTCTAATGCTCCGCAAGAAGAAATAGTCAAGTTAGCTAATCAATATAATACTCTATACACAGAGGTTATTAATTCTTAATAAGGAGATTTCATGAAAACATGGAGAGATATTGGTGCTGAAAACGCCAAAATTTCAAATGAAGAGATGCGTATTAAAGGCGAAGCTATAAAATCTTCTTCGCAGACTGCAAGTCTTGCTAAGATGTGTGCAGATATTTCAGACATTAAAGTTCTTTTACAAGAATTAATTACACATCTTAAAAAAATTTAATTATATTATTGTACAACAAAAAATAAAAACAATACTTTTCATAAGGAGAAATTACCATGGCCATTCAACCCAGCGTTGAAACGCAGTTGGAAACCAATCCCCGCAAGTTCGCACTTGCCGAGCCCACAAAGCTCCTCACCAAAATCAAGGGTGAGCCTCCCATGAATACTGGTAAGGGTCGCCGTCGCAACCCAGTTATTACCACTATTTATAATGAGCTAATCACCAATCGTAACGAATGGTTCCATGTGAACATTCCCGTTACATCAAAGGAGCAACTCGCTTCGCTTCGCGTATCTTTGTATACGCGCGCCAAAAAAGACAACTTGACTCTTTCATCATCTTCTCTCTACAATGAGACAACCAAGATGTTTGATCTTTGGGTCATGCTTGGCTGATTATGTATTTGCCGTTACTATCTTTCTTGAATCTCTAATTTAGGGAAGATATTTATGGCTAAATATATTGTTCGTATTACAAGGACACTCGTTGTAGAAGCGGACTCCGAGGGGGAGGCTACAACGATGTCCTTGTATGCGACAGCTTATCCAGACCACATTACCGGTATAGAATATATTAACCATGATGCGAAAGTTATTCCCAAAGAAAATGAAGCGTTCAAAGAATTACAAGATTGGCCAGAGAATTCGGGCAATTAAAATTGAGGATCCTTACACCGACATACAATTAGGTGCTACTGGAACCATAGCGTTTATAGACGATTTTGACACACTTCATGTTGACTGGGATGACGGTCATCGTTTGGGAATTATACCTGGTATTGATAAATTTGAGATGATTGATGACGAAGAAACAATAGCTCATCAAACTCATACTCTATATTTGTGATATAATATAACTCATGCATTCAGAATTTTTTAGAGGACTATTTACAGGTATGGAAATAATGCTAGCCAGCTGGCTTGTCATTAAATTTATATCTAAATTTTTCCCTAATGACCCAGAGGATAAATTATGACTGATTTTATTTTTGGTATATTTCTGGCAGCAGTGCTAATTTTTATTCCATGGTTATTTTTTGGTAAAGATTAATTTTTTATTGTACATACAAAAAAAGCTTTTTTTTCTATAGTGCCGTAGGCTACGCGTTTTTATAATCCTTTTACAAATCTCATAACCGATGCTGCAACATCTCCAGACTTAATAATTTTATTAAATGTTTTTGGAGTAAGTTTAGCGGAAGTTGTTGTAACGGCGTCTATTCCCTCTAAGGCTTTGATGGACTCTGATTTTGCTCCAGAAACTTTAGCTAATGTTCTTTCAGATAGTTTTTTATCTAAAATATTTGGCCCAGTCCATGATTTAACAGATATTCTTTCCCTTAAAACTTCTTCAAAGTTTTTAGCTCCTGCATCATATAGCGACTGAAACTCATCGGCATCGGTAACACCCGGAATAAATAGCTCTGCAGCAATTCTGGGATGTTCCATTCCTTCTCTCTGATCACCAATAAAAGCTAGAGCTTTTGATATTGGTACTTGAAAATTTGATGTTAGTTCTCCTGAACTGTCAGTGACGCCTTTCATGTACTCAAGTAAAAAATTAATACCTTTTTCGCTTTTTCCAGAAGCTTCAAAAGAATCTAATATCTTTGATCCCGTGTAGCCAATTGTGTCAAAGTTTGGATCTATAAATATTCTAGATAAAATAGTTGGTGTTGTTTTAACCCTATAAACATCTAATCCCGTTTTTCTATCAATAAGTAAGTCATCAATCATACTTGGAAACATAGTTGGAGTAGGAGAAAACCATGCTATAGGCCTTCCGCTTAGGGGGCCTGTAAGCTTATAGTCGTTAGGGCTGGTTAATTTAATCCCTTTCTGCTCGATATCTTTTCTAGCTGACTTAGGCGCAAAGTGATACATGAAACCTGTTTGAGCTAAATATTTACGATTAAAACTTTCTACTAACTTTGCATTTAGAGCCCCTTCCCCTCGTTCTATTAAGCTTGAATCACGACTCCTTGCGAGGAACTCTAACTTTGCATATTCTTCTTTAGAAAAATTTGTACTCATAAACTCTTCGATAGTTCTTGTTACCGGTGTATATTCTTTTCTAGGAAGCATTGTGTCTGAAGACATCTGTTTTTCTATGGCAAGTTTCATAGATTCGTCAAATTGTTCGTTAGGTGTCATTTATTTGCTCCAAAACATGATATACTATTCATAATAGTACTATCAAATTGGAGCATTTATGGGACTTTATGACACTATCATCAGCCAATATCCTATTCCGGAAGTAATTATTGAGGGTAAAATAGTATCTTTTGAATCTTTAGAATTTCAAACAAAAGATCTTAATAATATGCTGGATAGCTATTTGATTAATATTGATGGTGAACTTGTATACTTAGAAAATAATTGGACAAAAAAAGAACCAATTTCCAAAGAATATAAAAATACCAATTTTCATGGAATATTAAATTTTTATAAAAGTTATGTTACAGAGTCAGATAATCTTTATATGATAGATTTTTTTGCTAAATTTACTGATGGATTTATAGTTAATATAACCCCTAATGTACAATCTATGCCTAAAAGAGTAATCGTAGAAGATGTAGATACTTTAATAGAAAAGCTTTTAGATAATTAATGTATCATATATGAACTGAATTTATTTTTTGCCGCCTCTATCAACTTAGTATATATATTGTGTACGACTCTTTAAATGCAGATGATATAATACTTAATATCAAATATAAAATAAAGGATTTAAACAAATGACTTTTAATGAATGGCTTCAAATAGGCGTAAACAATAGATGGTGTGGTCCGGCGATTTGCAATACGCATGACGGAATGCCTCTTACCGATGATGAGTCAGAGACAATATGGGATGGGGAAGATCCCTGTATCCACATTATACGCCTCTATGAGAGTCCGGAACACGCTAAGGCTGTAGAAGAGTCACATTCTCCATCTATGTGGAGAAAAATAGAATTAGGGCATTTGAATTCTTTTCAAAAAGAATATGGCTATAAAGATAATAATTAAAAAACCCTATATAGGTTGAATTTGAAAAAAAATTTTGAAGGCCAAATTCGTTTTGGGAAAAACTTGCAAATCTGGAAATTAAATAAAATGTTTAGCTATTGATAAGCTAGCAAGTATAACCCACAGTACATTGAATATAATAATAGTGGGTAGAGTCTTCTCGGTTGATGTCCAGATTAAAGATAGACTTGATATGATTGCGAATATATATAGCCACCACCACTGGTAGCCGAACAAGAGTCCGGGAAAAATAATTGCAATCTTTGTTGCGAATCCCCATGCCTCTACAGCATTTACTCTACTCCAATAGCCCTTAGAGCTCATCGTTTTAAGAGCATCTATAATTTTCTTAATAAATAATTTCATATTATAATTCCATTTTTTTTTACGTGTTCCCATCTTAACCTTACTATCTCTTTTTGATATTTGGGACCCTTAGTAAAGAACCAGTGATTTGGTTCGGCAAAGTGGAAAAATATCATTTGTACTTCATTTGTAGCTGGTTCTGGAAATTGGTTTCTCCAATGATATTGATCCTCCCCATAATAACACAGTGCCTGATTGGGCTCAAGTATATATTCTTTATCTTCAACATAAATTGGCCACTTTTGGATCTGACTTAGGCATACATCCACAGTATAGGTGCAGGCATTATCATCTATATGCTTTGGCAGAGCTGCTTTAAATCCTCTGTAGAGTCCCCAAACTGCATACGTGGGCTTGATGTGATCCCCAAACAAAATCTTTGCTCGATCAATAATATGATCAAAGGATTGCAATAAAGGATTATCAATATTAGAATCTAAAGTACTTACATAGTATCTGCCTAAGAAATCTGTATATTTTAAAATATTTGTTTCTCTAATATTTTTAAACGTATCAATTAGATAAGAAAAATATTCCTCTTCAAATACGTTAGAAATTACTTGGGGATCAGGACGAGAGCAGAGAGTTCTTCCAGATAATTGATCATAAAATTTCTTCATTAACTACCTGTTGCATAGGAGTAACATTTATTACTTCTTGTTCTATGTCTTTAGTAATAAAAGTGCTTATGATCCATTTGTCTTCAGAGAGTGGCACGCACCCCTGATGAGGGTGTGTCCAATATGCGGGAAAAAGGGCTATGGATCCAGCGCGTGCGGGTATCTTCAGATCGTGCTCTGGAAAGAATGTTTCTCCTCCCACTTCTACTGTATTAAGATAAATAACCGCACCTAACATTCTATTTCTAGCTTTGATAGGTCCTGGTCCACCATCAATATGTTCTCTATAATATCCATTGTTTTTGATATAGTGCTGCAATCTAAAACCCGAATCAGATAATCCAGGCCATTCCCACAACCATCTAAAAGATTCTGCGTAATATCCTATTGCTCCAAAAAGCGCATCAACGACAATTTTTTCATATTCAGCCAATGGATTAGTGGGAATATTTAGGGCTTCTAATTCTCCTTTAGCAAAATTCATATCCATACTAGATTTTATAGTTGGAATTACTCCAGAGAAAACTGGACCAGGAGTAAACAAAATTTCATAATATTTACTTACTTCCGTAATAATATTAGAACAAACTTTTTCATCTATAATTGAATCCGCTACCATGATGGCAGAAGGTTTACCTAATGGCCAATCAAATTTTGTTTTGCTATTCATTTAATGATCTTCCTAATTGCGTGACAATAGTCTTTCATATACATCCAGTATATCTCTTAATCTTGATTCGGCGGGGTCTTTCCAGGAAGAATTTGTTACTGTCGGCTGCCACGTAAAAGCTCCATTAGTAAACTCTAGCTCTTCTGGATTAATACCGGCTAATATTGCACATGCAAATAGTTCCGACTCCAAGCGTGTACGCGCAGTTTGTATAGCTAATGCCTTTTGATTCTGAGACAATATAAATTCCATTAAATTTCTCCTAATTCTTAGATTTAAATATTTTACTAAAAAGAGATTTGTTGTTCACTTGAACTTCTGCATCTGCTTCTCTCTGCATTCTCTTGTACTTACTCTTTTGTCTTTTAGCCATAAAAGCGCCACCAAATCCACGCCATCTAAGAAGAGTGTACGCAATTTCGTCGCCCCACGTGATTTTAATATCTTTCTCTCTTTTAAAAGGAATAACATGCCAGATTGCTTTACCAGCTTCTAGCTCAAATGGTTCATCCGTTAAGATATTCATTACCATATGGGCATTGTGATAGTAATCCGTGTTAACTATTGCTGGAAGCATTGTATAATTAGGATTTGGATCCCAGAGTGTAGGCAGGAACAGACATGACCATCCTGGTGCAGTTTTTATTAGCCAAGGATTAATTACTTTAATATAGTTTGCTTGGGGTAATTTTCTAATTTTACTTACCGGACATTCTCCAGTTTGGTCATAACTAAATCCCTCTATTCCAAAGTCCCCTACTTCATTGGTCAAGTCAAATTTAACTTCCCACATTTTTCCGTTTATCGATGGTCTAAACATAAGGCTAGCCCAAAGTGGAATAGTAAAACCAGAAGCCAAATAGTCAGATGTACCAGAGCATCTCTTGACACTTCCTTCATTGCCGCTTAGATTCTTCCACCATTCAGGCCAATTTCCATTATTCTTATATGGGCGACAAGAATCATCCATAAGGAATTTAGATTGAGGAGTAATGAATACCTCTCCACCTTTTAACTTGGGTATTTCATTAAATATACGAGGACTAACTATTTTTAGTTTTTGCGAGCGCTTCAGCATGATCGACCAATTTCTGTTTTAAAAGATTTTTTGACATATTTGATAAGTCTTCTCTAATGACTTTACGGGAATTATACGCATCAAGTTCGATAGATGCTACCTCTTTATTTAGAACTCCTTGACCTTGAGCAACGTGCCAAAGATGTGCTGCGGCAAACAATTCAAATCCGGTGGAAGGAACATCGTGGATTTCAGGAGAATGGACATTCCAAACTTCTAATAAATGCTGTAAAAGTTCCGGTTTTTCAGCTTCTTGTTGAGCTCTCCACATTTCTGAATCTGATCTATCTGATACATAATGAAGAGATATCATGCACAAAATATTTTCCATGACTGAATCCATAATTCGATGATACTCTTTGATGCCATACGTCTTTTCTTTTGAAAACGTTGGCAGGTACGAACATAGTACTCTGACTTGTTGAATTGTTGTTGAAATGGAAGTAGCCTCTAGTGGCTCTACAAAAGCTGC
>Ga0208362_1000370_pt1 | contig 15295 bp, 17 predicted proteins | sample LakMenEpi13Oct10_FD_150693 | JGI IMG/M metagenome (GOLD analysis project Ga0208362, IMG submission 150693) | Freshwater microbial communities from Lake Mendota, WI - 13OCT2010 deep hole epilimnion (SPAdes) | ecosystem: Environmental > Aquatic > Freshwater > Lake > Epilimnion/Euphotic zone ... | reverse complement strand
CTTAAGTTAGATATAGGAAAAGTAAGCGGTAAAAGCCCTGAAAATCAATTCTCTCATAATAGTTCTACTGTTCAATTAACATCTCCTAATTACAAACCTTCTGGAACAAAGGTTGAAGATACTGCTCACAATTTTGTAGGAAGACAATTAGAAGCACTACAGTATGCTGTTCAATCTGGCAACGTTAATGCAAAACAAAAAGAAGTAATTGAAAAAGTATATGGTGGCAAAATTGACGGAAGAAGAGTTGCTTTTGATCAAAAAAGAATAGATAAAGCAATTGCTGATAGAGAAAATCTTGGTAAATTAAAAACAGACAGAAGAGTAGCGGAGAAGGCTTTTTCAACTTCAACTACTTCTCATATAAAGGCAAAAAATGATATTGCTGATGGATACTTAGACGCATCAAAAACAATTACTGGCAAAACAACGGTTTCTAGAGCAACAACGGATACTACTGAAGATATCACTATTAGGTCATTGTTGAAATCGAGACAAGAAAAACATGATGAATTGAATAAACAAAAAGTGTTATTAGCTGATGCTGATATTGACATGAAAGCAAATCCTGGAAATAAAGCTGCTATTTCATCTAGAGAAGCTCTTGCAACAAAAGTCAAAGGTTTGGAAAATGAATTTAATGAACTGACTGACCAAGTTGTTCCATTGATCACATCAATTCCTTCAAATAAAACACTTGATAAACACGTAAAAGGATTAACTACTGATTTGGATACTACAAAAATTACCTCTGAAAGAAAAAGAGAGCTTTATATGGGACAAAGAGAAATGATTGCAGAAGTATATGCAAATCAAGCGAAAAAGAAACCAACACCAGCTCCTACTGAAGGAAATCCAACTGATCCTCCAGTTAATGAAACTACTGAAGCACAAAAAGCTAGAGAAGAAGCTGCAGCCAAGAAAAGACAAGCTGAAAGAGATGAGAAAAATTGGTGGACTCAGCCTTTTGAAGATAGTGAAGCCTGGGGTATCATTGGTAGACTTGCAGCAGGCGCTTCTATAGTTGGTCCAGTTGCAGCTCTTTTAAAATGGATATTTGGTGGTAAGCAACAACCACCACAACAATAAAGACTGAACAAGATTATCAAGATTCATAGGATTGAACAGGATAGGAAAAGAAAATCCTGATAATCTTTCTAATCCTCTAAATCTTGTTCAAAAGAAAAATACCAGACTTAAAATAAAGCAAACGTTAATTGCCCTCATCCCCCCATTTCTAGAATAGTTCCTGAGACAATCTCAGGATGACGGAAACCATTCTTAGATCCTGAACTTGTTTCAGGATCATAAACAACAAGCCCAGGACGACAAGACATGTTGCTCTCTTCCTGCTGTCCTGAATTTATTTCAGGATCATATTTCAGTATTATTTCAGGATTGTTTCGGAACCTAAATACAATCATGCGACTTGCATAAGGTCAGTTAATCACCTTAATCCTGGTAATCCATGTTTGATTTCTCAGTGGGTATAATTGAATTACCTTAATTGATGTGAATTTTATTTATGAGTCAAGCATTACCAAGAAATGTCTTTGAAATTTTAGTTTTTGCTTTAGGCGGTGAAAAAGAAAAGGCAGAGCAATTTGCTAGTGGAATTGAGACTTTAGTTTCTGCTCAAGGGAAAACCCTAAAAAATGAAGTAAAAGAAGAATTAAAGAATGAACTGATCACAAGAGAATTATTTTTGGTTCATGCTCAATTGATGGAAGAAAAATTCCAAATTGTTGAAGAACGATTCAAAATGATTGATGAAAGATTTAAGGTCGCAGAAAAATCAAATGAGGATAGATTCAAAACTCTAGACTGGAAAATAAATGTTTTGATAACTTTAATGACTTTATTTGGAACTTTTCTTAATCCAGCTTTTCTAGCCTTTCTCAGCAAGCTATTAAAAATCTGATTTCTCAGTGGTTATAATGGGTTTAAAAGCGAATATAAATCTTGACTTAGATCAACTTATAGATATATTGAAATCTTTGTCAGAAAATGAAGTTGAAGTTATTGAATCCAAACTTGGGCATCAATCTGAAGAAATCTTATCGAGACTGAATGATGTTCAAAATAAAGATTTTAAGCTTTTGACAAAAGAGCAAGTTTTCAATGAATTCAACTTACAATTTATTTAGATAAAGCGTCAATTGAAAGAATTTGTTTATGAAATTCAATATTGTTCTTGAATTAGATGAAGATGGCGGCTATTCTGTTTCAGTGCCTGCTCTGGATGGATGCTTTACCCAGGGAGAAACCAAAGATGAAGCACTTGCAAATGCTAAAGAAGCAATATTGTGTTATCTAGAAGGTTTACAAAAACTTAATAATATTAAATCCTTGCCAAATACTCATATAGAGAGTTTGGAGGTAACAGTTTGAGCAAAACTTTTTCTGGAGAAGAAATAGTAAAAGCCTTGCGAAGAATTGGTTATTACGTTGATCATCAAAGAGGAAGCCATATTTTTATGCATAATTTGGAGCAAAACAAAAGTGTAATTATTCCAAATCATAAAGAGCTAAGAAAAGGTACCTTGAATAATATACTTAAAAAAGTTGGAATTTCAATTGAAGAATTAAAAGATCTCACCTGAAGAGTCAAATGACGGCATATATTAAAAAGAATAAACTAAATTGGAATTAAGATAGTTTAATTCAATTCAGCTATTGTTCAACCAATAGTAATATCAATCATCTTTATAGTATTTATTTGAGATTACGAAATTTGTTAGAAGAATTACAACAAGCTCAGCTGAAAATCGAAAAGCTCGTATATGGTGGACATGGAATTGCTCATCATGAAAACAAAACTTATTTTGTATCAGATGTTGCTGAAGGTGAATTGATTGATGCTCTGATCCGACCAGGAAAAAAACGCAAAGGTGTGCGCTGGGCAAAGCTAGATAAAGTAATTGAAGCTAATACCGCACAAAGAATAAATCCAAAGTGTTCTCACGTGCTTGAATGTGGTGGTTGTTCGTATCAGCATCTCAGCCATAATGCTCAAATTGAAATCAAAGAAAAAATATTAGCTGAAATCTTTCAGAATGAAATTTCGCTAAGTCCAAGTATTAAATCACCAGTTGAGTTTAATTATCGAAATAAATGCGAATTCACTTTTGGGGAAGATAAAAATGGCAAAATGCAATTGGGGCTTCATCCAGCAGGTAAATTCTTTGAGGTGTTGGATCTTAATGAGTGTCATCTTTTACCCGAATTGACTTGGAATATACTCTGCAAAATAAAAGAATTAGTTAGCGCAAGTGAATTAGGTGCTTTCAAAGATCTCAAAGATATTGGCTTCTGGGCAACTATTACCGTCAGATACAGCTCTTCACATGATCATGCTTTATTAATTTGGAAAGTCAAAGATCCTCACGAGCCAAAGCTTATGGAAATTAGCGAAAAACTCATGCAAGAATTCCCACAAATAAAAGGAGTGATGGCTAGACCAACTCCAAGAGGTGAATTGGTTAAGCTTTTGGGAATTGATACTTTGCTTCAATCAGTCGGAGAAATTGATTTGGTTTATGGAGCTGAAAACTTTTTTCAAGTCAATACTCATGTTTTGCCTCTATTTATGAATCAAGTCACTGAGATGGTGAGAGAAATCAACCCCGATACTCTTTATGATTTGTTTGCGGGAGTTGGAGCGATTGGTCTATATATTGCCAAAGCCATACCTTCTCTTAAACTAGTGATTGGTGCTGAATCTGATGAACTGGCTTGTAAAATGGCTGATTTTAATGCAGAGCTGAATTCAATAGAAAATTATAAAAGCAATTTCCTTAACCTCTACAAAGGTAAATGGAGCAGTTTTCTAAAATCCAACAATTCTGCAAATGAAGCTGCGCAACCTGCCTTCGGCGCAAAAACTTGCATTATTGTCGATCCGCCTCGTGCTGGACTAACGCCTAAAACAATTCAAGAAATTATTACTTTAAATCCAGCTGATTTGATTTATGTGAGCTGCAATCCAACTACTCAGAAGCGTGATATTGATGATTTCAAAAAAGCAGGATATAAAATGCAAAGTCTTCAACTAGTTGATATGTTCCCTCAAACTATGCACTTAGAGGCTATTTCTCATCTTTGTAAATAAGGATTATCTTCTTCTAATAGATTCCTGCTCTCAGTAAGTCTTTGAGGTCGAGCACGCCAATAGGCTTTCCTGATTCAGAAAGAATTATTAAAGCTGAAATACGATGATCTTCCATTAATTTGAGAGCTTCTTGAGCTAATGATTCACTTGAGATTGTCTTGGGCGATTTGTTCATAATCTCACTTGCAAGCTTTTCTTCTAAAATATTAAAAGCAAAATGAATCTGTGCCCTCCGCAAGTCTCCATCCGTAATTGTGCCAGCTAAAGCTTCTGAAGATTGATTTACCACACAAGTAAAACCTAATTTTTTATTGTTGATTTCAGTCAAAATTTCTTTGTACTTTGTATTTTCATACACTTTAGGAATTTCATTTTCCAAAGTTCTCATTAATTCAGATACTTTCAGCAAACTCTTGCCTAAAGCCCCACCTGGATGAAATTTAGCAAAATCCTCACGGGTGAAATCTTTTTCTTTCATGAGCACCACTGCAAGCGCATCACCTAGAGCAAGAGTAGCTGTTGTGCTGGTCGTGGGTGCAAGTCCAAGCGGGCAAGCTTCTTCGGTTACGCCAAGGCTAAGAATAATATCACTATGTTTTGCAAGTGTAGAAGATGAACCAGATGTAATACCAATAAGTTTAAGTCCTCTACGCTTGATGAAAGCCAAAGTATTTGTTACTTCTTGCGTTTCACCGCTATTAGAGATTGCCATGACTATGTCTTCTTCGACTATCATTCCAAAATCACCATGCAAGAGCTCAGACGGATGAATGAAAAATGATGGAGTACCAGTACTTGCTAAAGTTGCTGCAATTTTGTTTGCAATATGACCTGACTTGCCCATGCCAGTTACAACTACTCTACCTTTGGTTTCAAGTATCAATTGGACCGCCTCAAGAAATGCTGCAGAACCTCCATTGCCAAGTAAGCTTGAGAGATGATTTAAAGCTTGTGCCTCTAAATCAATTACCTGGCGGGCTGATTCAATAATGAGATTCTGATTTAGGATTTTTGCTTGCTGAGGCATCAATTTGAGCTTAAGACTTAGCTGTTTTTATTTGGAGAATTTTTATTTATCTTCTTTATTTAAAACTTATATTCTCTCATTTGGAAATAACTACAAAAATAAAATCAGAATCTTTATTTGGCTCATGATCATACGGCCTTCTTAACAAAACAAATCAATTTTCAATCCTGATGTATCTGAAATCACTCTGAATCACAATCTAATTGAAAATAGCTGGAAATTACATTATATTTTCAATAGCTAATGAAACTTGTTCTTGAGAATTATTTCCATCGATTTTTATAAGATTGCCTTTTTGTAAATAGAATTCCGTTAAAGGCAAAGTTTCTCTCTGATAGGTTTCAAGCCTAGATTTTACTAATTCAGCCTTATCATCATCACGCTGATAAAGATCACTTCCACATAAATCACAAATATTTTCTTTTTGAGGAGGATGAAATTCTAAATGATAAACAGCGCCGCAAGCTTTATTTGTGCAAATACGCCTACCAGTGATCCTTTCCAAAAGTTTATTGGAATCCAACGTTATTTCGATTACTTTATCTAAGCTAAGATTACTTTCCAGGAGGGCTTTATCAAGTGCTTCTGCTTGTGCTAAGTTTCTAGGAAAACCATCAAGCAAGAAATTCTTATTTGCGTCAGTAATTTGCTTTAACTCACTCAAAATAAGACCAATTACCAAGTTATCTGGGATAAGCTTTCCAGCCTCGACATACTCCTTTGCTTCGATGCCAAGAGCAGTTCCCGCTTTTATAGCTCCGCGAATCAGATTACCGGTATCTATTTTTTGCAAATTGAATTTTTGAGCGAGAAATTGTGCTTGTGTTCCTTTTCCAGCTCCAGGAGGTCCAAGCAATAGAAGATTTTTGCCTGCATTCTTTTCAAGAGAGTCACTCATTTTCGTTTTTTAATCTTGGCTAATTTTGTTCTGACGCTTTATTTACTCAATAAACTTCTTACTTTATATTGATGAGCTTGAGAGTAAGCCATGACTTGATTGTATAAATCATTTGCTACACCAACCATGATGATTAAGGAAGTACTACCTAAAGCACCTAATGTGGTTACCTGACAGATTTTCTCCATGTGAGTTGGAAGAATTGTAATAAGTCCAATACATAGAGCACCAATAAAAACAATTCTATTCAAAATATACTCAATATATTCACCGGTTGGTTTTCCAGGCTTTATTCCCTGAATTGCATTTCCGCCTTTTTGAAGGTTTTCTGCCATTTCACGAGGATTGAGTAGAATCGAAGAATAGAAAAATGCAAACAATACAATAATTGCTAAATATGCCAAAGAATGCTCCCATGTTGCATATCCAAAAATACGATCAATTGAACCTCCGATCGCTGTAAAAAAGTTCGCAATCATTGGATTATTCATCAAAGGCTGAAATATAGGCTTAAGAAATTTAGTTTCTAAAAATACGTGGCCAAATCCTTGAGAAAGTGGTGCATTTGGTTTACCAGTCACAAATGAAATCAGCTGCATTGGCAAATACATTGTTGCACTAGCGAAAATAATTGGCAAAACACCAGCAGGATTTACTTTGAGTGGTAAATAATGTGATGTTGTAGAAGGTGAAGCCGCATTTGTTCTAGCACCAACAATTAATAATTTTCGTGCGCCTTCTTGCAAATAAATAATGCCAATTATGACTAATGCATAAAAAAGAGTTAAAGCAATTGCTCCCCAAAGTGGAGTTGTTCCAACATTTACTGATTCAATAGTTTGAGTGATTAATTTCGGCAGTCTTGCAGCAATACCCGCAAAAATAAGTAGTGAACCTCCATTTCCAATCCCAAATTCACTAATTAATTCACCAATCCACATCACAAATACGCTACCAGCCATCAAACTAATAATTGACTTTGGATAAAAAAGCCAAGCTGAATCAGTCGTATCTACAACACCTGATAAATACAAGAACTTAGTTAATGCAAAAGCTTGTATTAGAGCCAAAATTAAAGACAATCTTCTAACCCATTGTTGATATTCTTTTCTTCCAGACTCACCATGCTCCTGCTGAAGCGCTTTCAATTGAGGAAAAACTTCATTAAGCAATTGCATCATAATCGATGCGGTAATATATGGCCCTATTCCTAATGCAAAAACTGATAAAGCGCTTAGAGCTCCTCCAGCAAACAAATCTATAAAAGAAAGTAAATTATTTCCATTTGCACCAAAAAGAAGTTTTAGCTTTTCTTGATGAACTCCAGAAAGAGGAATTTGAACACCTAGCCTATAAAAACCTAATAAACCCAAAGTAGTAATTATTCTTCTCAGCAATCCTGTCTCAACGATAGTTTCCCAAGAAGGAAGACTCAATCCTTTTTTTGTGCTTTTAGCCTGAGGCTTATTTGGATTTATGGGTCTTCCAACGGAGGAAGCTTGAGGAGAAGATTTCAATATATTTGACAAGGCTGAGTTGAGCTAGATAATCGACTTTATATTTAGATTTAAAACTAAGATTCAAAATGCAAACTAAAGGGTGACTTCAATTTTTTCAATTGAGCTTCCAGCCTTTTTGATTTTTTCTTCGGCAGAAGCTGAAAATGAATGAGCCTTAATTTTTAATTTCTTTGTTTTAAGTTCACCATTGCCTAAAATCTTTAATCCACCATTCTCAAGTTTTTTAATTATTTTTTTCTCTAGCAATAATTCTGGTGTTACTTCCGTTCCTTCCGCAAAACCCTGAGAATCAAGCCTAGAAAGATTAATCACAGTGTAATCTAATCTGTTTGGCGATGAAATATATTGGTGCTTTGGCAATCTTCTATAAAGTGGAGTTTGTCCCCCTTCAAATTGCTTTCTAATCGCTCCACCAGCTCTTTGTCCTTGACCATTGTGACCACGACCAGCAGTTTTACCACCATAACCAGAACGTCCACGTGCTTCTCTTTTTTTCTTGTGCTTCGAGCCTGGTGTTGGCTTGAGATCGGTTAAATCCATGATTATCTTCTCTATAAATAAACTTTTTATTTTTATTTTCTGTCAGTCTTTTGACTTGCTATTGTCACAAAAAATCTGCTACAGAAATAATGAAGCCTATATTGTAACTTAAAAGTATTTAAACCGAAAAGCTTGGATAAATCAAACGGCTTAAGAAGTTGGTTTTGAAAACAAATTTCCCACAGCAAATTAAGTCTTATGGCAACATTTGAAGACTTCTAAAAATCCAAACTAATTAGCTTCTTACTACATTAAATATGCTTAGTTTCCTCTCTGGCATTATCGAGACAAAATCTATCAATCCAAATCGTTGTGTAGTTAATGTTGGCGGAATTGGCTTTATGGTTTTTGTCAGCCATTTTTCTTGGACTTCAATTGAAACTGGCAGCCAATCCAAGCTCCACACTGCACTTCATATTTCTCAAGAAATGGTGAAAATTTATGGTTTTACACATGTTTGGGAATTGAATTTCTTTGAATTGCTTAGCTCCGTAAAAGGAATTGGTCCTCGTTCAGCTATGGCTTTAATTGATGGACTCAGCCCAAAACAAATTGTCCAAGCTATCGCTGAAGGTTCTGAAGATACTTTGGCTAAGGCACAAGGAATAGGTAAAAAGACTGCTGAACGTATTATTTTCGAATTAAAACCCAAATTAATTGAATTAGAAAATTTGATCCCACGAAGCGCTTCAGGATTAGGCTTAGAAAATGAGGATTTAGGGAAATTTGCAGAAGCCAGAAATATTTTAAGTTCGCTTGGTTATAGCCAAACTGAAACCGAAAAAGCAATTCAAGCAAATAGTCATTTAGGAGCTTCTAATGGAAATATGGAAGAAATGCTCAAAGCTTGTTTAACTTGGCTGAGCGTGAATTAATTAGCCTTAACAGAATCACACTTAGTCGTCTGAGACGGGGCTTTGGGTGAGAATTCAACAATCATGTTTTAAGGAATTTAGTTTTTTAGGTATGCTCGAAAGATCATTCTGAGAATTATTTGTAATAGATTTATATAAAAGAGTGAAGTAATGGTCAGTATTAATTAGCCAATCTGAGAAACTATTGACGAATTATTAATTCAAAAACATAACTTTAATGCAGGTAGAAAAAGTGGCATAATTCCTAATATATTGTTCTTAATAAAGCCAACTTTTCCCCAAAGATAATGCCTTCATCAACTCTCAAAATAGAAGAAGAATTAAACAAAAAAATTGAATATCTTAGTCAAGTCTTTCTTGGTGAGATTGATCCAGAATTAAAGCAAACAAAAAAAGGTAAATTTGATAAAGTTTATTTTCCTTATGATGGTTCGATTGTTGGCGAATATCAAATTGCTTCTTCTGATCAAATTGAAATTGCTCTGCAAAAAGTTTCAGAAGGCTTTAACACAATTTCGAATTTATCCGCTCTGTCGAGATCCAACATATTAAGCCGAACTAGCGAAATCATTTTAAATAGAGCAGAAGAATTAGCAAATTTAATTTGTCTCGAAGTCGGAAAGCCTATCAAGCAAGCCAGGCTAGAAATTCGACGTACTGCCGATCTTTTTCAATTGTCGGCTGAAGAAGCCCTGCGAATCAATGGTCAAATAATTCCTCTAGTCAGGCAAGACAGCAATGCAAAGCGCTTAGCAACTTATACTTATGAACCATTGGGGCCCATACTCGCCATTACCCCTTTCAATTTTCCTCTCAGTACAGTCTCTCACAAGATTGCTCCTGCCATTGCTGCGGGCAATTCCATTCTGCTCAAACCGTCTCCAGCAGCTCCTTTGATTGCATACAATTTGCTGCAAATACTCTTAGAGGCAGGCTTGCCAGAAGAAGCTATATGTTTGTTGAACTGCACTAATCAGCAGACCGAAAAATTGGCTCAAGATTATCGAATAAAATTAATTAACTTTACAGGCAGTTCAAATGTTGGATGGCATTTACGTTCAATTGCGCATCCTGGAACCAAAACTATTTTAGAGCTTGGCGGAAATGCACCTGTTATCATTCATAAAGACGCAGATCTTGAAAAAGCCATTCCTGCCTGTTTGAGAGGGGCTTTTGGATTTTCTGGACAGACTTGTATTTCTACTCAAAGAATATATTTGCATGAACGAATTCTTCCTGATTTTATTGAACAGTTTAAAGAGGCAACTCAAAGTTTAATTATTGGAAATCCAGCTAAAGAAGAAACTGACCTGGGACCTTTAATCAATAAAGCGGCAAGTCAAAGAATTCATTTGTGGGTTGAAGAAGCTGTTTCAGAAGGAGCAAAATTATTAACTGGTGGAAAAATCCTTGAAAACAATTGTTATGCCCCTACGATACTGAGGGACGTAAAAGCAAAAATGAGTATTGTGTGTTCTGAGGCTTTTGGGCCAGTGGTAAGTCTTATTGGCTATAACTCAATTGATGACGCAATTGAACAAGCAAATGACACCCTTTATGGATTAAGCTCAGCTATTTTTACGCAAGATTTGGATTTAGCTTTTTCGGCTTCTAGAAAGTTAAAGACTGGAACGGTTTTGGTTAATGATGCTTCCGCTTTCAGAGCAGATGAAATGCCGATTGGATCACAAAATCAATCAGGACTGGGAATTGAAGGGCCTCGTTTTGCAATTAGAGAAATGTCAAATGCAAAGCTCACTTGCCTAAATCTTTCATGAATCTTTCATAGAATATTTTAGTTAAATCAAAATCTAAATCTGAGCTAAAAACTTGAATTCTAATATTGCAATTTTTCCAGGCACATTCAATCCAATTCATATTGGTCACTTGATGATTGCAGACACGGCACTCATACAATTTGGACTAGATAAAATTGTTTTTATTGTTTCTCCAAATCCTCCAAATAAACTGAATTCCAAAGAATTTCTTTCAATTAATAAAAGAGTTGAATTAGTTGAATCAGCCATTCAGTCGAATAAAGCTTTTGAGACTGATTTGCGTGAACTCAAAAGAGAAGGACCATCATTCACAATTGATACTGTGCTTGAAATGAAAGCCGAAAAAAAAGTTGGCAAATTGCATTTTATTTTAGGATTAGATTCATTTCTTAGTCTTCCATCATGGCAAAAAGCAAAAGAGCTTGGCGAAAGTTGTAAGTTTTTAGTAGCTCCCAGACCAGGTTGGTTGGAAATAGATGTTGCAGATTCTTTATCTAGCTTTCATGATGATTTGGATTGGGCTTTAATTGACAGTCCTCCGCTAGCAATTTCATCAACACTAATCAGAACTCGTAAACAAACTGGATTGTCTTATCGTTATCTTATGCCTAATGATGAAGTATTTGAGAAATACAATTTTTGAGATTTGATTAATTGGTTGGGAATAAATAAATAAGATTAATCAAATATTATTTATTTATGAAACCGTCATTTTCTCTCAAAGAGATTTTAGGGCAATCTTTTAATCAGCTAATTCAGAATAAGAATTTTCTACTTTTACTTAGCTTTATTGCTTCTGGGATATTCACGATTGCTGATTCTATCGCTTCACAAATTGGATCAGCTTTTCTTGCAAGTAAAGGTGGCTCTGAATTAACCATTTCTCAATATGGAGTTGCTGTAATTTCATGTTTTTGGAGTCTTATTATTGCAGTTGGAATAATAAAGATATTTCTACAAATATCAAGGGGCGAAAAACCTAAACTTAATTTACTTTTTGCGGATTTTGGATCTACTTTTAATTTTTTCTGCATGAGTTTATTGGGTGTATTCCTTATTATTTCTTTAACCGTTGCTTTTTTGCTGATTGCAATCTTGATGAGTTTAGTTACAGGATTTCAAGGAATTGGATATCAATTTACTATAAATTCAATGTTAGTAATCTATACATTTAGTCTTTTATATTTCTTCTGCAGGTTCTCTATGAGCATGTGGTTATTGGTAGACAAAAAAGTTACCGTATTTCAAACTTATGTTCAAAGCTGGAAAATTACTGAAAAATATGGATTACAGATATTAGGCATAAACATTCTTTTGTGTTCTATTTCAGTAGGTTTGTTGTTGAGTTTGAATGCATTGGTAGTACTTCCTGTCTCATCTATGGTTGAACATCTTAAAATACCACAAGAAAAATTCATCATAGCTTTAGTCAAACTTATTACTATGCTTATCTATGGATTTTTTGTTTATCCTTTTTGGAATCTTATTTGGGCTAATACCTATAACAGGCTAATTTCAAATCAAAAATAATTTACAGTAATTGAATGTAGAGGGTTTGATCAAATCTTAGTTAGTTCAATTGTCATAAACATTCCAAAGAGAAAATCTAAAGGTGAGATGATTTTCTCAAAAGCCTTTAACAGCGGATAAGACCATGATGGAATCAATTGTTTCATAGAAAATCCTCCACTGATTATATAACTGAATGGAGTATGTATTTTTATTGAGGTGATTTTGAGACTTGGAAATTTCGATTCAAAAAGTTTTCTGTCACGCTTAAAAACAATCCAAGGCAATGCCATATTTGCTCCACTGAGAGGGCCACCTGATGTGATTTTCCAGCTCTTAATCGTTGTGTCAAAATCTTCATGATGTAAAAATCTATATATAAAGCTGGAAAACAATGTATTGGATGGCTCAACCAAAATGATTTTTCCGCCATCTTTCAAACATCGATTCATTTCAGATAAGCATTGCTCAGAATCTTTTACGTGATGAAAAACATTAACCATTGCAAATGTAGTAACTGAATTGTCAAATAAAGGAATATTCATAGCTGAAAAAACCTTGTCAACCCCTTTATATGGCATCAAGTCGGAAGTTGTAAAGAAAGACGCAATTTCTTTCAAAAAACTAGCACCGCTTCCAATTTCTATGAATAATTCATTCTTTGGAAAATTTTTTAATTTATCTAAAATATCTGCATAAAATTTTTCATATATTTTTCTGAGAATATATTTTTGCTGTAAAACTGAACGAAAAAAATAAATGTTATTTGGATTATCGAGGTTTTTTCCTACAGGAGCATCAACAAGTTGGAAATAATTAAGAAAATTGATAGAAGACATTTGTAATCTAAAAAATAATTTGTGAATTCGAGAGTTCTATGAATAAGGACGCAAAAAAGATTTTTATGATTCAACTGAGATCAACAAAAACAAATTGATCTGATTCAATAAAAATTTGGATATAAAATTTAATACCACAAAAGCACTTAATTCATACTCGTCTTCATCTTGAATTTCTTCGTCTTTTCATCCATAACGTTGTGAAACTCTACAATAGCTTATCCTTCAAGCTTGTTTTCAAATATTAGCTTCAAAAAATAGACCTTTCAATATAGTGTAAGATTTTTTGAATTCAGACAAACTTACAAATTTGAGAAATCAAGAATGAATCAAATCAATTCAAAGAAAGTGGCATTAGTATTTCCTGGACAAGGTTCCCAACAAATAGGTATGGGACAGGATTTCTATTCAACTGAGCCTGATGCAAAAAACGCCTTTTCCATTGTGAACAAAGAATGTGATTTTGATTTGTTGAAATTATGTGCAATTGGGCCTGAAGAAGCTCTCAAAAGAACCTGTTATACTCAGCCAGCGCTTCTTGCTTCCTCAGCCGCATCTTTGCAAGCTTTACGTAGATATTGGACAGAAGATCCGCTTTGTGTTGCTGGGCATAGCCTAGGAGAATTCAGCGCTTTATGGGCAGCTGGAGCTTTAACGCTAAAAAGTACAGCTGAATTGGTTGTATTGAGAGGTCAATTGATGGAGAATGCGGCACCTGGTGCAATGGCTGCAATATTGGGTTTAACTGCTGAACAAGTCAAAGCGGTTTGTGATGAATGTGAAATTGTGGTTGCGAATTACAATACTCCTACGCAGCAAGTGATTTCAGGTAAAAAGGAGAATTTGGAAAAATCGTTTGCAAAATTTGCTGAATTGAAAGGCAAAGTAATACCGCTTCAAGTTGGAGGTGCTTTTCATTCTCCTCTAATGGATGAAGCCAATGAAAAATTTTCCGAAGCAATTAAACAGTCAACTTTTAATAATGCAATTTGTCCAGTAATTCAAAACATTGATGCAAAGGCATATACCGATGCTACAGATTTGAAATCCAATATATGCAAGCAAATGACTTCATCAGTTCTTTGGGTAGAAACCATTCAGAATATGCTCAGCCTAGGAACTGAAGCTTTTGTTGAAGTTGGTTCTGGCAAAGTACTTGGTGGTCTCATTAAGAAAATAGATAGAGCTGCTACAGTATTGCAAGTTAGTGATACTGAAAGCCTAAAAGCTACACTTGAAAACTTAGGTCAATTAGCCGCAGTTTCCTGAAGAAGGTTTTTGTTTTAAATCAGTGAGAGAGCTTGCAAAGACTTTTCTTGAACAATTGCGCCAAATAAATAGTCATAGCACTCAGCGTGAATCTTGGCTTGCTGCCAGCTTTTTCCCCAAACATAAAAACCATGATCTCTGACAAGTACAGCATAGGCTTTGGGGTATTGGAGTATTACTTTTCCAATATCTTCTGCTAAATCGCATTCATGCTCAACATTGTCCAATATCGGAATTGTATGGGAACCAAAATAAGTGCAACCTTCTATTCCCTTGAGCATTTCATAACCAGAAATAGTTAATTCTTGGGCTTTGGTGATTTTGGTGAGCATTACTGCATTTACTGAATGACTATGAATAATCGAAGCAGCCGATGCTTTCAAATTGAATATATTAGTGAATATGCTTGTGCAAGCTGAGATCTTGAGATTTTCAGGTTTATCTATAATTTCACAGCCATGATTTAGAGATGCATTTAGTTTTACTGCAAATAAATCACTTGGTTGCAATTCTTCTTTTTGAACTCCAGATGGTGCAATGAGAGCAATATCACCCGCAACTTTGATAGTCATGCCACCACCAGTTCCACTAGCCCAGCCCTTTTCATAGAACTTTCGGCACAATTCACAAAGCTTTTCCCGTTCCTCAAAATAAGTGAGTGCCTCTTTAGATAAAGTTGATTGATTCATTTGAATATAATTTTTCCTTCTTTAAGCAAAATTCTATGGTGAGTGAGCATAAAGGAAGAGTTTGCGTGAGTAGTAAATCTAGGTAAGATATTAATATAGGAAGAAATAAGACTATACCTAAATATAGCTAAAAAATTAAGACTTGACCATGATCCGAAAAAGGGGACAAATTGAACGCAGAACAAGTCAATAGTAAAAAGGAGTTCAATTAATGTCCAAATACGAAAAAGAATTCAAAGA
>Ga0208362_1000368_pt1 | contig 15316 bp, 14 predicted proteins | sample LakMenEpi13Oct10_FD_150693 | JGI IMG/M metagenome (GOLD analysis project Ga0208362, IMG submission 150693) | Freshwater microbial communities from Lake Mendota, WI - 13OCT2010 deep hole epilimnion (SPAdes) | ecosystem: Environmental > Aquatic > Freshwater > Lake > Epilimnion/Euphotic zone ... | reverse complement strand
CAACGATGATGAGGCCAGCCTGAATAAATCGCTTTACGTGTTCGGTGGTGTAGTTGGAAATGTGATGCGCATTTTTGAGCGCAATGTTTCCGTTAGACAATGGCTTGCCTTCCATTGCTGCATGCAAATCTTTGAGCACAAAAGGTACACCGCGAAATGGCATGGTGTTGTCTGCTGGCAGTTGCTGCGCAGCCGCGCGTGCATCGTCGAACCATGTGTATGTCAGTGCATTGATGGTTGGGTTCAGCCGCTCTGCTCGCTCGGCTGCTGCATCAACTAGTTCCACTGGCGAAACAGTGCCGCTGCGCACAAGCGCCGCCTGGTCGGTGGCATCAAGCCATTGTGTGTCGTCAGCTATCGACCCCATACAACCCCCTTAATTCAATCCGTTTCAACCATCGTTGCTTGGTTAGAGTTATCCAACTGTGAGCGATCAACCCGAAGGCACTCAACTTACTGCGTTTGATGTGCTGCGCTACACAAATGTGCGCCGAATGCTGGGAAGCAGTTTCGCCTTCTATGTGGGCGTGATGTTGCAGGCAGCCACGTTGGGTAAGCATGTTTTCGACAAAACGGGCAGGGCTATTGACATTGGTTGGCTGGGGCTTGCCGAATTTTTGCCCATTGCGCTGTTTGTATTTGTCAGCGGAAGCGTTGCCGATCGGTATAACCGCAAGCACATCGCCGCACTATCGCTGGGCGGCGAGTTGCTGTGTGCACTGGGGTTGGTGTGGTACTCCATCTCCGACCCGCAAGCCGTGTGGCCAATTTTTGTGATCGGCGGGTTGTTTGGGACATGTCGCGCGTTTTTGTCGCCAGCAACGAGGTCGATGTATCCGATGGTTGCACCCGATGGTGGATTGCCCCCAATCATTGCTATGTCGTCAGGTGTTTGGACTTCAGCCATGATCATTGGCCCTGCAACATCCGGATTTTTGTACAGCGTTCATCCAGCAGTTGCGTATGGAACGACGGCCGCATTGATCGTGTTCGGCATTTTCGGCATCATGAGGGTGCAGTTTCTGCGACCGCCCGCGGTGCGCGACCCAGACGAAAAACCAAGTTTGCGCTCGGCAACGGAAGGCCTGCATTTCATTCGCCGCACACCGATTTTGCTTGCAGCTATTTCGCTTGATTTGTTTGCGGTGCTCTTTGGTGGAGCAGTGGCACTGTTGCCTGCAATTGCTGAAGAGCAACTGAACGTTGGCGATGTTGCCTACGGCTGGTTGCGCGCAGCAGGCGGAATTGGCGCCGCAAGCATGGCTGCATTCTTGGCCATTCGACCTCTCCGGCGACATGTAGGAAAGGTATTGCTCGTTGCGGTAGCCATTTTTGGCGCGGGCACAATCGTGCTCGGCTCCACGTCGTCGTATGTCATTGCATTTGCAGCGGTGCTGATCTTGAGCGCCGCCGACATGGTGAGTGTGTTCGTGCGTGGTTCAATCGTGCCGTTAGTAACGCCTGATGAAAAACGTGGTCGAGTTTCGGCAGTAGAAAATGTATTCATCGGAGCAACCAACGAGTTGGGCGCGTTCGAATCTGGCGTGGCGGCACAGGCATTTGGAACACCCGCAACCGTTATCGGCGGCGGCATCGCAACACTAGGCATAGTTGGCGTGTGGTGGTTTGGATTTCCTGCGCTTCGCGACATCGACCAGTTCAGTGATTTGGAAGCACCGGAGAATCCATCATGAAAGTGCTCACCGCATGCCCGCTTGATTGCCCCGATTCGTGTTCGTTGCAAGTGACGGTCGAGATGGGTCGTATCGTCGACATTGATGCAGCGCCAGTAGACAGTGCGGGCAACATGCTTACTGACGGCTGGATTTGCAAGAAGGTTAAGCATCATGCGCTTCGCGTGTATTCACCAGAACGAATCATGACCCCGTTAGTACGCACCGGTGCAAAAGGCAGCGGCCAGTTTCGTAGCGCAACCTGGGACGAAGCAATCGCCTTGATCGCGCAGCAGATCAGAAGCGCGATCGATACGCATGGCACCGACAGCGTGTTGCCATATTTGTATAACTCGTCATCGGCGCGTATCGATAAAAAACGAGTAATGCCTCACTTGTTCGAGCGGCTTGGCTGCCCAGAAATTGAGCAAACCATTTGCGCAAGCACGAAATCCGAAGCGTGGGAACGAGTGTTTGGCGAAATGCTGTCATGCGACCCACAAGACATTGAGCATTCGAAACTTGTGGTGGTGTGGGGCGGTAACCCCAGCGCAAGCAACACCCACCTTGTGCCGATTCTGACCAAGGCGAAAAAGAATGGCGCGCAGATTGTTGTGATCGATCCGCGTGCAACAAGCACTGCAGCCCGAGCGGATGTGCACCTGGCTGTTCGCCCGGGCACCGACGTGGTTCTTGGTTTTGCGCTTGCTCGCTGGATGCAGCACAACAATCGCATCGATCAAGCGTTTGTCGACAAGCACACTGTTGGCGCAAGCGCATTTTTGGCAGCCGCCGAAGAATGGACAATGGAGCGGGCGGCAGATGTGTGCGGTGTGGATGCAGCCGAAATCGTGCGCTTTGCAGAATTGCTTACGACAATTAAGCCAGCAATGTTGCGCAGCGGTTGGGGCATGGAGCGCAACCGCAACGGAGGAAGCGCCTACTTGGCTGCATACGCGGTGTGGGCGCTTGCCGGAAACTTTGGTTTGCTTGGCAGCGGCATTGTTGATTCCACATCGAGCGCGTTTCCCAACAAGGTGACTGTGGAGTGGCCTGCAGGCATACCTCGGCCCGAGCGTAAGAAGTTGAATATGAACCGTGTTGGCCGGGCGTTGTGCGGAGACCGCAACGAGTGGCCGGTGCAGCCACGAGTACTTGTGATTCAGGGTGCTAACCCGGCTGTTACTTCTGTCGATCAGGTTGCCATGTTGGAAGGGCTTGCCCGAGAAGACGTGTTCACGGTGTTGCACGAGCAAGTAATGACCGACACCGCTGTGTTCGCCGATGTTATTTTGCCCGCTACAACCCATTTCGAAATCAACGACGTTGTCGGCTCGTACGGCTCGTTTACTGCGCAGCGCAATGTTCGAGTGATCGAGCCAGTTGGCCAGTCGCGTAGCAACGGCCAGGTGGGGCAGATGCTTGCAGAGGCGCTTGGTTTTTCTGCCGAAGAGTTTGCTGCAACAGACGAAGCAGTAGATGAACTGATTGAGCAATCGCTGTGCAACGGCACGCAGGTAAAGCAACCTGGCGAGGTTCGCCAATTTGTGAATACGTTTCCGTCAACAGACGATGGTCGGATGAAGTTGTGGGGTCCGTTCGGCGCGTTACCAGGACCGCGTTTCGTGCCACTTGAAGATGCCAAACACCCGCTGACACTGATTACGCCAGCAACATCATTCACCGTCAATTCCATGTTCGGCGACACGTTGCCTCCACCGGCTGTGATCAAGCTAAACCCGACAGACGCAGAGTTGAGGGGTATCACCAGTGGGGAAACAGTTCGCGTGTTTAACGACCGCGCCGAATTAACAATCGAAGTTGATCTGGACGCAACCATTCGTGCAGGCGTGTGTTCGATACCGAAGGGTCTATGGAGGAGAAGCCTCAACGGTGGCCTCACTGCAAACGCCTTTGCCCCCGACACTTATTCCGATCTCTCTGATGGCGCATGCTTTAACGACGCGAGAGTGCAAGTGGAGAAACTTCGCACAAACTAATCTCGTTGTATGGCTGAACAAAAGAAAAGGCACGGAATCGTTGCAGAGTTCAAGTCGTTTATCAATCGAGGCAGCGTTGTCGACATTGCTGTTGCCTTCGTCATGGGTGCGGCATTCAAAACAGTGATCGATGCGGTTGCAGGCGACGGCAAGGACAACCAGGGTTTGCTCGGTGGATTGATTGGCGCAATATTCGGCGGCAATCAACCAAACTTCAACGACAAAGGTGTGACACTGAATGGCAGTTTTGTTCCGGTGGGTTCATTTCTCACGTCGGTACTTAACTTCTTGCTGGTCAGCCTCGTGTTATTTTTCGTGATTAAGGCATACAGCCGGTTTCGTAAAACGCAGCCCGAAGAGACAACAAACCAACTTTTGGCCTCTATTCGTGACGAACTGCGCCAAACGCGCGGTCAATGACTTGATTTAGGTCGCGCCAGAGGATCTACTTACAGAACAATGTTTCGCCGTCCCCCCACGCGAAGCGCCCCTCGTCGTCGCGGCGCGTTGCGTTTCACTCTCGCTGCTACAGCATTCTCGGTCGCTCTCTCTGGTTGCGGCGTCATCGACTTCATTACTGGTAACGACGGCTACTTGGATGGCGTAGGCCGAATACCTGGCGGCGAGTTCAACAGTTTGGTGTCGTTGCCAGAAGGTGTGGAGATTCAGTTTCCCGAACTGATCGGCCCGATGATTGGGCCACAGATTGGTGGAAACCGCGTGCTGATGATTGGAGACTCGATCATGGCTTCAACATCCAGCCGTTACGGCAACGAGATGTGCAACACGCTGACACCTTTGGGCTGGCAAGTTGCCGTCGAAGCGCAGTCGGGGAGCTTCGTCGATTTTGGTTTGAAGGTGCTTGGCCGAAGGCTTGAAGACGGCTGGGACACGGCCGTCGTGTTTCTCGGAACCAACTTTGATGGAAACCTTGCAAATTACGAAAGTGTTTTGCGCCAAATCTTTAATGCACTTGCACCGACTCCGATGGTTGTTTTGACGACGGCCGAGTTTCGCCCGAGGCAAATTGACGTCAACAACGTGATTCTTAACTTGGCAAAAGAATACGAGAACATCACGGTGTTGGACTGGGCAAAGATTGCTGCAAACCCCGGAGTACTTGGTAACGACCGCATCCATCTTTCTGCCAACGGTCGCGATGTCTTCAGCGTTGCTGTTGCACGATCGCTCGAGTTGCCACCCGTTAGAGACGGAAAGTGCATCGATCCAATTTTCCGTAGCGACGCTGCTGTGAAAGATGTAATGCCAAGCGAAGTCGTGGTGGATGACACCTCGGTTCCCGCTGTCGACCCTGCACAAAGCGCAGCTACAACAACACTTCCGTAGCAGTTGGCAGGTAGGTTATTGCGATGACAAATCGCATGAAGATCGGTATTTTTGGTTCACAAAACGACAGCACTGTTGACGGTGTGGTGGCAGAAGTAAAAAGGGCAGAAGCAGACGGCTTTGCTTCGTTTTGGCAGTCGCAAATATTTGGTCTTGATGCGCTCAACGTGTTGAGCGTTGTGGGCCGTGAAGTTCCTCGCATCGAACTGGGAACAAGCGTGATCCCCACCTATCCACGCCACCCAATGATGCTTGCGCAACAGGCGCTCACCACCAACCAAGCAAGCGGAGGACGTCTGTGCCTGGGCATTGGCCTGAGTCACAAAGTTGTGATTGAAGGAATGCTCAACATGTCGTTCGACAAACCGGTTCGCCACATGAAGGAGTATCTCTCCATTTTGATGCCGCTGATTCACGACAGAAAAGTGTCGTTTGCTGGCGAGACCCTCACGACCCACGCCGAACTCACTATCAACAAGGCGCAGAGCTGCGACGTTGTGGTTGCGGCCCTTGGGCCACAGATGCTGAAGTTGGCTGCCGCAATGACGCAGGGAACACTCACGTGGTGCACCGGCCCAGAAACATTGCGCACGCTCACCGTGCCAACCATCAACGCTGCCGCCGAAGAATTTGGCAAGCCGAATCCTCGCGTGATTGCGGCTTTGCCGGTGTGTGTCACCAAAGACGTTGCGGGCGCTCATGCTCGAGCCGCGCAAGTGTTTGCCGTGTACGGGCAGCTGCCTAGTTACCGAGCCATGTTGGACCATGAAGGCGCAGCCGGCCCAGCCGATGTTGCAATCATTGGCTCGGCAAGCGAAGTGTTTGACAAAGTTGCAGCGTTGCAGGAAATCGGTGTCACCGACTTTGGCGGCGTTGAGTTTGGCGGAACGCCAGACGAGCTGCACGACACCCGCGAGATGTTGAAGAGTTTGTTGAAGCGCTAGTTAGCGAACATTGATCGCAACGCCTGGCGTTGCATTGATTGCATCAAAGAAGTCGTTGCCTTTGTCGTCGACCACGATGAATGCAGGGAAGTTCTGTACTTCAATCTTCCACACGGCTTCCATGCCGAGCTCGGCGTATTCCAGCACTTCAACTTTGGTGATGCAATCTTGTGCCAAGCGTGCGGCGGGGCCGCCAATGGAGCCGAGGTAGAAACCACCGTAGGTTTTGCAGGCATCGGTTACTTGGCGCGAGCGGTTTCCTTTGGCCAACATCACAAAGCTTCCGCCGGCAGCTTGAAACTCGCCCACATACGAATCCATTCGGCCGGCCGTGGTGGGGCCAAACGAGCCAGACGCAAAACCTTCAGGTGTTTTTGCTGGGCCCGCGTAATAGACGCAGTGATCTTTCATGTATTGCGGCAGGCCCTTGCCACTATCGAGACGCTCTTTCAGCTTGGCGTGCGCAATGTCGCGAGCAACCACCATTGGCCCTGTCAACATCACCCGTGTTTTCACGGGATATTTAGACAGCGTGTCGCGAATTTCCGACATTGGTTTATTCAGGTCGATGGAAACAACTTCGCTTGCCAGTTGATCTTCGGTCACTTCGGGCAAGAAACGCGCTGGGTCGGTTTCTAAAACCTCAAGGAAAATACCCTTCTCGGTGATCTTCCCAAGTGCCTGTCGGTCGGCGCTGCAACTTACAGCCATAGCAACGGGGCAGCTTGCGCCGTGGCGGGGTAGGCGAACCACGCGAACGTCGTGACAGAAGTATTTGCCGCCGAACTGCGCACCGATGCCAGTTTGCTGCGCAAGTTGCAGCACTTTTGCTTCTAATTCGATATCGCGAAACGCGTGCCCGGTTGCGCTGCCACTTGTGGGAAGCGAGTCGAGGTATTTGGTGCTTGCCAGTTTTGCTGTTTCTACTGCAAACTCGGCCGAGGTTCCGCCGATGACAACGGCCAAGTGATACGGCGGGCATGCAGCGGTGCCGAGTGTTTTCATTTTGTCAAATAGCCAAGGCAACAAAGTCTTTTCGTTGAGCAATGCCTTGGTTTCTTGAAATAGGTAACTCTTGTTTGCCGAGCCGCCACCTTTGGCGATGAACAGAAACTTGTATTCGTTGCCCGACACAGCAGAGATTTTTATTTCTGCTGGCAAGTTGTTGTCGGTATTGACCTCTTCAAACATGGAGAGCGGCGCAAGTTGGCTGTAGCGCAAGTTGCTGGTTTGGTACGTGTTGTAGATGCCACGCGAGATTGCTTCGTCGTCGGCGCCACCAGTGAAAACAAATTGGCCCTTCTTGGCCTTCACAATTGCGGTGCCCGTGTCTTGACACATTGGCAACACGCCGCCCGCTGCAATGCCCGCGTTCTTCAGCAGATCGAGCGCAACGAACCTGTCGTTATCGCTGGCCTCTGGGTCGGCCAAAATGTTTGCAAGTTGTTGCAAGTGGCTGGCACGAAGCAGGTGCGCGATGTCGCGCATCGCGTGTTCTGTCAGCGTGGTGATTGCCGATGGATCGACTTTGAGAAACGTTCCTTCGCTGGTGGAAAAAGTGGAGACACCCTCGGTGGAGATCAGTCGATATTCGGTGGTATCGGGCCCGAGCGGAAGCAATTCGCTATATGCGAATGGCGCGTCGGTGGTCATGCCAGTGCTGGCGTGCCCTTGAATGCACCCGGGTCGCCGGCTTGAGGGATGAGTGGCTTCGACCACGCCACTGTTTCGGCGATGGTGTTTGCAACTTCGCGCCACGCTGCTGGGTTCCAACCTTCTGCTGCTGCCGGCACAGTGCCGTCGCTGCGAAGAAACACAAACGCTGGCAATTCGGCGAGCCCTAGTTGTTTAACTACAACTCGTTCTGGATCGGTGAATGTGAGGAACTCGGTTGCTAGCGGCCCAAGAAATTGTTTCGCTTCGGCAGGTGTTGCCGTGACAATGAAATTGACTCGCGCGGCAGAGTCGGCAAATTGATGCATGATGCGCGACGCGGTCTTCAAGATCCACGAGCTTTCGTTGGTGTACGGGTCGATCACCACGGATGCCAAGTGAAAAGTGGTGATCCATTCACGCAGTGGGCGGGCGTCGCCAACGAGGGGGGTGAGCTGGGTGTCGAGGGAAGGTGCGTTTGCCACAGCAAGTGACCGTAGCAAGCCGGCACTAGCGTTTCCGATATGCACCCGATCGAGCACCTGCGCTATGTGGCGCGTGCCACTGGCGCCGACCCCGTTTCCTTAGTTCATGAGACTTCGCAGGCCCTTCGCGGGTTGCGTCACGAGCCGGCTGGGCTGGTGTTAACTGCTCGCCGAATCGTCGAGCGCCATCCAACATGCGCCCCGTTGTGGTGGCTGTGCGCGCAGGTGCTTATTGCGCCCGACCCGTTTGACCGAGCGGAAGAACTGAGTTTGGAATTAGAAGCCGATCGAACCACTGATCACTTGGTGGACGCGTTGCCGCAAGACGCAGTGGTGTGTGTTGTTGGTTGGAGCCCAACTGCACTTGAAGCAATTGCTCGTCGTGGCGATTGCAGCGCGTTTGTTGTGGATTCGTTTGGCACCGCAGATTCAGCAGTGCGCGTGTTGGAACGAGCCGGTTGCGCTGCGGAAGCGGTGTCGCTCGAGCATGCGGCACTTGCCGTCACGCGAAGCAACTTGGTCATTGCAGATGCACTGGCATGCGGCCCCGAAATGTTTTTTGCAAGCGCCGGTTCGTACGGCGTTGCTGCGCTGGCACATGTTGAGAGCGTGCCCATATGGCTGACTGCGCGCAAGGGCACACGCCTGCCAAACGAGCTGTGGCTTGCGATGCACTCACGGAATAGGGACGCCGATCAACCTTGGCGAACCGAGGTGGACGAGATCCCGCTTGCGTTGTGCGGCACCTTCGTAGGCCCTTCGGGCATCAGCCATGTTCCGGCCGATGCGGTGCGGCCAGAATGTCCCGCTACGACCGAGATGCTCGTGCGCAGTGCAATGTAACCTGTAAGCCATGTCTGCACGCTCACGCCAACTTCCACGTCGTTCCTGTTTGTCCATTCCCGGCTCGTCCGAAAAAATGATGGGCAAAGGCCCAAACATTCCGGCCGACATGGTGTTCCTTGATCTCGAGGACGCTGTTGCTCCAAAGGAAAAAGAAGCATCGCGCGCACGAATCGTTAGCGCAATTCGCGGCAACGATTGGGGCGACAAGGTGTTGTGCGTTCGCGTCAACGACTGGAGCACAAAGTGGACTGCCTACGACATCATGGAAGTCGTTGGCGGTGCAGGCGAGCGTCTCGACGAAATCATGTTGCCAAAAGTAGAGAACGCAGCGCAGATCGTTGCTACCGACTTGCTCTTGCGCCAAGTAGAGATCGCCAACGGCTTGCCAGTTGGCCACATCGGTATCGAGGCTCAAATTGAAACCGCACGCGGCCTCATCAACGTGGAAGAAATTTGTGCAGCAAGCCCACGTGTAGAAACCATCATCTTTGGCCCTGCCGACTTTGCCGCAAGCATGGAGATGCCGGTGCTTACTGGTGGAGTGCAAATCCCCGAGTACCCAGGCGACCACTTTCATTACGTGTTCAACAAAATCTTGATGGCTGGTCGTGCCAACGGCTTGCAAGTAATCGACGGGCCATTCCTGCACGTTCGCGACAACGATGCATTGCGCGACTATGCAATGCGCGCTCGCACGCTTGGCTTCGACGGCAAGTGGGCACTCCACCCAGACCAAGTAACCGTGTTGAACGACGTCTTTTCGCCAACGCAAGAGCAGTTCGACAAGGCATGGCAGATTCTGGATGCCTATAAGGCAGCAACAGAAAATGACGGCATGGGTGCCGTTATGTTCGGCAACGAAATGATCGACGAAGCAAGCCGCAAGATGGCGTTGAAGTTCATCTCGCGCGGCGAGCGTGCCGGTCGCACTCGTTCTGCTCAAGCGTGACCAAACGCTTCGACGCGCTGCTGTTTGATGCCGGCGGCATCTTTCTGCTGCCAGACCCAATCTCGCTCGGCGCGATCGTTCACGAACACGGCGGTAACGGTTCTATTGCTGCAATGACTCGCGCGCATTACGCGGGCATGGCGGCGCTCGACGACGTTGCGCGTTCAAGCAACAAAGACACCATCGATGGATTCAGTTGGGACCCATACCGCCATGCGCATCTTGCAAGTGCTGGCCTCAGTGGCACAAACCTTGCGGAGGCCGAAGCCAAAGCAAAAAACTTGTTCTCGCCATTTTTGTGGCGCTACCCGATCTTGGAATCGGCCGCAGCGTTGTGGCGCATGCATTTGCAGGGCCTGCCAATAGGCATCGTGTCAAACGCCAGCGGGCAAGTGGAAGCAACGCTTGCCAACCAGTGCATCTGCCAAGTTGGCAATGGCGCAGGGGTGCCGGTGCTGATCGTTACCGACTCGCACGTCATCGGCACTGCCAAACCCCATGCAGGTATTTTTCGTGATGCACTAGCACTGATGAATGGCAGAGGCATTGGCACCGACCGCATTGCCTACATCGGCGACTCGTACGTCAACGATGTGCAGGGGGCACGCAACGCGGGCATTCACCCAATCTTGTTAGACCCGTACAACGATCATGAAGGCGATGATTGCGAGCGCATCGGCTCGCTTCACGACCTGCTTGCGTTTATTTAGCTGCGTCTTCTACAAGTCGGCGAGCAATTACCTTCAAGCACAGTGTTTCGTCAACACCTTCAAAGATTGACAACACGCGGGCATCCACGAACAAACGGCTGATGGTGTATTCCTCGGCGTAACCAAAACCACCATGAATTTGCATCGACTCGCGAGTTACCCATTCGGCTGCTTTGCAAACGTAGGCCTTGACCATGCTTGCTTCCATTTGGCCCTTGCCTTGGCCCATTAACTTGGCAACCGCATAACTGAATTGGCGCGAGGCTTGGATGACGGCGGCCATGCGGCCAAGTTTGACTTGCGTCAGTTGATATTCGCTGATGTTGCTGCCGAACACTTTGCGGTTATTGGAGTAGTCGACTGCCAGTTCATATGCGGCTTGCATCAAACCAACCGCACGTGCAGCGGTTTGCAAACGGCCGTTTTCGAAACCGCTCATTTGGTAATAGAAACCTTTTCCGAGGCCCGCTTCTTCACCGATGAGGTGATCGGCTGGAACCCACCAGTTTTCAATCGCAATTTCGTACGAGTGCATGCCGCGGTAGCCAATGGTGTCGATTGGTCGGCCTTCCATTTTTCCGCCATCTGGCTGGTTGAACATGAAGCCATGCGCTTCACCTTGTGGCTTAGGCACGATCAGCACGCTTAGGCCGCGGTGTTGCTTGGTGCGATCCGAGTCGGTGCGGGCAAGCAACATCAACACGTTTGCGCGTGCGCCAAATGTGCACCACGTCTTCACGCCATTAATCAGATAGCCGTCTTTTCCTTCAGCATTCTTTGCAGCAACCGCGGTTGTCTTGATGCTTGCGACATCGCTTCCGTAGTCCGGTTCGGTAACGGCAACTGCAGCCATCACTTCGGCCGTTGCTAATTTCGGCAACCAATATTGTTTCTGTGCTTCGGTGCCGCCGTTGACTAATGCGCGAGTGAGAATTTCGGGGCGAGTGATGAGCGAGCCGCCAATGCCCAACGATGCGCGAGACAATTCTTCGGTGGCAATGCAGTTGGCCATGTATTCGCCTTCGCCGCCTTCGTTGAAGCCGCCGTATTCTGCTGGCACCGACAAACCAAATGCGCCAAGCTCGGCGAGGCCAGCAATGATTTCTTCCGGAACGTCTGCGTTGTGACGGTGCACGTGTTCTGCGCGCGGCGCAATCTCTTTTGTTGCATAACTGCGAAACGTGTCTTGCACCATTTCAAACTCACCCTCAAGGTGGCGTGGCCCGGGTGTTGTTGCCAACGAGCCAACAAAATCTGGTTGGCGGTAGGAGGCCATGAATTGATGCGTTGACGACAATGCATTTGCTGCGACGCCCCACATTGTCTCTCGGCCCAGCAATCGTGACGAGACTTCAAACAACATGTCTGCAACAAATGCGCACGTAAGTTTTGCTTCCACTTCGCCGTGCTTGCCGTAGTCCAACATTGCTGCAGCTGTCTCGACGGCAGCTGCGCTATGTGCCAAGTCGTATGCCAAGACTTGGTGTTTGTCAGGCCCGCCACCTGCGGCCAACGTTTTTACACCTTGTGCAACAACATCTCGGGCGCTGTCAACTACTTGTGCGGCAAGGGCAAGATCTGCTGTTGGGGTGCTCATTCCAGTAAACGCTAGTAACGCAAGAGGCCCAAGAACTAACCCAGCCGCCTCAACTTGCCTACGATTTAGGGCATGGCGATGATGAGCGGGTTGAGATCGACCCTGGTCACGCTGAAGTGGGTGCTTTTCGCAGCGGTTGTGTACTTCTTTGTCCTCCCGCTCATCCCTGGTTTCCGCAATGCGCTGTCGGAGTTAACCCAAGTACAACCCCCGCTGCTGGCTTTGGGGTTGGGCCTCGAGTTCGCGGCGCTGTTTGCCTATTCCATGCTGACGCATGCCGCACTGGGGGATCACCGCAAGTCGGTTTCCATCTGGCGACTGTTTCGCATTCAGTTGAGCACCAAAACTGTCGGCAACATTTTGCCTGGCGGAAGCGCCGCAAGCAGCGCGCTTGGTTACCGCATGCTCACGTTGTCGGGTGTGTCTGGCCCCGATGCGGGCTTTGCACTTGCAACTGCCGGCCTTGGTTCGGCAGTGGTGTTGAATCTCATTTTGTGGGTTGGTTTGATCGCGTCTATTCCCGGCCGCGGTGTAAACGCCGCATACGGTTCGGCCGCTTTGGTCGGTGTCATTGTGATGCTCGTTGCAGCAGGCCTGGTGTTTGGTGTCATTGATGGGCAGGGTAGAGCAGAACGCGCATTGCGCTTCATCGCCCGCAAGTTCCGCATGAACGAAGATCGCGCTGCACAAACACTTCAACACTTGGGCAACCGACTGCAGGGCCTCGCAGCCGAACCAAAGTTGTTGTTCCGCGTACTTGGATGGGCCGCGCTGAACTGGCTGCTCGATGCGGCAGCGCTGTGGGTGTTCCTGCGTGCGTTCGGTGGCAATGTCAGCCTGGATTTGTTGATCGTTGCGTTTGGGCTTGCCAACATCATGGCTGTCGTGCCAATTACTCCTGGCGGCCTTGGCATTGTTGAAGGTATATACATTCCAACATTGGTTGGCTTTGGATTAACAAGTAACGCCGCAACAGTTGGCGTGCTTACGTACCGAATTGCGCAGTATTGGTTGCCAATTTTTGTTGGTGGGCTCACGTATCTTTCGCTGCGTGTCGGCCCTTTTGCCATCGAACGCAGATCCAAACTGCAACCGCTTACTCGCATTGCGCGAGACGCAACCGAGCACCCAACCAGTCGTTACGAGTTCCTCGAGCACTATGCCCCGCGCGACCGAACAGGACAGTTTCCATTGCCGGACTTCAAGGGCATGTACAACACCGACGACGACACCCCGACTGGGCAATAGCACCAAGAAAGTGTGTAGCGTAATTTGACATGACCGTTCACGAACGCCCCTTTGGCCGAGCCCTAGAAGATTTTGTAGTTGGCGACGTATATCGCCACTGGCCAGGCAAGACCATCACTGAGGCCGACGATCATTTGTTTTGCATGATCACGATGAATCATCACCCGTTGCACACCAACGATTGGTTTGCATCGCAAAGCGTGCAGGGCCGCAACGTAGTTGTGGGCAACCTGGTGTATTCGTTGGTTCTTGGCATGAGCGTGCCAGACGTGAGCGGCGCAGCAATTGCCAACCTTGAAGTGGAAACACTGCAGCACAAGTTTCCAACGTTTCACGGCGACACCATCCACGCCGAAACGCGTGTGCTGGATGTTCAAGAGTCGAAGTCCAAAAATGATCGCGGCGTAGTACTGGTTGAGACAAAGGGCTTTAACCAAGACGGCAAGGAAGTGTGCTACTTCCGTCGTCGCGTAATGGTGTGGAAGCGTTCGGCAATGCCAAACCGCGCACGCCCCTACGACGGTCACGACGTCTGGAGCGATTGACCCCAATCGTCGACCCACTGTTGCAGTGGGGTCTGCCGCAGTTACGCGATTTTCCGTGGCGCGCCACGCGCAACCGCTGGCTTGTGCTGGTGAGCGAAGTGATGTCGCAGCAAACCCAGATCGACCGAGTGGTTCCCAAATTTGAATCATTCGTCGAGCAGTTTCCAACACCGACCGAATGTGCAAACGCAAGCCTCAGCCAGCTGCTGGACATTTGGCAAGGCCTCGGTTATCCGCGCCGTTGCCGCAACTTGCACGATGCAGCAAAACAAATGGTGGAGCACCATGGCGGCGAAGTGCCCGCAACGCTTGATGCGCTGCTGGCGCTGCCCGGCATTGGCGACTACACCGCCAGAGCGGTGCTGGCATTTGCCGACCACGAAGACGTTGGCATTGTCGACACCAACATTGCTCGCGTGATTGCCCGAATTGAAAACCGATCGTTTGCGAAAAAGGAATTGCAATTAGTTGCCGACGCGTTGGTGCCCGAAGGGCTGTCGTGGGAATGGAACCAAGTGCTGATGGACTTTGGCGCAACCGTGTGCACTGCACGCGCACCAAAATGCGACGGGTGCGTTGTGAACAACCTGTGCATGTGGAACGTGGATGGCGGCAACGACCCTGCACCAGCAACTGCCGGCACCAGCAAACCTCAGGCGCGCTTTGAAGGCTCCGACAGGCAGGCCCGAGGCAAGCTGATGAAAGCACTAGTAAGTGGAACAGTGCAGTGCTCCGATGCCGCACGCGTCATGAACTTGCGCGACCAGGAAGAACGCGCGCAACGAATTGTGCAATCGCTTCTGAACGATCGCTTAATCGTGATGGTTAACGACTACTACCAGTCACCCAGTTGACAATCAGTTCATTAACAACAGCCGGTTGCTCTAGTTGCATGAAGTGGCCAGCACCCTGAACGATTTCCACACGAGCATTTTCGGGTGCGCGCGTTGCGGCATCCGCAGCCACCTCGGCTCCGATGCATCCATCTGTGCTGCCATGCAAATACAGCAAAGGCTGCGTTGGGCTCTCGCTTTGCAACACAGCTTGTGCTTCTTCTAACTGCGGGTCGCGGTAACCCTCGCCAATCGTTGCCCGGTAATAACCAAGCGTTGCCGCAAGGTTTTCTGGCTGCACGAGACATGCCTTTGCGTTGTCAACATCCACAGGTGAAACGAAACCAGGCGACCATTGTTGCCAAAGCATGTCGATGAACGCAAGGTTGTTTGCACCCACCACGAAATCGCTGAGGCCATGTTGGAAAAAGAACATGTACCAACTGCGTTGCAATTGCTCCAAGTTGCCAACGAACGCTTTGCCCA
>Ga0208362_1000367_pt1 | contig 15342 bp, 25 predicted proteins | sample LakMenEpi13Oct10_FD_150693 | JGI IMG/M metagenome (GOLD analysis project Ga0208362, IMG submission 150693) | Freshwater microbial communities from Lake Mendota, WI - 13OCT2010 deep hole epilimnion (SPAdes) | ecosystem: Environmental > Aquatic > Freshwater > Lake > Epilimnion/Euphotic zone ... | reverse complement strand
AATAGCCCAATTGGTAGAGGCGTCGGTCTTAGGAACCGAAGGTTGGGAGTTCGAATCTCTCCTGGGGCACCAATTGTAGTATAGGAAAACATTCGGGACGGAGAGCCTATACCTCTGTGAAGTCCCAGCCAATTAATGGCCCGTGAGTCAGCAGGTGTGGACACTAGCCTGTCACGCTAGGGAGAGGGGATCGATACCCCTACGGGTCGCCATTATGGGCGTGTGGCGCAATTGGGAGCGCAACTCCTTTGCACGGAGAAGGTTGGGGGTTCGATTCCTCTCACGTCCACCAAAGGTAGCCATGATCTCTGTTTCCAGAATTATGTCGGGTGGGTTAGTCGCCACAGGCCTGGACCAAATCATGCCTCTCGGTCCTATTCGTGACTGTCTAGGATTTGCAGGAGAGAGGGCGCTGTTGAGGAGCAGCAGGCGAGGGGTTGGGAGCCCCATCCTCATTTATTATGCTCGTATCGTCTAGTGGTCAGGACGCCACCCTCTCAAGGTGGAGAGTTCGGTTCAAATCCGGATATGAGCGCCATTTGTGTCTCTGGTGTAAGTGATCTGCACGACGGTTTGAAGCACCGTAGGACTTAGTTTGATTCTAAGGGGACGCACCATTATAGGTCAGTGACGTAATAGTAACCGTGGCGCTAACGCTGGGCGCTGTTTTCTTTCGTCCGGAAGAAAGAAAACGTGTAGGTGCAAGTCCTACCTGGCCTACCATATAATGCCCTCGTAGCCAAACGGTAAAGGCAATCGGCTCAAACCCGTAGATGTGTCAGTTCGAATCTGACCGAGGGCACCAATTTGCTGGGGTAGTGTAATGGAAGCACCCGAGGTTGTGGACCTCGGAGCCCAGGATCGATACCTGGTCCCAGTACCAATTAACGCTGTTGTGGCACAGAGGTAGCGCACTTCCATGGTAAGGAAGGGGTCGCAGGTTCGAATCCTGCCAGCAGCACCAGTTTACGCCGGTTTAGTATAATGGCATTACAGTGGTTTCGTAGTCCTCTGATAGCGGTTCGATTCCGTTAACCGGCACCATTTAGCTTGACATTCCTTTCCGAATGTGCTATTATTAGACATAATGTGAAAGGAAAAGGAATGAATAAGGTTTGGATTTTTGATATTGACGGCACTCTTGCTGATAACGAACATCGGATGCACCATCTTGAAGGTGGTAAAAAGGAATGGGATGCGTTCTTTTCAAAGCAGCATTTAGATGAACCTTATCAGCCTGTATTAGACGTTCTACATGCTCTGGCAAATGATCGACTGGGTGATAAGGTCATTATCGTTACTGCCCGTGATGAACGTTTCCGTGAGGATACTTTAGCGTGGGTGAATAAACATATTCCTTGGATGTCAAATGATGATGTGTATATGCGTCCGTTTGGCTTTCGTGGTGATGATGACAAGATGAAGGTTGGAATTATCAAGTGGTGGCTTGAAAAGAATCCTGGTTTCCGGGTTGGTGCCATGTTTGATGATCGTCATCGTATCATCGATGCCTGCCGTGCAGAAGGTTGGTACACTTTTGAATGTAACCAGTCTCGTAAGGAGTTTTGATATGATTGACTTGACAAAAGAAGGTAAACAGTTTATAGTGTATAGTAAGTCAGGAGCAAATCAGTTTACAATGTCTTTTCGATCATGGGATGATGTTGAACAATACATTGCTACTGAAAAAGGAGTTTCAAAGATTATGTCAGTGGAGTCCTATGAGATTCCACTGACAGGTTTAAAAGTTGCTGTCCCGTAGCACAAAGGTAGTGCAATCGACTGATAATCGATAGACGATGGATCGATACCATCCGGGACAACCATTATGCCGAGACCGCCTGAGTGGACGGGCACCCGACTGTAAATCGGACGCTTAAAGCACGGTAGGTTCGAACCCTACTCTCGGCACCATCTTTATTCGGGGATAGTTAAATTGGCATAACTATGGTTTCTGGGTCCATCGTTCTTGGTTCGAGTCCAAGTCCCCGATCCAATATAACAAGGATACATTATGAACAAAGTGTTTACTACTATAGCCGTATTCATCACCCTCACAACCTCGGCCGCTGCCGATCCGTTATCCGATTTTTTCGGTGGTATCTTTGGCGGTCAATCTCAACCACAGCAGACAGTGAAAGGAAAAAGTAGACATGGCCGAAGCGTTCAAAGCAATGATAATGACTCTTGGTTTGCTGGTAGCAGTTCTCATGGTTCTGGAGGGAGCCGCATGGTGGCTTCATTCTACGGCCACGGTGAAAGACTTTCCAAACACACCGCTTCGGGGGCAGTTTTCAATCCTCATGGATACACCGCAGCCCATCGCACACTTCCGTTCGGAACTCACCTAAGAGTATGTCATAATGGTTGCGTCACTGTCACAGTTAATGACCGAGGTCCTTTCGTCAGAGGTCGCTCCCTTGACCTGTCTTATGGTGCCGCTCGTGCTATTGGTATGGGTAGCACTAAAAGTATCTCCGTCGAAAGACTAAACTGAATGAAGAAAATCCTGATCATCGGTTTGCCTGGTTCTGGTAAGACAACATTTGCAAATCAGTTGTTGGACAAGTTAGGCGAACACAAGATATCATATGCATGGTACAATGGTGATCATGTTCGTAAGATGTATGATGATCAGGATTTTTCATTAAATGGTCGTCTCCGCCAGGCACAAAGAATGGCGGATAAGGCCAACATCTGTAAGAACTTAGGTATAGTTGCTGTCTCTGATTTTGTTTGTCCATCAGAATACTATCGTGATCTGTATCAGCCCGACATTCTTGTGTGGATGGACACTCTCGAAAAAAGTGTGTATGAAGATACTAATGCATTGTTTGAAAAGCCAAGTGACTATGATTATTGTGTCACGCAGTTCTATCAAAATGCTTTTGTGATTGATCGTATAATTGAAGAACTTAAATGAGACAAACATTCCACTTCTACATAGGACTACATCGTTCGGGTGGAACGGTACTCTCAAGCATACTCTCTCAAAATCCTAAAGTATATGTAACATCTAATACAGCCTTGTATGATGTTCTAGCAGGCGCCAACAAAACATGGAATGAAGCGGCGTCAGTAATCACCCACCCTATACCAGAACAACTAGCCAATATGAACAAGGCAATAGTTGAGTCGATGTGGTGTCATCGTCCTGAACCAATCATCATTGATCGCAATAGAAACTGGTCACATAGTATGGCCGCTTCAAGCAAGTGGTTCGATAAAGATATCAAAGCAATCGCCTCGACTAGAGATATACCTGGTATTATGGCCAGTTGGATCACTCTATATAAAAGAGAGAATGAAGGCTATTCACAATCAGACATTGAACGATTTGCCTTCCATATGTGGAACAGTTATACTAAAGAGTATGTTGATTCCTTCGTTAAGATGAAACGTGAAGCTGGTGATAGAGTTTTCTTTTTCAGTTATGATGAGATTACTTCCAATCCAAGATTTTATCTTTCACGCATAGAACACTTCTTAGGTATACCACATTATGATTATGACTTAGAGAACATTCATGGTGACTTTCAAGACACAAACATCATACCAGAAAGTTTCGAAGGCTTGCATAGAATTAGGCCTAAGTATGAGAAGGCGTCTATACCACCAGAAGAAGAATTAGGTCCAAAACTATACAAGAAGTTCTTAGAGTTAGACGAACATTTCAAAAGCGAGTTACATCATGGAAATTATCAGTAATCTTCTATCAAGAGAAAAGCAGAATGAAATCGAGAGTGAGTTTCTAAACGGAAGTTTTCCCTGGTACTATAACTCCGTTGCCACTTATGATCAGTTTAATGACCATCGAACTTTAAACACACCGTTCTTTGGTCATATGTTCTTTATCAATAACGAGATTGTTTCAAGTCATTACTATCCAAAAGTGGTTCAACCAATCGTTGAAGCCCTTGAACGCTATAAGGGCAAAAGGTTTCAGAACCGCATCTGGCGTATCAAAGCCAATCTCTATACGAAAGATGGTTCATATCCAGAGGACTTTCATCACCCACCACATATCGATAATGGTGATGAGAACTTTAGAGGTGAGACTTTCCTCTACTTTGTGAATGATGCTGATGGTGATACCTTTATGTTCAATGAGCATTATGATTATGTCCACAAGAGATATGGACCTGAGAATTGGAATGGTAACTTTACCAACCAGCTACGTATCACCGCCGAGAAGGGTAAGTCGGTATTGTTTCCTTTGACCCAGTGCCACACCTCTTCCGTTCCGAGAAGTGGCGGTCCTCGTATCACCCTTAACTTCGTTTTCGGTGAGTATTTCTAGGCATAGATAAATATTGATTGACATTCCTTTTCCGGTGTGCTATTATTAGACATAATGTGAGAGGAGATACGGAAATGGTTACCAAGACTGTTTATCAGGAAGTCGCCGTTGATGTTGATATTGACATGACCGAGTTTGACACGGACGAGTTGATCGAGGAAATAGAGACCGAGTCTCGTGGTAATTGGCTCGTGGTCGATAAACTTGATGGTGACTTTATCGCACCTCGTGTCTATGATGAAATCTATGAATTGTATCGGGACTATATAAGTCGCAGTCCTTCTTTCGAAGAAAACCTAAAAGCCTTCTTTGAAAACTATGCCGGTTCTATCGTTCTCTGAAAGGAACACTGAAATGAGAAACAAGTTTATCGCATTGGTTGCCGCTCTAGGCATTGCTTTTGCTGTTGCTACTCCCGCTAAGGCCCAGTTTTGGGGTCCTTATTACGGCGGATATGGGTACGGCTGGGGATATGGCGGCTACGGTTATGGAGTTGCTGCTCTGGCTGGCGCTGCTATTGTGGGCGGCGCTATCGTCGCCGCTACATCATGCCCTTACTATAATGGTTGTTATGCTGGTGGTTATTATGCCGCTCCTGTTTATGGTGCAGGCCCTACTGTCGTCCAGCGAAAACAGATTATCATCAAGAATAGTCCGGGTGCTCGGGTTGTTGAACAGGACATCTTTGATTGGTGAGGTGCTGATATGTGCTATTACACTGTAACACTGGATCACAATGTTCCAAACGAGGGTCATAAACGTGCGATTATGATCCTAGACGCTAAAGACAAAACAGAAGCGACCGCTAAGTTTCTTAACACATTCGGTCCTCAATACTACAATGAAATCGATCTTGTAGAAGGCATACATATACCACAAGGCTTTGACCGTCTATTGACAGACCAAGCCCGAAAGTATATACTAAAAGTCAAGACTAAGGCGGAAGATGCTCCACCTTTAATGTCTTATCAGAACATGTTATATCTGACATATTGAGGTAAGTATGGAATACATTTTGATCAATGAGTGGTATAGTTACTGGTATGCCACTAATCTTCTAATGCTGATGACACTAGTAAATATCCTTGCTTTCGCTGGCGTGATGTTTGTCGTTAGTGTGGTTTATGATATCGTGAAGCAGGTTTTGACCAAGTGGAGAAAGAAATGAAACTACGTCATGTTGCATATTTTCTAGCTGGCTTCATCCCTGCCACTCTTTTCAATCTTTATGCGGATCATGCTAGAGGTGCGGAAGCCAAGAAAGATGAAAATGAAAAAATGATCTGCCTTACTAATGCGGATCTTGATAAGACCATGACTGAAAAAGGTTATGACATTCTATTGAACATGACAAACAGTGAAGGTGTTGTCGAGTCAATCTGGACAAGTGGACAGTCAATCGCTATTACGGCTGCGGTTCCGAATGAACAGAAAAGCTGCCTACTGGCAACAATGTCCAAGGTGACATATAATCCCAAGGCTATTGAAGAAGTCTGGGAAACATATAAGAAACAGACTAAGCAAAGGGATATCTAAATGGCGTGGGGTTATCATCTTATACTCGACTGCTATAATGCAGACAAAGAACTTATTACAAGTAGCACAAACATAGCTGCCTTTGCAAAGGCACTAGTGAGAAAGATTAACATGAAGGCTTATGGTGAACCACAGGTCATTCATTTCGGGGAAGATGATAAGCAGGGTTACACACTGGTTCAGTTGATTGAAACATCCAATATCTCCGCACATTTTTGTGACGATAGTGGCAACTTTTACCTCGATGTGTTTTCGTGCAAGCCCTATGAGAATGCCTTAGTAGTAGAAACGGTTAAACAATTTTTTGCTCCTGAACGAATAGTGGAGCGATACATAGAAAGAGAGTAAGTCATGGTACGGAGGTTAAATTTAGATGAAGTCAAAGAATACATTGAGAACACCTCCGAAAACTCTCGAATCTATATCGGAGCCGACTCGGAGCGCCATCGTCGTGGCGGGGTATGGTTCGCTGATTATGCTACAGTCGTGGTGGTACACATTGATGGTAACCGAGGCGCAAAGGTCTTTGGTGAAATCACTACGGAACGGGACTACGACCAGTCAAAAGACAAGCCAAGAATGAGGCTAATGAACGAGGTAATGAAGGCGGCCCAGCTATACCTCGATCTAGAAGAAGTGATTGGTGGCCGTGAGTGCGAGGTCCATATTGATATCAATCCAGACCATAAGCACGGTTCATCTTGCGTTATAAGTGAAGCTGTAGGCTATATCAAAGGTATGACTGGTGTAACTCCAAGAGTGAAGCCAGCCGCTTGGGCGGCATCTATTGCTGCTGACAAGTTCCCAAGCCTCTAGGTTTACTAAATAGATTATACGGGCTTGCGACCTTGCGGTCCGTATAACCGCCGCCTGACCACGGATGTAATGGCAGGTGGCACCCTAACCTCCTCCTCGTCGGCTTCGGCCAAATCAATCCCACATTTCATTCATCTTTCGTTGTCGTGGCATTGTGCGTGGAGGCGCATAACAGAAAGGTACTATTATGAAGAAGGTTTTATTTGCTCTCTTTACGGTACTTGCTTTGGCGGGTACCGCAGAGGCAAGAAGCCGCTATTCAGCGCCATCCGTTGTTGAGGAAACCGATCCGATCACCGCCATTCTTGGTGGTCAGGATTGGGCTGTCTCACCTCAGCCACGTTTTAAGAACAAGAGACAAGCCATGGCGTATAAACAGGAGCAAGAAGATCACTGGGGTTTCGGTCATGCTTCAAACTCCTTAGTCGCCCTAGGCTATGACTTACAGCATAGAGGCTTTCGTGTATCAGAGCATCCACGATTTGGCGGAGTCCATCATGTTCACCATGGTTGGGCACACTATGCTGGCCGTGCCATCGACATCAATGTGGGTCGTGGCGTGGTTGAAGCACGTTCTGGATATGCACATAGATTTGATGCCCTTGCTCATGAACTAAGAAGCGAGGGATATACGGTGTTGTGGCGAGTTGCCGGACACTTTAATCATATGCACGTTCAGCGATAATATGAGAAGCGGGGAGCAATCCCCGCTTTTTTGCTATATAAGGTTATGTTGAAACTTGAAACTGCTTATACTCGCCGCAGAGAGAAAGCAAAAGACAGATTGGACATATGCAAAGAATGTGACCAATACGTGGCATCAACTACACAGTGTAAAGAGTGCTGGTGTTTTATGAGTGCCAAAACTATGTGGCCTAGCGCCGAATGTCCTCTCGGTAAATGGCAACCATATAAGGAACAAAAGTAATGGCATTTCTTTTCCGCAACTACTGGCCTCAGCCAGCACCAGGTTATCTTTCAGTTCATAACTTTGGCACCGGCGCCGATGGCAAACCATATTCATTCATGGTGTGGAACTCTGGTGACTCTCGCCATTTCTATCAAGAGGATTACCACGACAACAAGTGGACCTCCACTTGGGTGATGGACTATCTTGGAGAACGAGGGGTAACCGAGAGTGCCGACATTTACCCAAGACGATCATATCAGTTTTGGACACAGTATAGAACAACGTCCTTCACTAAAGGAAAAGAGATTTTCTGGGGTGGTCTACAGAATATTGGAGACGAGTTTAACGCACCTATTCAGATTGACCCTATTGCATCAACAAAGTTTGAGGTTGGCACCACAGGTAATCAAAGAGTAAAGTTCTGTAACCAGTATAACTATCTTCTAGGTTATACCGATGTTATTGAACTAGAATATGATCAGTCATTCGGTTCAGGTAAAGCCGCAGGCTGGCGTGCATGGCATGCCCGTGATATTGGCATCATTCAAATCAAATGGCGATATGACGGTAAAGATATTGGTAATACTATTCCTGCTAACGTTTCTGTAGTTAAAGGAAAGATAGTCAATAAGTATCCTCAGTTGACTTCCTAAACATCCTCTGATATAATTGTATCATGAAAAAAGTGAACGAAGGTATCCTCCATACACTGGCGAAAGTGGCCGCTGCTAATCCCGGACAGAGGGAAAAGTTGGCGGCCGCTGTCGTTTGCCGTAACAAGATTATTTCCATCGGTATCAATAGTATGAAGTCTCATCCGATGGCTGCAAAGTATGGAAAGAATGAACATGCGGTTTATCTTCATGCCGAGGTTGCTGCTATCAAGAATGCCTTGCGTGAGATAGATGTGGATGACTTTTCCAAGTGTGACATTTATATCACTAGAGTAAAGAAGGAAGCGCCGTTCACCAAAAAGTTTGTTTGGGGTTTGGCTAAGCCGTGTATCGGTTGCGAAAGGGCAATCGCCGAGTTTGGTTTCAAAAGAGTAATCTATACGTGTGATCATGGAGACTATGAGGTGGTGGAATGAAACAGATTACAATAAACATTAGACCAATTGAAGAAGCTGAAAAGAACGACAAGGCCAAACTATCATGGCAAGGTAATCGACCAGTTCTTATTGGTTGGGCAGAGAAAACCCGAACCGAGTTTTTTACCGAACCGTGGTATAAACTATGGTTTCCAAACCATCGCACCGTTGATGATGGCTCTGGATGGTACTTCGTCAATTTCAATCCCGTAACAGCGCAGTATGAATATACTGTTCCTTGTGGTCTATTTGTGCCAGAGGTGTTTGCGGAACTACCAATGCTTTGTCATGCCAAGGAGATTGAATGATCTACATACATGAGATAGCAACCTTAGCAAGATCAAATCGTGAGCATTGGTGTTGTGAGTATGTTATAACCTATCACACCGTCAATGGTGTTAGTGACCGTGACTTAATAATTGGAGTTATACAATGAAGATGATCTATAAGTATCCGCTGGGTATGGATATCCATCACAATGCGGTGTATGAAATTGAAATGCCAAGAGCCGCCAAGATCCTGTCAATTCAGGAACAGGGTGGCTTCCCTATGCTCTGGGCTATTGTGAATCCAAAGAAAGAGAAGCGCAAGTATGTCTTTCAGGTGTTTGGCACAGGCTTTGAAATGCAAGACTATGATAAGAAGCATTACGATTATGTCGGCACTGTTCAACAGAAGGGTATGACTACTCTTGTCTGGCACGTTTTTGAGGTGCATGAATAATGTCATCATTCACCGGTACATCTATTCCACCTGGTTGGCTCTATTCCGCTGCGAAGGACGGATATCAGGGTCCCAACGGACAGTTCATTTCTAAATTCGATATTACGATTGAAGGTTCTTTCGTAAAAGCATATGCGAAAATATATGGAGCAACGGGCGGTGGTGCAACCAGTGGATCAAATCAAATAGCGCTGCCACCTGGTGCACCTGGTGCTAATGGTCCTGCTGGTCCTTATATCAAACATTCTCACGGTCATATAGCACCTACCAGTCCTAATGATGGTGATATGTGGACCGATGCTGCTAGTGGTCAGGTGTATGTCTATACTACACACAACGGATGGGTGGATACTGCCTATCCTACCGTGAATACTCCTGTGACTACAAACATTCCTAAAGGATGGCTCGGCTCCAACGCCGCCGCAGGCGGTGGTAATCTTTCGATAGCTACCGGCAAGTCATCCGCATTTCACGAGTCACTAACAAATGTTATTCAGATTGAAACTAAAGTTGGTAGAATCGGAATTAATACTGAAACTGGTGATATTACTATTCCACCGGGCATCGGTCGTGACGAAGCAATCCGTGAGTTTTGGTTCGGCTTTCAGAAGGTCTTTAAGCCTCTTAATAAAAACAAGTATGAGATCGAGATTGAAGGTCTCAAGAGGGATTATGCAAGACTCGAAACTTACTATAAAGATAAGTTGGTAAATCTTGAAAAGGACGCAGCAAAGCCAATCGTCGAAAAAGTCCGAAAGAAGTATAATGGTGAGAAGTTCATCATGGTGAAGCCAGAGGATCTAATCAAGTTTATAGAAGAAGCATAAATACTCTTATATTACTAGGAGTATAGTTTTGGCAGAGAATATTAAGGCTCAACAAGAAGAAGTCAAAGCATTTAATAAGATGAAAAAGAAACTAGGTGCAGGTGCCACCGCATTTGCACAACCAGCCGGGTTTGCGACAGCATTCCCGGATTTTGGTTTTCGTATCATCATTGATGGTAAGAAAGTAGATATACACGTTGAGTATAAAGCCGACTCCAAAGCCCAGATGGGTTCTATGCGAGATTGGCAGTTTGATGGTAAAAAGTTTATCACACCCAACCCAACTCCTGAAAAGACCGATCTAATCAAGATTATGAACGAGAGTCCTGACTGTCTAAGAAACGGTAAGAGATTGCTCAAAGATTTTAAAACGTATGTTGATCCTGGTATTAAATCTATCTATTCTGGTATGCTCTCTATTGAACCTGATAAGAAGATACGAAAGATCAAGATGGAAAAGTTTGTCAAAGGTACAAGCAATTACCAGTTGGCTAATATCGACAATGTGACTATGGGTGACCACATTATCACACATTACAAAAACAAGTTCAATAAAGAAGTCAAGAAGGATGCTGATTACAGTATTCTATTGATGATGCTCGGTGATAGTATCTCATTAGTAGCCACAAAAGGTACTGCTAATGCAGAGATCAAAAAGAGAATAAATCAGGCTCTTGGTGTGCCTAACATTCCTAAACTTGTAGGTTTGAAAGCAAAACTGGAAGTTAGAATACAACCTAGAGGTATGACAGGTGGTTCAAAGCCACCTAGTATCGATGTGATGGCTAGTTTTAGACTATCAGGGAAACCACCAGGAGTCACTATTTGATGATTAGACTTTCAGATTTTCTAACAGAAGCAGCAGCCGAGAAGGATCGTCACCTCACACATATTGAGGATGCCGTTCTAGAAGGTGGTGTTGCCGGCACTCGCAATGCTATTGAGTTTCTTCGTTCGCTTCGTGATATGTTTGCTGATGATGGTCAGACATTATCAGAAGCCAGCGGCTCTCTAATTCTAAGAACAAAGTTTGATGGTGCTCCTGCCATCTATGCAGGTATCAATCCAGAGAATGGTCGTTTCTTCGTAGGCTCTAAGTCTATCTTTGCAAAGAACGCCAAACTAAACTATACCGAAGCAGACGTTAGAGCAAACCATCAGGGTGGTCTTGCTGATAAACTATCAGACGCACTAAAGTATTTACCAGAGTTAGGTATCACCGGCATCGTTCATGGTGACTTTATGTTCTCTCGTTCTGACCTAAAGATGGAAACAATCGACGGTAGAAAGTGGATCACATTCCGCCCTAATACTATCACATATGCTGTTCCCGCTGACTCGTCTCTTGCTAGACAAGTTATGGCTGCTAAGATTGGTATTGTCTTTCACACCACATATCATGGTAAGACAATGCAAACTCTACAAACACATTTTGATATCAACGTCAATAACTTTAGACCATCACGCAATGTATGGTATCGTTCTAATAAGTTCGTTGATGTTACAGGTCGTGCTACACTTACTAAGTCTGAGAACGCCAAACTGACAGGTATTCTTTCGCAGGCTGGTTCTACTTTCAGAACAATCCCAGCCTCACTACTAAACTTTATTGCCACTAACGAAACATATAGAATCCATATCATGTCATTCTATAATCAGCGTATTCGTGCTGGTGAACATATGGGCGCAGGTCACACCGCTCAACTTATAAAATGGGTGGGTGATAAATACCAAAAGACTATCGATGATGCCAAACTGCCTGCGACTAAAGCAAAGCGCAAGGCAGAAAGAGATATTGTTCTCCGTTGGTATCGTCAGCACGCCACCGATTTAAAGAAAATCTTTCAGTTACAAAACCTACTGATAGATGCCAAGATGCTATTGATTGCTAAGTTCAATCAGGTAAATGACTTAGGTACATTCTTACATACCGCTGATGGTGGTTATAAGGTAACAACTCCTGAGGGCTATGTAGCCGCTTGGTCAACTGGTGGTGATGCTGTCAAACTAGTTGATCGTATGGAGTTTAGTAGAGCCAACTTCTTGGCTGTCAAAAACTGGGGAACCAAATGAAGATAAAAGAGCATTGCGGTTGTGATAAGGGGCATCCTGAAATCAAGCCAGTCCCAGTCGTTGATACAATCAAAAAGATTGTCAAGGCTGCTAGAAAGAAAAAAGTATATAAATAGAGATAATAAGACCTCCCACGCCTCTCGTAGAAGCGCACCCAGGGAGGTTATTAAACCCGCAGAGGGAGAGACATGAAAAAAGTTGTATTCATATTTGGGCGTTTTCAAGTGCCTACCAAGGGTCATGCTGAAATGATCCATTACGGTGCCAACTATGCTAAGAAGATAGGCGCCGAGTTCCGTGTATATACCTCCAAGTCATGGGACGCTAAAAAGAACCCTCTCCCCTATCAGCAAAAAGTATCATTCTTGCGCCAGATATTTCCTGGCATCAATGTTGTTGATGACCCAAATGCAACAACCGCTTTTGCTATCTGTAAGAAACTATCCGATGAAGGTGTAGAAGATGTTACAATGATCACTGGTGGTGATCGTGTGGCAGAGTTCAAAACACAAATCGGTAAGTATGTTATGCCTAGAGACAATCCTAAATTTGATCCTAAGAAGAACTATGCCTTTCGCCGTTTTGATGTAATCAACTCTGGCAAGCGTAAGGCTGGCGTGTCTGGTACAGATATGCGTGAGTATATTCGTTCTGGTAAGTTCTCAGAGTTTATGAAAGTCTCTGCAACATCTGATAGAACATTAGCCAAAAAGATTTTCAGTGCAGCTAAGACATATCTCAAAGAAGAAGAAATACTAAACGAAGATATGTCACACAAAGAATTTCAAGGTCATCTAAAGAACTTTATTGACTTTACAGTAGATAAACTAGGCATCAAAGAGGTGCCAGAGTTAGAGTATAAGATTGGTTCAGAAGATGAAGCCGAGCAGCCATCATTCGGTGGCTATTCACCATGCTCTAAGAAGATCATTGTGGCTTCTAAGAACCGTCACCCAATGGATATCTTCCGCACAGTAGCACATGAGTTGGTTCATCATAAGCAAAATGAAGATGGCAAACTCGGCAAAGATATTGCTAAAGAAGGTGCTACAGGCTCACCAATAGAGGACGAAGCAAACTACATGGCAGGAAGAGTAATGCGCTGGTTCGGCAAGGCTAATCCAGATATGTTTAGAAAGTCATATGTTACAGAGCATAAGGCTATCGTTCTAGGTGGCGTTCCTGGTTCTGGTAAAGATAAGATTCTAAAAGAAGCAATCTTACCACATGGCTTTAGAGAAGTTTCTGATAATAAGTTTTCTGTAAATGAATGTAATGGTGAGAACCTAGTAGTCAATGGCACTATGTCAGACTATGAGGCTACCAAAGAGATCAAGAATATCCTAGAGAGTGCTGGCTATAAGACGATTATGATGTTCGTCAATACCAGCAATGAAGTATCAAAGCAACGTAACGAAGCCAGATCAACTACTGGTGGTAGAGTTATTGCAGAAGATAGACGTTATGACAAATGGCGTCATGCTCAATTCAATCTAAACAAATATGATCAACTATTTGAAAAGGTAATCGAGGTCAAGAATGATCTTGATGCTAATGTAATCACAGAAACATATAACAAGTTTGTGGATTCTATTGCAAAAGAGGTCCAGGACTTCTTATCATCAGAGACGGATCGTCGCTTCGAACAAATGCTAGAAGGCTATTCAGACTTTGATTCTAAGCCCAAGAACAATCCTGTAGGTGGTGCTGGTAACTGGGCAACACCTAAACTAACAAACAGATATAAAGCAGACACACCAGGTCAAGAGCCAGGTAAGACACGCAAGATGGGCTACTATAAGCCAGATAGTGTCAAGGTGTTTGGCAAGTTGCGTATCGGCGCTGACAATCTTGGTCAGACATTCACCTCTGCTAAGAACCCATCGTTCGTCGGTAACATTACAGGTGATGTCAACCCATCTGTTCCTATGGAACCTAATGCAAACTGGTCACCTATTGATCGTTGGATGGTCAAAGAAGAAACACGCAAGAGATTTAAAGAGAAGTATGGAAAGTTGGCAGAGCAAAAGTTGAAGGAAACTGCCGAGAAACTAAAACAAGAAAGCCTAGTTGATCCTTATATGGGGTCTATGGGTGCAACTCCAAATGCTTCAAATATAGAGGATGTTAAACCTGACATGAACGCAGAGTTTGAAAAAACAAGCATTTTTAAGAAGAAGAAATACAGAAAAGCTAAATAATATACAACTTTTATTATAAGAAACAACAAAGGAACCTAAAATGTTTGATAACAAATTTCTAAAGAAGGACCCTCTAGTAGAGGCAGTCAAGCAAGCACAGGCTGACGGTGACATGCGCCGCCAGGCTATCGCTACAGTTAATGAACAGTTCGGTGTCTATTCACGCAATGCAGTCATTCGTGAAAACCTTGCTGCATATGATGCCGCTGTTGAGGAAGCCTATAAGTGCATGAAGGAAGGCAACAAAGATAATAAAGAAAAGAAGAAAGAGCATGAAGAAAAAGTTGGCATGGAGCACATCAAAAAGATGGGTGGATTTCCAGGTCAGTCATTAAAAAGAACTGCTCGTTCTCTAACAAAAGAAGAAATGAAACTCGCCGACAAGGACTACGATAGAGACGGTAAGAGAGAGAAGCCAAAGGACGAAGTATGGGGTTCTCGCTTCCGTGCTGCTAGACTAGCAGGCAAGATGGAAGAAGGTCTTGACGTTGTAAAAAGAGATCCATCAGTTCAAGGTTCAGGCGACGTTACTAAGTCTGCTCCAAAGGAAGATCCATCAACACCAAAGTCATATCCAGGTGCAGCATCTTCACTAACACCAAATAACCCAACCACACAGCGCATGTCAAATGCTGTTAGAGAGAATGTAACTGCTCCTAAGGATTGGGCAATGAAGCGTCAGCCAAACAAGGGTGCAGTAACAAAGGCTCCTGTTCCTGGTGTTTCTATTGCAGAAGAAGATCAGATCAACGAAATCTCAAAAGAACTAGCTGGTAAGTATATCAAGCACGCCGATTACAAGCGTTCTGAATCTTCTTTCCAGTCTGGTAAAGTATATGGCAAGGAACTTGCTACAAAGAAAAGAA
>Ga0208362_1000366_pt1 | contig 15359 bp, 18 predicted proteins | sample LakMenEpi13Oct10_FD_150693 | JGI IMG/M metagenome (GOLD analysis project Ga0208362, IMG submission 150693) | Freshwater microbial communities from Lake Mendota, WI - 13OCT2010 deep hole epilimnion (SPAdes) | ecosystem: Environmental > Aquatic > Freshwater > Lake > Epilimnion/Euphotic zone ... | reverse complement strand
TTTCTTGCCATTTTCTATGTACCTCTTTACTTGGTACATCAATTCTCTCTCAAATTAATCTTCCAATCACTAATTTCAAATATTACTAAGCGCTATTTTTTTCTTTAAGCCGAAAATAAGCTTCAGCTATATCACTTTTAATTTTAATCACTGAAGTGAAATCAATAATTGCTTGCTGAAACTGCTGCCCTGTCATTTTCTTTAGCCCGTCATAGACTAGCTTTGTGTACTGTTGATTAGCATTATCAAATAATCCTTTTTCTACAATTTGGCTTGGTACTCCGCTACCTATTGGATCTGTACTTAGGCTTTGAATCTGCTCCGCCAGTATTTGTTCAGTCAGTATTTGCGCTTCAGCCGATGAATCAATATTACTCAAATCAAGAAGTGCTTGTTTGTACAATTTTTGTTTATAAAACTGAATCTGTGACTAAAGATCATTATGAAGTCGACACAGCCGAAGATCTAGAGCGAGCTAGAAAAATTCTTCTCAATGCACCTTAATTATTTAGCTAAATTGATTATTTAATCCAACCTGTTGTACTGATTAGTTGAATGTGCTAAAAATTCAAAACAAAACATGACCAAAATCCTAGCCCATACATTACATATAAGACCATTGATTCCAGGTAGTCAAAACAAAGAAACTGGATTGATAGTTAATACTCCACTGTGGATTTCTAAGAAAGGAATAGATGGAGTGATGAACACACTAATAAACCACAACTTGGAACAGAAACCAGTATATGTTCACCAGCAAGGGAATCCCCTTGAAACACAGCGTGCAAGCCTTTCTGCGAAAAAGCCAAATCCGTTTTTAGGAGTTAATAGGCCTAGTGATTTGCAAAGAAAAATGCAACCTCCTTCGTCGTAGATTTTATTTTGCACAAACTACAAAGCACAAATTGCGAAATAGTATGTAATTTGGTGATTTGTTTCCAAAGAGTGATTTACTGAAAAATCTTTACAAATCTTTCGGCTGCCTCATTCACAAAGCTCAAGAATGAATTTTCCGATACTTTTTCATCTTTAGTTGTACTCGCCGTTTGTTTTTCACCATTCAAATCTGATTTTCCAGAAATTGGATTAATAACAATCGCATCTTCCATTGGCTCTGCAACTGGATAAATATCATCGCCAGGTTTAATATTCATCTCACGAATGCGGCATCCATTACGAATAATTGCACCTGAGAGTATAAGTGAATCTTGAATAACCGTACCATCTTCAATTATGCAATTATCTTCAATTACTACATTACCTTTCATTATGCAGCGACCGATATAGCAGTTTTTACCAATATAAGCTTTGCCCTTGATAAAACAGCCAGCACTCATTTTAGTACCTTCACCCAAGTAACCCCATGAATATTTTTGTCCTTCACAATTTAGGCTTAAAGCACCATTTAGCGCATCAAAAAGCGTTTGACGATATTGTGCATGAGTACCTAAATCAGCCCAATAAGTATGATTTGCTATAAAAACATTTAACTCAATATTGTTATTTAATAGATTGGGAAAAAGATCATGAGCGACGTCATAAGTTGGAGCCTCAACAATTGAAGGAATCCAATCTAAGATCGCTGGCTCAAAAAGATAAACTCCCGTATTTGCCCAATTGCTAAGTGCTTGTTCTTTTTTTGGTTTTTCCTGAAAAGAAATAACTTTATTAGTACTATCAAAACTAACAACACCAAATTGACTGGTATCATCAACTTGTTTCACCGCAATAGTTGCTAAGCGTCCTGATGATTTATGTGATGCCAACATTGCTGACAAATCTATATCAGTAATTGCATCTCCCATAATGATTGCGAAAGTTCTATTTCCTTCGCTATGTCCTTCTCTCAAGAAGTCAGCGCAAGCTCTAATTCCACCTGCAACACCTGATAATTCCTCTTCGTGAACAATTTTGATTTTGCCACCAGCATTATTCAAATAATAATCTTGAATTTTTTCACCCAAATAATGAGTATTTGCAATGAATTGATTGAATCCATGCTTTTCTAATAAGTCAATAATGCGGCTGAGAACTGGCTTTCCAAGAACTGGAATTAATGGCTTAGGTACAACATCTGTAATTGGTGATAATCTAGAGCCGACTCCAGCGGCAAGAATCATTGCTTTCATGGATCGGGATGCCTTCTTTTTGAAAAGTTTGACGGTGTTTTTCTATATATGCCCAAACTTTTTCGATTTGTTTCTTTACCTCTTTAGGCGAAGTTCCACCATAACTCTCTCTCTGCATCAGGCAATTTACAGGTTGTAGATATTCTTTTAAATTTAGGTCAAATAGGGGATGGAAATTTTTCCACTCAGATTCATTTAAATCTAAAAGTGATTTTTTGTTTTCCACTGAATATTTCACCGCTTGTCCAACCGCATAATAAGCTTCTCTAAAGGAAATCCCTTTTTTTACTAAATAATCGGCCCCGTCAGTTGCATTCATAAAGCCTTGTCCAGTTGCTTGAGTTAAGCGTTCTGAATTTATTTTAATTGATTCAAGAAAACGGCTCATAATTTCCAAACAAATAGAAAGTGTTTTACAGGTATCAAAAAGTCCTTCTTTGTCTTCTTGCAAATCTTTGTTATACGCGAGTGGAAGACCTTTGAGCACAATCAATAAAGCTTGCAAATTACCAATTACACGACCTGCTTTCCCACGCAACAATTCAGGTACATCTGGATTTTTCTTTTGTGGCATCATACTCGAACCCGTAGCAAAGCGATCATCTAAATCAATAAATTTGAATTCATCAGTTGACCATAAAATCAATTCCTCGGAAAGCTGGCTAAGATGAATCATAACCATTGAAGAAGCAAATTGATGTTCTGCTACAAAATCACGATCGCTAACCGCATCCAAGCTGTTTCTGCACGGTTCAGAAAATCCAAGCTTTTCCGTTGTGAAATGTCTATCAATTGGATAAGTTGTCCCGGCAAGTGCACCAGAACCTAAGGGATTAAATTTGAGTCTTTTTCTGATTTCTTCAAAACGTTCAGAATCACGAGTAAATCTTTCTTGATGAGCGAGCCAATGATGACCCAATGAAATAGGTTGTGCTTTTTGCAAATGAGTATAACCAGGCATAATCTGCTCAGCATCTCTTTCAGCAAGCTTTGTAAGAACTATTCTCAAATCAATTAATAAATTACAAGTCAAATAATTTTGTCCTAATAGCCAAAGCCTGAGGTCAGTTACGACTTGATCGTTGCGGCTGCGAGCGGTATGAAGCTTTCTCGCTGGCTCACCTATTAAGTCTGTAAGCCGACGTTCAATTGCCATGTGAATATCTTCTTCATCTTTTCTAGCTTCAAACCAGGCCCTTTCATCTTTTTCTATTTCAGCATAAATTGAATTGAGCCCTTCAATGATTTTTGTGGAGTCAGCTTGTTCAATAATGCCAGTTTTGCCAAGCATTTCTGCATGAACTTTGCTGGCCTTAATATCTACTCGCCAGAGCCTAAAGTCAAAAGGGAAACTCGAATTAAATTCATCTAGCAGTTTATTAGTTTCTTCGGTAGAACGACCTGCCCAGAGCTTAGTTTTATTTGATTGCATTTTGAGTCTCTTGCTTATCTGAGTTATTTGTAAATTTGGCTAATTCTAGTTTGAATGGAGTGATAATTCTCTTAGATGAAAATGTAAAACTATAATAACTTTGAAAAGAGCTCAATTGAAGATTTCTGGGCAAGATGTCTAGGGATAACTCAAGTTAAATTGCGTACATAATGTATACAATATACAATAGAGACCTTGAAACAAATCTGCCACGAGATAAATACAAAAATATTCAAATGAAAAACTCTCACAAAATTTCAGCTCGCGAGGCAAGAACTAATTTTGCAGAACTAATTAATAAAGCAGCTTTTGGTAAAGAAGTAATAGCTATTCAAAGGCATAATCAAGTTGTAGCCTATGTTGTTCCACCAGAATTTATAAAATTGATTGAAGATTATGAAGACCGTATGGCAATTGAACAAGGAAAGAATGAAGAATCCGAACCATGGGGCAAAGTCAAAGAGGAGTTAGGACTTGTATAAGGTTGAAATCAAAAAATCAGCAAGAAAACAACTCGAAGAAATCCCTCTAACTCACAGACAAATAATCGCTAACAAAATTAATGAATTGGCGAATGAGCCTATACAAAAAGATGCGATTCCACTTTCTGGCTATAAAAACATTTATCGAATTAGGTATTCATTCTATAGGATCGTATATCAAGTAGAAAAAGACGTACTGTTAGTCGAAGTTATTCGAATTGCTCATAGAAAGGATGTTTATAGGAAATTAGATTTTTAATTTCATTTATCTATTTATGCTTACACAACTCGAATGATGCTTACAGCAAAGAAACTAAGAAATTCTCAAATATTCAGATCTTTAGAAGAACAAATTACTTTATTAGCAGTCTTTAAATTATTAAAGTAAAAAATTTCCACTATTTCAGTTCTTAGATATATCAGTTTAATCTCAAGAACTTAACAGTCGAGTGCATAAAGTCGATCACATTAATCTGTATATAAGCAATAGATATTAGTTTAGACTTTTACCTAGATATAAAATCAAGAAATCAAATATTCAAATCAAAGCATTTAAAGAAAAGATCATGAAACTGAAAGACTCAGAACAATTACATCTAAAAACAGAAAAAGAGCAAAGCCAACAAAAACAAAAATCCTATTCGCTTAATTTTTCTATTCGCTCTATCTCTCTTCGAAATATCTCTCTACTGATTTCAACGCTGATTTCAGCACTCGCATATACACCGAGCTCAGCCAATATTACTGACGTTGAACAAGATGCCATAATGCCTGGACTTATTCACCATCATTTCATCAAGCATACTTCCAGAGGGGCTGTAATTATCAATGCACTGGAAATAGATATGCAAAAAGGATTTACTGTCAGACCAGCCTTAGCTCAAGAGAATACAATTTGGGCTAAGGCAACACTGCCATCAATTGTTGCTCGTGAAGGAGCTTATGCTGGAATTAATGCTAATTACTTCAATAGTCGTGGTTTGCCAATTGGTTCACTCGCCATTGATAGTGAATGGATTACAGGGCCAGTTCTCAATCGTGCCTCTTTGAGCATAGATAAAAATGGCAAGGCTTATTTTGCTCGTCCTTCTGTTACAGGTCATTTACAAGTTTTTAAAGGATATTCCAATAATCCTTTTTCGGCTTCTTTCCCAAGCAATAAACCACCACAACTCGCTCTCAGACTGAATAGTATTAATCAACCTGATTCTCTCAATCAACATGGAATTAGTTTTTATAATCATTGGTGGCAAGATTCCGTTACGTGTGGAGACGGACGCACTTGTGTGCTGGTTGACGGGAAAGGTATAGTCAGGCTAAAAGTCAATTCACAAGAAGATAAAACATCACTGTATCCAACTAAAACCGATTATGTTTTATCAGCACTTACTAATAGCTCCTTCACCGGAATCAATGTTGGTGATAAAGTCACACTCACTTGGTATAGCAAACCTGATTGGTCATATACCAGTCATGTAATTGGTGGTGGCCCTTTATTGCTCAGCAAAGGTGAAATTGTGCTTGATGAAAGTGCAGAAGGCTTCACCGCAGCTTCAGGTTTAGGTAGTTCAGCACCCAGAACAGCAGTTGGCATTACAGCCGTTGGAAGATTAATCTGGGTAACAGCTGATGGAAGGAGCAAAAACTCTGTAGGTTTGAGTCTAAATGAATTAGCTCATCTATTAAAAGATATTGGTGTAGTGGAAGCAATGAACTTGGATGGAGGAGGCTCAACGACTATGGTTTTGGATGGGAAAATTATTAACAGTCCATCAGATAGTGGTGGCCCTCGCAGAGTGAGCAATGCATTGCTTTTGTACAAACCGACTAGCAGCTATTAGGGGGCTATTCGAGTGTGAATGCAGGTCTCAACCAAAATAATGAAGAATCAAAATCAATAAATTTCTATTATGTTTTGGGATGGGAACAACCTAATCAGAAAGTAGCGATTTTGTGTCGTGGAGCAAGTGGACCTGCACTTTGTAAAACTTGGAAAGAAAGTCTGAAATTGCGAACAAGCTTAATCAATGATCCGCGCTCAAATCAAAATGCAAATGCGCAAAGAATTATAAGAGAACTCAGAATATATCGATTACCCAAAGGACAATCTCTGCTCTGGAGACCTGGAGATTTATGGATTTATGTCGACAAGCGAGCATTAGAACCATTAGAAGCCTAGAAAGCACTAACAAACACACAAATTCAGTCTCGAAACTTCAATTGTGAAAGCTCATGAATTAAGTCAGAAGCAAGCATGGAATTAATTTGATTATTCTTTTCTTTTTGTTTTTGAACATATTGATCAGCGCACAATCCACCCAAATGCAATGCGCTCATAGCTGCTTTACTTGTTTCTACTCCCTGCGCTAAAAGCCCAACACAAAAACCCGCCAAAACATCTCCTGTTCCAGCTGTAGCCAAAGCATTATTTCCAGTTGAATTAACAAAAATTTGTCCATCTGGAAAACCAAGAATACTCGGCAATCCTTTTAAGAGAATAAAACAATTCCATTTTGAAGCATATTCACGAACTAGCTTTATTTTCTTAGGCCAATCTATTTTTTCTTGTTCAACCTTTTCTTTTTCGGGCTTTTCTTTTTCAGTCGCAGCAATAAGCCTCACAAATTCAGCTAAATGCGGTGTTAAAATCCAATTACCTTGTGAATATTTACTGATAATGTCGATATTATCAATCAAAGCATTCAATCCATCAGCGTCAATGACAAAAGGTTTATTTGCATATTTCTCCAAAAAAGTCCTAACAAATTGCTGCGTTTCTTGATTTCTTCCTAAACCGCATCCAATCAATACAGCTTTAGCTTTTGCAACTTTGATTTCAAGGTTTTTATCATCTAAAGCTTCGAGGGACAAATGTCCATCAGTAGTTTCAGGCAGACCTAGAGACATTATTTCTGTAAATTTATTTGCAATTATATTTTGTAATCCTTCAGGGCAAGCACAAATAACAGCACCAGCCCCAATTCTCGCAGCCGCTTTAGATGACATTTCCGCAGCGCCTGATAATCCTTTAGATCCAGCAATAATCAAAGCCAACCCAACTTCATATTTGTGAGTCTCATGAGCTCTGACAGGAAGCCATTGCCTCACATCGTTACTTGAAATCTGGAAGCAGCTTTTATTTTCCTTTGCGATACGTTTGATAATACTTCGCGGTATACCAATTTCGGCAATATAAGTCTCTCCAGAATATTCTTTTCCTTGACCAATATGCAAACCAAGCTTGGCTGTACCCATTGTGACGGTAATGTCAGCTTTTACTGCTTCGCCTCGCACTTCCCCAGTATCGCTATTCAATCCAGTTGGAATATCAATTGCCACTATCAATGGAGCACATCTAAAAACCCCTACCCCCCCTGAGAGGGGACCTGTAGATCCTCTTTGAGAGCCCCCTTTAAGGGGGTTGGGGGTTAAAAGGCTTGATACTTTTGATTTATTTATTAGATTAACTAATACCTTCAACTCATAACTTATTTCACCCTCAAGACCAACGCCTAAAAGAGCATCCACAACGCAATCAGCTTGTAATAAATCAATAAATAAATCTTTTTCGAAACTTATTTGTTTGTCTAGAATATTGACTTTGAGCCTATTATCCAGATTGTGGTTTTGGAGTTTTTTGATTAATTCGTAATTTTGCTGACTTTCAGGAGTTTTGAATTCTTCAGAAAGAATATATAAGTCGATTTTAAATCCTCTATTAAAGAGTGTTCTCGCTAAAGCTAAGCCATCTCCGCCATTATTTCCTTTTCCGCATAGTATCAAAACTCGTTTACCTTCTACTCTTTTTTCTATAATGTTAGCAACTACTCTACTCGCCGATTCCATGAGTGTGAAACTAGGAATGCCAAATTCTGTGATAGTTAATCTATCAACTTCTTTTATTTCCTTAGCTGTAAAAAGAAATTCCATTTTGACTTTCAATTACTAATTAATTCTCTGTGTCTAAATTAATTCTTTAGCGTTACGTCTTATTCACTTATAACTTAAATAATTTCAATATTGTTTGAATCAAATAAGAGAATCAATATATTTTCCCTTTAAAGATCCTTAATTAAAGTCATAAACTTTTTGCAATCATTCTCCTGTATTGAAGTTTGCTGTATTAGTTTGAACTTTTTCAATATTAGTATTGAACGGTGAGCTATAACCCAGCCCAACTGTTTCTCTGTTATAGCTTAAGTCTGCATTGTTGACAGATCCAAAACTTACCATTTTCCTTAATACTCCTCTTTTAACTGAAAGATAAAATCAAGATAAAACATAAGCTCTGGCTCTACCTCTCTTATCATTTTTAAAGTTATTTATTAAAGAAAAACTGCCTCTAGAGCTAGAATTACTCAAATCCTTACCTTCCCCAACTCTGACACCTACGTGAGCACCACTGCCACCACCGCCACCAACAAAGACAATTGCACCAGCAGGAGCTTGATCAATTGAAACTTCCTTTGCGCCTATACCCTTTAATTTAGCTTCCAACGCATCGCAACCCAAAATGGTATCCCCCATTATTCCAGCTTTGTTGAGAACTTTAGATACGGCCCAGGCACAAGCTAATCTTCCGTTGTTTGTTCCTGCTGCCTCTTTAGAACTCATACCCTTACTATTTACCGCAGCTGCAAAAATCGCTGCCATCTTGTTTCCATTTGTTGGAACGAATTCACCTGTTTCATTAAGCTTGCCTAAGCCATTAAGGTCTGGATTGCTTTGTAAATAATCCTTGAAATAATTATCAGCTTCACCTTTATCGCCAAAGCTGTAAGCTCCATGACTAGGAGTGAATGAAGGTAGCTTAGCATTCGGATTCTGTTCTTTTAGCTTTTCTCTTTCTGCATTGAATTTTGGTATATCAACTAAGCCTTTGCTATCAATAGCCCAAGAACCAAATGGTACTGTTTTTCCTTCTGGATCTTTAACGGTTTGGTTTGATGGATCATAAACATATTCACCTTCACCGTCAGCCGAAGGGATTTTAATGCTTTGAACAGTTCCGTCTTGATTCGTTTGTATTTTTGAGTTGGGTGGTAAATTAAGGCTGTCTCCCTTTTTAATAAGAGGTTGTTTAGTTTCTGGATCTAAAACTGGTTGTCCCTTTGAATCAACAACTTTTCTGTCTGGATTTAATTGAAAAGAAGAATTATTTCCGACTTTAATCTCACCAGTTTTAGGGTCTACAGAAGATCCAGGTGGAATAGTGACGGTAGCACCATTTCCAGTTCTTAAATCCGCTCCCTTACCCGTGCTCCAATTGCCTTGTGTATCAATTATTGGTTTAAGTCCTTGATTTCTTGTATTTTGGATAGGAGTGTTGTTATTGGTATCAGACTTAAGTGATGGAATTGTTTTGTTTTCACCTGGTGTGATATTTGTACCTACAAGTTTTGGATTTTGGTTGTTTTGATCTTTTACTGGATTTGGTTTAATGGCTACAGCAGTTTGTGGTTTTGCAATAGTTGCTGTCAAGCTATTTCTAGAATGTGGAATAGGACGATTACCCATAAATTATCTCCCCATGATTGATGAAACCCCTTGCTTCCCCTGTAAATAAATATAATAGTTGTTAGTTAAGCCCTAATCTTTATAGGGGTATCATGAAATTAATAAACTAATAAATATTGATTAAAATGCTAAATCTTTCTTTTGTGCAATAGGTCTAATGTTGTTTAAGGAATCTCTGAAAAAGAACTAAAAGAAAATGACCAAAATCAAATCAATAAAATCTGAACTAATTAAATTTGATCTTTCATATGAAGAAGCTTTAATTGGAATTGATGAAGTTGGCAGAGGAGCACTGGCGGGACCTGTTTATGCAGCAGCTTTGCATTTCCCAGAACTCAAAAAGCTAAAAGACAAATGGACACTCGATATTATTGACTCAAAGCTTTTGAAGGAAGGAAAGAGAATTGAACTGTCGATCTTTATTAAAGACAATTCTCTGTGGTCAATTAGACAAGCCAGTTGTAATGAAATAAATGAGATTGGTATATTACCTGCCACTTTGCTTGCAATGAGAAGAGCCACTGATGATGTTATAAAACAAATGTCAAATACGAATGAAATACTACTTCTAATCGATGGGATTTCCAGAATAAAAGATTATGAATATAAACAAACAACTATAAAGAAAGGAGATTACAAATCTTTTCATATTGCAGCAGCCTCAATCATAGCTAAGACCGCTAGAGATCAACATATGAAAGAAATAAGCGAACAATACCCTCATTATGCATGGGAGAGAAATGTTGGTTATGGTACTCAAGCTCACTGTGATGGGATTTTGAAAAATGGCGCATCTAAAGAGCATAGGGTAAAATTCATACGCAATATATTGGAAAAAAGTACTCAACTAAGCATTTTGCAAAAATAACTTTTAGATACCCCTATTACAAAAAGAAATGATTGAAAAAACTAGCATTCATTTCTTATACCTTCTGTTAAAGAGACTGGGGGATACTCACCTGCAGGTTGATACAGAAATTTTACTTACTCCCTCTACAAGATGTGATTAAAGGGATAAAAAATGATTGATTCAAAGCAAAACTCAAAAATCATTGCCATTGTTGGGCCAACTGCAAGCGGAAAAAGCAATTTAGCTCACCAACTGGGAAAAGTATTAGGTAGCGAAATTGTCTCAGCAGATTCACGATTAATATACAAAAAAATGGATATTGGAACTGCAAAACCTTCAATTGAAGAAAGAACCGAGATTCCTTATCATTTAATTGATTTGATAAAAGCTGATGAATCCTATTCAATGGGGAATTATTTGGAAGATGCTAAACCTATAATTGATAATCTACTTGCAAAAAACAAAATCCCAATCGTAGTTGGAGGAACTGGCTTTTACCTCAGAGGACTTTTAGAGGGCTTACATCTAACCGAAACCCAATCAGATCCAAAATTCCGTGAATCAATCAAGGATATTACAACTGAAGATCTCTACAAAACTCTGCAAGAGCAGGATTCACATCAAAAATTCAAAATGCATTTTAATGATCGAAGCCGAATAATACGTGCTTTAGAAATATTAAAAGCTAATAATGAAAACCTACACCAAAATAAAGAAGAAAAATCTCTTCAATTTGACGCTGAGATTATTTGGGTTGGCTTGAACTTTGACAGCCGAGACAAGCTTAGAGCTCAAATCAAAACCAGAGCAGAAAAAATGGTTGAACAAGGATTAATTGATGAAGTTCAAAATCTACTCAATGAATTTGGTGAATTAGAAATTTTCGACAAAACAATTGGATATAAAGAAACTATAAGGTTTTTGAAAGGTGATATCAAGACCCAATCTGAATTAATTGATTTAATTAGCATTTCTAGTAGTCAATATTCCAAAAGACAAATGACTTGGTTTAGAGCAAATAAAAAAATCAATTGGCTAAATAGTGAGTATTCTTTATCAAATCTAATTGAAAAATGTTTAGGTCTAATTGACAACTAATACCTTCAGTGCACTTCTAAAAATTCAACTTTGTGTGATTTTGATTATCTAACTCCCCCTTACAAGTGGGTTCAGGGGTATTAAACAAGTGAGAGATCAAATAAAATAGAGATTCCCTTTAACTTAATATTCATCATCTTTGACATATTGTTCAAGGAATTGATAACGGTCAGATTTCTCACCCAATAATTCTTTCAATTGCTCCAAATAAAATCTAATTTGTTTTCTGGCATTTTGAATTTTTTCTTTATTAACCTTATTGTTTTGATAGGCCTTTTTCAAATCATAAGTAGCTTTAATTTTTGAATCAAAACAATCAATTAATTTCTCTTTGGCAATAAAGAATCTAAGCAAATCAACAGAAATAAATCTTGGCCAGCCTGGAAGAGAAGAGTCCGCAACGAGCCAATTGATAAATCTTTTCACGACATTATTCAAAATGAAAAGCGAAAATGAATAACCACAAATAATTCCCAAGAGCTTGCCACCCGTTTTGTTAATTGCTTTTCCAACAAATTTACCTATTTTTTTTCCGAATATAGGTTTTAAATTGATTTTCCAATGCAAGAAGTGATCACCAATAAATTCAGGCACATTCAAAAAGGCAAAAGTAAAAACAAATTCAAAAAAATGAGCAATAATTTTAAAAGCTGAACTGTAAGAATGGTCTCTCAGAGGGGCTGTTATTTGATGTATGACTTTTTCAAGCTCTGGAATAACTAATGACTTTGTACTTCGACGCTGATCATGCAAAATCGCCAACAACCTTATGCAATCAGCTTCTTCATAAGAATTATTCTGCGCTGCAAAAAGGTCTCTAGCATTTGCATAATCTTTAGCAGCCTGATTATATGACGACTCTGAAAGTTTCTGATCTTTGATGAATTGAGCATTTTTCGCAATCAAATAAAGAGTCTTGCCTTTATCTTTGTATAGGTCACCACTCAAAAATAGAGGACAGCCTCTAATGTTTTTTGCCTTTGAGATCGCCGCTTGAATTTTTTTTGCTAAAAGCTCTAAGTGCTTAATCCCCTCAGCTGGCTTATATCCAGGATAATCATTATTTCCATGTTGTATGGAAGCTGTCATTTCCCAAAAATCCATTAACTCAACTGCAAAGTAATACTCAGCATCCATTACTTGTCGGATTGGAGGAGGAATGAAAAATGCATCAAAATTTTCATAAGCATCATCGCTAGAAGAGAATCTAGAAGAAGCCATATAACTTGACTGAGTTTTTATATTATTTATGGCTTGAGTTTGCACATCAAAAGAAAAATTTAAATTTGAAAGATTTGTGAAGAAAAAACAAACGATTAAAACTAAAAAAATACAGAAAAACAAAAAAAGAAATTTCTTTATGTCTTAATTAATGTTATCAATTTCTTAATCTTTTTTCTTAACAAAAACTTTATTATTTGAGAAATGGTAAGACTTTGCTTCATCTGGAATTGCAAGATATAAGGGGAATATGCCACACTAATTAGACAGAAAAGGAAGAAGTTACGGGTCTGAAACAAGCAGGGGTTTAGGATACTTGAGCATATACAGGCTACTTGATCAAATACAATCATTAGTTGAAAGCGCTCCCAAGCTTCCTCTTTCAGCATTCAAATTAGTTCGCACAGAAGAATTACAACATTTAATTGAAAGAGCTGTTGCAGAATTACCATCGGAGCTTGCTGAAGCAAAACAGCTAGTTGCTCACGAACAAGAAATTATTTCATTGGCTAGAAGACAAGCACAAGAAATTATTGCTAGAGCTCAAGAAGAATCAGCTCATATTATCGGCTCAGCAGAAAATCAAGCTTATCGAATGATTGATGAATCAGAAATAATTAAACACATCAACAATGAATCGGAAAAAATTCGGGAAGATGCAAGAAAAGAAGTTCAAAGAGTTTATGAAATTACCGAAAGAGAAGTTACCAAACTTGAGCAAGACGCATCTACTCGCATAAAAATTACATTGGATGAAGCAATCGCAGAAGCTGAAGCAATTCGCTCTGGTGCAAATTCTTATGCCGAAGCTGTTTTACTGGAATTAGAAAAAACAACTTCCGGAGCTGTGTCTATGATTCAAAATGGACAAAGATATTTAGCTGAGTTCTCAAGCTCCAATTCAAATCTTAAATTGCATCAAATTGGAAAATTTAAATCAGCCTTATCTGGAGTTAAAAATTTACCTAACAATTTATTTTCGGATGAAAGAGAAAACCATCAAGAGAAAGTCCTAATGAACAAAGAATTCATATCTCAAGAATCATTTGATTAGCTTTTCAACTACCAATTTGAAAAACACTACTATATCTCCAAAAAGTTTGTCTCCGAATTCGGATCAACATCAGTTGACAGATTTTCAAAGAACAACAGATCCTTATATATATTTTGCAAGCGATTCTCTTGGTTTTGACGAGACTGTTGAGAAGGTGGAGCTAAATTCAAATGGTAAATTTACTTTTCACATTCAGAAGAAATCACAAGCGACTTCCTGGGCAACGCCTCAAGCTATTTTAGAAGCCGCTTTCAAGAAAAAGTAAGGGTTTTATATCTATATATTTCAAATAAATACAAAACCATTACACGGAGTTTAACCTCTTGATTATTTCACCAGATTCATGAGTGAAAGTCTCAAAGGCTTTTTTCACATTATGCGAATTCAAATTCAGCAAATCTTTATTAAGCGTTTGATTTCCTTTAGCCAGCCTGACCATTCCTTCATATCCGCTGGAAGCTAAAGCTAAAGAAATTTCTTTTAAATTAGGATCTTGAATATTATCAACTGTATTTAAAAGTCCGATTGAGAGAAGCAATGGAAGATGACTGATTAATGAAACAGCTTGGTCATGAATATTTGGCTCTGAGAAGATAATCTTTGCATCAGTCAATTCAATTAGCTTTGTGAGTTCATCATGAGCTACTTTATTTGAATGATTCATGATTGCCCAAGGCCTGCCCTCAAACAAACTAGAAAAAGCATTTACAAAGCCACTCTTTTCAGTTCCTGCCATTGGGTGACTACCAATAAAAGTACAATCTTTACGCATAATCTCTTCCGCCGCTTCGCAAATAAAACCTTTGACACTACCAACATCAGTCACTATTGCACTAAGCTTTAGATAAGGCTGAATCTTAGTGAGTGTTTCAACAATTAAACTAAGCGGAGTACAAATAAAAACAAAATCACAATCATGCAAATCAGAGTAATCTTCAGAAACAAGAGTAAATGGGTGATCTGATGGAATAGATGATTTATTACGGACAATACAAACAATATCTAATCCATGCGAAGCTAGCTTGAGCGCCAAAGATCCACCGATCAGCCCCAATCCAATTATTCCAATTTTTTTATTTGTGTTTTTCATCCTAAGTTGTCCTCTAAATCACTACAAAGAACAAAGCTCACCTTACTTAGAAATTTATACTTGAACCTACTCGATAAACTGGCTAATTGATACTGCATATATTCTTGGGAAGATAAATTCGTAGCAAAAATAAAGTTTACTGAAACTTCAGTATTACTTTTACTTTTATCAAGGAGAGATTTGTAAAAAGATTTATCAACCAAACAAGAGTCTCCCAGCGAAGCGATTAATAGTACAGAGTCAAAAATTTTATTCTCTATTTTTTTTTCTTGCTTCATGATTGATTTATTTTTTTTAATTTTTGGTTTCTTCTAATTATAAAAGAATTGCTTCATATTTTATATTTATTTGATTTATTTATTCTGCTTGACTTAATTTTTGTTAGTTTAGATTGATACATTATTAAACTTATAAATTAAATTATTCTTGTAATCTGAATATTTGACCCATCGCATCTTGGTAGAACATATTATGTATTAATTCGGG
>Ga0208362_1000365_pt1 | contig 15413 bp, 24 predicted proteins | sample LakMenEpi13Oct10_FD_150693 | JGI IMG/M metagenome (GOLD analysis project Ga0208362, IMG submission 150693) | Freshwater microbial communities from Lake Mendota, WI - 13OCT2010 deep hole epilimnion (SPAdes) | ecosystem: Environmental > Aquatic > Freshwater > Lake > Epilimnion/Euphotic zone ... | reverse complement strand
AAATAACCCCCTAATACATAGTCCGTTCTGTCCCATTCATTGATGTAAAATAAGCAAATGACAGAGATGGATGCCAATAACCCACAAAATGAAACCTGGGGAACATACACAGGGCAGATCAAGGGTTTTCGTTTTGAAAACCAGGAAACAAAACGCCTTGGCGCACCTATCGGCGGCAGTAGTCAGCAGGATGCCACAAGGGACCATGATGGCGATGGAGTCATCAACGATGGAACAGAAAATGAAAAACCCGCCCCAAAGAAGGGCCCAACGGGGAACCCGCCCAAGGTCAGACGCGAAGAATTGAAATTGCCACGTAAATTGATGCCACCCAAACCAACCCCATCTTCACCATATAAGCCTGGATACATCCTTCCTGATGACTCTGGGAATTGGCAAGGTTATGACGGAGCGCCACCGAAAAACAAACCCCATTTCAGAGAACACAGAGATGGAAGTATTTACGAAATCAGACCGAATCGGCCTCCCAAAAAGGTTGGCGTCGGCCCTAACGAAATCATTTGACATGCCGGCCTTAGTAACTTTTAGACCCAAAAGTTACAATTAGACAAAATACGCAATGGAGCCCGCTCTCGGGATTGAACCGAGGACCACTGCATTACAAGTGCAGAGCTCTACCACTGAGCTAAACGGGCTGGTCACGCAGCCTAGGACTCGAACCTAGGAACCACCCATTAGATTCCATGGGTGCTCTACCGTTGGAGCTACTGCGTGCGCAAAACAATAACACAACGGTCGGCAAGCGGCGCATTAATAGAAATCTTAGATCACTTTCGCCTCGTTAATCCCTTCACAGTAGAGACACTAAGAGAGGGGAAGAAACAAACAACAGCTCCCACCAAAGCCACACCAAAAAACTACAACAACAGTAGTCCTTTACAAATAGCCAACAAAACACCAGGCTACCCCACATGACAAACAAAAACTATAGAAATAAAAAACCCAAACAAAAAAACCCAAACCACATACTCGGACCCGCTATACAACGATTCGACTGGATGGATCACGCAGCCTGCAAAGGAAAAACCCTCCTCATGTTCCCCAAAGCCCACAAGGACATCACCTACATCCAAGGAGCAAGAGCCCTCTGCAACCAATGCCCAGTAAAAAACAAATGCCTAGAATACGCACTCGAATTCCCATCAGCAGACATGCACGGAGTATGGGCCGGACTCACATCAAGACAACTCCAAGCAGAACAAAGAAAAAGAGGAATCCCACCACTAAGACCCACACTCTCAGAAATGTGGTCAGACTATTAAAGCGCTCCGAGCAGGACTCGAACCTACAACCTACTGATTAGAAGTCAGTTGCGCTATCCATTGCGCCATCGGAGCCAAAACAAAAACACAACCAATTATTGCACCCGAATTCCGCAATTTTTACAGAATTTGAAATTTTGTAATTGCTCAATGACAAGTTGGCAGTCGGTTTTGCCGCAGGGGTTTAATAGTTTTTCTCCTGACATGTAGGCACGTATTTGGTCTTGGGGTGTTGGGATTGGGCTTCTGGCTTGTGGTGCTGGTGGTAGGCCGGCGTCAGCTCGGAGTGATTCTCTTATTTGGTTTGCTACCCAGGTGTTGATGGTTGTGCCTTTTTTTTGGCAGTGTTCGAGTAGTTGGTTTTTTAGCCAGCCGGGTATTTGTATGACGATGTTGTAGTGGTGGTCAGGGTTTTGTGCTGGTTGGGGTTTTTTCGGCATCTCTGTTTACGAGTGTTGTTAGGTATTCGGTGATTGTCATGTCGTATCCGTCTGCGAGTTCTATGATCATGTTTTTTGTTTGGGCAGGGATTTTTATGGTGAGTGTGGTTGTTTTTGTTGTGGGACTTTTGGGGGGTCGTCCTGGTTTGCCGTTTGCCATATGGGTACTTTAGTTTGTTTGTTTTTGTTTGGCGGTTTGTTTTACAGGTTTTTTGTTTGGTAGTTTTCGGATCGCCAATTTGTGAGTGTTTGCTGGTATGTGTCTAGGAAGTATTCCCGGTCTTTTGGGGAGCTGGTTCCTAGTTTGGTTCCTGCTAGGAGGCTTACTGTTGCTTGTAGAGCTGGATGCAATTGGGCTGGCGCCCAATTGCCACTGGCAGCTTTGTTTACGAGCTCTAGGTAGGCGCTCCAAGCTTCTGCTGGTGTTGGGGGGACTGTTGGGTGGGTTTGTTCTATTGTTGTGATCCGGACGGCCATTGGTTTGGGGATGAAGGGGCCGTTCATTTTGTGCCAGCTGATTGCACGTTTGGTTTCGGTTAGATCTAGGTCGTGTAGGTGTTCCCACCAGATTTCGAGCATTTTCTTTTTGGTGGCTGGGGTGGATGGAAGCTGGTCGTTGTAGGACAGGTATAGGCGTTCTATAAGGTCCACTAGTTCGTCTTTGGTCATTGCGCTTCCTTTGGGGTTATTGGTTGTCTGCAGCCATTCTAAGGAAGCGGTTGGTGTGTTCCATTGATCTGAAGATCAGTTCTATGCTGTTATAGATCTTCCCGAGCTTGTTGTCCCCCATATGGAAGGGAGACGAGGCACAGCCAAAAATAGCTTTCTTGCAGCGTTCGACTCCATAGGTGTGAATCCCCCAAGCAATGTGCGCACGTCTGGTGTCGTTGAGCTTCCAGGCTTTACCGCTGACACTTTGGAAGATCTCCACCCAGTACGCAAAAATTTCGTCAATTTGATCAGCCGGCACTTTTTCGATGTAGGCCGAATATTCAAAAGTTTTTTTGGAAACGGGTTTTTTATTTTTGGGCATAGTTGTCATCTGATTCTTTAACCTAACAGACAAAGGAGTATCAAGTCAAGTAATGTTTAGATTACTGCAACTTAGTAAAACCACGGTTTTTAAAACCTCTAACAATGAGGGATCTTTGATCCCGATTTGTTAGTAGAAGGTTAGTTACTATTAAGCCCCAAAAAATTCGATCGCCCATCGAATCGCAGGCAGGGTCATATAGACCCTGGTTTTCCGGGTATGTGAAGTATTAGTTGGATCAGACGGGCGCCCTATGTTGTTGACAGTCAAGATAGCCGGCCCGGCCGCAGCTACGCAACCCACAGCCAAAATATCTTTTAATCGAAAAACCTAATTAAATACAAGCTCTTCCGCCACCGTCAGCCTGTAGTGCAAAAAGAATATTTGGAAGCCCCGATCTTTTTTCGCTACTCGTGAGCCCCGAGCTACTTACGCCGTAGCTTACCGATTGTGGTTTACTCTTCTTGATGCCGGCTTTATTCCTTTCGGCCGGTGCAGCAGGTCTGGGTTTCCTCCTTGTGTTCCAGACTTTATTTACAAAGCTGCGAGTACGTTCCCCGGGGGCTTTGTTGTTGTGGTTGGTGGGTTTCCCGGGGGACTACTCTTTTATTTCCAGGTCGAGCATGAATTCGTTTCGCTCCCACATTATTCCGATTGCGGAATATCCGATGATGTCCATGACTGTGTCGTATATTGATTCGTTGTTCGGATCAACTTCTTTAGAAATTAAATTTTCTAAACGTGCGATTTTGTCGTGCACGCGTATGATCAGGCCGATAACACCGAAGCGAGCAATATTTTTGTGGCCGTAGTCGTGCTGTTTCTTTACGAGTGTCGACGATACGTACTCTTCAAACATTGGATGGCCATGGCATTCTCCCCATCCGACGGCCATTGCGCCAAGTGATCTCCACAAGCTTTCTTTATCAAGCATCTCTCTGTCCTGTGGGAGCGGGGCTTCTGAGCTTCCCCAGGTATCAACGAAAACATTGAATAGATCGGTGATCTCATCAAGTTGAAATTTGTGGCCTTTGGCCGAGTTGAAGATTTGTTTTACGGCTGCTTCAGATGCAGTGTTCCAGGATAATTGTTCTGTCATCCTCTGATACTAATCGTTATCATCCGCCACCGTCAATGATTAGAAAGAGAGTTTTTCAAATTCCAATTTTTGATCCTCTTCCACCCTTGTGTGGAGGGCCTGGATCATTTTTGTTTCGAGCTCTACAAATTTCTCATGCTCGACGTCATCGTTTGATGGAGCTGCGTCTTTAAACCATTCTTTGATGTCAACGTGCCATTCTTTGATCATTGAGCCGGCGTTAAACATTTGGTAACCGCAGAAAAAGTTTGCTTCCTCCGTGTAGCTTAAAACAAAAAGCAGCTTCGGGTACCTGGATGAGATCGTTTCAATCATTTTGTCAACCGGGGACCATGCTGAGTCAAACCACATCCTGGCTGTCGCCGAGTCAGTTATTTCGCCTTCGACGTTGTTGGCACCCCACTTGGATCCCCAAGTTTCAATTGCGTGCTCATAACCGTCAAAGCCATCTGTGGCCAGGTCTGAGAAACATCTGAGAATGACCTCTTGGCCAGTGTCAGGGTTGGTGTGTTTTATTTCCTTGCCGGCTCGAGGATCGAGTGGCACAAGTTTGTTTAGATCAAACGGGGACTCGTCAGGTTCGCTATCTGGGCGAGCAGCGGCGGCAAAGAGCGCCTTGATCTGATCCTCGTCTCCTCGTATCAACAATTGTTGATGGCACCAATTAGGCATAAGCCCTCCTATGTTTTAACCAGAGTGGGGTCGCCACCCTGGTCAAAAATTAGATCTTCACTTTGTGAAGTGCAACCCATTTATTTCCGGTTCCTGCTTCAGGCTTGACAAGGGCGTCAATGTGGCCAAAGCGCCGGCGTAGCTCCATGATTTGGACAGCAACTTTCATTGTCTCAACGTCGATGGTGCCCACCTTTCCTTTTAGATGCTGCAAACTATCAAGTTCCGCAACTGTGTATATAGGGGATGCTGGTACTGGCATGATTTTCTCCTTTTCTAGTAGGGGGTCATCTTATGGCTATAGGCAGCAATTGACAACCCGCTACAAGAAAATTTGTTTTCTGCGCTTATGACTGTCACCACAGCAAAATTTACTTGGTCTAGAGTCATTGCAGAAACTACACCAACGTAATTAAGGGAGACGGACAATGGACAATCAGGGCAAATGGTCAAGAAATGTTGATGCACTAAAAGAATATGTGTCAACAAATGGGCATTCAAAAGTTCCGTCGACGTTTCTAATTAATTTTAACGGATCAATGATCGGACTTGGAACCTGGGTTGCGTATATGCGAACAAAATACCGGAACGGGACTCTGCAACAGGAGAAGATCCAAATACTTGAAAGTCTTCCGGGTTGGGTGTGGAATCCAGGCAAACCAGGACCTGCCGGCAATCCAGAACGAGATGAGGAAATCATCAAGCAACGCGAAAGCGGGGCTCACTTACAGAAGATCGCAGATCAATACAATCTTTCACGTCAACGCGTGCATCAAATTATCGAGCGTGCAAGATTTGAGAAAGCTGCACGAGTGTGAAGAACGAAGATCTCATCCGCCACCGTCAGCTTTTAGAAAGCAAAGATTTAAATAAGGGACTTATGGGCGTGGGTATTCTTGCGATTATTTTAACGGTTTTGATTTGGTCGGCCGTCGCGTGGGTTGTTTTGTTTTTTGCCCGGAGATGGGATCTGATTGAGTTGAATCCGAAGTGGTACGAGATTAACGCAATCTCCGCTTGCTTCGTGCTTGCTCGAGTGTGGACCACATCCATTTTTAAATAACATCACGAGAGCCTGTCGCTTGACAATGCTCTACGGAATGACCAAGGCGTGGAGCTTTTAACTGGCCTGCGACGCTTGATGTCTCTAAGCATTTCTACTGCTTCGTCTGCGTTCTGAGCCATCAAGACACCCTGCTTCTGAGCGAACAACGCACAGTTCAGTGTCTCTGTTCCGAGGGTGTGGACATATCCGTCGGTTACCCAAATCACTGGTGTCTTCCGAGATTTGCGTTTCCCTACGGCCCATTTGATTGCCGGCAGATCAACGCCGTTGCCGCCAAATAGATCCGGGTATTTTCGTTCTTCAACCATTTTCCCGTTTTCTGCGAGAAAGAAAATGTTGTGTTCTGGTTTCCAACGTTCGAGATCGTCTGATGAAGAATAAATAACAACAGTGCATCCAGGGGCAGCGAGAATCATTTCTTTGATTTGCTCTGCCCGAAGACTCATAGATCCGGATCCGTCAATAACAACAATCCCACCTGGTGACTTAACGGTGTGATCAAAAATGCGTTTCTGCGGATCAGTGTAAAGTCTGCTCATCCGTCTTGGGTTTTTACCGTATTGCATTGCGATTCGTTTTTTAGAGATAGCGCCAACAACGTGTTGAGTTGGTTTTACTGGTGAGAATCTGAGATCGTCCCAAACAGATCCACCCCTAGCCATTATTTTTTGGATTGAAGGATCGGATGTTTCTTCGGAAGTTATGTCGTCAATGCTTTCAATGATTGATTCACTGCCGGCCCAAAGCTCGAGTTTGATAGCCAGCTGATAGGTGTGTTCAAAACCGTACTCAGATTTGTCTGAATCAATCTTGGCTATTCCGTCAATTTTGTATAATGATTTTGCTTCTTCCCAGTGTTTGTCAATCGCCATACCGATGTATCGCAATTGATCTGCCCACGCCGGATTAATTTCTTCAACTCCATTTACGTAGGGTTCCTGTCCAGCAGTGAATGATGTAGCCACATAGCCGTACATGCACTGTTTCCAGTCGGAAGAGGCCAACATGCGTCCGTCAATAAATTCACGGCCGTCAGCAAGATCTTGTGCTATTGGAAAACCAAGCTGGTTACCCAAATAATTAACACGTGTTTCCTCGGCAACGATTATTGTTCGCTCAGCCGCGAAACCCCGATCCAAAAATCCTTTAAATATTTTTGCGGTCGGCGAAACTTTTGCGTGGAGCATTTCGTGAACCCGGATCGCATCCTCAAGTAGAGAATTACCCATTGGCACATTCATCTGACGGAATTCAATACAAGTTGACGGGCTACCTCGAAGAGGGAGAGCTGAGCGGATATCCCAACTCCCCCCTTCTGTTACATCATCTCGTCCCAACAGTTGCGGTATTGGCATCGGAATCCTTAGAACGGTTCTGTTGATGTTGATGGTGCGTCTTTGCGTGGACGCCCACGCCCACGCTTGACCGTCGTAACAGATCCCGCTGTTGGGATTGTTTTAGGGATTTCAACAACACCAGTTGCTGTCGCCGCTGTTTTTGCGATGCTGATCCTGTCAATCTTGATCGCTTCCAATATTTCTTTGGATCGGTGCTTGAAAATTATTCGAGCTGCAGTCTCTTCGTCGGATTCTTTTCGCAGCTGATCAAAGGCCATAAAGGTTCGTAACGAAATTCGTTGCGTTCCAGCATCAGCCATTCTGATCGCATACCCACGCAAGTCTTGTGAAATTCTCATAAGAGCTTGAGGGTGTGGCTGGTCAATGCGGATAGCAACCGGGAATCGGTCTTTTAGAGCGTCTGGTAGATCGTCCATGTCTTCTATGTTTGTTGTCATCACAACACTGAATCCCGGGTTCGGTTTAAATTTTTCGCCAGTGAGATCGTTCTCCCACTCAGAAGAATCTTCGCTATCGGTCATTGCGAGCAATGTCGCATAAACATCGGCGCCGGCTTTGTCAATTTCATCAACAACCAATCGACCGCCCTGCTGACCGTTGCCGATCCAAGCTTTCAACGCTTTGCCGTGACTCCATCGCAAAGTTCCGTTTTCTGTCTGCAACATCATCCCAGTCACATCTGCGTTGGTCATGTCATCGGTGCAGATCAAACGGTGTGAACCAGCAGTGACATCACCAAAGTTGAGGCCGGCAAATGTTTTACCAGTCCCCGGTGGTCCGAACAAAATCACACGGTCAATGCCTTTGTTGAGAACAAGCTCAACATCGGCCCAACACTTTGGCATCTGTATGGATGTCATGCCGCACCAGCTTCCTGGGTGTCGGCAACAGCTGTTTCGGTTTTGGCCACTGCCGTAACACGAACGCTGGTGGTGATTTTCACTTCGGTGACCTGATCGGCGATTTCTGATTTAACGATGCCCATCTCAACTGCTGACTTCAAGAGCTTTGCGTCAATTTCACGAACGGTGACCTTGTTGAAGATCTTTGGTGAAACGAGTTGCTCCAGCTTGCTTGCGTCGTAGGACGAACGAGCGGCTTCAATGAGGTTGACTTTCTCACCGTCTACAACAGTGAACGAAATGCCGGCTTTGCCAAAGGATTCTTTCAGCTCTGCTTCTGCTTGCTTGTAAGCCTTCTCGGCTTCGGCTTTGGCCGTCTTTGCTGCAACGACTGCTCGTGCTGCTTGGTCTGGTGTTAGTGCCATGTTGTGATCCTTTTCGTAGTTGGTTGTTACTGGCACATAGCAATGTATAGGGGATAGAGGCATTTGTCAACCTTTATTTTTAATTATTTTTAGGCCCGGATCAGCCCAATGGCCATTGATCGCCCAAAAGCTTGGATTAAATCAAAATCTGGATCGAGCACAGATTATTTTCCCCAAACCGGCAGCTCACGTCGAGCTCATCCACCACCGTCAGGTTGTAGAAGAATAGGGCCGATCGCCAGCCCCGCCCCAAAATCCCCATCGGGGCTCCCAAGTCGTTTTAATTTTTCTCGCACGTCATACGTTTTAGAAAATTCCCGGGGACGCGTCCGTAAAAAAAAACAATCTGAGCTGTGTGGCAAACCTGAGACAGATCTAGCTAAATGTCTCAAGCCCTTTTATGCGATCTTGAATAAATACTTGAATAAATAATCGGCCAAATTGATTTGCTTTTTTTGCTTATGGCCTGTAGTTTGTCACCTATCAACTACAAGCCACAAGGGGGCAAAAATGAAAGCGACAGATTACCTAGACAGCGAAGAAATAGCACGGGGTGTCCTCGGCCTATTCGAAGAAGCAGAGACCGAAGGAATGGTTGATCCATCCCAAGCTTATGTTTTCTCAATCAAGGGCGATGAATTCAGAATGCTCGGATCAGGTGGAGACATCTACGATCTGATCTCAGAGCAGATCAGCACATCGGTAGCAACGGTTGGCGACGGAGATGTTTTCGGATGTTTCACCCGGGGATGGGCCGCACCAACAACCGGCAGGAACGTGGAAAACGAACCAGCACCAAGCGAACACCCAGACCGCAAGCGAGTTCTGTTGGTCGCAATCGTCACCGATCTAATGGAAATGGCATCGGCGATGCGTATGAACGGCGAAGAAGTTATTACAACGACCGAAGGCGCAGGTTCACTTGCTGACGCGTTGAAAGAAACTTTCACACTTGCTCAAATAATCGCAAAACACCGAAACAACTAAGGAGAAAAAATGTCCAGCTCATATCGAATCACGGTCATATTCAACACAGATAGAGATCTAACGGAAGACGAGCAAGACGCATTAGCCGTTGCTTGTTTAGTCCAGGTGGAAGATCCGGCAGACCACACAGGAGAAAGCAAGCGAGCATCGTTTGAGACATCTTCTGTTGAAGTTGAACTTGAAAAAACACACGAAACAAAACCAACTTTGGAAGGGGTTAAAAAATGACAGACACACAAACAACGGTGTGGGACTTTCTCGAACAGAAGAACGAGATCGCACCAATGGCGCAAGATCTCTATTCGTGGGGATTGAACTGCGATCCGGAAGGAAACCCGTTCCTGATGTTCTTACAGATCATCGGGTGGGCAGAAGAACACACAGGATCGACAATGGTTCCTGACGAATGGGATTACGGTTTCACGGAGATCCAGCACCTAGCAGACGCTCTCACGGAGTTCACGAAGAACCCGGAACCCGTTTACGCTTGGGTAGAGAAGCTGATGGAGACAAAAGGCGTATAGCCAGCACCCCAAAAAATTCCCGTCGTCACCAGTGATCGGTGATGGCGGGATTTTTTTTTGCCCCAGTTCAAATGGTTTTTTTTCTGTTGGATGGCCAGTCGAAGAGAGTTCTTCCGCCGCCGTCAGCTTGTAGAAGAAATGATCGCCAAACAAAACATCAGCCCCGTTGATATACCCCTTCGGGGCTCTTGTATGAGGTTGAATTTCCGTCTGGATCTGAAGTAATTTTTCTGGATGGGACCTGGATGCATTTTTTTTGCACGTCCCGGGCCCGCGGGATAAAAAAAATCCCCTCACGCCGGGGGGTGGCATGAGGGGAGATTTTTCAGGCGATCAGAAACATCAGTACGATCGCTGCGAGGATAATTAGGCTCAGACTTTCACCTCCGAGAGAAACAGGGCCACATCCGCTAATGGCTTTGATTCAATTTCAACAAACTCGCTGCCCTGGTTTTGGTAGCAGACAATCCGATCATCCTCGATGTGATACAGGAATTCAATCCAATCGTGGTCATCTTTGTCTGTGAGCAGCCATGAAGCTTGTTCGTCAGCCGGGACATCGCTGTGGCAAATTCCGTAGCCCTCAACTACAGAAAAACGAGCCGGATCGTCATGCGCATCCAATTTTGTTTGGTCGGATCTGATTGACGACCAAGAAACGTGATCGTGGATCAGCGTCTTGCGTGCTTTTTTTGCGCCGTCACGTGCGGTGATCATCTGCAATTGTTCTCCGACGCCTGTGAGGTATCCATCCCAATGGATGTATCTGCCTTGCCAACCGTTTAGGGTTCTTTCGGCAACTATCGAGCGGGTGCTCATTATCTGTTCTCCTTTTTTGTGGTTGTGTATTTTTGTGTGAACCTGTCAAAGGTGCGAATGGCCGAACATTTTTTTGTGTTGAGCTTTTCTACACACTTGAAAACTCCTGGGATGTTTGAACATTCCCATTTGTGATCGTGCTTCATTTTGCGTTCACCATTTCTCCCAAGAACAAAAATCCTGGGCCGTTTCCTTCCGGATCTTGTGATGGGATGATTGCAGTTCCGTCGGTGCAAACAATTACGAATGCTTCGTGATACCCGAATTCCCAACCCATGTCCTGGACTTCGTTTGCTGTCATTGCTCTGACGCTCTTGATCGTTTTACCGATCAGGCCGCCGAATTCTTTTTGGTAGATGTCTGTCTCTGTTTTGGCCATGATTCCCCTCTAGGTGTTGTATATGGTAGTTAGCAATGTATAGGTCTCAGCAGCTGAAAGCAACTCAACCCGGATGGAATTTATTTTTCAAACCGGTAACCGGCTCGGAATTTATTTTCCGCAGTCGACGTCATCCTCCACCGTCAGTCTGTAGTGGAAACGATCAGGGCCATAGCCCCGACCATTATTCAGGGCGGGGCTTCCAAGCTTCGACGGCAATAATTTCCGGGCCAGTTCAAATGAAAAAAAAAAGCAGCTGGCCGATCTAAAAAAAATACCTTGCAGCTCGCCAGCAAAATAATAAAAAATGTGTTGCAATTACCGCTTGCTACCTATACCTTGTAAGCAACAACCAACAGGGAAAGGTAGTAATCATGGGAATGGACGTAATGGGCAAAAGCCCGATCAACGAGCAAGGGGAATACTTCCGGGCCAACATCTGGTCGTGGCATCCGATTTGGGAATACTGCTGCGAGCTAGCACCAGAGATCACTGAGCCAGTAGAAAACGCACACAGCAACGATGGCGATGGCCTTGATGCAGAGAACGCTACGAAACTCGGAGAGCTCATCTTGACAGCGATCTCGGATGGATCAGTAAAAGAGTATTTGTCTCAGCGAGAAACTGCGTTGAACGCACTTCCAGATGTGAAGTGCTATCCATGTCGCACAACAGGGAAGCGTGAGTGGCTGTTCCACACACTAACGAAACAGCACCGCCCGAAATGGGACTACGACATCATGACAATTGCTCAGGCAGAGTTTTCCGACACAGAACCGGAAGTTCACTACACAGAGAACGCTCGTGATCTCGACGAAGTAGAAGAGCAGAAAGAATGCAACTCGTGTGGCGGAAAAGGATCAAAGCGTCCTTTCATCACAAGCTACAACTTTGCGGAAGATCACATGGAAGAGTTCGGACACTTCTTGAAGTCGTGCGGCGGATTTGAGATCTGGTAATGAAAACCACCAAAAAAATCAGCAACATAGAACATCACTTCGTTGTCAAGGTTTCACAACTCAACAACGGAAAATGGCAATACGAAATTGACAACGATCTATTAGATGCGTTTTTCACGGAAGGTTTCTATTACGACCGGGACGAAGAACAATGGGTGCACAAAGTTTCACCCGAAGTTGGAGCTACCGATCAAGTAATCAGCCGAATACTCGCCGGAAAGTTAGAAAAATGAAAAACATTGACGGAGAAAAGCTACGCAAAGCGTTGGAAAAACTTATCCCAAGTTGTGATCTAGATGTAGACAACGAAGGTCAAGTAATCATCTACACAAACCTAAAAGAAACCAAAAACGGAAACTACAAGAAGATCAAATGACAGAGCTTGTCGTAAGAATACAAACGAACATCTGGCTGGCTGGACGGCACGAATTGCCACCAGTCAGCCGCTGGCGTTTTGGATCACCGTGTAAGTTCGTGCGCTCAATAGATTTGGCCACGCACCTAATACTTCCGGAACTCATTCAACCGTTCGCACCGAAAACAGCAAACTATCTAAGAACAACATCACCCCGTTGGGGCAGAACATGGAGAAACTGGTAATGCACGTATTACACATCTACGCAGTAGAGGCAGAGACTAAACACGACGCTATTCGAGCAGTAGAAAACTTTGCCAACAACGAAAGTTGGAGCGATTGGAACACGGTAGGAGGCAGATGGGATGATGAGCTTCCAAACGATTGTGTTTCGTTCTCCGAAAACGAAGATCTATGTCGAGCAACAATCGCCAAAATGAGAAAACGAACAGAAGATGTCGTAGGAGAAACAATCCAACAATACGGGAACATAACCGTTGCCGATTTGCTGTCAAACATAAAAAAATACAGCCTGTCTAGGTCTGCGGCCGACGACGAAGACCTAGATCAAATGCTTGCGTCCTTTCGTATCTCAAAGGCATTAGATGTCGTCAGGGGAGAAACAGGTTCAGATCAGTTTTATTTTGACATCACGGACTTCTCAGAAGACCCACAGTGGTTCTTCGGTAGAGCAGAAACGAAACCGGATCAGCAATTCTTGGTTGCAGTGGATCTCCACTTCTAAAACCAACAAACACTCCCCCGTCGGTCTTCCCTGAGATCGGCGGGGGTTTTTTATTTTCTACCCGGTAAATGCGCTCCGGGAAATAAACTCATCCACCACCGTCAGCTTGTAGTGGAAATGTTCTTCTTCTTGAAGGGCATCCAGAAGCCCCGATGCTGATTGTTTTCTTCGATCGGCCAGCGGCTGTTGCGCTGCAGCCGGTTTTGAAAAATTGGTTTCCCAGCTCAACTCTCAACGGCTTTGCAAGCCAATGAATGCTTGGTTCGCCTTCTGGGATGCTTTATTTTTTCTCCACCCCCGGGGAGCACGTCGATAAAAACAGCAGCAGGTTGCACGCCCCGCCGTAATTCCTTGTCGGGGCTATTGTTCGTTCGCTAACCCTCTTCCGGATGTCGACGTCAAAAAAAATGCACGCCAGGAATGCAGCTCGTGAATAAAAAATCCGGAACCCCCTTTGATAAAAAAAACTAAAATGAGCTTGACAAAAATCCGGATCTCGTGTAGTTTTGTGCCAATCAAACAGACGGTCAATCGTCAAAGTAGAAAGTAGAAATGATGACCACACCACAAACCTTCCTTCTGAGGGCATTTTGCTCGAAAGAAGTTGAAGCGAACACAGAAGAAGAAGCTGCGGAAATCTTTTTTCAGATGCTGAAAAAAATGACAGCCGACGACTTTGAAATCGAGTCAGTCGTTTACTAAAAAACAATTCCTGGGGACGCGTCCGCGGGAAAAAAGAAGTCTTCCTCCACCGTCAGCTTGTAGCGGGATGTCCGTGCTCGCTAGCCCCGACGCCCATTCATGGGCGGGGCTCCTGAGCCCGATCGCAGCTGAATTCCTCCGCCCCGGGCCCGCAAAATTAATAACTGGGACTCAGGGCCATTCTGGAAAAATAATTCAAAAATAGTTGCTATTGGCCATTGCACCCTATAACTTGTAGATAACTACAAACAGGGAGCTACTTGACATGGCTATTTACGAATTAATCATTGAGGAAATTAACCACACATCCCGGATGCGAGCTGCACGATACAACTTGGCCGCAGATCTGCCCGATTCATGGGAGTTCATGACACTTGACGAACAGGGGATCTGGATCAACAACAACGCAGAATTCATCAAAGACGAATTCTACGATGAGAAGGAATTGGACACAGACGAAAACACCAAAGAAATCACGGTCCTCTCATGATTCAGACCAAACACAACCCCGAGAGCATCGAAGAGGGATTGCACGCAGCTGAAGAATTTTTAAAAGATTCCATCCTGGTGGCCTTCGACGGATGCCACAAAATCTATTTAGCGATGGATGAAACGGACGCAGAGTTTTATCAGGCCAACTACGACTTTATCGTGGAAGGATCGTACGAAGAAAAGTACGAAGCAATTGTGCAATGGTATGAGGATTCTTGCCCGTTGCGATTCATTACTGCCGTCTACACCAACGAAGAAGACCCGAACGCAGGATTCATCCAACTAGTCGGGCAGGGCGCAGAATGAGCGTGATCACACAAAACGAACGCTATGTCCTAGAGCGCTACCAAAACAGAGACGGCCGCCCGTGCGACAACAGACAAATATTGTTACAAATCGGCGTGCCCACCATAATGGGGATCACTGGCTCGATGCATCGTGTGTTTGGAATAAGTAACACGGACGGAGAGACTTGCGGCGTTATTTTATGGATGGGTAGCTCCCGGGCCGTTGAAGTGATCCTTGACTGGGATGACACTTACACAGTGAGCCGAAACAGAATGATCACCAAAGGAAAAAACGCCGGGACCGTCGTCACCGAAAAATCATCATCGGGAATTTATTGCGATCAGCTGAGCGAGATCGTTTGGGATGCATCGTGCTGGAAGTGATCCGGGAGAAAGGGACCATCATGAATGTCATAATTTTTATCGCCATCGTCGTCACGATCGTCCTACTTTAAAGTTGCATTAGCTAATTAGTTAGACTAAGATAAAAACAACAACGCACAAACCACAGGGAGGTTAAAGTGCAATTAACAGAACACGGCGAAAGCCTCTTAGAAGAAACGTGCGGAGTAATCACCAACGATTGCACCTGCATGGACTACAACGAAGAAACAGACGAACACACACCATCCACAGATTGCTACGGCGATTGCTGGGATGACTCAGTCAGACTCTTCGAAGAAGACACAAAAGAATTACTCGCGAAGTCAACGACTTGGGAAATTAGCGGCTTGCCGTTATGGAACAGAACGATCAGGGGCGTCGCAGAAGGAATTGAAACAGCCGAACAACTCATCCGAGCGATCACAGTCAACTCATCGTGGAAGTTGCGCTACAAAGTCCTAGACAGCGGAAGCTTGTGGTGCTACCTATCGCACCACGACGCCACAGGATCGTTTGAGGCAAGGCCGATAGAGGATACAGAAGACAACTAGACACCCTCGAA
>Ga0208362_1000364_pt1 | contig 15423 bp, 30 predicted proteins | sample LakMenEpi13Oct10_FD_150693 | JGI IMG/M metagenome (GOLD analysis project Ga0208362, IMG submission 150693) | Freshwater microbial communities from Lake Mendota, WI - 13OCT2010 deep hole epilimnion (SPAdes) | ecosystem: Environmental > Aquatic > Freshwater > Lake > Epilimnion/Euphotic zone ... | reverse complement strand
TAATCTGCTAGTTAATCGTCGCGCCAACTGTATTTTATCCATCTCAAGCGAAAAGAAAAATACCGGGCGATGTTGCCTTTGCTGGCTAGATGCAATATTCCAAGCCGCGCTTAAGCCCCAGCCAGTCTTGCCCATACCAGGGCGACCACCAACAATGATGAATTGATTTGGTTCAAACCCTGATGTCATTGCATCTACATCATAAAAGCCACTGGAAATAGGAGTGATTTCCCCAGAAATTTTCTTTTCCATATCGCTATACATCTCTTGCATAGCTTCATGCACGTGCTGCAATTCCGGGCGTTCATCAGATAATGAGAGATTTAGGTCAAAGACTGCTTTTTGAGCCTGTTCCAAGACTTTTTGGAGTTCTATTTCTGTTGCATAAGCAAGCCTAATATTTTGATTTGACACCCTGATCAATTCCCTGCGGAGGTACTTTTCGTATACCATTCCCGCTAAAGCGTCAATATTGACAGCGGAAACAGTGCGGTCTAGCAAAGTGGCAAGCTTATTTCTCCCTCCAACGTGAGTTAAAACGCCTTGATCGTCTAAACTATTTGCTACAGCAATTAAGTCGGTCGGCTTGCCGGTTAAATGCAATTCTGCCATGCACTTAAATATGGTTTTATGTGCATTTATATAAAAAGCTTCGGAAGGTAATCTTGTGATTATTCTTTCGATTGCACCAGGGTCAAGGAGGATGCCACCCAAGATCGCTTCTTCAGCGTCAATATTTTGGGGAGGAAGACGGTTGATTAGGATATCTGCACTGAAATTGTTCATGGTAATTTCTCTTGCTAAAACTGGATTTAAAGATGGGATTTAAAATTTGATTATTGGCTTTTGACCAAGTGACCAATCCCAATCAGGATGCTCTTGTTTTGCAAACACTAGCCACGCTTTGTGGTCTTTGCGTTTGTCATAAAACGCTTGTAAAGAATGACATTTTCTAAAGTCATTCTCATAAATCATCAGATGCACATCCTCTGACCACTTGTAAAAGTATTCCGGTATCTCCGTTTCCGGTTCTGTGGTGTCATTGCGGGTGGGTTGAGGGCGATCGCACCAATTCACGAGATTCTGCCAGCCCCCTTTGGTTTTTTCCCACATCCCAATAGTGGCCATGGCGTGTCCATATTTTTGGTCTGGCGTGGCTTTATCTCGTCTAGCCAAGTCTGTAGCTATTTTCTGGACTACAGCAGGGTTAAAGTTTTGGAAGGTTTTGTCCATGGTTTTCGACCGCCAAGGCCACAGCCAGCCATTCCATTGATTCTTTTCCTTGTAAACGAGGCTTAACTCGCTAGGGATGACTGCATCAGCTAGTTCAGGGCTTAATAAAAATGTATCTATTAAATCCCAAACATTCTTTGCCTGGGCGTATACATTTTTAAGCGTCGTGGCGGGCGTACCCTGGTCTTCACGAGGATTTATCTGTTTACCCGAAATTCCTTCCTTTAAATCAGAGTTGGCAGATATCTGTTCTACTTCATCTTGTTGTAAATCCTCTTTAGCGGGAGAAAGTCCGCTAGATACTTCTTCTTCTTTAAGTATTTCTTTCTTAAATACTTTATTGAATAAATATTTATTATGTACTGGATTTTCCACTTGTGGATTTTCCACTTGTGGATTTTCCACTTGTGGATTTTCCACTTGTGGATTTTCCACTTGTGGATTTTCCACTTGTGGTTTACCTCGCCTGTTTTTGGGTGCAGGCGGATTTTCGCTTGGCACTTCTCTGATCGTGGACTCGTATCCCACGATTTTCCCCTTTTCTCGCACTTGTTCACGGGTTAAGTACCCAAGTCTTTCTAGTTCCTGAAGACCTGTTTTCACGGCTGTTTCGCCGTCCATTTCAGACTGTGTAGATAGATGTTCTATACTGACTTTCCATCCATCTGGATAAGAAAGTAACAAGTGGTGTAGTCCACGCGCTTTGAAGCTCAACCGCGTATCTCTAATAGCCGCGTTGGCTATTACAGTATAGTTCTTGGAATGCTGGACTCTTATTGTTTCCCCCATTACACACCTCCACGGACGTGCAACAGTTCATTGACAAAAACCAAAAGATGACTCATGATTAAGATGCTCCTAGTTATAAAAACGTGAGTAGGGGCTGCCACCGCACTGCTGACAACAGTGCGGTGGCTTTTTATTATTATACTACTTTGCCAGTGTTTTGGCAAATTCTAGTATTTCGGGGAAAATACTGGGGTTTTCGTCCAGTATTAAAGCGATCGCTTTAATTTCCTGCTCTAATGACACAGGAACTTTGATAGCTTTGGTTTTACCGGACTTCCATCCGGGCCTAAACTGTGCTGATTTAGGTGGTACGGCGTTTTTATTTGCCATGTCTTTTTTAAGTTTCAACAAAATTATAATAACTTAACCGCTAGTAACTTGGGAATAGTGCCATAAAAGATTTTCTTATACTAAGTAGAAATGAGTAGATAAATGAAGGCGATGGACTTGCCTTCTGATGAGTAGAGGCAATCTTGATCCGATAAAATCCATCTTTACTTGTGGATGGAGATATTTGATAATAGTTTTGCAAAAGAAAAGCCCTGGATGATTCCGGGCTTTTGTATGTTTGAGTTGAATATGGATTATTCAGGCAAGGGTTGAACCTTCCAGCCTTTTATCCAATCTGCATTTTCGGTAACAAATTTTAGGTCGTCTTGATACTTTTGGTTATTCAAGAAAAATGATTTATTAGCCATCCTTAATAAATCCAAGCCGTCTTCATCTTTAGCATAAAGACCACATTGGGTCTTATTGTCTATTTCAAATTGTCTAACAAGGTGGCACTTTGAAGCCACGTTATACATTTGACACCCAAAGCTGTTGATATTCTCGTTAAAATAGGGACATTGGATTTCCTTGCATATACAAACAGTCATTGCTTTTGCTCCTACAAATATTTTGGATTTGGTCTATGTTTGCGACAATAACCAGTTTTGCTTCTGGTCTCAGTTTTTATCCCCTGCTTCTTGCAGGTCAAGCAAAGCTTGTATTCCCTATCCTTCCAAGTTACTTTTTTGGCTCACCACCTAATTTATTTGCTATTCTGGTCCAATCGCTTGCAAGCGCGATCGCATATTCTTTGAATATCCTGACGATATCCTCTGGTACTTCCAGTGAAGCAACAAAATTTTCGTCAGCGATTTCCTGCGGGTAAACCTTACGTGTTTCTGGATCAAAACAAAGAGCTGTTAAAAAACCAGGTTCTTGTTGGAAAACCAGATACCATTTATCTGGTGTGTGTGGATTTACACCAATTTCTCCAGATCCTTTATTGTCTATCATGCCTTTATTCCAAAAAATTTACCAATCATTGCTGATGGCTTCGTTTAAAACAAAATTATGAAAGATCAACTCTTCCGTATCAGAGTTTTTTGCATGAAAGTCTCCTGCTTTTTGTGCGGCTACTTCAGGGTTTGAATTATTTGCCTGAAACTGAAGCTGGGATATGGCAAAGATTAAAAAGATTGCAAAGAGAGCTGACACTGCCAATACTACAATGACGGCTACTCCACAAGTGTCAATTGTACTGTAATCAAATTCATTTTTCTCACTCATAGCCACCCTACTTTATTGAATAAGATTATCTTGCTACCCTTTACTACCGTTTGTCAATAAGTAATTACATATTAATTTATACACTCTGCTTTTGAGACACTTGTGCAAATAAAAGCCACCCACTTAGGTGGCTACTAACTCTTATTGTTGGGATACAGGATTGTAAAACCTGCACTTGCTTCCGACTTTTGCAAATATTGGTTCTAGCTCGTCTTTTAGTTCTTGCTTATCATCTTTTTTACATTTAAGGACTTTGATTATTTCCGTGAGAGGGAAATAAGTATCGTTGCAGTCGCCTTCGTAGGTGTAAATTTCGCCATGTTTCTCAATGATAAACCCTGACAGGGTACAGTTCAAACAGCTTTTCATTTTCTAATCTGATTTAAAGAATAAGCCTTGTGTATTTTCCCGTTGATACGAATCTCTATAAAACTCCATCTACACCCCGGAGGGGCTAATCCTGGGGTATGGAAACCAATAAAAATACCTTTCAGCCACCCATTGCTAGGATGTTTGTACTCAACTTTATCCCCTACTTTGTAATCACTTTCTTTGATTGTTGTTTGTTCCATTTTTTTGATAAGATAATAAGTGTAAGCACCTTTTGTTTATCCCCTTAAACTCCGTTAAACAACGGAGTTTTTTTATGCAGAAATTAAAAACCAATAGCTAGTTCCGCCACTTTTTCTTCTTCTGCTTCACCGCCTTCATCTTCGTCTTCATCACTATTGCCTGGGCTTTCTATTGTGAATAAAGAGGGCTGTTTCCAGCCATCGCGTTCACCATCCAAATATTCAGAAGCTTCAACTAGTACCGCACATACAATCTTGTGTTCATAAGCAGATTTCTCAATCAATACATCTTTAGTGGAAACAGTGACAAATCTGCCTTGTATCTCACACTTTCCGCCAATGCCAATTGCTACCAAATCCTCTTTATCTTTGATTGCAAAATCAGTAACAAATCCTTCTTCCCAGATATCAGCATCTAATCCCACTGCATCTATCAAAATGCTTCTTAGGCTGTCTAGTGCCTGGTAAAAACTGTCCGACGCTTCTTCTTTGCTACGTACAGTTACGGTTTTTTGCTCCTCACCATCTTCATTAAAAATGGCGTAAGTAATTGCCACCATTTCTGTATCATCGTTTCTTTTTGCTTTGATTTTGGTAATTTGTCTCATTTTAATTTCTCCTTAATTTCTGATTCTGCAAATGGATGTGGACAAAAGCTATCGTCTAAGTCAATGTAGTAAAGCCAATCCCCTGTACTTATACGCTTGACCCCTGAACATATCCCCCATCCTAGATTTGTTCTTAGCCTGTCTCCAAACCAATAAGCTGGCTTTGATATCCGCTCCCAAGGTTGGGGATTAGTTGGGCGCGGCAGTACAGCAAAATCCTTTGGTGGCAATCTTAATGGTGGTATCATTTAGTTAGATACTGACTTAATGCGACCTGTTTTTCTTAATATGAATTGAGCATCTTTTTTTTTCACTTCACTACTCCAAAAAATTGAATCACTTGGCTTTATAATCCATATATACGGAAATTGAATAATAATGGTTTTTCCGTTGTAGTTATTGCTGGCAACAGACAATGGATATTCTTCCAGTAATTCTTGACAATCAAACTCTATTGTTGGCTCCACTGCTGAATCAAGATACTCAATCTTGGCTATAGTGCGATCGCTTTCAAAGAACTTTAAACCAACCTGAAACCATTGACTAACCTCTTCTGAGAAAGCCATTGCGTAAGCTTCTAAACGACTACTACCACGATGATTTTTGATCATGTCCTGTACTTTCATCTTTCAAACTTTTTATGCCTAAAAGAATTAATTCTTCAGCTAACAAGCCTATTTCAGTGTGATGCTCTGCGGCTAAAATCTTAATTCTTTGGTGCAACTTAGGGTCAATCCTAATCTGTCGTTTGTCTCTAGCTTTGATTTTTATTAAATTCATTTCTCCTTATTCGTGTATCACGATATCATAATACCATAATATCTTGTGATACATAAGAGAATTACAAAAATTTATGATATTTTTGTGTGAATATGTGAACGGTAAAAATTATGAACAGAACAGGGTACAGAAAAAAATGGACAAAAGAGGGAATGGCCAAACTGGGAGCAATGGTCAAACGTTCTCGTCAGGATGCAAAAATGAGTCTGCGGTACTTCTCGCAGATATGTTCTGACAAGTTTTTTGCGGTTAGTTACACCGCGCTAAAGCAGATGGAACAAGGGAAAACTTCCCCTGCGTATAACCTAATAGAAGCCATAGCAGCATCAGGTTTACTTCGTGATGATTCAGGTAGGCTCTTAGGCATTTATGAGTGCATAGATATTATTAGCCAAACACCTTACGCTGATTTTCCTGTACCCAAGCAAAGAAAAAGATGGGTCAAGGACGGGTTGTACAGACTAGGAGGATTGATTAAATCCACCAGGGAAAAGAGGGGAATCACTAAGCAAGTATTAGCAGATATGTGTTCTTCTCAAGATTTTTCCTTAATCTCTAGAACCATTTGGACTATTGAAAGTGGTCGGGTTATTCCTAGTTTCAATACCTTAGAAGCGATCGCTGATACTGAACTCTTTGAGGACAATACTGGTAGCGTACTGGATATCTACAACTTTATAGATATTGCCAGTGGAGATGATTTCTACATCAGGTTGTTATGAACTTGGGCGCATTAATTACTAGTATATGCAAACGTGCTCAAAGCACAAATAAAGCCGCAAAGTTATCCGGCGTGTCTCAAGGCACGCTTAGTGAATGGCAGTCAGGTAAGGTATCTCCAGGATTAGAAAAATACATAGAGTTATGCTTGGCTTTGGGCAAGGCAAAACCTAAAACAGCAGAAGATGTTTTGGGCGTAGCGTTGGGACTACCACCCATAGAACAGCAACGCTTAATCTCTTTAACAACTGCCAAGTATGCTGAATATTTGAGCAGTAAGCAAGATAATGTAATGATAGAATTGACAGACACCAACAATTAAGGAAGACTATGGCACGACAATCAGACTACGCTAAAAACAAGGCAAAACTTACGCTTAGGCTTACCCCGACAGCTAAATGTGTATATCAGTGTTACGCTGACCATTTATGTATAGCCTTTGGTGAGCTAATTGAGAGGCTCGCCCGAAACCCAGACGTAGCAAGGGGTATGGCTGCTTTTCTGGAAAGCGAAAAAAAACTTTCAGAAAAGACTTGACAATTTCATTCTATCCATACATAATGGAAATATAGAAACAGACGACGCGGGAGGGTTATGGACATGGACTTGGTAAACAGAAGACAGGTGTTAGTAAATTTAATCTCCCGCGTCGGGAGAGGACAACAGAACATCTACCGCTGGGTAGATGAGTTAATGGAAATTGATGCTCAATTGGAGCATCAGGAACAGGTACAAGAGGAGACAAAAGTGACAACAGAATTAAAATTAGCAGTAGGGATGCAAATAGTTCACCCTCGCTGGGGCGAAGGGACTATATTTGCCGTAATGGGCAAAATGGTTTCAGTAGACTTCCCTGGAATGGGAAGAAAGCTAGTGTCTGATACTTCAGATTTAAAATTACAGAATAAGCCACAAGTACAACCACAAGTACAATCACAAGCACCAATTAAGTCACAGCCCAAGAAAGTTGATAAAAGTCTTGAAGTTGCTAAACAACAACTTCTAGCACTTGGAGTGTTAGAAGAGTCCATCCTAATCCAGGACGGACTTGTAGTAGTCCTGGGTGCTGACCGTAGAGAGCATGAAGGAAAATCCTTTTACTGGGACAAAACAGTGTTCCCCACTGAACACGATAAGGGTTATAAAAAAGATGCAGGCAATGTCCGCATCAATCCAGCGCAGGTAAAAAACTCCCAGAGAAAAGCCTGGGAAGATTACAAAACTAAACAAGGCAAAAAACCCTCTCAACCATTTGAGAAGTGGTTAAGTGGGAGGTTAGTTAACCTCCCTGAATTAGAATTAGTTGTCAGCAAGATTGATGCCAAACCAGCATCAATCTGGATCAAAAAAGAAATGTATTACTATAAGTTAGTAATAAACAGAGCGTCACGCCACGTTCAAGAATTGTCCGCTGCTATTCGCCATGAGATGAATGGCAAAGATTACCAGGATGATAAATTCATGGTCTTCCTGAACAACCAGGAAACAGTTACTCTCGCTACAAGAGAAGAATGGAAGCTGAAGACCCATTTTGATTTATTAAAAATGGAAGGCCGCCCCGAAAAGGAATTTTACGTAAAGGATGAGCTTTTTGCTCCCATTATGGAAAAGTTAAATTTAGCTGCCAAAAAATGCGGCGACTCCTTTGAGATGCCTTTTGGGCTTCGCGTAATGTAATATCTCACAAAGAATGTTGTATTGCGACCTAAGCATGTCATTAAACTGTTGTTGTAAATAAGGAGCAAAAAAGAAACACTTGTCAAATAAAATAATTTTAATTTCAGTATTGACAATTGTTTCTTTATAGAATAAGATAGAAATATCAAAGAACAACAGGGAGACAATCATGAAAGCATTAGAAAGACCGAGCTACTTGGACAAAACTCCAGAGCAAAAATTTTGGGAGATCCAAATTGAGTACATTGATGCAAACAAAGAACATTGTTGTTCTTTTCACTTCTTCAACTGCCCTGCAAAAGCTGCGGCTTTTGCCCGCAGTAATCGTGTTAGTTTTGACGTTAAAGACTTTTTCTACAGTGATGTAGAAAAAGTCAAAAAAAGAAGGGGTGTTAAACACTTTTAACCCGCCTGACGAGGACGGTTGGCTGCCGTCCGAAACTACCCCTTGGTAGTAGTGGGAAGCCTACTTACACCCCACAGGAGATATGTATGATGACCGCTAACGACATGATTCAAGTAAAACAATTTATTATTAAAAACTGGAGAAGTGCTGAAGCACTTCGTACCTTGATAGGAACTGAGTTTCCTGAGAGTGATATCTTTCACTTTGGGGAAATACCCACAGAGCAAGCAAGTATTAAAGTAGAGAACGGGAAAATTACCCGTGTCACTACTTGGTCGGGATTGTCCTGGTCAGCCCGCTGGGGCAGGGGTAATCCTGTAGTTGATGTTTTTTAGTTGAAAACGCGGATCTTTCATGATCCGCAAATAACTCTTGTAAAGTATTAAACCTATGAAAGGTATTTTATGGGGTGTAATTCAAACACCCATTGTTATCACTCCCCGTTATCCCACGGGAAATCCACACCACTGTACTTTGCAGTTTGGCGTGGACCGACAAGGCTGGGAACAGTGGGAAGGTACAGAGTTTGAAGCAAGAACTTTGTACGAGGCTTGGAACGGGAATATACAAGCGGTGGCTATACAGCTACCAGATTATATTCCTTGTCAGAACAAACACCCTCACATTTCAGTGAGTTGGTGTCAAGGCATAAAACCAGTCCATTCAAACACGATGCTTGCATCTAAGTTTGAATACAAGCTGCTTAAACAATCTGTAACACTCAAGATTGAATTTCTTGAGTGGACATTTAGTCGTTAGTTATGAAAATTGGCGATGGCTTGATTTTTTTGGATACTTCTTACAACAAAACAAGAGGTAAAATTTCTCAAGGAATTATTGAGAAAATAGGACGGGCATACTTTTATGTCCGTATTGGACACGACTTAATAAAAGTAATAATACAGAATTTCCCTATTGTTACTGGAGACTACAACTTTATTATTTTTGACTCAGAAGACTCATACAACAGCTACATTCAGCATCAAAACAACCTCAGAAAACTTGAAGTTAAAACTAAAAATTTAAACTTACTCGCGCCGGATCAAGTACGGCGCATTTTAGAAATTATAGAAGAGTAGCCATGAATCAATTAACACTCTTTGAACCGCAAGTCATCGTTAGTGATGATTTCACAAACGATGACTACGAAACACCTGACTGGTTAGCCAAGGCAATGGCTAACCTAGTCTTACCCACAGACAAACAAGTCCTAGAACCCTTTGCTGGTTCTGGGCAGATAGCTAAATACCTACCGACTGATCGCTCGGTAGAGTGTCTAGAAATTAAGTATTCCCGATTTTTGGAAGGGAAAAACAACGCTCCATTTGCTGCATGGGTAAATGGTGATTTTTTTAAGGATGCCTCTATATGGGGATGCGACCTTATCGTCACTAACCCGCCCTTTTCTCTGTGTGTTGAGGCAGTTGCAAAATCATTAAGACTACTCAATAACAGCCCCAATTCCCGACTACTATTTCTAATGCCACTGGATTGGAATTGCTCTCAAGGAAGAGCTAAAGCTTGGGAATCTTTGAACGCACATATTCATCACATCTATCCGATTGCGGATAGAGTGGATTACCTCAAGGAAGGTATTCCCATGAGTAAGTGCCAAAAAATAATTAATGGTCTTCCACAATTTAAGAACGGAAAACCCGTTATGAACAGCGGTCGGCAATGCTACGACGCTGTTTTTGATATTAGATTGGGGAAAGATTGTTCAGCATCAAATTTAATTTATAAGCCATGAGGCTAGGCTTAAACAAACAAAAGTTGTTTAAGCACATGACATGAAGTCAGCGTTCACCTCTACCATAGCATACCACAAAGAACTGACTGGGCAACCACTGAACTAATTTGCTATGCTGTGGTGTAGTAGTACCTTCTGAAAACACCTTTAACGCGATCGCTTTTCCGTTGAGCGATCGCGTTTTTTATGGGAATAAGAACCCGAAAGCCCTAAAAACAGGCACTTTTGATTTCATGATTCAATCGTGCCGTTCACTTGTCACTGGCTAAAACCCTTGTACAGCAATAGGTTCACGCTACCCTTCTTAAAATCCCCAGGAACAAACGGCACGATTGATAATGGTTGAATCACTATTCGGCACGATTGACACTGCTAGAAACGCGGCTGAAACAACGCATTTGCGTCAAATAGTTGTCAATGGCACGATTGATTAAGGACAAAATAAAACCCTGTAAGTTAATTACAGGGTTTTTGATTAATTACGGGAATTTAAGATGTTTTTGACTCCTTGGGAGTAGCTACCATCCCCCAGTAGTCCCAGGAGTTCCCATTCCTCTGTGGATAATCTGATGCTACGAGAGACATTTCCCGTCTTGGTCCGATTATGATGAGAGTTGGGGTTTTGACCCCTTCTGGAAGGCAACGGAATTTTAACCGTTAGGGTCGTCTCACAAACCCCATTCCCATTCGGTTTGTCGTAATCAGGGGACTTTTTACTCTCTTTTTTCACTTTAACCCCGGTTGGTACATGAGTATACCAATCGGATTTTTTGTTATGAATCCAGGAAAGACCTGGATTCTCATAAGCGTCTACCATATAGACATCATCGGCAATATCTATATTGCCTAAGTCTGTCTTAATGATATCAGGGATATCATTGAAGTTTCCAGAAGCTATCCTATCTGCTTCTTTAACTGAAAGCTTGTTATAACTTGTGTAGGCATGAACTGCCTCGTAAGTTAAGGTTTTGTATTTCATAGTCAATATTAGTCAATGCTCACAATCCATCCACAGATACCATTGCCGTATTTATATCCTTCAATATCAATTGAAGAAACTTGTCCAACTTTGAATTTCTTTTCAATTGGTTCTTGAGAGTTTGCCTTTGCGACAAACTCTACAGTTGCTCCTACAGGCAATTCATACTCGCTAATGCACCACTTCCCGTGGTTGCCTCTGTTGCCAACCATCTCCCAAGATGGTTTAGAAAGTGGTTTCAGAGCCTCATAAATGGGCTTTCCATTTACTCGAACCATGGCAGAGCGCCAGTTGGTTGTGTGATGCTCAGATCCGGTTTTGATCTGAACTTTCATGGGTTTTGGCTGCTGTGTTGTTTCTTGGGACATTAACTCCTCCAGTCTGGACTCTAAAACAATTAATCTATCTACAAATGACCGCAAGCCGTTCTTAACAGCCCGCAAGCAGGCTTCAATCTGATGCTTGATTGTACGGATCTTAAAAGAATTGGTAGCGGTCATTGTTCTTGTCTCCCTGTTGTTCTATATTTCTATATTATCCCATAAAGAAACAACTGTCAATACTGAAAATAAATAATGTTATATATACACTAAACTTGCTTAAGAATATTTTTGAGTCATTCTTCACTCAACTGTGGCAGGTCAAATGTTAAAAACGGTGACGGGTCAAAAGTCCTTCTCTGCAAGGGTTTTAAGGATAGTGACGGGAGAACTAAGGTCTTATTGCGTAAAAGAAAGGATTTTTGGAGTCACATCCCCTCCTATTCCCGTTCCCCCACCAACACCCCAAGGAAGAAAAATGATCTTATATATAGGGATGTAGGTTAGCATTTCCCGTCACTACCGCTAAAACCTAGTCAGGATAAGGCTTTTGACTCGTCACTACCTTTGTAATTTCTTTCGTAATTGTTCCCAACTTTCCTTGGAAAAAGTTTTGTTTAACTCAGCCCGACGATTTTTATAAGCACTCACCACTTTGCAATATTCCGCCACGCCCGCTGGACTGTACTTGTATATGCTTCGAGCCTGTTCAATCTGCCCTGGCAATAGGTTGGGGTGATTAGCAAGTATTTGTTCAATTGGATGCTTTTGCTGTTCTATTTTTATTAAGTATCGCATCCGCGCCTCTACGTCTTCCAGGCTTCTTTTCAGAAACTGAGCTATGTGTTTTAAGTCTTTTAAGCCTGATTTTTCTAACAGAAAATTATCTGATTCTCTGCTCCAAGGTCGAGCCTCAATGACCTTGTTTGTTATTTTTTGAGGGGTAGCATTTATGTCTAGCTTTGAATAATCTACCCTTGCTATCCCCTTCTTAATTGTTCTTCTGATGTAATCAATTGTGTGCCTTGGGAGATTCAGTCTATCAACTAAATCGCAGGTTCTCCCTTTCAAAATAATCTGTAGTGTCTCTATTGGAAGCTCACTTATCCTCATAGTAAATGCCGTGATGTAGGTTTTTTAAAACATTATCATTTTATCAATAAATAGGTTATTTATCGAAATAATTATCCAAGATTTTAAACAATTCTAGTAGCGCATCTCCTGACATTTGCTCTTGTCTAGTTGCATTTAAAATCGTGTTAAATGGGTTGGTTTTTAAGTCACTTAACTTTAAGACTATTGGGTGTTTAGTCTTTAAAACTAAGCATTCATTTTTAGCATCAAATTTCCAAAAAGTAGTCACGTTAATTAATATCTCGCTTTGCTTAAATTCAAGAACATTGGCATTAAAAATACTTTTAGGATTAATCCCATGGCAGCCATAGAAATCATCCTCTAATTCCCCTCCCATGACTGAATCTAATACAGCTACAAAGTTATCTCTTTTGATTTTTACCTTGTGTTTTTGTCCAATCAATCCGTAAATCTGACGGGCTAATTGTCCAATGTACCCGTGGTCGTAGTTTATTTCCGTAGCTATCTCCAGGTACGTTCCGCCTAAACACAATGATTCAATTATCTTTATTTCAATCGTATTTAACGGCTTAAACCTTATTTCTTTAGAGATTGCATTAATGTGATTAACGTATTTCATGATGACACCTGCGTAAAATTCACTTGCTATTTTATCAGAAATTTGTAATAATATGTTTAATAGTTTGGGAATTAAATATGATTGATAATTTTTGGTTTAATTGGCAAAAGGATCTGTTAAGAAAAAAGCTCGCGTCCCTTGATCTTTGGTCGCCACAGGACTTAGATTCTGTCGTTGATTATTGGGGCTGTAAACTTCAACAGGGTGCAACTGTAGAGGAAATTTTTGATGAAGTGTTGGGTGAAGTTTTAGATGTATGTCTGGGATCTTATTATGAGCCAATTTGAAGAATTACCACTTGCTTCACAATTTAAGATAGTTGCATTTGAGCAACAGGTTAAGCAGATGTCTCATGAACAAACTCAACAGGTTTTGATTAATCTGTTTAGGCATCACGAAATCCAAAGATTAAGCTACGAAAAACTTTTAGCTCATCAGTGGGGGTTTGATGAGCCATTTAAGCAAGAGGAATAAGCATGGACTTGTTAGAAACAGCGTCTAGGTACTTTATCTGCACCCAGGACAATTTTAAGGCTGAGGGTAGTCAGGTTAGTTTTACGTTGCAAACAGTACGCTATTGTGTTCTCATTTGCGGCTCAAACGACGTTTACCGTGGCTTGGTGACAATTAATGGCCAAATTGTTTATTCAATTCCTAGTGAGTCAAGAATGAACTTTAACGCTGCTTGTTTCTTGATGTATGCTTATCTCAAATCTTTGGATAGATCCATTAAAGCAACATTGACTACTAGCTTTAATTGTGTAATGTCATTGGATCGCAATGTGTAATGAAAACAAAAAGACAAGCCCGCAGACATCGCCATTTACTTAAAAAGCAGCTTAGGGAATTGGACGCGATCGCTAAAAAACAAATTAATAATAACTACAATCTTGCTGCTAGTTCTTGGGGCGGAAATCGTTGCCCAGGGTGTGGTATAACTATCAGACCACACCACCTGCTGAATGCTGATATTAGTTGCACTTGGGCAGATGAAAATGGTAGATGGGCTGGGCATATATCAGGCTATAAACTACCTTGTAAAAACGTCAAGAAATGCCCAGGAGAAAGAAATTGGTGTTGATTATCAGATGACTACAGCCTACCAATAGGACTAAGTTTGGGAACAATAATAGACTCAATAGATTCACAAAGATTAAGATAATCATCTTTTTCTTTGTGTCTTAAAAGATTAGTTAAAATGTTGCTTACAGAGGTTCTTTCTAATAGTAAAAACGAGAATTTGTGAATTATATAGAATGTATAACTTGCTGTCTTGCGATCGCGCAACCATACCTGGCATACCAATCCGTCCTTGGCGTATTGGTAGTATTTGTACTTGGTTCTTGCTTCTATTGCACGGTTAAGCTCTTCACTGATATAAGCAAAAGATAATTTAGTATCTTTTCGCATGGGAATAGTTTTAGATGCTTCTATCCACAAAGTGTAAGATTCCGCTTGTACAGAACCATTACACAAATAGGGTGAATCTAAAAAATAAAGTGACACACGATTGAAGCTTGTGACTGCCAACATCTCTCTCATGTATCCTTTGATCTTTGATTCCTGATCTGGGGATAATTGTGGCCTGTTATTATTTTTTCTAAAAGCTTTATTATCCAATGATTGCAACGATGGAATAATTTTACTGTGGCATAAATATATTAAGTATACCAACAAAACTGTCAACGCAACCATCAGTGAATTACCAACAAATATATGAGTGTTGGTAGGATAAAAAATGCTTTGTGCTTGACCTTGAGTGGCTTTTGTCATAAAAAACCTGCTTAATAAAATCAGTGTCGTCAAGAATATCCCAGTTGTTCCCAACGACCCTGACCGCTAACTACTAAATCAAGTCATCCAAATCTATTGTAACAGAATCTAGCCATATTTTCTATCTGTGTGCTACAATGATAACCAGCGCACATCAGGAATGGTATCAACATCTAAAACATCAATACGAGGTTCCCACTCAATTAAGGCCTCTCTAACATCGCTGACGATTTGACCGATGGTTCCGAGATTATTGGGAGAAAATACCCTTTCATAGATACCGCAACCAAAATTAGGACGCATTACCCGTTCTCCCTTAGCTGTACGGAGAATCATGATCATAGATTGACGAACTGAATCTTCATATTTTTGGGTTTTAATTTGACCTTTTTCATCAATCTTTACCGGGCTTGTCCAACCCACTCCTAAAAAATCAATATCCATTACATCACCTCTAGGGAATTATTATTAATTTTTACACCTGCTGAACACTTAATACCTAAGCCCGAGGACGCTTCCAGTGCGTACTTAGATTTAGCTTTTAT
>Ga0208362_1000363_pt1 | contig 15428 bp, 12 predicted proteins | sample LakMenEpi13Oct10_FD_150693 | JGI IMG/M metagenome (GOLD analysis project Ga0208362, IMG submission 150693) | Freshwater microbial communities from Lake Mendota, WI - 13OCT2010 deep hole epilimnion (SPAdes) | ecosystem: Environmental > Aquatic > Freshwater > Lake > Epilimnion/Euphotic zone ... | reverse complement strand
CAAAAGTTATGACAATGGCTGAAGAAGCATGGAATAAGCACCAAGTTGATGAATTGCTCAAATATTACATTCCAAATTTTCTTAGTAAAGATGGACTTGACCTCGATAAAATACGCAATAATTTAACTGAATTTTGGGTTCAATATCCTGATGCCAAGATTGAATCTTTGCCCACCAGCATTTATGTTTGTGGAGAATATGCAACCGCAAATCTAACAGAAACAACCACCGGAACTGGTCAAATGGAAGATGCAAAAGTCATTCCATACAAATCTCAATTTAAAGCTCTAATTCAAGGAATTACCACTCTCAAAAAATCTGGTGGCCTATGGCAAATATCTTCAGAAGAAATTTTGTCGGAGGATATGCAAAAGTCTTATGGCCCTGTTGCAAAGCAATTACTCGATGATGGCAGGCTTAAACTAGTTATTCCAAAGCCAATCAAAGAAGGAGAAAATTACATAGCTCAACTCAAATACTCTCTTCCCGAGCAAATTCAAGCCGTTGCCTTGATTGACAAAATCCTTTTGAATGAAAATGACAAGAACTCAAAAGAGGATACAGAGAGCAAAGCAATTGAAGAAAATATTGAAGCAATTAGAAGAAATATTGAGGGTAGAGATCCAGAAGGATTGAGAAGGCTTTTTACATTTAATAATGCTGGTGAGGATGAATTAGTAAGAGCGCAAGTCGAATTGGTTGCTTTCAATAAAAAAGGTCCTGTTTTAGTTGGTATATTGGGCATTTCTCAAAGAGTTGTATCAAAAGGAGTTTCAGCAGACCCCAAAGGAAAAGAGAAAAGCAATAAAATTGTTAAACAAACTCTCAAAGAAGAACATTTCAGTACTATCTCCAAAAAGCCTTCTGCTGAGTAATTCATGCTATGGGGTGGGGTATTTATTTTCTTTTCACGACTTTTGATACACAATCCTCTAGCCAGCGAGATTTAAATCAGGATTTTTAAGCTCTTCTCACAACATAAACAATATGGATAAATTCACTGAAATACTCAGATCAATTACGCTTGGAATAGTTCAAGGATTAACGGAGTTTTTGCCAGTCAGTAGTTCTTTTCATTTACGTTTTGTGCCTAGCATATTGGGGTGGCCTGAAATCGGCTTGGCTTTTTCAGCTTTTCTTCACCTTGGTACTTTGCTTGCAATTTTTATTTACTTTGGCAAGGATTTGTATTCACTTGTTGTCAATTCATATCGAGAGGCTTTTCTTCCTGATTTTTCGATAGTTAGGCTTTGTAATACTCTCGGCTTCAAAATCCTGATTGGGACTATTCCCGCAGTTGCAATTGGTTTTGTATTTCACGATCAAATTGAAATTCTTGATAAAAATCAAATCTTGACTTCAATTTGTTTGATTGGAGTTGCGCTTTTATTGTGGTTTATTGATGCTCAGCCAATCAAGAAAGAAAATCTCCAAGACAATATTTCTAAAAGAGAAGCATTGGCAATTGGTATTGGTCAAGCTTGTGCTCTAATACCGGGAGTTTCTCGTTCTGGAGCAACAATTGGAGTAGGAAGAACATTGGGGTATTCTCGTGAAGAAGCCGCTCGTTTTTCTTTTCTTTTGGGAACGCCAGTTATTTTAGGTGCTGGTTTGCTTGAGATTTTGAAAGTTATGAAACATTCAGCCCAATTGGAAGTCGGTATTGGGACTTGCTTGATTGGATGCCTAGCTGCGGCAATTACTGGATATTTTGTAATTGGTTTCTTTTTGAAGATTTTACAAAATACATCTCTCTTGCCATTCATAATCTACAGAATCATTATTGGTTCAATCAGTTTATTTATGGTTCTGAAAGGTTGGATTCGTTAAATTGTCTTGAACCAGGTAATTATTTAAATTTTAAAAACTCTTAGCATTCCTGATAATAAAAGCTTTTACGGGCTAGCTTAGATTTACTTTGAAATGTTTTATAACTTTTCTTCAACTGGTGATTATTTAATTAGCTCAATAATCACGGCTGGATTAAGTATTCTTTTGTGTCTGTTCCAGGCTTCACAGACTTGCGCTAAAGCGTCATAAAAAGCTTGTTTGTTTTTCTCATCGGCTCCAAAGCAGATTTTCATTTCATATTTTTGCAATTCTGAGTTTATATCTTCTGAATTTGATTTGTTGATTTCCATAGCAATAAATATGTCTGATTTTAGAAAATACTAGATTTAGTTTGAATTACTACATTGTAAGGCGTAATATTAACTTGTACTTTTGAGACTGGTCTGGATGGCTCAGAGAGTACGGGACCAATTGCAATATCATTTACCAAGCTTTGATCATTTTGCCTGACTTGCATTTTTCCCGTTAACTTCACTCCTTGAGGAAGATCTTGATTAACTGCGATTGGACTGAATTCCAACAAATCATTATTAAGCAATCTCAGCACAGCACCTCTTTGAAATTCAGCATCAAGCACTGAAATCTTTACTGACTCAGGATCTTTAATTAGTATAGGGATATAAATTTTTTGAAGTGTTTCAGTAATTGGGAGAAAAGCAAAAAAGCTCATTTCACGTAAATAAGGAGTTTTGGTTTTATCCTCATCTGAAACGTTTTTTCCTTTGCCTCTTTCTTCACGAACTAATGTTTGCCCAAAAGATTTGATGTGAAAAGTACCATCTTTGTTTTCTTGTTCTTTTTTTCGCTTTTTAAAATCTTTTTTTGTGAGGTCATCATCAATTGCAGTTGCCAAACTTATACTGTCAAATCCAGCATTAGTAAAGGGAATTTGCTTAGCTACTTTTGTGAAAACCCAAGGATTTACCCAATTAATGGTTACTTGTTCATAAAATCCTTTGGATGCTTGTTTCTTATTTTCAAATCCAGGTCTGATTAGATTTACTTCTTTGACTGGTCTAACCTTGACTAATATATCAACTTGTTCTGGCAAGCTTTTACCCTTGAGCGATGTAAAGCTGATTCCCAAAAAATTACCTCTTTCGTCTTTCTCAATTGAAGCCACATAGCCTTTGACAAAAACTTCTTTCAGTTCAACTTTTTGAATTTCAAGATTTTTAGAACTCACATTAATTGGCACAAAAATATTCGGTGTATTCACGGGAATATTGCTGACGCTTACAGTGATTTCATCGTTGCTAATATCCAGATATGCCTTGGCTGGCAATAAACTAACTACACAAAGAATAAGAAAAGCAAATACTGCAATTTTTCTAATGAATATGGCTTTTTGATTATTTGATGATTGAATGGGCTTCATGAGATTGCAAAGCTAAAAAAATAACAAAAATAACGAACAAATTCGCTAAGAGTAATATTTCAGAGCGATGTTCAAAACAAGTCTTTTAATCTTAAAACATTTCTGACATGAGGAGGTTAAGACTTTGTCTTTTCTTCCATATACTGAACTAGCTTGTCCCAGTCAGGAGCGAAGAAAACATCATCTAGTTTTTGCTTCAGCGAATAGAGTAGTGCTTTGCGATTATGCGCAATTTCAGGATTTGGATCTTCCACCATTACTCCCTCAAAGAATTCATCAATTGGCTTTTGTAATTCAGTTAAGCTTTGCAAACATTGAGAAAAGTCAACTTCTTTATTGGAAACAATTTGCCACCATCTCTCAACTGCTTCTGACAATTTGAATTCACAACCAACAAATAAGTATGATTTTATTGGAAGACTTCTTTTAAGTTGAAAGTTTTTTAGTATTCGATACACTCGACGAATCGAGGCAAACGTTGCATAAAGATTTTTATTCTCAATCTTTTCATTTAACGCAAGAATTAGTTTATTGACTGATTGAATCTTTACTGATCTGAAAATATTTATATCAACAATGCATGCTTCAACTAATTCCTTGGGAAACTTTTCTGAAAGAACAAAAATCAATCTCTGTCTTAAAAACTCTGCTAAGCAAACTCCTTTTTCCGAAGTAGTAAAAAATGCTTCAAAGCCCTCATTGGTTAAATTTAAAGCTTTATAACCAGCATGAAATAAGCTCCAAATATGAATATTGGTGGGCCATAAACTTTCATTAAGGAGCATCCTAAAAATATCCATGGCTTGTCTTCTTAATGCAAATGGATCTGATGAGCCCGTTGGAAATTTCCCAATCGAAAAAAGTGCAACCAGATTATCAACTCTATCTATAATTGCGAAAGCAACACCAAACCCAAATTGACCTTCTGCCATATTGTCTTCATAGTTGGAATATTGCTTAGCAAGAGAGAAAGGAATTCCTAATGTATACGATTCGGGATCTCCTTCTTTGCTATCACCCCAATTCCTTTTATATTCTTGTACAGAATGTATATAACCACCTGCTAAACCTTGTAGTTCTGGAAATTCGAATACAAGATTTGAAGCTAAATCACACTTACTCAATTCACAGGTATTTTTAAAGATTGATAGACAATCTTCTCGGATATTCATAGAAGAATAGGATTCATCAGCAATCTTAATTAACCGCTCTACTTTGTCAAACATCGTTGACCTGCCTTCTCCAAGCTCTTTTTGGAAAGTCATTTTCTTGAGTTTTTCCTTACGCTCCATTAAAGGAACCTTCAAATCTTCCTGAACAAAGAACTCCGCATCTTTAAGCCTGGCTCTGAGAACTCTTTCATTTCCTTTTATTACAGTTTCTTGTGCTTCTGCTTTACATTGAGCAATGAAGATGAATTGATTTAGAAGCTGAAAGTTTTCTCCATCATAAAGGAGAGTATAAGAACCATCATCTAAATCTTGTTTGAAACAATAAAAATATCTTTGGTGGTGAGATAAAACTGTTTTTATTAAAAAAGCTGGTAATTTCAAAAAACCTTTTTCAAATTCACCAACCAAAGCCGTTGGCCACTCTAGTAAATCAATTACTTCTTCAACTAATTCATCTTTGACTCCAACATTGAATTTTTCTTCTTTCTTTATTTCATCAATTTGTTGCAAAATCCGTTTTTTTCTTTCTTCTCTGAGAGGTTCAACCAAGCATTTATCACTTCTCAAGATTTGAACATAATTTTGCGCCGAATCAATTTCAACAAACTTCACATTGTTTTGACTTTCAGCTTCCAATAGACGATTAACTCTGGTTTTTCTATCAGCAGTTAGGCCAAAAAGCTTAATTGGGAAAATCTCAGAATCTAAAAGTGAAACCAACCAGCGGACAGGGCGAGAAAAATTAAATTCTCCATCAGCCCAAGTCATCCATTTTTCACCGCTGAGTGAAGATGTTGCATATTCTAAGCTTTGCTGCAAAACCGTTTGAATCTTAATTGGTTGTATTCTTTTCTTGAAACAAAGCCGCCCTTCAATTACTTCCAACTCTTCCTTTGCGATTTGATTTTTCTTGGCAAACCCTTCAATAGCTTGTGCTGGAGCAGTTGGAGCTGGGCCTTTAACCAGTTCTTCTTTTGCTTCGGTTTGAGCTGGTAATCCACTCACCAACAAAGCAATTCTTCTTGGCGTTGAGAAAAGCTGAATATTTATTGAGTCTTGTTTGGTTGATTGAGTCAGCAAACCAAATTCAGATAATTTATTTACAAATAAAGTTTGAAAGTTATTTGCAATTTCACCTGTTGTGCCTGCTGGTAACTCTTCAGTTCCAATTTCTATTAAATAATCCATTGTCAAATTTTTTTAATTAATTTTTGATTAGCTTTATGATTTCGCTCTAGAGAGCTTGGTGCTGAAATTTTAACTTGTAAACAAATTAAAGATTCAAAACATGAATATATTTTCAAGTAAAGAACCATGAATCAATGCACTAGATAGCCAAGGATTTCATAAACAGGATCTAGCATCCTATGCTTGTATCATCTTTAGGTGGTAGGATGTCGACCTTGAAACAAGTATAGAATCTTGAAAAATATCTGCCATATAATGTTTATCTTGGGATCTGTCTTCCAGTCCTACACTCTTTTCAGGATTGCCTTAGGAACTAATTTCTAGCGTGCAAATGAGAGTTATAATCTTTTGAAACATAATATCTAGATAACAAAATTATTCATGGGACAGAATTTATTTAATAAAGTTTGGAATTTGCATTCAGTTAAAACACTTGCATCAGGCCAAACACAACTATTTATCGGTCTTCACCTTATCCATGAAGTAACCAGCCCACAAGCTTTTGGAATGATTCGCTCGCTTGACCTCAAAGTTATTCATCCAGAGCGCACTTTTGCAACAGTTGACCATATTATTCCAACCGACACACGTCAAAGACCGTTCAAAGATTTTCTTGCCGAAGAAATGATTGTTGCCATCAAAGATAATTGTGAGCAATATGGCATCAAATATTTTGGCGTTGAAACTGGACAGCAAGGAATCGTTCATATCATTGGGCCTGAAATGGGACTCACTCAACCAGGTATGACTATTGCCTGTGGTGATTCGCACACTTCTACGCATGGAGCTTTTGGAGCTATTGCCTTTGGAATCGGAACTAGTCAGGTTAGGGACATACTTGCCACGCAAACGATAGCTATGAATAAGCTAAAAGTTCGCAGAATAAATGTGAATGGTAAGCTCAAACCAGGAGTTTATGCCAAAGATATAACATTGCATATTATTCGTATTCTGGGGGTTAAAGGCGGGATTGGTTATGCCTACGAATATGGCGGCTCAACAATTGAAGCTTTGTCAATGGAAGAACGCATGACACTTTGCAATATGTCGATTGAGGGCGGTGCGCGCGTTGGTTATGTAAATCCAGACCAAATCACTTTTGATTATCTCGAAGGTCGCGAATATGCACCCAAAGGAGCTGATTGGGAAAAAGCCATTTCTTATTGGAAGTCTATCGCTTCAGATAAAGATGCCGAATATGATGACATTGTAAATATCAAAGCTGAAGATATTGCTCCGACTGTGACATGGGGAATTAATCCTGGGCAGGCAATAGGAATTGATGAAAATATTCCGACACTTGAGCAAGTAGAAGAAAGTGAAAAAGAAACACTGATTGAAGCGCTCGAATATATGAAGCTTATATCAAGCCAGCCAATTCAAGGTACAAAAATCAATGTTGCCTTTATTGGAAGTTGCACCAATGGACGTATCAGTGATTTTGAGGAAGTGGCTAAATATGTCAAAGGTTTTAAAGTTGCTCCAGGTGTGAGAGCTTTAGTGGTGCCTGGTTCAATGAGCGTAAAGGTTGAAGCTGAAAAAAGAGGTTTGCATAAAGTTTTTGAAGAAGCGGGCTTTGAATGGAGAGAAGCTGGATGCTCAATGTGCTTGGCTATGAACCCTGATAAGCTCAAAGGTGATGAAATATGCGCATCAAGCAGTAATCGTAATTTTAAAGGCCGTCAAGGAAGTCCTACTGGCAGAACATTACTGATGAGCCCACTTATGGTTGCCGCTGCTGCTATCAAAGGTGAAGTTACTGATGCGAGAAAAGTCTTTAATCTTTAATCATTCGAGATATTTTCTGGTGATTATCTCTGTGAACTTGTGCCATAAATTTCCTTAATACAATTATTGGACTCACTCAAAGATGGCTTCTTCAAACAAGCAAAATCTTTTCTTGCCATTAGCCCTGCACAATCCTTAACTTCTGACTCCGATTTGTGATTTTTTCTACAATAATTCCACCTAAGCTCAGCAATAATCAAAGGGGTCTCGTCCAGGCTTTTAGAAGTTCTTTTAATTTTTCTAAATTTAATTTGACGATTCATCTCAGCATTTTTTTCAGTCACATGATAATCGTTAGTCGATGTGAGGGTGGGGACATCTGAGTAGGAAATAGAGTTGTATTGAAAATAAGCAGTGTTGATATCTTTTCCATATTCGCCATCAACGAACTTAAATGAGGTGGGATCTGCTTTTTTAATTAGTGCTGATATGCCCCCTTTGATGTAGAAGACATTATTCTTGTCTCGAAAGAAGGGTCCACCTATATGCTTAAAGGTAGACACATCAGCGTCTATATGCTTTTCCTCGGACCATATTCCATTCTTATCGCTACCGAGCCCATCCTTCCTAATAACGAAAGTGGGGGAGTCGGCTCCTCTAAGCTCTCTGTAGTATATTCCCCAACTCTCGTTAAAACCTCGGTAGTACCATTTTTCACCCTTGTGCACATAACCCATGTTGCAGCCAGAGCATGCTACCAGTAGAAGAACACTCATCCATATTCGGAGACTACTGACCCTCATAGTTAATATTCCTTTCCAGTATAAGTGTAGAAAAAAATCTTTTACTTCTGGAAAATTTTCATTCATAGAGTATCACTTAATATCCAGCTGTTTGTTTATTCGACCCAAACCGTCCTATCGGCGTCACATTGTTTTTTGTTTAGTCAATTACATTTATGTTTAAGGATCAAAGTTTTACTTGTTTCTCTATTCGATGGGGCGGGAGAATTGTATTTTGGAGGTGCTTGGGTCATCACATATATTTCAATTTCATTTAATTTTTCTTCAATTGATTTGTGTTTTTCATTCCAATCTGAACATAAATAAGCTGCAAGATAAGGAGCATAAGCCTGATAAGAAGTATTAAAACCAGTATAAAGATTTAACCATTTTCCATTTCGAAAATACCCCGATAAGTTTTCAGGTTTATTCCAATTAATTGTTTCGGTTTTTTGAAATAAATCTCTTTCATTACCATTATTTTGTTTCGCTAAAAATACGTTCCAATAGGTATAAAAACCACTTGGCTTAGCAAACATATTCCACGCTTGATCTATTTGCAATATGCCTCCTATCGGTGCTATCTGTGGGGGAATTGAAAATGTTTTTGGATACATGAATGCCAAATTAACCATTAAACAATAAAAAACTAAAAACCCTACAGCAAGATTAGTGATTATTAAATACTTAGTTTTTAATACACTTTTGAGTACATTTTCTGGCTCACTACTTTTTGCTAATTTATCAAGAATTTCTTTTACCAAAAAATTACTCTTGAGCTTTGCTAATAATGTGTGAAATTGTGAGAAATGAAATTTACTTTCTTTGTATTTTTTTGTAGCAACATTGAAAAATTCCCAAAAACTACTAGGCAAAAATAAAAGGATTCCAATTGATGCGACAAAAGGGAAAATTCCTAAAGCTGGAGCCATACACAAATAGAAACCTAGCTGTAAACCAAGAAATGACAATATGCAAACAAATCTAAGAAACCTAGTACAAATTGGACTAAATAAAAGTATTGGCCCAATTAATTCTAAGTATAGAGATGAATAAGTAAAGAATTCAGTTACAGGAGTATATTGAGATATCCAAGTTCCAAATGGAGTAGTCAGATAGTCAATATGCAAAGAAAAATAAACAGCCTGTCCAGAAATCCAATCACTCTCTTGGGATTTTGCTAAAGCTGCAAAGAAATACAAACAAAACATTTGAATCAATATAGCTGCAGATCCTGCTGAGAAGAAAGTGGAATCCTTTGAGAGAGTATTTTTTGTAATCTCTGCTGAATTTTGTTTTGCAATCCAAGCATCAACTGACCACTTAGCACCCAAAGGATTGAATATTGCCCAAAACAATAAAAGCCTAAGTAGAAAATCTCCTCCATTGAATATCATCATATTCCTTCCTAGAAGAGATAAAACAAATAACCAAGATACAAAAGTTGATAGTTTGGTTTTGTATCCGATAAGAAGACTAAAAGCAAAAATAGCTTGAATAATTACTAGTATTAGTTGAAAGAAATAGCTTCCATTTGCAAGATGAAAAGATATTTGCCAGGGATATGAGTTTTGAAATAAGAGCGTCTGAATATGTCTAGGAATTATTCCTTGATCAGCGTAAAAAGCTTTGAGGTCTATTAACTGCTCAGAGAAAATACTCAACAAAATGAGACAAGCAATAAGTACCCTAAATAAGGCTAATGATCGATAGTCAATAGCAAATATTTTTTTGAGAGCATTGTAAATAAACAATAATATGAAAATATTCAGGAAGTTGATTTATTTATTCCCATTTTATTCAAAATAGCTTTTAATATTTTACTCAGCCTAGAAGAATCTAGAAATTAAGTATAGTCACAAGGCAAATCATAAATTGAGGTAATTGCATAAAAATCCAGACGGAGATATGAAATATGAAAGCAATACTAAAAAAGATTTTTTGATATTGCTTTGAATAAAATGCTTAGGTTGCACTAACTGCAATGCTAATTTCATGCCAAAGAATGATGATTGACTTCAAAAGGCTTGAGTTTTTATGTACTTTTTAATTGGTACATCAATTTTCTCTCAAATCACTCCAACTATCAATTATTTCAACTTTCAACAGGTTTATTTTTAACTATTAGAGCAAATAAACTCTTGACTGATTTAGAAAACTAGTCAATAATTTACACATGTGACTAATTTAAGATTTCGGTCAAAAATATGGTTTTATCAAAAAAAGAAAATCGTAAGCAATTAATTATGAAATCGGCCAATCGTTTATTTGCTCAGTATGGAATTGAAAAAACTACGATTGAAGATATTGCTAAAGAAGCTGATATTGGTAAGGGGAGTATATATCTTGAATTTGGGAGTAAACACGAGATACTGATGGCAATCATCGATTCTTTTATGACTGAGGAAATTAATGAGCTTGAAAGATTACTTAGAAATTCCAAAACTCAAAATTATTTAGAGCTTTTCAAACAAAGTATGGTAAATCATATTGTTCATACTTTTGATTTAGCTTGTTCAAGACATCACACTCCAGAAGGGCTAATTCACTCTAGCTTTAAAGTAAGAAACGAAATGAAAGGCCTTCTGGATAAGATGGATCAGTTATTCGTTTCAATTTTAGAAAAAGCTGCAAAAAATAAAGAATTAGAGCCCAATTTAGATATTCCTAAAACCGCTGCTCTTATATGTATATCTCTTGATGCACTATTTCCTCCTTATGCATGTAAAGCCTATAACGACAGGGATTCAGAACGCATTACCCGAGAAGAAGTAAAAGAACAAGCTGAAGGTATCTTGGATTTAATCAGCAATGGAATAAGGAGAAAGAAGTAATAGTTTATGGATTTAATTGCTCTAAAGATGCTTTTCCGAGACAATGTAAAGTTTTTAACTTTAGTAATTGGAATTACTTTTGCAGTAGTTTTAATTACTCAACAGGGTTCTATTTTTTGCGGGCTTATGTTGAGAACCGGTACAAATATTTTGGAGATTAATGCTCCTCTCTGGGTAATGGATCCGAAGGTTAGTGCAATTGATAACAGTATTCCTTTTCAATCAAGTAAATTATACGAAGTGAGAAGTTTGTCTGGTGTAGAATGGGCAGTACCCCTTTTAATGAATACGCTTACTGCTAAATCTGATAAAGGTGATAATACTTTTATCAGTTTAATTGGTTTGGATGATGAGAGCCTTATTGGTATTCCAGATAAATTAGTAGAAGATACACAGTTTTATAATATAGACCAATCTGACACTGTTTTTATTTCGTCTTCACGTAGTGATTTTATTTCTAAGCTAAAAATTGGCGACTATTTTGAAGTAAATGATCACCGTTTAAAAGTAGCGGGAAAGGTCAATTCCTCAAAAAGCTTTGTACCTTATTCATCGGTTTATACTGTCTATGACAGGGCAATTAGTATATCTCCACCATCACAAAAGCATTTGTCATTTATTTTAGTTAAGCCACAAACGGGTGTAACTATTAAAGACTTAAAGCAGCGTATTAAAGAACAAACTGGTTTGAAGGCATATTCTAAAATAGAATTTTTCTGGGAAAATATGGGTTACTGGGCTAAAAATACTGGGATACCAATAAATTTTGGAATTACTATTTTCCTGGGAGTCATTATTGGTGCAGCTATTGCTGGGCAAACTTTATATAGTTTTGTTTTTGAAAACATAAAACAATTTGGAACCTTTAAAGCAATTGGTATTAGTAATAGTGAACTAATTAAAATGGTTATTCTGCAAAGCTCAGTGGTGGCTTTTATAGGCTTTGGTATTGGGATTGGCATTTTATCGATTATGGGATTTTTTATACCAGAAAATGGAGATTTGGGTTTTTATACGCCTTATCAATTAATACTGCTTACTTTTTTTATTGTTTATTCATTTTGTTTGCTTGCAAGTTTAATTAGTATTCAAAAAGTATTAAAGATTGAACCAGCTATTGTTTTCAGAGGAGGTTAAATATGAAAACAGTAATTTCTTTAAAAAATATAAATAAGTCTTTTGGTAGTAAGGATGCCTTGACTCAGGTTTTATTTGATATTGATTTAAGTTTGCATGCTGAAAAAATGACTTTTGTAACAGGGCCCTCTGGTTGTGGTAAAACAACGCTTATAAGTATTGTGGCGGGTATTTTAACTCCAGACAATGGAGAAATTAATATTCTTGACATCAATCAAAATTCTTTATCAAATGAAGAAAAAGCTCTATTTCGTCAGCAAAATCTTGGATTTATATTTCAACAATTTAATTTGGTACCCACTTTAACTGTCGCTGAAAATGTGGCGGTTCCTTTGCTCATTCAAGGCCAAGACTTTGATTATGCAATAAATATGGCAAATGTTTTACTTGAAAAAGTTGGACTCAAAAGCAAAACAGAAGCTTTCCCAAAAGACTTATCTGGAGGGCAACAACAAAGAGTAGCTATTGCAAGAGCTTTAGTAAATAATCCTAAAATACTCATTTGTGATGAACCAACTGCTTCCTTAGATGGAAGTACTGGGCATTCTGTAATGAAACTTTTGAAAGATATATCTATGAATACTGAGAGATGTGTACTGGTTGTGACTCATGACAACCGAATTTATGAATACGCCGATATGTTTGTTGAAATGGAAGATGGGAGAATTAAAAATGTCATTAATAACTAAATTCAAAAATTTGCAATTACCTAAATCAGTATATTTTGCTTTAATTGGCATTGGTATTTGTATAGTTTATTTGTTTACAACTCAGTTTCGTTCAGCTGAGTTAATACCACCCAGAGAGCCTGTAAAAAAGCCCTATAAAGAGGTTATTAGCGGTCTAGGAATTATTGAAGCAAAAGATAAAAATATAGAGATTGCACCTTTTTATGGAGGTATTGTTAAAGAAGTTTTTGTTAAAGAAGGTGACCAAGTAAAGGCGGGAACCGTTCTCTACAGGCTAGATACTGATAGCTTAGTAGCAGAATTAAATTCTCAGTCGGCAAATGTAAATTCTTCAGCGGTTAATCTTGCAAAATTAAAATATGGTACACGCCCAGAAGATATACCACCTCTAGAAGCTATTGTAAAAGAGCGCCAAGCAACATATTCAGACTTGTCCCAATATGTTTTTCGTTTAGAAAGTGTTTCTGATTCAAGAGCTGTGAGTAAAAATGATTTAACTAGTAAAAAGTTTGAACTTGCTCAAGCTAAAGCTGATTTAGAAAAAGCTCAGGCTGACTTAAATAAAGCAGAAGCGGGAAACTGGCAGTTTGATATTAAGCAGGCAAAGTTTAATTACCAAGCGGCCTTCAATAGAAAGAATGAAATTCAAACCAATATAAATCAGGCCTATATTCGAACACCAATTGATTCTATTGTGTTGAAAGTAAATGTAAATCCTGGTGAATATGTTTCTCCCTCTGACATGGAAGCTTCAGTAATAGTTGGCAAAAACTACAAATTACAAGCAAGAGTAGATATTGATGAAATTAATGCAAGTAGAGTAGAACCCAATATGCAGGCATATGCTTTTATAAAGGGGCATTCCAAGCTGAAATTTCCTTTGAGCTTTGTTCGAATTGAACCTTATATGACTCCTAAAAAAAACTTAAGTGGCAGTTCTAGTGAAAGAACTGATACTCGGGTATTACAGGTAATTTATGAATTCTCGCCCCCAGAGTTTCCTGTATATATTGGACAACAGGTAGAAGTTTATTTAAATAATGAGGAAGGCAAAAGCTAATGAACAAAAATACAGCTTGTTTTATATTTTTCATATTAATGGCTTCTTCCTTTCCAAGCTATTCTAAAGATTTAAATCCAAGTAATTATCAACAAACTAAATCAAAGAAAAATTACTCTTTTGAATGGAATCAGCTCAAAAATGAAAATACTTTTCAAACCATTTCGAGTTTTCCAACACAAGACTGGTGGAAGCAATTCAATGATCCTTATCTAAATGAGTACATTGAAAAAGCTATTACAAATAATACTGACTATTTAATTGCAAAAACAAGGATTGATCAAGCCAAATACAAGGCCAGACGTTCACTAGCTCAGGAATTTCCAGTTGTTGAAATTGGAGGCGATTTTACTAGACAAAGAAATTCAGAAAATCTTACAAGTTTCCCTATTAGCGAGCTTCAAGGAGGAGGCCCGAGAATCTTTGCACCTGGACAAACTGTAAATATTTACAATACTCCTCTTTCTGTAAACTATGAACTCGATCCGTTTTTCAAAAAGAGACTTAATACAAAATCCAAACAAAGTCTGACTCAAAGTGCAGAGTGGCAGGCTCGAAGCGTATTCAATACTTTAATTGCAGAAGTAGCCTCAAGTTACTTTAATTTAATAAGTACTGAAGAACAAATAAATCATTTAAAGCAAATAACTGAACTAGATGAAGATAATATTAAACTTTACGAAGTTTTATATTCGGCTGGGTTAATTGCCCAAGATGAAGTTAATGAGGCTAAAAAACTTTTAGAGCAAAATCAAGAACAACTCAATTCTCTAAAAAATACTAAAGAATTTTTTTACAATAATCTTGCTTTTTTAATGGGCGAAGCTCCCGCAGAAGTAAATGAAATAAAACACTTAAAATTAGCTGAACTCAAAACCCCTGAGGTTTTATCAACTGGTTTGGCTTCTGAACTGCTTTTCCGGAGGCCAGATATTGTTGCGGCCGAATATGATTTAAAGTCGGCTGGAATAAATGTTTCAGCAGCTAGGCGAGCATATTTCCCTAGCTTTAATCTTGCTATGCAAGCTGGTTTTTCTTCTATTAACTTAGGTAACCTAGTTAGTCCAGAAAGTCTTTTAGTAGCTTTAACGGCAAGTACTGTTCAAACAATTTTTAGTGCTGGCCAAAGAAGAGCAGACCTAAATATTGCTAAAGCTCAAAAAGAAGAAGCCCTTCATTATTATCAAAAAACTATTCTTCAATCTTTTAAGGAAGTGGAAAATGTTTTAGCCTCATACAAAGAGAGCCTAAAAAATAATGAAGTTTTGAACAAACAATTAAACTTGCAACTTGATAATTTAAAGCTTTTTCAAGCTAAATATGACCAAGGTTTAATTCCATATCAAGATTTAATTATGCATAAGAAAAAGTTTATTAATTTGCAAAAGTCTTTAAATGAAAATCAAGCAAGTTTATTAATTAATCAAATCTCTTTATACAAGGCACTTGGCAGTGGTCAAGTCTAAGCATAACTATTCGAGTTACCTTGGGAATCTTGAAGTTTTTCTAGCTCTTGGATTGAGTGAAATCATGAAATTTTTTACTAGGAAAGATTTCGTTCACAATTACTAACGGAGCCAATACTCATTGCGGAATCGTTACTCTACCT
>Ga0208362_1000360_pt1 | contig 15456 bp, 14 predicted proteins | sample LakMenEpi13Oct10_FD_150693 | JGI IMG/M metagenome (GOLD analysis project Ga0208362, IMG submission 150693) | Freshwater microbial communities from Lake Mendota, WI - 13OCT2010 deep hole epilimnion (SPAdes) | ecosystem: Environmental > Aquatic > Freshwater > Lake > Epilimnion/Euphotic zone ... | reverse complement strand
TTTCTTTTTAGTTTTGAGTAAACTCTCTCCAGATGAGCAATTTCGCAACTATTTCACATGTGCCTAGCTCAATCCCCCCAACCCCCGAAGGGGGCTATAAGAAAGATTTGTTGAAGGTGATTTCTTCAGAGGCTTTAGATAGGCATGGAAAAATAAAATACAATCACCAGTTAATCTCATCAGCTCAAGAAAATAGAAATAATCCAACGAAAGCAGAATCTTTATTTTGGAATTGTTTATTGAAAGATAAAAAGTCTGGTTATAAATTCAAACAACAAAAACCAATAATTAATTTCATCGCAGATTTTTATTGCTCAGAATTATTATTGGTTATAGAAATAGATGGGGATTATCATCTTGAGAAGAGGCAAGTTTTATATGATGAATTGAGAACCGAAGAGTTGGAAAAATACAACATAAAAGTCCTGCGTTATTCAAATGAAGAAGTAATTGATGACATTGAGAAGCTAAGATTAGATTTGAATATGGCTTTGAAAGATCGAAAACAGGAAATAGAAAAACTATCTCAGGAAGCCCCCTTCGGGGGGTGGGGGGATACAAAATTAGTTGATGACAAAGAAGTCTCCCGAAGAATTGGAGCAAATTAAAGAATGATTACACATGTGCCGCTTCATGTTCACACTGAATATTCTCTCTTAGATGGAGCTAGCCGTATTCCTGAATTGGTTTCCCGCGCCAAAAGCCTTGGAATGCCAGCTGTCTCAATGACCGATCACGGGGTTATGTATGGTTGTTATGAATTGTTTCAGGAATGTAAAAAGCAAGATATAAAGCCCATTATTGGCTCTGAAATTTATGTAATTAATGGTGATCACACCGACAAAAAAGCTCGCTTGCCTCTTTATCACTTGGTGATGCTTGCCAAAAATGATATTGGATATAGAAATCTGACAGAAATAGTCAGTGAAGGATGCACGGAAGGCTTTTATTATAAACCTCGTGTTTCCAAAGATTTCCTCAAAAGCCGCTCTGAAGGAATTGTTTGCTTGACTGCATGTTTGGGTGGTGAAGTGCCAAATATGCTTCTGAGCGAAAAATACGATGAAGCCAAAAAGGCCGCTACTTTTTATAAAGAATTATTCGGTGATGATTTTTATCTAGAAATTCAAGATCATGGATTTACCGAAGAGCTCAGAGTAAATAGACAAATGCTAACTATGGCTTCTGAGCTGGGATGCAAGGTGGTTGCTACCAATGATAGCCATTACACCATGCAGGAACAAGCAATTGCGCATGATGCAATTCTCTGTATGCAAATGAATAAACAAATTGCTGAATTCCCACGCATGCGTTTTTCTGGAACCGAATATCTCAAATCTGGTGAGGAGATGAATTCGCTTTATGGTTATCTCGAAAATCCCAATTTGATTCGCAAGGCGGTTGAGGACAATACCTTGGAAATTATGGGTAAAATTCAAGGTTATCCGATTCTCGAAAATACTGCTCCCAGAATGCCTAAATCGCCTGTGCCTGAGGGAGAAACCAATGAAAGCTATTTGCGTAAATTGTCATATATTAGGGCGGAAGAGCGTTATGGTGAGCTAAATCCAATTATTGTTGAAAGACTTGATTATGAGCTCAAAGTAATTGAAGATTCTGGATTTGCTGGTTATTTCTTGATTGTGGCAGATTTTATTTCTTATGCCAGACGCAAAGACATTCCAGTTGGTCCTGGGCGAGGTTCTGCGGCTGGTTCAATTATTGCCTTTGTGCTCGGAATTACAAATATTGATCCAATTCGCTTCAATTTGCTTTTTGAGCGATTTCTCAATCCTGAGCGTAAGTCAATGCCCGATATTGATACGGACTTCTGTATTGAAAGACGAGGAGAGGTTATTGATTATGTACGGGATCTTTATGGCGCCGATAAAGTTGCACAAATTATTACTTTTAACCGTTTGACATCTAAGTCTGTAATCAAGGATGTGTCGAGGGTTATGAATTATCCACTCTACAAATCAGAAATACTGGCTAAGTCAATTCCAGTTGTGCGTGGCAAGCCAAAGAAAATTGATTGGATGATCGAAAATCACCCTGAATTCAAGAAAATTTATGAAACTGATGAATTAGCTCATGAAGTAGTTGATCTAGCCAAGGCAATTGAAGGAACTAATAAAAGCTACGGTGTTCATGCTGCTGGTGTCATTATTGGAGATGTGCCGCTTACAGAGATTGTTCCACTGACGCGAGGTAAAGAAGGCGGTATTCTAACGCAATATTCAATGGATCATATGGCTTCATTGGGTCTCCTCAAAATGGACTTTTTGGGATTGCGCAATTTGACCATGATTCATAAGGCTTTGGACATAATAGCCAAAACCACTGGTCAGCCCCGTATAGATATAGACAAAGTCACATTTGATGATCCAAAAGTTTATGAATTGCTCTCTAAAGGAGATTTGGCTGGTATTTTTCAATTAGAAACTTCATCAGGAATGCGGCAGGTAGCCCGTGATATGAAGCCGAGTTCAATCGAAGATATTTCAGCAATTATTGCGCTTTACCGTCCAGGCCCGCTTGACACTGGAATGATTGATGAATTCATTGATCGTAAAAATGGCAAAAAGAAAATTGAATACAAAACGCCTGAGCTTGAGCCAATTCTGAAAGATACTTACGGCACAATTGTTTATCAAGAACAAATTATGCAAATCGCCCAGAAATTAGCTGGGTTTACGCTTGGACAAGCTGATTTGCTGCGCCGAGCTATGGGTAAGAAAAAGCCCGAGGAAATGAATAAATATAAAGAAATATTCATGGATGGTTCAGCCGCAAATAAAATCAAAAAAGAAGTTGCCGAAGAGCTCTTTGAGATGATGTTGGCTTTTGCGGAGTATTGCTTCAATAAATCACATTCAGCGGCTTATGCGGTTGTAAGTTATCAGACAGCTTGGCTCAAAGCAAATTATCCAGTGCAATATTTGACAGCGCTTATGGATTCAGTTAGTGGCGATACTGACAAAATTCGCTTTTATATTGCTGAAGCCCAAAAAATGGGAATCAAGGTTTTGCCGCCAGATATAAATATTTCAGGTTTTAGTTTTACCGCTTTGCCTGATGATAATTTGATTCGTTTTGGTTTGTCTGCAATCAAGAATGTTGGTGAAAGCGCAGTTGACGAAATAATAAGAGCTAGAAATGAAGGTGGCAAATTTACTTCGTTGCTTGATTTGTGCAAAAGAGTTGATTTGAAAATGGTCAATCGTCGAGCTTCAGAAGGTTTGATTTTGTGCGGTGCTTGTGTGAGTTTGTCCAAAAATAGCCGTCAGGGTTTATTTGATTCACTAAACTCCATTCTCAGTCAGGCGCAAAAACAAAAAGAATCTCTTGCAAATGGACAAGCCAGTTTATTTGGTTCATTAATGGGTGCAAGCGAATCAGCTGAATCTATTTTGGATGATATGGAGAGCAAGTCTATAAAGCCAGAATTTGAAATGTCAAAAATCCAAAAACTGGAAAAAGAATTGCTGGGTTTTTATGTTTCGAGTCATCCTCTTTCAGACTGCATAGACAAGCTCTCGTATTTTGCAACTCATCAACTAAGTGAATTATCAGAGGTGACAGATGGAACTGAAGTGATTGTGCCAGTACTGCTGAGCCAAATGACTAAACGCATGACAAAGTCAAATAAGCTGATGGGAATTGGCGTAGTCGAAGACATGGTCTCGAAAGTTGAAATTGTAGTTTTTAGTCGTGCACTGGAGCAAGCAGGTGAATTGTTGATAGAAGATGAGAAGTTGCTTATTAAGGGAAAAGTTCAAGTCAAGAGTGAAGGCGAAATTAGTTTAATGGTTGATTCCGTGAGAAGTATTAATGATTTGAGATATTTACGACTGAAATTAATTTCAAATGAAATCGGCCGCAATAGCATTGATTGGCAAGCTAGGTTTATTGGCCTGCGCGATATATTCAAGACTTATACTGGCTCAACTCCAATTGTTCTCAAAATTGATTCTAATGAATTGTCGATCTCACCAAAACTACATGTCTCAGATTCTGATGAGCTAATAAAAAAACTCAATTCGATTTCATGGGCTAGTGTTGAATTGGAGAAAGTTAGTTAGATTTTAGGCAGTTGTCGAAATATTATCTCCAGTACCAATTTCATTTGGCCTATATATCTTTTCAATTCCTTTTCCAGCTTGATAATGAGACTTTTGCAACGGTGTAGCCACAATTTGCTTCATTACCATTAGTTGTGGTTCCTTTCATCTTTTCGATAGTGTCAGCAATTCTATTAGAAGCTCCATTTAAATTAGTTATAGCCATAAGATTTAACCCCTAAAATCGATTTACCCCTTTGATCTCAGAATAAGCTTTACGGGTTAACCCTTGATTATTAAGTTCAAAATATTTTTTACTTTCTGGAATTTCCTGAAATTTTTGATGCACAAGCTTTCTCTTGAGATTTTAAGGCCTTTCATTTGATACATCTCAGAATCGATCAATTGTCAGAGTAAATTCTTAACTCCCCCTGCCAAGGGGGTTGGGGGGTAATCACATTTAGCTGATGACAGATTTTAAAGACCTTTAATTTGCAAAGCTAGACTAGACAATCAATACAGTCTATAATTTGCATTCATTGTTTCCATTACACAGAATTTTAAAGATTAATGTCAAAACCTGAAGTCAGAACTTATAGAGCCATTTACATGCTTCCTTCAATCATGGAAGAAAAGGCCGCCGATGAATTCATTCAAAAATTCGAACAAGAAATTATCAATTTGGGTGGTGCTATCGAAGTCACCAATAAAGGCAGACAACAAATGGTAAGAACAGCCGCTAATAAAGGCAATCGCCACGTTTATTTGGCAACTACTTATTTCAAGGTTTTATCTACCTCAATTGCAACGCTCAATCGCTTTTTGCGTTTAGCGCAAGGTGTTTGCTTGAATTTCATGATTCTTACTGAAGAAGAAAGTCAAAACTACGCAGCTGCATAGTCAAACACACGATAATACTTCACCTGATATTCTTTTAAGAATCAGAGTTTAATCAACTGAGGATTTCAATTTATGAGCTTAAATAAAACAGTTGTTACTGGACAAGTTGCAGAAGTTTCTGAAATGAGATATACGCCAGCTAATGAACCTGTCGCAAACTTTATTTTAGATTTGGGCAATGGTTCTAAGCTGAAAATGGTTTGCTGGAGAGCTTTAGCTGAAAAGACCAAAGAGCTTCAAGTCGGCGATACTGTTTTAGCTTCAGGTTCTCTGACCACTTCTTCATTCAAAACACCTTCTGGCTTCACTAAAAAAGATCTTGAATTGAATACCAGAGATATTTTTATAGTCAAAGGTGAATTGAAAAACCTCAATCCAATTGCTGCTTCAGGCGCCCAAGGTGCTTATCAGTCCAAAGCAAAAGTTGGAGTTGCTTCAGCTTCCAAAAGTTCACGTGAAGAAGATTTAAGTGATGTCTTGAATAGTGATGAAATTCCCTTTTAAGTTAGAAAGTCATATAATTAATCGAATCAAATTTCCTGAATTCATTTCCAAGATTCTTCTCTAGGTAATGGATTTGGGGTTTCTTTGAAAAATAAATAGTTGAAAAAATAAATACTTTTAAGTAAATTTCTTACGGTATTTGTCATAAATCATTTTGCACAATTTAGTTAAATATCCTGGTCTAATAATTTTGATAGCCTCAGTAACCTCATGTTTGAGCGCACAAGCTATTAAAATCTTTATTAATCTTTTGAGATTCCGAAAACTTGACTTCAAGACCATGATTAGAACGGGCGGTATGCCATCTAGTCATAGTGCAATGGTCTCTAGTCTTGCAACTGGAATTGCGCTTGTAGAAGGAGTGAATTCTGCAGTATTTGATTTGGCGATTGTATTTGCTCTTATCGTTATGTATGATGCAAGTGGTGTTAGGCGCTCAGTCGGCATTCAAGCGGGAATACTCAATAAAATGATTAATGAAATGACTCTTGATAATCCACAGCTTCAATTGGAAAGAATAAAAGAATTTATTGGACATACGCCGTATGAAGTCTTTGCCGGAGCCTTATTTGGAATTGGAATGGGTTTTCTTTTCTGTCACCAATTTGTTGCTCAATAATTTAGTTTGTATTATTTCGACTATTTAACCAAATAGAAAAAGAGCCGGCAGCCAAGTTTGAGAGACATTCTTTTACTCAAAGACACAAGGCCATACAAAAAATAAAAACAAAGTCACTCCTCCTTTTGCGAAGACATTAGATGAATTGTTGAAAGGAACAGTAAGCAGAGCAGATGTAAGCTGTACATAAATGACAACTAATTCAAGAAAAACAGAAATTTGTTTTTGTTCAACAATTTACATTTTGTAATCAATTCATAGATTAATTTGTCATTTCGCAAATCTTTGGCTACTGACTTTATAATCATAGATACTGTATTTAAAAATTTCGATAATTCAATAATTTAAAATGGGAATTACAACAACAGAAACCAAAGAAGGCAAAGCAAAAAGACTTTATTTAGACTCAGCAACGTCAGGGCGGCTTGAATTCAAAGACTCACTTACTGCTTTTAATGGGCAAAAAAAAGACAGTCTTGCGGGCAAAGGAGTTTTGAATGCCACTATTTCCGCCAAACTTTTTAACTTTTTATCGGCGCAAAAAATCAATTCTCATTTTATTAAACAAGCTTCAGGTAATATACTCGAAGTAAAACCTCTTCAGATGATTCCGCTCGAAGTTATTGTCAGGAATTATGCAGCTGGAAGTATATGCAAAAGGCTGGGAATTACTCAAGGTAAAAAATTACAAAAACCAATTATTCAATTTCATCTCAAAGACGATAATTTGAATGATCCACTTTTGACAGAGAATGAAATATTCGAACTCAATTTAATTTCTAGCAATTCATCAGGTAATTCTCCTGAACAGATTTTGAATCTAATTAAGAATCAGGCTTTGACTATTAATTGGCTTTTATCAGGTTTATTTGAACATTCAGAAATTACTTTAATTGACTTGAAGCTTGAATTCGGTCTCGACCAAGATGGAAACTTGACTCTTGCTGATGAACTCAGCCCTGACAATATGAGATTATGGAATGGAAAGCCAATTGATGGAGACATTCTTGATATTCAAAAACTCGATAAAGACCGTTTCAGAGAAGGGCTTGGGAATGTTTTAGAAAATTATCAATTTATTTTAGATAGTTTAAATAAATCGATTGGCAAGCAAATTGAATTTAAACAAACTCCTGTTCTGGTGAAGCTTAAGATTAATCCTCAAAAAGGTTTATTAGACCCAACTGGCAGAACCTTGACTGATGCCACAAATAGACTTGGCTTTAAAGAAGTTCAATCAATTAGAGCGGGCAAAAATCTTGAAATTGAACTCAAAGATTTTCGTACTGATTTGATTGAAGAGCTTTGCGACAAGATATTGGTTAGTCCAGCCTCTGAAGAATATGAATATGAAATCACTCCTTTGTAATGGATAAAGCAATAAAAAATTATTTTGGGTAATGAAATAGTTTTCCTCCAAGTTTTCATTCAGCCTTGAGAGGATTATTGTTGCTTGTAAAGGGATTTCCTGACTTAAATGTTTGAATTACATACTTCTACGTATAATAATAAGTAGAAAGAGGTTTGAATATATTATGAAATTTGCCACTGCTAGTGAATTAAACCGAAAAGCTAATTCATTGCTGAGACTGGTTACTGAAGAAAGTGATCAGATTATTATTACGCGCGATGGAAAACCTGTAGCCTTATTGAGCCAAATATCTGATGATGACTTTTCAGATTTTTTTATTGTGCGTGAATTAGGCTTGCCTTCAAAGAAAAAAATCAATAAGTCTGATTATTTAAGTCATAAAGAGGTATTTGATGAAGTCGCCACAACACTTGCATTACAGTCCCAAAGCACTAAAAGACCTCAAAGAAATAGCAAAACTAAGACCCCTCGATCTAATAAAAATCAAAAGCTCAATTGAGAAAAATGTCAAATCGCCTCCAGAAATTGACAATGATGTAATAAAAGTAATGGCTGGCTTTGAACCTAAGCTTTATAGACTGCGAATCAGAGCATCAATTGAATATAGATTGTTTTTTTATGACCATCAAAATTCTTCTTTTATTGAACGAATAGTGCCAAAGAAAGAAATGGATAAAGCAATAAAGAATTATTTTGGATAATGAGGCAGTTTTCCTCGAAGCTTTCACTCAGTTTTGAGGGGATTATTTATTGCGGGTTGAGTTTCAAAAAGGATCTCTAAATCTTCAAGGTTTATTATATTTTCCGACTGAATCTGATTGATCTCTAAAAATGTTTTCAATCTATCTGGGAAAACGGCTTCGTCGAATGATTTTTTAGATTGCAGACGTTTCCATATTTTCATGCTGTCTTTATCGTCTGAATCATAATTAATAACTTTTTCTAGTTTAGGAATATTAAAGTGTATTTGATCATTTGTAGAGTTAGCCTTGAGAGTTTTATTGACGGTAAACATCGACTTTAATGTTTTTTCAGAGTATTCCTTTCCTTTTGAATTCTTCTGAGCTTGAATTTCACCCCAAAGATCAGTCTCCTTCTTTAAATCGTCAAACTCTAAACCTAACTTATTCTGAAAGTCTTCTTCAAAGTCCCAATCATTGATCAAGAAGTAATCAACTCCTACATGCTTACATAGTTGGGCGAGGAGATATGCTGTTGACTTACCATGATGAGGAATAATTACAAAGTTTTTGAAGCTCAAATAGGTTTCAGCAAATCTTGGATTTTTACCTAAGTTCTCTATACTTCTTTGAATTATGTACTTGTAAACCATTAAATCATTAGGGCCTTCAACTAGGACAACCTTTCTGCTAAACAAAATTTTGTTCAAGTTGGGCTCAATATTTTTTATAACTGAATTGTACTCACTTAAACTAAAACCACTGTCTTCTTCCTCCTTAATCGGATTTAACAGAAACTCTGTTTTGAAATTATTGTATTTGCAAAGAGTTTGTTTCTCTTTTTCATCAAATTCAAGTCTAATGAAACTTCGAGTATCAAAAATATTCACCATTCTATCTGAATGAGTGGTGTAAATAACCTGATGACCTTTCTCGGCCAACTCACATAAAACTACTTTATAAAAATACTCTTGATGATTTTCATGTAGGAAGCTTTCTGGTTCTTCGAAAAGAAATAAGCATTTATCATTTTTGTTTTCAGCTATTGCTTGAATAACTGCCATAACAAACATAGAGATATACCCATCTCCAAAATGATCAATGGGTATTAGATTTTGATTGTCTTCATTCAGTCCAATCTTAAAAACCATTTGCAGAAAAATATCTTCATACTCAGGAAGACTAAACTCAATATGACATTTATTTTCCCTAAGATTTTTTGAATAGTTATCTTTGATTCTATTTATAAATTGGTTTAATTGAGAATCTTGAATAGCCTCATCTGAAAGAGCTTTTAAAGACTTCTTGAAATTGGCTTTATTCTCTGCTATTTTGTTGTCCTTTTCTACAAGCTTCTTAATATGCTTTGCCAGAAATGATTTGAGATTACCCCAACTAGTTTTAGTAGTAGAAATTTCTTCCTTTATTTTATGAAAGTTGATATAAAAAATATTGAAATACCTAGTGGCTCCGAAAGCCCCAAAATTTTTATCATCCTTATCATATTTTGTTTTTTGTAGAGAATTTAGTGATTGAATTTTGCATCCAGCTATTTCATTACCATCTGTATAAATCAATAACTTGTGATAGCCATTTAAATTTGCTTGGGATTCTCCATCAAATTTTTCTTCACTAGAACTACTTGTATACAAAAGAATTTCAGGTACATTCTGTATCTTTCTGTAATGAAAGTCATTTATTGAAAAGGTATCCTTGCTAACAAAATTCACACCCAAAGTATATAAAATCGCATTCATCAAATTGGTTTTACCCGCATTGTTATATCCAATTATTGCTATTGGTTTTTTGTAATCCTCATCAGGAAAGGTGAAAATTTGTTCTTCATTACCAAAAGATCGATAATTTTTAATTTTGATAGATTCTATTCTTATTTCAGACATTGCTGGAGATAAGTTGACAAAAAACTAAATATGCAAAAAAAACTAAACCAAAGCGGGAAGTTTGTCTGAGAGAGCAATTTGTTTTTCAAAAGCAAAAGCTGCTTCCATTAATTCTTTATCTTTCAGCTGCGCTGACATAAACTGAAGCCCAAAAGGCAAATTATTTTTATCAAATCCGCAATTGACTGATATTCCAGGTACTCCCGCCAAATTAGCTGGAATGGTGGCTATATCACACAAATACATTGAGAGCGGATCATCCAGCTTTGCGCCCATTGGAAAAGCAGTAATCGGTGAGGTTGGACTTACTAATAAATCAACTTCTTTAAATACATTCTCAAACTCATCACTAATCAAACGGCGTACCTGTCCAGCTTTTTTGTAATAAGCATCATAATAACCAGATGAAAGCGCATAAGTCCCAATCATAATTCGTCGCACTACTTCTGAACCAAAGCCCTTAGCGCGTGAACTTGAATACATTTGCATTAAATCTTGCGCTTCATTATCTCTAAATCCATAACGCACTCCATCATAGCGAGCGAGGTTTGAACTGGCCTCAGCTGGAGCAATAATATAATAAACATCAAGCGAATGCTCGGCTATAAGAGGCATAGAAACTTCCTTGATTTCAGCTCCTAGCTTTTTGAGATTATCAATTGCCGCTTGAAAAATCTCGACTACATCTTGGCTTGCGTTGCTGGAATTGAGCATTAATTCCTTGATTAAACCAATTTTTACGCCTTTAAGATTTTCTCTTTGAATCGGCGTGTAATCATATTTCTCTTTCATAGATGTACTGTCTTTTTCATCATGTCCAGAAATGACTGATAGAAATAAATTGGCATCTTCCACATCAGTTGCAAAAGGCCCAATCTGGTCTAATGATGAAGCAAAAGCAATAAGTCCAAATCGAGAAACTAATCCATATGTTGGTTTCATTCCAACAATTCCACAGAGAGCAGCAGGTTGACGAATTGAACCTCCAGTATCTGACCCCAAAGCCAAAGGAGCCAATCTTGCAGCCACTGCAGCGGCTGAACCCCCAGATGAACCTCCAGGCACTTTATTTAAATCCCAAGGATTGCGGGTCACACCAAAAGCGGAATGTTCGGTTGAGCTTCCCATTGCAAATTCATCAAGATTGGTTTTCCCAAGGCAAATTGCGCCAGCTTCCCAGAGCTTGGTAGTAACAGTTGATTCATATGGAGCTACAAAATTTTCAAGAATTTTGCTTGAGCAAGTGGTCTTTGTGGTTTTGACGCACATATTATCTTTAACCGCGATTGGAACACCAGCCAGAATAAATTTTTCACCAGCTTTGATTCTTTGGTCTACCAAGTTGGCTTGTTCAATGGCTAATTCAGGCGTTAAACAATTGAAAGCATTGATTTTGGGATTTAATTTCTCTGCTCTTTCAAGAAAATATTTGGTAACTTCAAGCGCTGTAATTTTTTGAGAATTAACTAATTCAGCTATTTCACGAGCTTTTTTGAGATGAAGATCTGCAATCATGTTTTCTAATTTTGTGTTTTAGGCTTGTTATTTCAATTCAAAATCAATAGTTAGGGAAGTTTAGCATGTATCGCCAGAAGCTTCCATTGAGAGATTAGAACAAATTTAGTACTTTCATTAGTGGCTCTGTGAAAAATAGTGTTTCGAGTCCAGATATTGCTTCATCTTTTGAGACATGAACTCTTCTTTCGAGAATTCAGATTTATTAATCAAATGACTTCCTCCTTTCCGTTTTCTTAGAGACTTAATATCCATTTGAGTAAAATCTTATTAGAGCCTGATTCTGATGAGTTTATGATTTAATAGATTGAAGAGGTCAGATTCATTTTTACTAAATCTGAATTTATTAGCTTGAATTTCTGTGCTCGCTTATCTCATTTTTTGTTTTATGCTGATTTTCAAAGAGTAAATGAATTATCAAATTTCAGCTCTGAGCTTGCCACTGCAATCACAAATATTTGAGTTAATTGCAAAAGCAAGATGGTTTCAAAATAAAGATTCTCTCAATATCTTTCCTGATTTTATCCAAGAGCAAATCAAGTTCATAGATTTATTTGAATTCTTTGATTGTGCTTTTGCTTTAGCTCAATTTATTCAAATTCCTGGCAAGCCAATATATCTTGTATTGCTTAAATCCCAGAATGGTCAATATGAACTTGCAAGCAAAGTGGATAAGAAATTCGAGTCTTTAGAATTGATTTGTTCTAAAGATAAATCGGAAGCAGAAATTTTCTTCAAACTTCATGAATTACTTTTGAGTCACAACAATAAATTGCAAACGCAAAATGGATACATAGAACTCAAATTTTATTCTCCAAATTCTGAGCTTAAATCTAAGTCTGAACCTCAATTTAAAACAGAAGAAAAACAGCTAAACATTATTTGCTCGACTAATGACAGCACTAATACCGCTTTTCATTTAAATAAAAAATCAATACTTAAGCTCTATCGTAAAGTTGAAATTGGTTCTCATCCCGAAGATCAAATACTATGCCTTTTATCAAATGTTCAGCCCAAAGACCGCCTTTCAGCCATTCCTCTGAGCAAATTAATTTGGCATTTGAATGAATCGACTTTGCAAGATTTGAATGAAATGAATGCCGAAAATTTGGGCGAGAACAAAAAAAATATTAACGAGGAAATTAATTGCAATGAAATTGTTTTTGGGCTTGAACAAGAATTGCTTGATAATACGGGTACTTGTTGGTCTCTTCTTGAGAAAAGGCTTGAAGAATTAAATTCATTAATGAGGTCAACATTTGTTTCACCCCCCAACCCCCTTGGCAGGGGGAGCTCAGACAAACTTTCCTTATCTGCTGAGTTGTCGGATACTACGGCATTAACACCTGCCTGCATTTCTTTGATTGAAACTTTGGATCAATGTTTTGAAGCGATTGGCATTAATTTGGCGGAAATGCATAATCAGATTTTTGAGTTATCGGGAAAGCCACCTTTTACAATTTCTGATTTCTCTTCTGAAGATTTACAGGAAATTGAAACAGAAATATTTGAATTATTTAATTCTTTGAAAACTCAATCTAGTGAATCAACTTATAGATTTAATATTCTGACCAAAGGCAAATTAGATTCCTTTATTAAAACTGAAAAGGAAAAGTTGAATGGCTCTTCGGGAATTAAGCTTAAAATCCATGGAGACTTTCATTTGGGTCAAATTCTTAGAACTAGAATTGGTTATAAAATAATTGATTTTGAAGGCCAGCCAATCAATTCACTTGCTGAAAGATGGAAGCTCAAATCACCACTAAAAGATCTGGCTGGTGCACTTCGCTCCATTCAATATGCCAGAGATCTAAATGCAAAAAAAAGAGATATTGAAAAACAAAATTCTGCAAATACTGAACTCAATGATTTCTGGGATAAAACTTTTCTTCATTTTGAATTTAGGCTAATTGAAGGTTATACCTACAAAGCGGAATTCCCTTTGCCAGACGCAATAACTCCTTTGCTGAATTTGGAAATATTACTAAAGACTTTTCAAGAATTAGACTATGAATTAAAGACTCGTCCTGAAATGGCTTGGATTTGTCTCAAGGCTTTGGAAGAGCAAATTGGTTGATAATACTTTGCGATTGGTTTTGCTTGAATGTCGTTGTGAATTCATTTTGACTTTTTCTCAAGAGAAGCTTACAATCAGCTCTATTGGATTATATGAGCTATTCATCATAGTAATCATTTTGCTAATTAGAGCGATTGAAATTTCCAAGTGAGCCATATGCCCGAATCTACCTTAATTAAATTTGTAATTTGTTTAATTGTTTTGGGCATTCTGTGGGCTTTGTCAGCGCTTATGGTGAAAATCAAAGCTGGAATGTATCAAGGTTTAGATAGATTTAGTTTAGATAAGCTAGGTCTTGGCAAATTGGGTTCTAAGCTCGGCCTGAAACTTAATCCTGAACAAAAAAATATTATGCGTTTAGAAGCTTTTGCTTTGAGTAATACGCATACACTTCATTTGTTGAAAATAGGCACCGATCGGCTTATTCTTTTGGCTGTTTCCCCCAGTCAGATTGAATTGATTTTGAACACGGATCTTTCTCAATTGAATTTGATTGAACCAATGATTGAGGAGCAGGGTTCATTAAATAAAAACGATTCAAAAATACCAGTAAATTATTCAGAAAACTCTCACCTCAACCCCTCTCTTTTGTCAGAGACAGGGGAGTAAGAAATCCAATTTCCGTAGATTTCCCTTTTCCTGATAAGTGAGAGGTGCCCGAAGGCAGGCGCAAGCAGAATGTGAAGCTTCATTTGTGCTGAGGAGGGAGTTTAACTCAGTAAGTAGGAAAACTATTTTTGTGTAACAAGGAGTGCGTGAAAATCAATTGCTTTAGAGCAAATAGTTGCGAAAATTCAGTTTAAAGTTTGAAAACTATTTTTTTCAATAAGCTCTTTTAGGATATGTTCTTTTAGAATATGCATAAAATGAATTAATCTAAAACTAGAACTTCTATAAATTTCAATTTTTCAATCCTGACCCTTTGAGAAAATTTGTAAGTACAAAAATAGAAAGTTCATTTCTAAAGATTGGGGGGGATATTTAGAGTTTCTTTGACGAAAAATGCAAAAATTCATTAGATATTAATTTACTAGATAATCAGCAAAATCCTCATTTGGAGGCAGAAAACAAATATGAATCCTCAGTATATTAACAGTCTTTTGCCAACCAATATGGAGCCAACGCTTCAGTTCTTGGCTTTTTTGATAATACTGAGTTTTATTCCTTTGATTTTCCTTACTACAACTCCTTTTTTGCGTATAGCGGTTGTAATGAGCTTAGTGAGACAGGCAATTGGTGTTCAACAAATTCCGCCAAACCTTGTGATTACTGGAATGGCCTTAATATTAACTTTGTTTGTCATGGAGCCAACTTTGAATGAAGTTAATCAGAGAGCAATTGCTCCACTTGCTCGAAAAGAAATTGACTTGGGACAAGCTTTGGTTATTTCTTATGAACCAATGAAAAAATATATGCTGCGTCAGGTGGACGAAAAAGACATTAAGTTCTTTTATGATTTGACCGATAAACCTTTGCCCAGTCGAATTGAAGATGTAACTTTCGCTCCTTTGGTTTCAGCTCATTTATTGGGGGAATTGCGCATTGCTTTTTCATTGGGCTTTTTGATCTTTATCCCATTTCTAGTTATTGATTTGATAGTGACTAATGTTCTCCTCGCTTTAGGGGCACAAATGATGACTCCGACCATTATTTCATTACCTTTTAAAATATTGATTTTTGTAGCGATTGATGGATGGGCGCTGATAATCAAAGGTTTAGTGGAGAGCTTTAAATGAATTGGATGCTTGGCCCCTTCAGGGAAGGAATAATGACTATTCTGCTAATCTCTGGTCCAATTATGTTGATTACGGCTTTTATTGGGGT
>Ga0208362_1000354_pt1 | contig 15579 bp, 17 predicted proteins | sample LakMenEpi13Oct10_FD_150693 | JGI IMG/M metagenome (GOLD analysis project Ga0208362, IMG submission 150693) | Freshwater microbial communities from Lake Mendota, WI - 13OCT2010 deep hole epilimnion (SPAdes) | ecosystem: Environmental > Aquatic > Freshwater > Lake > Epilimnion/Euphotic zone ... | reverse complement strand
AGCAAGATCGGCACTACGCCCACAAGCTAGTCAAATCGCGATCGGCGGGAACAATGTGGCATCACAATCGATTGAAGCAGCTAAAGCCCTTGAGTTATGAAGAGTGTCTACAAAATTGGGGGAATGCCAAGCAGGGATGGGCAGGTCACGGAGACATAGCAAAAATTGTTTGCTTAGGAAAATTTATGAATAGACGCTTCAAATAAACCTGCTCGCCGTAACATTGCATTAAAGACTAAGCGGGCACCTTTAGCATCTGTAACTACTCTAGTCTCAGGAATTTTTCGCAAAATATCAACTGGAATTTGACGATTCGGCCCGACCCCCGCATCAGATGCTAATTGAATTTCACAGGCTCTTTGCATTACCCAAAGTCTCATGAATGTAGAGGGTATGTCGGGACCTACAGCCAATAAGCCATGATTTCTAAGAATCATGTGATTCTTTTTTCCAAGCGAGGCAACTAGCCTTGGCTGCTCAAAAATTCCTGTCGTTACCCCCTCGTAATCATGGTAACTGACATCGTCAAAAAGCATTGCGCTGTAAAAATTATCGTTTCTAAGACCACTCTCTTTGCATGAAATAGCACATCCGGCAGTGGTGTGAATATGCATCACACAATGAGCGTCGTCTCTGGCTTCATGGATTGCACTGTGTATTACGAAGCCAGCTTGATTAACCAACCCAGTTGAGTCGTCACGTCTTTGCCCATTGGTGTTAATTGCTATCAAGTTTTCTGCTGAAACTTCAGAGTAATGAAGTCCAAACGGATTGATTAAATAAGTAGGCGGAGTTTCGTTTGGTAGACGGACAGTAATGTGATTAAAAATTAATTCAGTCCATCCCAACCAGTCAAATAGACGATAACAAGCAGCTAGCTCTGATCTTATTTGGTCTTCATTTTGAATAACGTTCATAAATCAACTAGTTTACTCACGATGCTTTTAGCCCAAGCGACTTGACTAAATTACCTAAGCGCTTTTCGTCTCTAGCGATTAGCTCTTCAAGTGCTTTCAAACTAAGTGGATTCGCATCAACACCGACACGTTGTAAGCTCGCGCGGCCGTCAGGAGAGTCTAGTGATTTGTTTATTTCTTCATTTAACCGTTGAATGATTGCAGGTGGAGTATTTTTTGGGGCGGCAATTGTTTGCCAAGCTTGTATGTCGATTGATGGAAAAGTTTCCGATACGGTCGGTACGTTAGGGAGATTAGTATTTCTCCGAGAAGCTGCCACTGCGATAACATTTATTTTGTTCGCTGAGATCTGTGGAAGTGCAGCTACTGCGTCAAGAAACATAAAATCAATTCGGCCACTCATGAGGTCACTCAAGGCAGTCACACTGCCTTGATAGGGAATGTGCGTTGCGTCAACTTTTTCCTGGACCTTAATAGTCTCAACTATTAAGTGATGCATAGTTCCCGAGCCAGGAGATGCAAAATTTAATGTTCCAGGACGTTTTCGCATCTCCTCCACCAGCTCTGCCAGGTTGTTTACTTTCAGATCTTTGCGGGTTACCAGAAAGAGTGAAACAGAACCAATCATTGCTACGCCAACAAAATCAGAAGTTATCGCTGGAGGATTTGCATACAAAGAAGGTGAAATTGCAAGAGTAGAGCTGGTAGCAACAAGCAAGCTATAGCCATCTGGTGGCGATTTAGCTATAACACTTGCTCCCAATAAGGTTCCGGCTCCAGGCCGATTTTCAACTACGATTGACTGACCAAGAATTGGCCTCAGCCTTTCAGCGATCATTCTTCCTAACGAGTCAGTCAAAGCACCTGCAGGAAATGGCACTACCAATTTGATTCCTCGATCTGGATAAACCGATTGAGCCAATGAAAATTCAGGCAGCATGAATGACATGCCAATCGGTGCAAACTGTATCAATTTTCGTCTAGTAATCATCTTGTTCCTTTATATTAAGTTCGTTCGAATTCACGAGTCGGTCGCTTGCTATTCTTAAGAACAACATTGTGTCCATCTGGCAATTCTGTCACTCCAACCTCGGGTGAGTAGGGCATGGTGACACCAACAACGTCGCTCCCAGCAACTGTCACCCGATTCATAGTTCTTCTCTGAGGGTAATAATCATGCGGCGCATAATGTTGTGTCGCACAGTTGTCCCACATGACTATTGTGTTGGGCCGCCATTTAACTCTTAGCTGAACCTCTGGAATTTGAGCGCGGCTGTAGAGATAATTCAAGATCATCTCACTCTCCGTAGACTTTAATCCCTTGATGCTTTTCGTAAACTGAGCGTTGACGTTAATCAGTCTCCTTCCAGTTACGGGATGTATTCGAACTACGGGATGTGAAGGGTTGGGGAACTGTGTTTCCAGCTCACGTAATTTTGTTTGATGCACTTCACTAGAGGTAAATAGATGACGCCAAGGTTTAAAGTCATGAACGGCTTCTAAACCATGAATGTATTGCTTCATTCGCTCAGAGAGTCCGGCATATGCTGAAGTCATACTTGCAAACAAAGTATCTCCACCATATTCGGGTACAACCTTAGCTCGCAATATTGTTGCAGCTGGTGGAGCCTTCCGAAAGGTTTCGTCTGAATGCCACTGGTCAGTCAGTGCTGGTGGGTTGTCAGCTGAGTAATCCAGTACGATGACTTCGCGCTTGTCCTCTAAGTTTGGGCTAAATGGATGAATTGATAAATCGCCGAAATACTTTGCAAAGGCTATTTGCTCGTCCAAAGTGATGTCTTGGTCTCTAAATACCAAAACCTCGTACTTGTAAAAAGCATCTTGAAGTACTTTAAACTGGTCATTCGATATTGACTTACGAAGATCCAACCCGTGAATTTCTGCTCCAATATTGCCGCCTAATCGAACGACATCAATACCTTCTGATAAATCAACTTCGCTCATGAGCACTCCTTAGGCATAAAAGACTTATCTTCTACTAATTATCAATACTTATTGAAAATAATTTTTCCCCATGAAAACCCTAATCAATGTGAATGTGGAGCCGCCTCTCAACAAATTGAGCCTCTATTTCTGTTGATACTGGCCAAAGCGTAGGGATTTGGGAAGTTCAAGCGGCGTAGTCCACCGGGAGTGCCGTGGTGTACTTGAGGCGTTCCATGGCGAAGCTAGAACTGACGTCCGACAATTCGGCTACCTTGATCAGTTTCTTGTACACCGCGTCGTAGCCATGGATATCCGGTACGACAATCTTGAGCAAGTAGTCGATCTCGCCGCTCATTCGGTAAAACTCCATGACTTCAGAAATATCTCGAACGCCGCGAGCAAATTTGTCCAGCCACTGCGCGTTATGTTGCGCAGTTTTGACGGCAACAAAGACAGTCACCCCCACGCCAAGTTTGTCGGCATTGCACAGAGCGACCCGTTGCTCGATCACGCCAGCCTGTTCAAGTTTTTGAATTCGCCGCCAAGTTGGGGTTGGCGTCAAATGGCACTGACGTGAAATTTCCTCAAGTGGCATGCTGGAATCAAATTGCAGCAATTGAAGAATTTTTCGGTCTATTTTGTCCATTAAATTTAATAATTAGAATTTAATTCCAATATTATTAACTTAACAAACTTAAACTGCAACCCATTTGCGTCTTGGCTAGAATAAATTCATGGAATGAAATCCTTTTTTGGCATCTTTAGTCATCATCCCTCATCAGTCGGTGAAAGTTGGAGTGAGCACGCAGCCACCGCCTGGAGCTTTTCATGGCGATTGCAACTTGCCGCAATTGCAGCACTCATCCATGCCGTGCTGCCCTTTATGTTTACCAAGACTGCAAGCAAGATTGTGGCGGGTCTGCACGATCGCATGGTAGTTCACAGGAATAAGTCAGCTTCCGGCGATGTTGATACAGGCTAGGAATATTGAGATCCATCAGTTGCTGCGTGTTCCATGCTCTCACTGATTCTGTCCAGCGCCTCCCTGTAGATACCGAGTTCTAGGAACTTGTTCAGAGAAAGCTAGCCTAATTTTCACGTGTGCCATTTATTTGTTTGTTATTTGGTATTTCCAGTTTTTTTTTGCAATTTAGAAAACATGATTCGACAGCAGATCGCCAATAGCCTTAGTTTTCGATCTTCTTCCAATTTAGCAAAGCTTGCATTGTTGATGTGGGTATCAAATTTTTCTTTTGGGTTACTAGACAAATATCGGGTAGTTTTACTTTTGGATTAATCGGCAATATCACCAAGTTCTTTGCTCGCTCTTCCTCCTTGGCTTGATGCTCTCGCATGATTCCAAGTAGGTTGTCATCAAATTGAATGAGGCCCTTCATGGTTATGGCTGACATTGATTCGATGACAGGACTAATGTCTGGACAATCCATTTTCTTCAGCGCATACATGAGCTCTTTTGTCATCAGGGCATCTTTGGGTGGCAGTGCCCATCGAAAATTGACTGCCTCTGACCATCGAATGTTTCGTCTTTTGGCTAAAGGATGTTTTGTGGAGGCCACAACGCAAAGACTATCTGTCGAAATGGGTTGGAGCTTTAGCGACTTGGTTCGTTCGTCTGTCATCATTTCTCTTGAGAAACTTGTGACCACGCAATCCAATTGATGATTGATCAGGGCGTTGATTAATTCTTGTGGTGGACTTTCTTGGATTTGAATTTTCAAGTTAGGAAGCTTTTTGATGACATTGGTTACCAGCCTAGGAAAAATACTGGTGGTTGAAAATGAGCCCATTCTCAAAAGTCCCGATGCACCATCTTCAAGGGTTTGAATCTCCGACAAGGACCGATTTAGGCTTTGTACCAAATCGCAGGCTGTCTGAATCAGAAGAAAGCCTTTGTCATTGGCCGTTATGCCAGTTCTGCCTCTGGTAAATAAAGCTGCGTTGCACACCGATTCAATTTCCGTAATCATTTTGCTCACAGCTGGCTGAGTCAGGTTAAGCCTTGTTGCTGCCGCGCTCACTGTTGTCTCTTCACTCAAGTGGCACAGCAGTTCTAAATGGCGCATGCGGAGTCTTCTCAGTGCCGACAGCGTATTCGAGTTCATCTGCTTCATTTCCAATTGATTCATGGCGCCTCCTTTACATTCCAAATAGTAATGGAAAGATCAAAAAATATCACTATTTATTTGATTGATGAGGCGCTAATATTAATTTTTAAAATACTTAAATCTGATGACTTCAAAGCAACCCCACATCATTTTTATCATCACGGATCAGCAACGTTATGACACGATTGCAGGTCTTGGATTCCCTCACATGGAAACCCCGCACTTGGACAGGCTGATCAAAGAGGGGACTCACTTTACGCAATGCCATGTCGCAGGGGCATCCTGCGTTCCTGCAAGGTCGAGTCTATTTACGGGCTATTACGCTCATACGACGGGCATCTTGAAAAATGCAGATACATGGCGTCATACATGGGTGGAAAATCTGGCGCAAGCTGGGTACACATGCATCAACGTTGGCAAGATGCACACATGGCCATTAGACACACCGGCCGGATACCACCAAAGATATGTTGTTGAAAATAAAGATCGATTTTTAGAAGGTCGCTTTTTCTTTGATGACTGGGACCGCTCGCTTGCAGCCAGAGGTTTGGTCAAGCAGCAAAGATTGCAGTACCGAAAATTTCCGGACTATCGTGAAAGAATGGGTGCGTTTGAATGGCTGCTACCTTCAGATGCGCATTCTGATAATTTTGTAGCGGACAGGGCTTGCTGGTGGATTGACACGGCGCCAAAGGCGGAACCTTTATTTTTGCAAATTGGATTTCCAGGACCGCATCCTCCTTACGATCCCACGCCTGAATACCTCAGCAGGTACATGGACAAGCAATTGCCCATTGCAAAGGTGACTGAAGCAGATTTGGCAGGACAGCCAGAACCCTTCCATGTATTGCGCGAACACAACGTTGAAATAGACCACGACTCGGTTGTGCATCAACTTGAACCAAGTGATGAACATCGCCATCGTCAACGCGCTCATTACTGTGCCAATGTCACCATGATTGACGATGCTGTTGGAAAGGTCCTTGAATCTCTAGAAAAGAAGGGCTATTTGGATGATTGCATCATTGTCTTTACGTCAGACCACGGCGACTGTTTAGGAGATCACGGACACAGTCAAAAGTGGACCATGTATGAGCAGGTGACCAAAGTCCCAATGATTTTGTGGGCTCCAGGAAAAGTGCCAGCAGCGCAGAAATCAGATGCACTGATTCAGGCGATGGACATCGTGCCATGGCTGCTGACGCAAGCTCGTGCCAATCTGCCAGAGGGCATGGAAGCAGTGTCTATCGAGCCTGTGTTTCAAAACCCTGATTGGCCCGGACGTGAAGCCGTCTTTTGCGAGCAAGGCCGAGACAATATTTTGACGGATGTTGAGTTTATGACGATGGTCAGGACCAAGCGTTATAAGTTAGTCCATTTTTTAAATGAAGATTTTGGACAACTCTTTGATCTTGAAAACGATCCAGAGGAAGCAAACAACCTTTGGTCATCTACAACCCATGGCGCTGTTCGCCAAGAGTTGATGGACAAACTATTGCTTTGGCGCATGCAAAGTCAAGTCAGAACGCAGAACGTTTTTCGTGAGTACCGTTAATCAATCAAGGAGACAAAAATGCATTTTAAAAAACTTGGAATTTATTTGGCACTTTTAAGTGGTGCAATTTTGGGCAATCCTGCAGTTGCACAAGATTTCCCCAATAAACCCATCCGAATGGTTGTCGGATTTCCTCCTGGCGGAGGCATCGATCAGTTGGCTAGAATTTTGGCGGAAGGGATGTCTAGCCAGCTTGGGCAAAACATCGTTGTGGACAACAAGCCTGGTGCTGGTACTGCAATTGCATCAGCCGAAATTATGCGTGCGCCAAACGATGGTTACACCATTGGACTTGGGAATGTGGGTCAGTTCTCCGTTTTAGAACATATTTCAAAACAGCCCATTGTTGACTTGCCCAATAAGCTAACGCCCATTGGCCAGGTGGGTTATGCGCCATTGGCGCTTTTTGTACCAGCCACTTTGAACGTCAACTCAACTGCAGAGTACTTGAATTTATTGAAGTCACAACCCAATGCTTTGAGCTATGCATCGGGTGGTAATGGACAGATTACGCACCTTGCATTTGAAATGCTGAAATCTGAAGCCCAAGTCAAAATTCAACACATTCCATACAAAGGCAGCGGCCCCGCTTTAATCGATTTAATGGCAGGCAGAGTCGTTGGAATGATTGATGCATTAGGTGCTGGAATGCCTCACGTTAAAAGTGGCAAGCTCAAAGTTTTGGCTTTAACTGCGGCTGATCGTGCACCAGAGTTTCAAACAATCCCTACCTTCAGGGAAGCGGGTTTGAAAAACTATGTGGTCACGGGTTGGCAAGGCATGGTAGCGCCGTTGAATACACCTGCTGCAGTCGTGCAAAGACTGAATCGTGCCTTGAATGACACTTTGAACAAAAAAGAAATTCGCGACAAGATGATTGGTTTAGGTTACTACCCAACTCCCACCACACCTGATCAGTTCGGTGTTTTTATGAAGGCAGAGTCTGTGCGCTGGGGAGCATTGTGCAAGGAACTCAAGATTGAGTCTGATTGATGCTCAGTGCTGAATTTCAGTGGTGTTGATTTTTTAGCCATCAGATCAGTCCCAAGGTGTTAGCATCAAAAGTGTATGAAACTCCTTGGGACTTGCTGAATGGCTGCATCTAGTTTGTTGGCTTTGATTGACGATATTGCCATGTTGTTGGATGACGTGGCTACCATGACTAAAGTGGCAGCGCGTCAAAGTGCTGCATCTGCGGATGATGTAGCAGCTATGACGCAATTAGCTGCAAAAAAGACGGCTGGGGTCTTGGGTGATGACCTAGCCCTCAATGCTCAACAAGTCACAGGCGTCAAGGCTGATCGTGAGTTGCCAGTCGTTTGGGCAGTTGCCAAAGGATCATTGCTAAACAAAGTAATCTTGGTGCCAGCCGCGTTGGTGATCAGTGCCATTGCGCCATGGATGATCACACCCTTATTGATGCTAGGTGGACTGTTTTTGTGTTTCGAGGGCGCAGAAAAGTTGCTTCATACCTACTTGCAAAGTAATGATGACAAAGAAGCACATCATGCCCAGTTGGCACAAGCCGTGGCCAATGAAGAAATTAACCTGCTGGAATTTGAACAAGACAAAATCAAAGGTGCTATTCGTACTGACTTTATTTTGTCAGCGGAGATCATTGTGATCACCTTGGGGACTGCTGCTGCTGCCAGCTTTGGTCAGCAGTTGGCTGTATTGGTGGGTATTTCGGTGATCATGACCGTGGGTGTTTATGGGCTAGTTGGGGCCATTGTCAAGATTGACGATGCTGGTTTGTATCTGATCAAGCAAGGCAATTCAGCTCTCAAAGCTTTGGGTCAAGGACTGTTGGCCTTTGCTCCATTGCTCATGAAAACCTTGTCAGTGCTGGGTACAGCTGCAATGTTCTTGGTCGGTGGTGGCATCTTGCTGCATGGTATTCCAGCACTCGGTCATGCAGTAGAAGATTGGTTTTTGGGAATGGGCTGGGTTACGGATCTATTGAGCAGCTTAGCTGGTGGAGTGGTAGGACTGTTCGCCGGCGCCGTTGCTGTAGGTGCTTTGCAACTTGTTCGTCGATTGAAAAAGTAAGCCTACAGCCTTGGACAAATTCAACAACAGATCTTCATTAATGACTTGCACATTTGGCACATATGCAAGCCTTACCTTGTGCTTGTTCAGGTACTAGATCCATTACCGCAGGTGTAAAAACTGCATCCATGCACCAGCAGCGCTCAGGCTTGGTGCCCGTTGCTTTGGCTTTTTCCAGGGCGCAAACATTTGGTTCGTGACAGATTGGGCAGAGGGTCGGGCCAATGGTTTCCATAAGCCCTAAGGCTATCAGCTTAGAAAGGCGTTTTCAATCCTGGATTGCGAAGTAGTTGCATTGCCTTTTGTACGCGTTGGGCTTTTTGCATTTGCATTTCTCCCATTCAGATTTTGACAATAATATTTGTCTACAGAATTGGGGGAATGCCAGAGCTCTGAATTGTGCCAAATTGGCTTCTTCAAGCGATACCTTCAAATCCAACGCGACAAGGCCTGGACGTCTTCAGGAAACATTTGTCCCTTTTCATGCTGCACCAATAGACCAGACTTGTCGTAGACCGTGACTTCAGGAACAGAAGATGGCTTTTTAAGTTCGGACTTTACATTCGGGTCTAGCCATGTAGAAGGAAAACTGTAGCGATGTTTTTGAAAATGTGCCTTTGCAGCAGATAAATCTTTGTCAATAGATACGCCCAACACGAAAAGACCTTTGCTTTGGTATTTAACAGATAGCTTTTCAATCTCGGGTGTTTGTTGCGCGCAGAACGGGCACCAGCTTGCCCAAAAGTAAGTCACCAAAACTTGACCCTTGAGTTGAGTTGACTTTAAGACTTCATCATTAAGCAACCGGACCTGCGACCATGGGATATTTGAGCCCATATCCGGGCTAATGATTTGGGAAAAACCAAGGGAGGGTAGGCAGGCCACCAAAGCACCAGCTTGGATTAAATTTCTTCTAGAGTTTAGATTCATAAAAATTCCTATAAATCTTTAAAAAATTCGTTGCACGATGGAGTTTTTTTGATGTTGAATCACAGACCAATATCCAAGTATAAATTTAACTCAAGAAAAATAAACTTCATTGACTACAGCGCTGTCAGCGTCCGGATCTGAAGACGGAAATCTCCTTCTTGTTTGTCCGCGATTAGTATTCCAAACTCGCTGACGTCATGTAAAGACAGGTTGGGAGCTTGAACAAACCTACCTCGGTAAGTTGACTTAAATTCTTCGAGTTTGAAACGGTAAGATTTCCAACTTGCTTCTGCTAAGAAATCAGATTCGTAGAAAACTTGGAAAGCTTTTTCCGTTCTTAGTGTGAATTTATATCGGTGACCTTGACCCCGAGCAACAAGCTCCAATGAATGAGTTGCTTGGGAAAATCTTGCAGGAAAGCGCATGGATGCAAATCCACCATTGTTCGCCAGCGACACATTCCCTTCAAAGAACAAACCCTCTGGATCGGGCCGCAAACTTGACTGCGATACACCTCCCATCACACCATCATTAACTATCCGCCCAGATTGAACTGCTTGCGTAGTCCTGAAATCCATCGTACTTTCCTTTGTCTGAGATGATCCTGCCCATCCGATCGCGCATGCGGGAACGATACAAAGACTTTTTCTGCGCGTAATTTTCATCATTAAATTTCGTTGAATTGCGAACACTCGTGCTGCCTGTTATGCCGCAGCTTTGTCTTGATTTTTCTATCACTGGACTTCACGGAAGTTACAGCGAAAACTCTATACACTTTTTCGACTTGCCTCAAACTGCAATTGGCACGACTCACAGCGATAGAAGTTTGGATTCTTTTTCAGGCGCTTTGGGCCAAGCAGTTTAGCGCACTCAATGCACTTTCGGTTGAGATCAATTTCTATGTTTTTTTCCTTGGAGCCAACATCGCGATACTTGATATCAATCGCTTTGGAACTGTTGATGGAAATGACACCAAGAAGATGCAGCCTGCTGAAGACGCTGTTGGTGCTTCTGGACAGATTGGCTGCGATAAGTTCTATGGAGTTTCCAGCTAGCAGGGATTCGACAAGCTGATTTTCTTCAGCTTGACTCCATCGTTTGTTTGCCATTACGGGCTTAGGGATTTGCGAGTCTTGGTATTCACCGTCTGAAAGCTTCTCGATAGCAAAGCGCAAAGCGTCCTGAATTTCTACTGATAAAAATTTGGACTTCTGAAGTGCCAACAATCTCTTTTTGGATTCGGAATTGTTCATACAAATCTCCACGGGCTTGACGCCATTACTACATCTGACCAGGTGAAAACTCCATATTCTTTGACACTTCCGAAGCTTAGTAGATGGCTCGGACAAAGTTCAAAATGAACAAGCGTAAAGAGTCTTTACGCTTGACCCTATAAAAGTACAAATTTTTGAAATTAATTAGTACTTTATATATTATTTTATTAATGCGCTAGACCGTTAGCAAGACTCTTGAGCGGAAGTTGGAGGTCTTAAATTGAATTGCCATCTGATTGTCTTAAGCCTGAGGCACGGGCGTTGGTTTGCCATTTGCGTCAATGGCCACATACGTCAAACGTGCTTCTGTCACCTTGATGAATTCACCTTGGTTGGAAAAGCGCTCAGCAAACACTTCCACTTGTACGGTGATGGATGTTTTTCCTACACGCGTGATCTTTGAAAAGAACGACAGCAAGTCACCTACTTTGACGGGTTGCTTGAAAATAAATTCATTGACCGCCACGGTGGCCATGCGACCGCGAACTCGCCTGGCAGGCAACACCGCACCCGCCAAGTCAACCTGCGCCATGACCCAGCCGCCAAAAATGTCGCCATTGGCGTTACAGTCGGCGGGCATAGGAATGACCTTGAGTACCAGTTCTTGATCGGTGGGTAAAGCTACTTTTTCTGGAGGATTCATGAGAGGGCTTTGGGTAATTGTTTTTGTATTTTGAGCTTTTGGTAAAACAAACCGCGACTTTCCATTTTTAGCCCTTCTATCTTGTATCGAATTGTTCAGGAGCTTATATTTAAATTGCAAGCTGTTTCAAAATAGGCAAGCTCATAATTGATTGAGTAGGTTTGCAGCATCTTTGACCGTCATGGCCAATCCAACACCTTTTAGGCGTGCCAGATTATTCATTTCTGTGACAATGCCGTACTCATACCCATCTTGCGCATCCCCAATCCTGGCAGACATGTGCGAGTAGCAAGCACAAGGCACTCCATGAGCCTCCAAAATACTAAGTGCCACTTTGCCCGCGTCTTCTTTTCCACCGCCCGCATCATTGAAGAAAACACAACTGGGTTTTCGCTTAAGCGCAATTACAAACTCTGCAGAAGAGCGACCTCCATGCGAGCCTGATATTACAACTGCATTAGTGTGCGAATTGCTAATGTGAGCAATTGAGTTAAGTAAGAACATTTGTGACCTGCCCCCAATAAGGTGACCCCAAATAATTAGTCTCTATCTTTGATCCAAAAATACAGTATGTCAAATAGCAATCTTATGTGCAATAAACTGTGTTTTTTGGTATTTGCTTATTTTTGGTACAAGTTGCTAGCTCTCGACCCTTGAGTTAATTTGGACGGTATTGGAGCGTCCTTGAATCAATCAAATTCTCGCTACCCAAAATACACATCCTTCAGGACCGTACTTTTCCTTATGCTTGACCATAGCCGGAATGCTAAAAGAGTCTCCTGGATACAAGTGCTGTGTTTTGCCTTCAGTTGTCAACCAAAACTCACCTTCAATGACGATCGCATCGGCTGTAAATTCGTGATGGTGTATTTCATTTTCGGTGTTAGGGTCCCAACGCCGCTCTAGGACTTCTTTGTAGCCTTGTTCCAGCTTTTCAGCTTTGAAATCTTCGAATCGAAATTGCCTAATTTGCTCCATGATTACCTCCTGAAGGAAGACGTAACTTGATATATATCCAGGCTTTGATCAAAAAAACTTATGCTCAATACCTGACAACTGAAGAAAAATCAATGACTAAGACAAGGCGAAAACACTTAGATAAATTTCCATAAAGTCTGAGTAGGTAACGTATATTTTTTTTCATACGTTGTCAATGATTGAAGAGTCAACTTTTGAGCGTCATCTCGCTAAAAATCCAGTCTAGCGGTAATGAGATTGGCTAGATTCTTGCTGAGGGTTCAGCAGAATAGCTTTCGATTAGCAAAAAGACTATGCTGACGATCCGTGAGCAACCCGTTCACTTTCAAGGGAGTTATATGACTCTTTGCCCAATTGCCTTAATGGCTACTTGCAACAAATGTCCTGCTGTAGGAATTTGTCCTCTGAAAGAAGTGCTGGGCGATCACAAGCCAGAGAACCCGGCATCGGCTGCAAATGATGCGTCTATCAAAGATAAAACATTAAACTGACGGGCACAATTACTCATCATCATTCTTATTTGATGATGACCACCAAAACACTGCAAGGCGAGTGCTCAATCAAAGCTTTTGGAATTGAGCCAGCCCACCAACGCTCCAACCAATTGTCACGATGCTGATGGCCTAGCATGATCAAGTCTGCGCCAATGGTATGCGCGTATTCAACGATCTTATCAACGGCATCACCTTTGAGTAATTTTCCGGTAGCCTCAATTCCTGCAGCCTTAAGTTGCTCAACACCTTCGTTGAGAGTTTTCATACGTCGTTCTTCTTCTAATTTGATTTCAGGTTCACTGTAGTAAGAGGTTTCATGGCCCATTGAAATTGTTTCGTAGGGAACCACTGAGAGCAGATGAACCTTGGCGTGTTCCCACTGCGAGAGGTCTTTGCAATTGAGCAAAGCCTGCTGACTTTCAAGCGATCCGTCATAGGCCAAAATGATTTTTTGATACATCTGATTTCTCCTTGGAAAAACTCATGCACAATTTCTTAATGAGGCAATTACCTAAAGCATTCTGAACGCCGGGAATGCAAGAAGATATGGGGCATTCCCTTGCTAAGTTTCTACCCAGCGATATAACTTTGTAATTGTTCGATCATGGATTTCTGATATGCAATCATTTCGCGAACCACATCACCAATTGAAATTAATCCCATCACTTGTGTGTCATTGACGATGGGTAAGTGCCGGATGTGGTTGTCCGTCATGATTTGCATGCATTGATCAATCGAGTGATTTGTATCGATGGTGATGAGCTTAGAGGTCATCACCTCGCTCACCTTGGCATCATTGCTACTTTTGCCCTTGAGGACAACTTTTCGTGCGTAGTCGCGCTCAGAGAAAATGCCCACCAGCTTTTGCTCTTTCAAAACCAGCAACGCCCCAATGTTGTGAAGCGCCATAACTTCTAGGGCTTGCCTGATAGTGTCATCCGGACTGACTGAGTAAATGGCTCGCTGACTGTGGTCTAAGAATTGGCTGATGGTTTTCATGGCGAAATCCTTTGGCAAGTAGTTGACCTCATCTCAATGTATACAGATTTTGAACACATGCAACATATGAATTCCCTTGGTTTACTGTCACCGTTGACTTAGATCAAGTTGTCTTTATTCTCGATACGCCCTATAAATAGAGGGTAGTTTCAATTCCAACAGCTCATATTTCCAAATGATCAAAAAGTCAGCAGCGTAAAGACTCTTTACGCTCAAGCTTATTCATAGTGAGTCCACATTCTTAAGATGCGAACTGTTTTTTCCTTACGAAAAATCTCATAGACCAAGCGATGTTGAATATTTATTCTGCGTGAGTAAGCGCCCGTGAGGTCACCAACTAACTTCTCATAAGGCGGTGGATTTTGGAGAGGGTCTACTCCTAAAATGTTTAGTAATGCTTGTGCTTTATCTTTAAGGCCTGCAGCAGATAGTTTTTTAGCATCCTTGATGGCGTATTTGGAATAGGCTAGATTCCAAACTACCATTTCAACGCCTTTTTACTTTTAGCAATAGGTTCAGCCACAGCATCTTTAATCGACTCACGCATTCCAGGAGTCGCCAATAGATACAATGTTTCTTGGATAGCGCTCCAATCCTCTTCGGAAACCAAAACGGCATTTGCCCGCTTACCAGAAATGACGACTGGCCTGTGTGTTTCTGCTGTTTGATCAATCAAGCGATAGAGGCCAGCTCGTGCTTGGCTAGCGGTAACTGTGTTCATATCTTCACTCCTTCTCAAGATAGTACGTAAAAACGTACGATATTGTCAAGTGATTTTCCCATCCGCCCAAGCGGAGTTGCTCAAAAAGTCAGCAGTAATTTAATTTCACGACCATACTACTTCTATACTAGTTTGAGTTACTAGAAGGCAGCTAACTCAATGAATTCATTAAGGAAAGTAGTGGTCTAAGGTAGTTTTTGTCATTTTATTGGGGTCAGATCAACATTATTTGTTGAATTAAACTTCAGCCAATCAACAGCAAAAGCTGACTCTTGCATGTCCCAATCCATTAATCCCATGAATCACACATCTACTCAAAAGAGCTTAGTGGCATTGCTGCAATCTGCAGCGCTACTCTGCGCCGGGGCCACTACGGTCTTGGCCTTAGCTCAAACTTCAAGTGCGCAGCCACCCAATGCATCATTGCCTGCGCCTGAGGTCAAGTCCCTTTCGGTGACAGCGCCCAAGCGCATCTTGTTCGTAGGCAACAGCTATTTCTATTACGGCAACAGCCTACACAACCATGTCAACCGCATGGTGCAGGCCGGTGGTATGGGTTTGCAAGCCAGTGACATACAGTACAAGTCTGCGACCATTGGTGGCGCTTCGCTGGCTCACCACAACATGGAATGGCTCACTGAACCTGGGCGCATTGGTGTCAAGGAACCCTTCGAACTTGTGGTGATGGCCGACGGCAGTGCACAACCGCTGAACGAAGAGAGGCGCACAACATCTCGGCAGATCATTGCCAAGCACGCCGAAACCATCAGGCGTCGTGGTGGTGAGGTTGCGTTGTACATGACCCATGTGTATGTGCCTCCCCACAGGCAAGTTCGCGCTGAGAACCTTAATTTGACAGCACGTCATTACCTGTCTGTTGGCAATGAAGTTAAGGCAATGGTGATCCCGGTGGCGTTGGCCTTTGACGAGGCTTATCGCCGCCGTC
>Ga0208362_1000345_pt1 | contig 15811 bp, 13 predicted proteins | sample LakMenEpi13Oct10_FD_150693 | JGI IMG/M metagenome (GOLD analysis project Ga0208362, IMG submission 150693) | Freshwater microbial communities from Lake Mendota, WI - 13OCT2010 deep hole epilimnion (SPAdes) | ecosystem: Environmental > Aquatic > Freshwater > Lake > Epilimnion/Euphotic zone ... | reverse complement strand
ACCACACCAACAACTCCTACTACTCCAACCACACCAACAACTCCTACTACTCCAACCACACCAACAACTCCTACTACTCCTAATCCAGGGCCAGTCGATCCAGATAATTTCTGTTCTCGAACATGTCAACCTGGAACAGTAAATGCGGGAGCAACAGCATTTGGTTCATCTGACGGCAATGGACAATGTATACTTCCAGCTAATGCTTGTGGCGGATTGGTCAATCCAGGCCAAACAAGTTGTTCTTATACATGTCCTCGGAATACTGAGAGAGTCGGTCAAGTAATTTCTGGAAACATAGATCCTTCCGGTACTTGTGTTGTTTCGCCAGCCTCCTGTGGGAGAAGAATAATTCCAGGCAGATAGGAAATTTGTAGACCTAAGGCAGGAAAAACATATCTGCTTTAGGTCGTGATGGAAATTGAGAAAAAAATCGGATCATTTCTCTTGGAGCCTGTCCTGCGGTAGCGCTTAGCTTTTGTCATTCCCGTATGTTAACTCGTGGCTTCTGGGTCTTTTTTTTCTGCTTGCCTAAATTTCTTTGTCGATAAGCTCTTCACTTACTATTTGTTTATATGCCTTAATCAGATCTGACTTGGAAATAATGCCAACCAGCTCTCTTCCACCGTCAGATTTGATTACTGGCAAATTCGAAATGTGCTTTTCTTGCATGCGCTGAATAAGCTGATGAACTGTCTCTTCTGGATAAGCCACTTCTACATTCCGAATTTGTTTGTCATTAGAATACAAATCTTTGACAGTGAGAGATTTTCTTTCTTTTTTATCAATTTTCCGCAAATCTTGAATGCTGATTATTCCAAGTAATTTTCTTGATTCATCCAAAATTGGCAAAGCAAAATGCTGCTTCTCAAGCATTAAATCCTGAACATATTCCAAATCATCTTCTAAAGTCACCGTTCTGACTTTGTGATTCATAACTTGCTCTACGTTTACGCCTTCTAGAACATGCAATGCACCTGCATCATCACCAACAGGCAGCATAACATAAGCTTCTTCTCCATGAACGGAAATGTCGAGCCCACGTTTTTCTTCATCGGCTGGCACACGCAAACCAACTGTAAATTTTAGAACATAGAGAATAATGGCTGTCCCAATCACCGAATAAACAATAGTGGCAAGTACAGCTATAACCTGAACTCCAATTAGTTGCGCATGGCCAAAGAATAAACCATTTGCCCCTGTGGGATTTATGGATTTTTCAGCAAATAATCCAGTAGCAAGAGCTCCCCATATTCCGCCAATTCCATGGCAAGCCAAAACATCAAGTGAATCATCAATATCGACTTTTCCACGCAAACTCATAGCAAAATGGCAAAGTATTCCAGAAACAGCTCCAATAACAATCGCTGACATTGGACTCACAAAACCAGAAGCGGGAGTTATGGCGACTAAGCCAGCCACTGAGCCAATTATTATTCCAGATACACTAGCCTTAGATTTAGTCAAGCTGCACATCAAAATCCAAATCAAAGCCGAAGCCGCACCCGCTAAATTGGTTGTAACTGCCGCTTGAACGGCTAAAGCGCTATCACCCAAAGCACTACCGGCATTGAAGCCGAACCAGCCGAACCAAAGCAATGCTCCACCCAAAACGGTAAAAGGAATATTGTGAGCTGGCATCTTTTCTTCACCAAAACCCAAACGTTTGCCAATGATCAAAGCCGCTATTAGAGCAGATGCACCAGCCGTGATGTGAACTACCGTTCCTCCCGCAAAGTCGAGTGAGCCGATCTTGCGCAACCAGCCATCGGTAGACCATACCCAATGAGCAACTGGATCGTATATCAAAGTTGTCCACAGCAAAGTAAAAAGCAAAAAGGTTACAAATTTCATGCGATCAGCAAAAGCACCAATAATAATGGCAGGTGTAATTACTGCAAACATGCATTGAAAGAGCATAAAAGCTAAATGCGGAATAGTTGGCGCATAATCGGAGTTGGGCAATAAAGCAACACCTTTTAGACCGATCCAATCAAGAGAGCCAATAAAGCCAGACTGTCCGTGCGAAAAAGACAATGAATAGCCAATCAAAGCCCATTGCAAGCTAATTAAAGCCAAGATTACAACCGATTGACCCATCATTGCCAAGACATTTTTTTGTCTGACCATTCCCCCGTAAAAGAAGCCAACTCCAGGTGTCATGAGCATTACGAGCGCAGTGGAAATTAAAATCCATGTTGTATTTCCCGAATCAATTTGGTTCATGTCTAAAAGTCTTTATTAGTGGCTTGGCTAGATTTCCTAATATTGTTTTTGCAATCGGTTTTAAGAGAAGCTAGACTAGCAATTTTACAGGGTTGAATTTCTTAAAGCGAAATTTAGCAATCAGTTTTTAAGCTAAAATTCTTCTATTCAACTCTATTCATTCTGTAAAATAATTCTTTTATTTTGCGAGTGCGGCTTTCAAATCCTGTCTGCTGCGAAAAGATTATTCAGCATTGCAAGATTTAATATCAAAGAAAACAATCAAAAGCCCCCTAACAAAAACATTTCCAATACAAATTAATTTCTAATGCAGAGAAAGAAAAATGCCAAGTAAAAAAGATATAAGAAATCGCATTCGCTCAGTTCAGAGCACACAAAAGATCACAAAAGCAATGAAGCTGATTGCGATTATCAAATCTAAGCAATTACAAAATGCCTTAACTGGTATGAAACATTATTCTGAGCAAGTCAGCTCTTTGACAAATAAGGCCATTAAGAATCTAGACATAGATAATTCGGCTCAAGATAATTTTCCTAAACTTTTAAAACCAATTGCCAAAGATTCAAATCCTTGTTTAATAATTCTTACGTCTGATCGAGGACTCTGCGGTTCTTACAATTCACAAGTTTTGAAATATGTTCACCTCAAAATTGAGGAAATGCAGTCTCAAAATAAAAAAGTCAAATTAGTTTTAATAGGAACTAAAGCAAATGTCTATGCAAAAAAATTCTTTCAAGATTGCGAAATTCTAGGAAAATTTATTGGCCTTTCGGTTTTGCCTTCTGCTCAAGATTCAGAAAATATTTTCAATTTAGTTGAGACCTCTTTTAATGAAGGAAAAATCAGCTCAGTTGAAATTATTCATAATCGATTCGTCTCAATGATTAAATCGCAAGTCACTCAGACAAAGCTTATTCCTTTTACTCAAGAGCAACAGTCTGAAAAGGATAAGTCCTCAAACAATCTCAATGACATGGTTTTGTTTGAACCTTCAGTATTGGACTTAGTGCAAACACTTATTCCTCTCTATTGCAAAAATCAAATTCATCAAGCTTTGTTACTTGCTAGAGCCAGTGAATTGTCAAATAGAGTTAATGCAATGGGGGCTGCAACCGACAATGCAAAAGCCCTCATGAATCAGCTGACACTTAGTTACAATAAAGCTCGTCAAGCCTCTATTACTCAGGAAATTGCCGAAATTGTTTCTGGTGCCGAGTCTTTAAAATAAGGATCTAAAGCAGTTTGAGAGAAATTTCAATATAATGAAATACAAGAAGTAATGCATTGAGATCAAGTTTAGAAAGATCAAATAGTGGAACACGAAAGTCCCAATTTAACAACACGCGTGACTTTAACTCGTGAGCTTGGCTTGCTCAAAGAGAGTGTTTCTGATATTGGCAATGATTGTTGTACGCTTTTAGCTCTTAGCACTTCTTCCTTTACCGCTTCCAGTGATTTCCTCGAGAAGAAAGCCAAGGAAATTTACCAAAAAGTAAGAAGTGAATCTGATAATCTCGAAAGTCATTGTTTTACTATATTGTCTCTTCAACAGCCTTTGCTAAAAGATCTGAGGCTGGTGGTTGGAGTTCTTAGAATTGCGGCTCATCTGACCAGAATTGCTAGCTATTCCTCTAGGCTGGTTAATATTTCTGGAATTATTCATGATAAATCGAGTATTCCAGCGGATTTGGTTTCAATCGCTGAAAATTGCAATCTTATGTTGCGTGATGTAATTAAGGCTTTTCATTCAGGATCCACAACAATGGCTCTGGAATTAGTAAAAAAGGATAAAGAAAATGATTTGCTTCATGATTCTTCTTTTCAAAAAATTATTAAACGAATGACTCACGAAAAAGCTGAGTTGGTTGAAATTGATGCTCAAATGCTTACCTCGGTAAGATTTTTAGAAAGAACAGGTGACACAATTGCCGCAATTGCGAAAGAAGTTTATTTTATTTATACTGGTCAGAAAATTTGACTTTTGTGTGACGAAAAAGCTTTATTAACTCATTTTACGCAAAAATCATTTTCTGTTTACCGTGATAATTCCTGAGAAAGATCCTGAAACCAGTTTGGGGAAGGAGGTCAAGCTAAGTTTTCTTTATCCTTCGGCCCCGTGCTGTCCTGAATTCATTTAAAGATCTGTTTCAGTATTCTTTTAGGATTGTTTAGCAAACTAAATAAAATCATCCGACCTGCTTAAGGTGCTTTATTAACTTTCTCCTACAAGCACAAATGAAGCTTCGCTCCTGGTTGCGCATGACTGCAGGCACCTCTCTCTTAACAGAGAAAGAATAAAGGCTTGAGGTAATTCATTCATTCAGAATTAGTCTGATTGTTAAAATTCAATATCAATCCCAATTGGACAATGATCTGAACCAAGTATTTGGGGCAAAATATAAGCATCTCGCAAATTGCCTTTCAGTTCAGCGGGTACAAAGAAATAATCAATTCTCCAGCCTTTGTTTCGATCTCTGGCTCTAGTTTTCATATCCCACCAAGTATATGTGTCTATGGCTTCAGGGTGAAAATGCCTAAAAGTGTCAACATAATCATGCGCAACTAATTTATCTAACCACGCCCTCTCTATTGGCAAAAAGCCAGAAGTATTTTGATTGTTTTTGGGATCATGCAAATCAACCTCTTTGTGAGCAGTATTGTAATCTCCGCAAATAATAATTTTTTCGCCATCTTTGCGAAGCTTTTCGATGTATTTTAAGCAGGCATTATAAAATTCAATTTTGTACTCGACTCTATGCGGGCCTTGTCCACCATTGGGAAAATAAATATTGAGTAAAGTAAAGTCATTATATTTGGTGATTATGACGCGACCTTCTAAATCAAATTTTTGAATATCAAATCCTTGAAAAGATCCTTTAACTGGAATCGCTGATAGGGTCGCTACTCCACAATAACCTTTTCTCAACTGATTGCTATGCCAATGAACTTGATATTTGGCATTATCCAAAACATTGCCGCTCATAATGCTGTCATCTGCTTTTGTTTCCTGAATAGCCAATACGTCTGGTTTCAATTCATCATTAACAATTGTCCAAAAATCTTTTTTCAGTGCGGCTCTAATGCCGTTTACATTCCAAGAAATCAATTTGTACTTTGTCATTTGTATTCTATCTATTGGTGATAAGGCTTATCCCGTCAAGAGGTTTATTGAGTATTGCAGTAGCTAAATAATTTATTTTGAGCAGAAAAAGAAATTCTAAACGCAAAGTCAAACTCATGCTTTGAATTTATTTAAAGAAAAACTTCCCTCGATCAGCATCGAAGAAAGGGAACGACTATTTATTAACTCACCTTGTATCTTACGCAAGTTGCATGATTTTATTTAGTTTCCGAAACAAGTTCGGAATGACAAAGAAAACTTAATCTTGTCATCCTGAGCTTGTTTCAGAAACTTTTTCTCCCATTCAGAAGTAAATCTGAAGATCTCGAAACAAGTTGGGGATCAATAAAGCTAAGTTTATAAAGGTGCCTTAAAGTTAAATCGATAAATTATTTTTCTCCGAGTCCTTTGATTTTGTCAAAGTCTTGAAGCTATCAATAATCAACAAAAACACTGCAACATTAATCCAAGTGTCAGCCACATTGAATATTGGGAAATTACCAGGCAATATGAGTAAATCAATGAAGTCAGTAACTTGTTTGAAATAGGCTCTGTCAATGAAATTACCTATAGAACCAGCCGCGAGGAAAGCAAGACTTATAAGATATATTTTTCTGAGCGAATCAATTTTTTTGAATGTATAGATTATTAGGCCTGCTGATACCAAGAGGCTAACAATACTCAAAAATTGAATTTGTCCAGCCATAAAGCTAAAAGCCGCACCATTATTAAAAGCCAGATTCCAATTGAGAATACTTGGAATAATTTCTACACTTTTGCCGACTTCTAAATTATTCCTACTCCACAACTTGGTGAGCTGATCTAAGAAAACTAAAAAGCTTACAAAGCTGAACCAAATTAAAAAATTCTTTTTCTTTATCATCACGCAAGAATAACCTATTGCGGAATAGCTATCAATTGTCTTTCAGAAAGAGCGAATTCTTACTTAACCATACAAGTTGACCACCTGTAGCCAACAAAGACAAGATTGTGGAAATATTAACGCTTGTGCCTTTGATACAAAGCTTTTCAAAGCGCACGCTCGAATCCATCATTATTCTGAAAAATTACTTTAATGAAAGACTTCCACAATCTAAAACCACATTGGTAAATCACTTAATTTTTGTATTTTATCTCCTCCCTCAGTTACTTAAGGAATAGTCAAAGTGGCGAAAGAATCAGCTGTCAAGCCAGAAGAATCAGTTACCGTAATTAATACTGGTAATGTTCCTGGTGCAAATCCAACATAACTATAAGTATTAGATGTTACGTTCGAGACTTGTGCTACATAGGATGTCCCGTTGAAATATTTATATGTGTATTTTAGTGTATCTCCAGTCGTAGTATTAGGATCGGTGGCATTGACAATCACACTAGCACCAGCGACATTGATACTAGCAATTGTTGGTGCTTGATTAGGGAATGAAATACTCGATGTCGAAGAAGTAGTTGCATTACCTTGATTATCATTGACTATTGCCCGAGTATTGTAGGTTTGCCCAGTCAGCAATCCAGTTGTACTATAAGTGTAAGTTGGTGAAGTTGTTGAGTTAACAGTTTCCCAATTACCATTCTTGAAGATTTGATAATCATAAGTAATTGGATCACCTTGTGGATCAGTTGCAGTTACGTTCGCTGTTAATCCAGTCATTGAGAAATTACTTACAGTTGGGGCTTTTTGAGGAACTGTGATTGTTTGTGTTCCTGTAGTAGTTGCGTTATTTTGAGGATCACGAACAATGGCTTGTACTTTATATACTTGCCCAGACGTGAAGCTCGGTGCTGCTATATTGTAGGTGTAGCTATTGCTTAGAGTAGGAGCTTGAACAGTAGTAAAAGAATTACTTCCTGGTGCAGTTTCGATTTGATACTCAAAAGTTACTGAATCGCCTTGTGGGTCAGTAGCTCCAACAGTGGCGGTTAAGCCTGATACTTTAAATGAATTTACAGCTGGCGGCTTATTCGGAACTACTATTTGTCCGCCAAGAGTTACTGGGCTAGCATTATTTTGCGCATCCCTAATAATAACGGCGACTTTAAAGGTAGCTCCTGTTGTTAAAGCGGTGGTGTTGTATGTGTACGTATTAGAAGCTGATGGAGGCTGTTGTGCCACAAAATTATTACTACCCTGTGTGGTTTCAATCAAGAACTCATAGCTGAGTGGATTATTTCCTTCTGGGTCTGAGCCTGTTACCGTAGCGGTTAGGTTATTTGTTCCAGACAATGTAAATCCGGCTACAGTTGGAGCTTTATTGGGAAGAGTTACACTTCTAGTTTCAGATACAACGGTTTGATTATTACTATCTTTGGCAGTTGCTCTAACACTATATGCACCCGAAGCTAAAGACGTAACGTTTTTGAAATCATAAGTATTATTTGTTCCACTGGCTACATTTGTATTAGTTTGAATTGGAACCCAATTGTTTCCACCAGTATTAATTTCATACAAATAGGTAAGAGCCTTGCCTTCAGGATCTACTGCTTTAACATTGGCGGTTGTGCCATCAATCCCAATATAAAAATCAGAAGCAGCAATAGTTGGAGCCTGATTAACAACTGTCAAAGCTACTGGATCATAAGTTTTAACTGTATTTAAGCTATCTTTCACCGCAAATGAGATTTGATATGGTGTTGCTTTTCCTGTCAAGGCCGCCACATCATCATCAAGCGCATTAAGCAAATCAGCAGAAGTTGTATAGGTTTTAGCAGTTCCTCCATCGATTGAATAAGAATAAGCCGTAATTCCATTTGCATCTTTGGCGTCGATTTTGGTTGCACTATCTAAACCAACACCTTCATTAACACTTGCCTTTCCTAAAACTAGACCAGCTCCTGTTGTATCACCATTAACAATTACTCTTTGCACAAATCTGGCGGTATTAGTTGTAGTACCAAAGAATGGATCATTAACATTATCTTCTACCCGAAAAGATAATTGATAAGGTGCAGTAGAACCATTGTTTACGGGTAGAGCAGCAATGGCGGTATTAACGGCTGTTTCAAAAGCAGCTTTAGTAGTAGCCGTTTGAGTTTGATTGTTAAGAGTATATGTATAGCTTCTGGTAGCTCCAGTTGGCTGAGCTGACACATTGTAATTGTTTAGTGAAAAGCTTGCATTGCCACCTGGCTGAACTATCAGGGCATTGGAATTTATATTTGTACTTATATTCAGCAAATCAGGCTGATTAGTAGTTGACCCATTTGAATTTATGCCCGTTGGATTAATGGCTGTTGAGTTTTGTCCAGTGGTAGAAATTACATAATCATTTATCAAAGCTTGAGGAGGATTGTTCTCAGGTTTGAGAGCCGTCTCCAAAAGGCCATCTTTTCCATAAAACGAGGTAAAAACACCACCTGTAAGAGATTGGGTAGCCTTGTCCAAATCACTAAATTCTGTAGAAGCGGCTTTATCAATTCCATACTGAGAGAAATAATCATTGTATTGGCTGTAAAAACCATTGAAAACCTGGGCTAAGTCATTTTTATCTAATTCTTCACCTGAGAAGTAAGAAGCAACAATTTTATTACCCACAGAGCCTAAAGCCTGAAACTCAGGAGTATATGGTGCATCTCCAAAAGTTGTACGTCCCCATATATCGAATAATTCATTAAACAGTGTATAAGCAAGAGTATCGGTTGAAGAATTGTCAAAATAGCTTTCTTGGAATTTTATATTACTTCCATCCGAAGAAACACTATTGGAAGCAGTGGCAAATGGTGGCTCAAAGTTATCAATAGAAACTTTAATTTGATTATTATCACTACCTAAGCCTTTGGATTCAAGATTCTTGATAATGTCTCTTGCAAATGGTACTTGCAATAATTTATCTAATGCTTCGGTGAGGGATTTTTCTCTTTCGTTAGTGAGTCCTTGGCTTTTAGTATCGAAATTTATGCCCTTTACTTGTTGAGAAACTTGCGCTGGCTCTAAAGCCGTTGTCAATGCTGGATTCTGAGTCGAAGATAATGAGCTGGTAGGCGACAAGCTTTTAAGAGCAATTGGGGTTACTTTGATGAATTCGTCAACGATTTGAGGAATAGTCTTTTTATTATTAGAAGAATTGCCTGACACAGATTTCAATTTAGCAATAATTTCCTGAGCAGTAGGCAAATTGAATAAAGGATTATTGTTATTGATTTTCATTGTCTCTATTTTTTCCTCAACTGAGCGATATCGATTAAGCAGAAAGTCTTAGTAAAGAATCTAAGCCATAATGTCCAAGATTTCACCAATATTTTGTTGTCCCATAGCAGCATCCCCGACTTGTGTGTCACGGGCATTCTCTTTTTTTGGGAGTAAAAGCGCTTCCTGAGAATTGCCCCCACTACCTTCAGCAATATCGCTAGAGATTTTGGTGCTAGCACCAGTGCCCGAAGGCTGAATACCTCCTAAGCCGCTAGAAATAGATAATGGAACTTGTATGGGAAACATATTGATTAGCCTTGTAATACTTATGAAAACAAAATAAGTCTGTCAAGATTTTCCATACCTCTTATCTGTATTTATTTAACTAAACAATATGGTTATGCCTAAGGGGTTTCACTATTCTTATCAATCCTTTGCATTAGATCATTCACAGATCTCAAATTAAATTCATTAAGGAATTTAAACGCATTAATTAATCGAAAATCTGAAGAATTCTTAAAAAAACAATCGACAAATATCTTTAGTTCATGAATCCAATCGATCAAATACATTGAAGAATCTATACTTTGGTTATTAAGTTAGATATAAAAATCTGATCTTAAAAAGAAATTTCAGAAACACAAAAGACTTTATTTATTCTTGGAGTAAATCCTATTTTAAAATTTTCTTAATTCGTCATAGCAACCTTTATAATTATTTTCAAGAATTCTTTTTACTCAAAACTTAATTTATTTCAACTTCTCTCTTTGAATTTCCCATTAAGTTTCAGATTAAAAACATTGAAAAGTGTCTTTGAAGAGAAAAATAAATCTCTCTAGTCAAATGTCATTTCAAGCAAGAACGCTCTAAAGTAAAGTTCACAATTAACCAAAAAGCAAATCACAAATATGTTATCTAATACTAAGCCTTATTCATTGACTGATTCCTTAGCTCAAGTTGATCCAGAAATATTTTCAGTAATAAATGAAGAATTAGATAGACAACGCACTCATCTTGAGCTTATTGCCAGCGAAAACACCGTTAGCAAAGCGGTGATGGAAGCTCAGGGCTCTGTACTCACAAACAAATACGCTGAAGGATTGCCAGGCAAACGTTATTATGGCGGCTGCCAATTTGTAGATAAAGCTGAGTCACTTGCAATCGAAAGAATAAAAAAGATTTTTGGCGCTGATCATGCAAATGTTCAACCTCATTCAGGGGCTCAAGCTAACTTTGCGGTTTTTTTGGCAGCGATTAAACCGGGTGATACCGTCCTCGGGATGAGCTTGGATCAAGGTGGACATCTCACTCATGGTTCACCAGTTAATGTTTCAGGCAAATGGTTCAATATTGTAAGTTATGGTGTGAACGCTGATGGATGGCTTGATTATGATCATTTACTCTCACAAGCCAAAGCACATAAGCCCAAATTGATTATTGCGGGAGCCAGTGCATATCCACGCCAAATCGATTTCGCTAAATTTGCGGCAGTGGCAAAAGAAGTGGGTGCACTTTTGATGGTTGATATGGCTCATATCGCTGGGTTGGTTGCAGCAGGTGTACATCCTAGCCCAATTCCACATGCTGAATTTGTGACCAGCACAACCCACAAAACTCTCAGAGGCCCAAGAGGCGGAATAATACTGTGCAAAGAAGAATATGCCAAGCAAATTGATTCAGCGGTATTTCCAGGAAGCCAAGGTGGGCCTCTTATGCACGTAATTGCCGCTAAAGCAGTTGCTTTTCATGAAGCGCTTCAGCCAGAATTTAAAGAATATCAAAAGCAAGTAGTTGCAAATGCAAAATCTTTGGCAAGCTCTTTAACAGAAGAGAAAATCAATTTGGTTAGCGGTGGAACTGATAATCATCTTGTTCTTCTCAATTTGGTAGAACTCGGATTGACCGGAAAAGAAGCTGAGAATTTGCTTGATTCAGTTGGCTTAACTGCTAATAAAAATGCAATTCCAAATGATCCACAAAAACCATGGATTACCAGCGGAATTAGATTAGGTACGCCAGCATGCACCACCAGAGGATTTAAGGAAGCTGAGTTCTATGAGCTTGGAAAAATTATTGCTTCTGTTCTCAAAAATCCAAAAGATGAAACGGTATTAGCTCAGGATAAAAAGAAAGTCGAAAAATTCTGCGCTGATTTTTCTGTTTATTAAGCAAATCAGTTAGGCTCCTCCATTGGGTGGCTTAACAGTGTTATTTAACAAATCTTTGTTCCTTCTATTTGATTGATCCAAAGTTCTAACTTTTTTTCAGAGTTAAGGAGTCTTCTGTTTGTGTTTATGGGAAGAAACAATTTACAATTCCCTCTCCCCCGAGGGCGTCGATACAAATAGGATAGTGTGGACTTTGAATTCATCGTCCCTTATTAATTCTCTATCGCAAGTTGGTGTGATTTAGTTTCCTAAATAAATTAGCAGTAAATCTCAGAGTGGTATTGGCGAAAAAACAACCCTGTAACAATGATTCTATTTTTGCTTCAGAATAGTGGCTTAGGAACTCATTCCACTATTTACTATTTTTGAGCAATCAGCTCTATCCAAGAATTTCGCTACAGAAATTATTATTCAAGTTTAAGCATTCTTGTAAAATCTAAAATTATTCGGCAAAACCTTGTTCTTTACGTCCACCAATTAGACGAAGTCTTGAAGCTTTAATAAATTGTACGCTTCTTTTTTCTCCACTAGCTTGATCGGCCCATTCATTTGTTTCAATAGAACCTTCAACGCCAATTAGAGAGCCTTTTTTGACATATTCGCCAGCAATCTCAGCTTCACGTCCCCAAAAAACAATTTTGAACCAATCAGTGATTTTTTGTCCTTCTTTATCCTTGCCACGATCCACTGCAATGCTTACTTCTGCTTTAGCGCTACCGCTTTCGAAATATTTCATTTCAGTGTCCTGCCCAGCTCTACCAACTAAGCTCACTGAATTAAAAAATGAATTGCCAAAACTATTATTCTGATTAGTGCTCATTTGTTTATTGGTGTTTTTGAGGCGATTTGATTTTCGAATTCTTTTTGTATTTTAGCAACTGCTTTTCTTAGAGATTCTTCTGGATCCAATTTTTGTTGCTTTGCTTGATTAGATATTTTGAGCAAAACAGCTCCCAATTGCTCTTCATCGCTAAAGTCATAATTGTTTGAATTATCAACTAAAAGATTTTCATTGAAATCTAATCTGCATTCTAATTTGCTGGCTTTTTTTAAAACTTTTACAGCTCTGGCCAGGCTTGGAAGCGCACTTGGAATATTGCTAAATGGGGATAAGCTCTCTTCACCCTCTTTATCAGCTTTTTCTTTGGCTTTTATTCTTTCCCATTGATCAACAACTTTATCTGCCGTATCAATAATATTGGCATTGTCACTAAAGACATGAGGATGCCTAGAAATCATTTTCTGATTAATTTTTTCAGCAACTTGGGCAAAGTCAAAACCGCCAATTTCCGCTTCGATTTGAGCATGCAAGCAAACTTGAAATAAAACATCCCCTAATTCTTCAAGTAAATCAGCGGTTGAATTTTTATCTATGGCTTCTAGAACTTCATAGGCTTCTTCAATTAAATACTTCTTTAGAGAAGCATGAGTTTGTTCTCTATCCCATGGACAACCATTTGGGGCTCTGAGCCTTGCAGTAGTTTTAATTAATTCTTCTATTGGTTTTAAATTCATACTCTAAATCTATTCTGTAAAAATTATCGGTAAAAAGTCTTTTCAATCAAATGTTTTACATTATTATCTCTCAGAATTATTACTTGAATGAATCACCAATAATTTACGCCTATTAATTTGCTCAATATAAAGACGATAATTTGAAAATGGATTTTAAAGATTTTTTATCAAATAAGCTCAAATCAATCGAAAAGGCAAATTGGAAAAGGAATTTAATTATTCAAAAACCAATTGATTCAATTAGGCGAATAGTCCATTTTGTAGAAGGGTTTGATTCTGTCGACAAAGAAATAATTCAATTTTCTAGTAATGATTATTTGGGATTAAGTCAAGATCCAAGATTGATTGAAGCGGCTCTCGAAGCTTGCAAAGAATATGGCTTTGGTGCGACTGGTTCTCGGCTCATTACGGGTACTAGTGCTTTGCATATTCAATTCGAAGAAAAATTGGCTGAATTTAAATCAACTGAGAAAGCTTTGTTTTTTAGCTCGGGTTATGCTGCAAATGTAGGAACAATTAGTGCTTTGGTGGGGAAACAAGATCTTATTCTCTCTGATGAATTAAATCATTCAAGTATTCTGAGTGGAGCCAAATTGTCAGGAGCCGAATTAATAGAATATGAGCATTTATCAATAGATTCGCTAGAGCAAAAGCTAATTGAATATCGTAAAGATTACAAAAATGCTTTGATTTGCACTGAATCTGTTTTCAGCATGGATGGTGATATTGCAGATTTGAAGAGCATCGTGGAGATTGCGGAGAAACATGATGCTTGGTTATTAGTTGACGAAGCTCATTCGACAGGCGTTTTTGGCGGTGAAGGGCGAGGGTTGGTTTATAAGCTTGGCTTGACGGACAAGGTTCATGTTCAAATGGGGACTTGTTCCAAGGCTTTAGGAGTAGAGGGTGGATATATTGCTGGCTCAACAGAATTAATAGACTTTCTCATTCAAAGAGCAAAAACATTTGTCTATTCAACAGCTCCTTCCATTCCAGCAATTGCCGCTCTGATGGAAAGTCTAAAAATTTGCCAAGCAGAAAATTGGCGAAGAGAAAAATTATTTAAAAATGTCCAATTAATAAGAGCTTTTTGTTCTGCTCAAGGCCTTGAGTTGATAGAAGGACAAAGCCAAATCATTTGCCTAAAAATGCCATCTAATGAAATTGCCTTGAAATGGTCAGGGAAATTAATGGAATTGGGAGTTTGGGTTCAGGCAATTAGGCCACCTACGGTTAAAACTCCCAGATTACGAATAAGTGTTAGCGCTCTTCATGATGAATCTAATTTAAAGCAATTATTTGAAGCGTTAAACACTTTTCTTTAAAATACCCGAGCGAGATTCCTGAATTCCCCCTTAAAAGGGGCTAGGGGGTAATCCCGTAAAGCTGGTAGCGGATTTAGAATGCACGCATATCACAGCAAGGCATGGTGCACAAAAATGCAACTCGTATATTCCATTTGGAGAACTAATTGATTTGTGAAGACAGTTGAGTTAAGATAATGATTAAGGACATATTATCTTTCATTTATATTTACATTTAAAGCTTTCCTTTTCTCAATTGAATTTTATATAGGTTAATGTCATGAACTTGGTTAATTCAATCAATGTCAACACGCCTCTAAGGCTGCCATCTAATGGAGGGTCAGGCGTTATAACAAGCCAGCCTGCTTCGAATCAAAATCAAGATGCAAATTTCGTCATGCCGAGTAATGATCAGGATGAGCAGAAGCAAGAGGAAAAAGAAGTCACACATGCCGTAAAGAAACATTCATTCTTGCAAACTCTCAAGAATTGGGTTGAAGGGACGATTAGCTTTTTGGATGCAGGGGTAAAACTTGTCAGTAAATGGGGTAAACAGGCTTGGGGTGCAGTTGGTGATAAGCTCCCATATTTGCTAGCCATAGTGCCTGCAATTTTAGTTGCTTTATTCCTTGGAAAAGGCGCTATCGACAATTCAGAAAGATTTGATAAATCTAAACCGAATTTACAAAAAGATAAAACGATTCCAGCAACAGCGTGATCAAAGACCTAGCTTGAATATCAACACAAAAATATTCTGAACTTTTCAAACATTAAATTAAATCATGTAAATAGATAAGTTTGTAGCTGGTCTTTTCTTGGTAAGATTTCTTATAACTAAGCCGCTTTCTCAGATCAAGTAATCGTAGTTCAATAAACTAAATAGTTTCCTTCAGAAATTTTGGATCTAAGTTTATATCGATTTGTTTATTTTGATTTATAGAAGTGAATTGTATCGCTTAGTGATTAATCACAAATTTCCAAGGAGCTCTTTAGTTAATGTACTCAGAACCTAATGCAAATAATTCAGCTGACAAGTCCAAGAAACTCTATGTAGGTAATTTACCTTTTTCAGTTGACGATAATTCACTCAAATTTTTCTTCGAAAACGCTCTCGGAGAGAATTCAATCAAAACAGCACAAGTTGTAAAAGATAGAGAAACCGGCCGTTCGAAAGGTTTTGGTTTTGTAACTTTTGCATCTCAAGAATTGGCTCAAAAAGCGGTTGCTCTCACAGGTCAGGAAATCGAAGGTCCAGACGGTGGAAGAAGAGCTGTTTCAATTGACGAAGCTAAAGAACGTACCGAGAGATCAGGCGGTTTCGGCGGAAGTCGTGGTGGTTTCGGTGGTGGC
>Ga0208362_1000340_pt1 | contig 15946 bp, 16 predicted proteins | sample LakMenEpi13Oct10_FD_150693 | JGI IMG/M metagenome (GOLD analysis project Ga0208362, IMG submission 150693) | Freshwater microbial communities from Lake Mendota, WI - 13OCT2010 deep hole epilimnion (SPAdes) | ecosystem: Environmental > Aquatic > Freshwater > Lake > Epilimnion/Euphotic zone ... | reverse complement strand
ATTATCGATTGGCGCTCACAAGAGCTTGAAGATTTTGAAGAGTCCGTGCTCTCAGCACGCTTGCCGATTTCGACTGAAGAATTTGCTGAAATTGGAGCCGAATACGGCATTGAGATTGTAGATTACGATACTTTTTATGCAGAACTTTCCGATGCACACCGCGAATCTGCACCACCAAGAGGAGTCCCAGCATTTGCAACAGTCAATCCCGATACACTTCGCCCTAGGGTAATAGTAAACGTTCCGCGTATTGACATGCGACTTTTTGATTATATCTTTCATATGTTGAAACACGAAATGGTACATGTTGGCCAATGGTCACGCAGAGCAGTGCAACGCGAAGGCGGACCTAATCCAACTGACCGTACTGCATATTTTTCAGATAAGGACGAGATCATGGCTTTTTCACAATCAATTGTCGACCAAATGATAAAAATGGGAGCACGCAGTATCTCGCAAGGCATGTTATTCTTACCTCAAATTAGACTTTACCTTGATATCCGTAAAGCCGTAGAGCAGTCAGTATTAAATCGCTATCATAAATACATTTATCTTTATTTAGAACAGGAGCTGGCAGATAAATAATTAAAATTCTGTCTAACTGCTGATGCGATATTTACGTAAAATCCACGAATTTGAAGAATCAATGACTCCTTCTGTAGAACATACAGAGACAGACTATTCTGGTCTTTCCCGTGAAGAGATACTTGCACTAATCGACCAAGCCCAAAATGAGAATGATTTCACAAAGGTAAAACGCTTGCTTAAGCATCTCGCTGAGCCCGTTCTAACTGAGTTTTCACACCTATTAGATTATTCTAAATACTTATCGCTTAACGAAAATATTCAAAATGCAAAGACTTTTTTACAAGGTCTAGCGGATGAAGCATATAAAAAGAAGCGTACTCAAATTACTCGTGAAGCCCAGCCTGAAACTCCAAAAGAGGAGATTGATGCAAAATTACAGGTTGCAAAAGAAAAGATACAAGATTTTTATTTTGGTGCAAAATCTGATTTTGAAGCCCTTAAAAAGCTCTTACATAAAAATCCAGGATACGTTTCCGCATTCATAAAGTTTAGATTTCTACAACAAGTTCGTATGGAAGACCTTGTGGCAATGTATGAAACTCTATCCAACATGCGTGATGCAATCAAAGAATTACCAAAATCTCTTGATACATATGCAGATTCAGTACAAGGCGAAGAACACACAATTTCTGGTTTTGAAGAACTTGGTGACGAACTTGCTGAATTACGCAAATATACTAAAGGAAAGTGGATTGTAGATGCACTTAGTGGTAAAGCAATGTCACGTGATATTCCTCAATACCGTGAATTAGGATTCGGTCCGGGCAATCCCCTAAATCAACGTGATCTTTATCGCTCAACATCTAAAGAAAAACAACGCGAATTACTATCAGCAGCCGCTGAACTTAATGACCTTAACGAGCCAACCCTAATTAAATCAGTTCGTCAGAATATTGCAGGTCGTAAATCAATTGATGATATTATTGACCTAATTAAAGCTGAAATTAACTCAGCAGGTAATGTTGACCGTCTTGCCCTAAAGAAAAAAGCAATGGATTCATATCCAGCAGCAGTCGTAATGTACGATGGACCTAACCATATGGTAATTTCATTTAGAACAGACTCTGAACTTCCGTTTCTTGCAGATCGTGCCAATACTTGGTGTATTCAACCAAAATGGTATAACTCATCAATGGGTGGTAGGTTTTGGAGTTATGCATCACCAAATACTGGAACGTTACAATTAGTTCTTTATGATTTTACAAAAGAGGCGAGTGATCCTTACTATTTAGTAGGATTAACGATTGGACCGAATGGTACAGTAAACTCAATTTGTACGCGTCCGAATAGATGTAGTAGTGGTGGAGATTTTAGAACTTATTTGAAGAGAGTAAACACGTCAGACGGCGATAATTCTTATCCACAAGATGTAATCGATGGTATCGATATGGTATTTCAAGACGAGTCAAACACTAAGAAAAAGCTTGATGATATTTACAAGAAAATTGGAGATTACTCAAAGGATATTGGAGATCGTGATAAAGCAATTGCGCAAACCCTAATTGGATTAGTTCGTGATATGTCGACTCTAACCAAAAAAGAATCCCTTAGTTCAGAAGATACTAACGTAAACAGTAAAGAAAATATTATAAATCAAGTTCTTGCATCTGAATTAAAACGTTTACGCAATTCATCAGCAATTGCACAAGTACAAGGAGACTATATTCACAAATATACGCAAGGTATGCAACCATTACCTTCTGCAGCCGACGTGAAAATCTTTGAAATAATCTTAGAAGAGTCTCCACGTCTTACTCAAAGTATTATCAATACAATTATTGCAAATAACCAAAGGGCAATCACAGTATTAGATGCAGGAATGAAAAAGATCGGATCTGTTGATACAGCATTAAGTAGAAAAATTAAATTGTTATATAAGGCATTAGGTGAAGCAACAATCGCACTTGAAGCACTAAAAGAAAAAATAAAAAAATAAAGACACATGAAACGTATTAAACGTATTGATGAATTTTTAGCAGCGGAACCTACTACTAGGCCGACTACTGCTCCTCCTATCACGACCCCAGATACTCCAGCTCGTCCACAAAGACCTGGACCAACTGTTCGTCCTGGAGAAAAAGAAAAAGAAAAACCTTTAGCTGCATTAAATGACTTATTAGATCAATTTTTTGCTGAGCTTGAAGAGATCAAGAATACACCAAAAGGAAAAGGCATGATCAAAAAACTCTATAAGAAATATGCAAAAAATTAATAGTTTCCGAGAATTTATCAACGAAGCATCACTTAGAGGAAACGCTGGAATTCCCGGCGAAGAAGGATCTGATCGCGAATCGTGGCTAGATAAAATTACTCAGCGTTCTGATAGAGCGGCTCAAGAATTTGCAATGGCAAACCGTGCAGATATTCAAGGTTTCATGGGATTAATTATGAAATCACAACAATTACAAAGCGGTCACGAAGAAGAACTATCTCAACTTACAGTAGACGCGTTTCGTACTCTATATAGTTCCCTAATTGAAGAGTTTGAACTTGATTTTAAGATTGTAACTCGTGAAGAAGTAAAACAGCAAATGGAAGAAACTCCAACTGAAAAAGAAGAGGAACCAGAATTAGAAGAACTTGAAGATCAAGAAATTATCGATCATATTCAAGTAAGAAAAATTCAACGCACTATTCAACAAGGTAAAGGCCTTAGCGCAAAAGCAATCCTAAATCTTTCTATTTTTAAAAAAGGATTAGTTGAAATTATGGGAAGAGAAGATGCTGCAGAGTATTTAACCGTTCTTAATAAAATTTCAAATGTTGCGCAGTTCTTTGACTGGACAGTTCCGGAAAAAATGCAAAAACAAATGTGGCAAGCTCGTCAAGGATTTTCAGGTAGCTGTGATATTCAATTTGGCAAAGAAGAAGCAGAAGACAAAGACGAAGCTGCACAAATGGTTTTAACTGATTTAGAAAACGGAGAAGACATTACAGATAATGAAAATGCAGAAGAATTAGTTTCTGGATTAAACGTTAAAATTGTTACTCGAGGAGTTGATCTTTCAGTCCTAATTCACGAATCAATCAAAGGAATTTATAAACTAATTACACAAGCAAGTCTTGAAGCTCTATATGGCGGCACCGCTGAAAAGGTATTAATGAATACTGATACACTATTTGACGAATTACAAGAGCTTAAGTTTGGTCGTCAGATGCAAGATGTATTTTTCAAGCAAGTTTCTCAGCATCCATTAGTATTAGAAAAGATTGACGCGATGGTAGCTAACGATGCAGAAGATTGGGAAATTGCTTCTTTCCAAGAACGGCTCAATTACCTGTTCTTTAATGCAATGTCAATGATTGGACAGGATGAACCTAGTAAAATGTTAGAAATAGTAAACGCTATTCTTAGCGAATCTGCAGAAGCACAAGAGTTATGCGATCCTCTGGTTAGAGGAGCAATCAAACACCTTGAACAAGAAGAAGAATATCAGTCATTTACGAAAGGCCAAGCTGCTCAAACCTATTCTGAAACTCCAGAAATTTCTGAAGAACCAGGGGAAGATGATTACAGTCACTTGACTAAGGACGAACTTAACGACATGATTATCGATGCATACGAACGTAATGATATGAAAGAAGTTGAACGTCTTCGTAAAATGTTAGGCGAAGCGCTAAACATTACTCATTATTTAGGCCGACTTCGCCTAAGAAGTTAAGTATTTCATGAGCAGTTGATTCAGAAAACGAATCAATTTTTAAATTATAATCTAGGTGGTCCCATACAATATCTGTACCAATTTGTACAATAGTGTATGGGACCCCATGGTATTGGTAAGTTTCAAGAACCATATTTAACTCGTCAGTTGAAAATAACATGATACCTCTAATTCCAAGTGAAGTCAGCATAAGCTGACATTTCCATACCTCTTCAATAGTCTCAGTATCCGTACAGACAAAAACTGTTCGATCTTTGTATAGAGGTTCGCTGTAATACTCTCGATTTGGTGACTCATCACCCATGTTCATTGACCAACAAATTGATTTTGCAACATCTGCTGAATCGCATTCACAGAGTCTAATGAGTTGAGAAATTTTTCCAGTGTCAGGATCAATGTCCTTAAGAAAAACTAAATATTTCATATTGATTCCTCCGACATTTTTAGGTTACTCAAATTTTGTTTAGAACGCTTTATTCCTCGAGTATAGACTTGTCGTGCCCATTCAGAGGTTCTTTCATATTTCAGTGCAATAAAGCTAAAAGATTCCTCAATTCCATTATGTAAACCATGTCTCAATACAATAACATCGCGCTCAACTGGTGTAAGTCTTTCAAGAACGGCAGCTATCATTCTAGTTCGATCGCTTGTGTCTACACCGCGGGTCGTGTTATCTTCACCGGCTAACCACTGAATTGGTGACCACTCTTCATCTGGATTTTGCGATTCTAGAGGAACGCTGCTTTCAGATACGCTTCTAATAAATTCAAGTTTATCTGCAGTAATCGGCCACCCTTGAACATTCATTTCAGCTGCAATTTCTTCAAAGGTCGCATCTCTTCCAAGTTTAGTCGAAATGCTAGTTTCTATTTTTTTAGCTCGATTCAAGTTAAGTATGACATTAGTTGGAAGTCGAACGAGTCTATTATAATCATTAAAATACGATAATATCTCTTTTCGAATATGCCATACTGCATAAGAAATAAACTTGAAACCTCGGCTAGGGTCAAATGTTTTAGCTGCGTCAATTAGCCCAATATTACCTTGAGCAATAAGCTCGCCTAACATTTCTGAGCTATGACTATATTGCTTTGCTACTGAAATAACGAATCTTAAGTTTCGTTTGACTAAAATGTCCAGCGCTGCCTGGTCACCAGTAGAGGCAAGTTTAGCAATTTCAAATTCTTCGTCAGCTGTCAACTTTTCGTCTGGTCCAACATCACGGAAGTATCTTTCAATATTTACTGATCGTTTGGTGATAGTTTCATTAATTTTTAATTGTCTCATTTTTCTGTTTATTGTTTGTAAAAGATACTATAGAATTGAACAACTGTTAACAAGTTTATAATAATTTTTATGAGATAAATAATAAAAAGTAAAAATGGCCATGAAAAAGTTCTTCAAATCACTGCTTTCTGACGAAAGCGGACAACAATCTACAAAACGTATCCTTGCAATTATTGGTACTCTCTTCTTATGTGTAACTATGATGTTAAATTCATATTCACATGAAGAAATTAAACCTTCTGCTGAATTAGTTTCAGCCGTGGAGATGATTGTAATTGTATGTGTTGGTGCAACAACAGTAGACAAGTTTTCAAAAAAGAGCACAGCATCAAACGAACCTGAAGAGAATGCCTAGTTAAAACTGGGGACACTGCACATAGTTTAAAATAATAAAGAAAGCCATGCCAATCACTAGAGATCTTGATAAATGGTTCGACTTAAGTGTTGACACTGACACACGAACAATTTTCATGGGTAGTACTGGTTACACTTATGATGAGTCTGAAACTGGAGTCGACCATTCGATGGCAGAGTACTTCATTAAAGGCATGCACATTCTTGAATGCAAGAATAGTAAACCTATTACTATCATAATGAATAACCCAGGAGGTGACTGGTATCACGGAATGGCGATCTATGATGCAATCAAATGTTCTTCTGCAGAGTGTACGATTAGAGTATATGGGCATGCAATGAGCATGGGCAGTATTATTTTACAAGCAGCAGACCATCGAATCATGATGCCAAGCTCAAGATTTATGATCCATTACGGATACGACGGTAAATCTGGACATGCTAAAATTGTTTATAAATGGGCAGACGAGGGCAAGCGAGTTAATTGGGACATGGAAAATATTTACCTTGAAAAGATGCTAGAATATGAAGCAACAAACGGTAAAAAGCTAGAAGCTGCTCTAGAAAAAATAGTAAACAAAGGTAACGAACTAGATTTTCCTAAACGAGAGGCAGTAAAATATAAGTTTTCAAATAAGAGGGAAGAACGCAAAGAGCAACTTAGAGGTGTCCTTTCAACTCTATTAAATTATGATACAATATTAACTCCAGCTGAAACCATTAGTCTAGGTCTTGCTGATTCTATTTACGGAAAATAAATAACAAAAATAGTACAACTAGTATGTCATATCTTTTACAATACAGTCAGTGGAAAAAAATATTTGAGCAAGCCTCTTCTGGAGACTTAAGTACAGAGGTCAAATTCACCTTTAATTTTGATTCGGGAAAATATTTACAATCTGAGATTCCAGTTGAATCTCTTACTAAACTAAAGACAGATCTCACAAAACCGATTAATTTGGTGCGAGTGCCGAAATATTTAAACCAAAAAACTGTTCTGACTCTAATTGCATCAACCTCAAAGCTAGGCCTCGGTAAGGAACTTAAAAACAAGTTGCAGTCTGAAGGTTATAAAATTACAGGCAACGGTAACGATGCATTATGCGAGGCTCGTTTAAAAACTCTGGAAACAATTACTGTTTCTTATTTTTGTGAAAAACTCGGCTGTACCCCTGACGAGTTAATGTCTAAGATAACTATTGAAAAAGTAGCACGTCCAAACTCTGGAGGAGAAGCAACTGCTTCTGATGAAGAACGCAAGAAATATCAGTATATGTCAATGTCATTGACCCAAACTGGTGAAAATATTCCAGAAGACAGGCGAATTGGCTGCGATATGCCGGCTCGCGAAAGAAAAGGAACAAAGGCCGATCAATCAAATAATTATGTTGGCTACAATGCAGATCAGTTTGTGCAAGTCGCGGTAGGCACCGTAGTTACTCTAAAACTTGATCCAATGGCTATTCCAGACATGGTATATTTTAAATATAAGGACACTGAATTTCTTAGTCCATGGCTTGGAGCAAAAACCAGCCAATCTGGACCTCCTAGAAATTTTGAAACTGACTTAAATGATCCAGCAAAATGTCCTGGATTAGTTGATGCTATTAATAACGAAATTGCATCAGTTGGTGGCAAACTGACAGTGCAGAGTGCGCTTGCAAAAAACGGCGGATTTGTTGGAAATAGGTTTGTAGTTTTACCAGGACCTAGTCAAAACGGCAAAAAGACTGAAACTTTTAGTTTTCCAATAACCAAGGGGTTTGACTTAGATAATCTAACAATTAGGGTTTTTTCTCCATTGGCAGGTACACTTTTTACAATATCTTCAGCATGCTCTAAACCTTCTCAGCAAATTCAGACTAAAAAGCCTTAATGATTTGACCGGTTGCGTCAACATTTGCACCAACTACCATCACAATACAAAATTCGTCTGAATTTGGGTAAGGTACTACAGCGACTCCAATTCTAGGCTCCACTTGACGCGGCATAGTATACAACATGTTTGCTAAATGCCCAGGAGATTTTTTCCAGGCAATAACGGCGGCTGTTGCGGTCTTTGTAGCATCAATCGAGTTTCCAGATTTTACATAAAAGCAATATTGAATTAAGTTTTCAGCGTAGGCAACTGCTCCATATTTAGCCGCACGATCCCAAAATTCAGGTAAAGGTTTAATTCCTCCAGCTGACTTAGTTTCAGTATGGCCTCCAGTTCCACTCGCAACAATCCATTTTGCATGGTACCTTGCTGCAGAGTCAAGACGAGCATTACGCACAAAGGACGAGAGGCCCTTATCTGGGCCACCGTTTTCCAATCTAATTTTATTGATCTGTTTAATAACCTCAGTTTCAATAGTTTGTCCTTGACAAAGGGCAACACTTGCCAGAAGAATGATAGTGCTTAATATTTTTTTCATGGCCATTAGTTTTAGATTGTTTGTTATATAGTCATAATACATAAATTTATGCCCTAAATAAAGATAAATAATAAAAAAAATATTGAAAAAATGTCAGTAATTTTAAATTTTAAAAATTGGAAAAGCTTATATGAGCAAGCGGAAGATGATATATATCAGGATCTTAACACACAAAAATTAACTCCAGGAGGAGCGGTTCAGGTACCAGGTTGGGTTGGATTAGGACCAATTGGTGGAGTTACAGTAACTGATCAAACTCAATGGAAAAGGGGAGGTAATGCACTTTTTAAAGATCCAGTGGTTTATATGAGCTCAAATAGAGAGGCTGGATATGTAATGGGACAACACTATTATACTACTGCTGAATCTGGAAAAAATACTCAAAATATTGTCGCTGGAAAAGTTGGAATGGTTGCCTTCAAATTTGAACAAACTAGTTATGGAACTACTGCAATTACTAGGGTTGCAGAATATTCAGACCAATTAAATGCATATTCATTTATTGCAGTTTGGCTTAACTTTCTAGAATATACTGCCAATCCGACTGAAGCTCTTCCTCCATACTACATTAATATAATTAAATCATTCGGTCAGCTAGCTCCAGGTCTTCCTAATCTTGCGCAATCAATTATTCAATATAACACAGATAGAAAAGAAAAGCTAGAAGTTTGGAAAAATACATTAGCGTTAGCTTTATCTAGCCCAACTTTACGCATATATCCAGATGTGAATAGTGCTAAGACTTTTATTAATCGCAGTATCAAGGAACTTACTACAATCTTCGGATAATCAAAAATCTATATACAAAAAAAGGACCGCGGTACGCGGTCCTTTTTTATTTAGTCATCTATTTTAATTTAATTTGGAATCCCAAACACTAATGATTGAACCTTTTAGTCTTGAAATAATTATTACTCGAACTGTAACTTTTTCACCAGTGCTTGCTATTTTTTCAACTGTTAAGAATTCTTGAACCATTCCATCTGAACGATTTGAGCATCTGTATCGGGTAATACAATTATCTCCATATTCACCAGCAATCACATAATCATTTATCCAAGTATCAAATGAAACTCTTTTATGAAATGGAGAAGCGGTTCCAGTAACAGTAAGTTGAGACAATTCAAAATTTACTTTAAGAAAAGTATATTTGTCTTCTGGATTAATTAAAATTGTTTTAAGAATTCCAATACTTTGAGAATCGTTTGCACCAACTTTATAATCTTCAAAGATATTATCTGCTAATGATTTGTACAATGAAGAACTATCGAGTAAATTTTTTTCTTGTGCGTAACTGTTAACTGCTACGATTGCAAAGAATGCTATTGCTATTAACTTTTTCATAATGTTTAAATTTAGATTGTTTGTTATATAGATATAATACACAAAAAATTAAAAATATAAAAATTCCGGTCATTTTAATTCACCAGACTTAAATTTTTTATCATATAAGTCTAAGTAATAATCAAAGTTATCTCGAATCTCTTTGACTTTGATCGCATAGTTTGCACCTTCTGCATATCTCTGATCAAGATAATTAAAGTAGGCTGTCTCATCTCTTAACTTCCATACTCCAGTGCTCGATTGCCATAGTGCATAGTCAATAACGCTCATTTTCCAGTTGCGATAGGTTGCATGCCCTAAATTTTCACCAGTCTGTACATTTGGTCGACATGCTGCAAGTTTCATGCCAAAGTAATTATTATTTTCTTTGCACACTTGGCTACAAAATCTAGACTCTAGTGCTACTTGAGACCATACTATCTCTGGATACTTGATGCCAATTTCTTTCATGTACTGATACATTGCCCTAGGACTCATAAGCTCATTCTCCTGAGCATCTACCATGACGATTAATTCATCGTATGCAGGCTTGGACTTTGTCTTGGGTTCAAACCAGTGGATACAGTATCCGCAGATCGCGCTCAGTATGATACATAATACCCATGGAGAAAACAATTTGGCTCTAGATATTCTCACATGATATAGCTTAGTATCATCAAACCAGTATAATTTTGAAAATTTCATAGATCGAAAGTTATTGGTTACAGTAAAATAATACTATAAATATCAGATAAATAAAAAAAAAGAAATTTACATGAACTATCTTTTAAACTACTCAAAATGGAAATCTCTTAACGAGGGATTGATCTGGGATGTTATCGAAAAGGAACCAATTGGTGGTACTACACATAAAGTAAAGGTTAAATACCTCGACGGAAATAGCTTTAAAGTAAAAGCAGTAAACGACCGTGATATGGTTGGAGCAGACGGATCAATCGATCCTACCCTAATGGACGGAATCGTTGCTTTCCTTAAAGGACATGATGCAACAGATTTTGCTAGACAATATCCAGCCCTACAAGATTTAGCTACTTTCTACAAAGACAGTTTCTTTACAGTTAACGTAAAGAAAGAAAACGATAATAAGCAAGTAATCGTATTTACTATTCAAAAGAGAGCTAACTTCAAAGGAGTTACTCCAGAAACCAAAGTTATTACTGATGATAAAGCTGCGGCTTTAGCACAAGCACCAGAAGCAAAAACTCTTCTTGCAACATCAGACAAATCGCTATTACAAAATACTGCAGAAACTGCAGCTAAACCTGGAGCAAGTGCAGTAAAAATCGAAAAGCCAATATTGTTGGCTGATTTAAAAGGAGCTGCTGGTAAATCAGGTACTCCTGCCTATACTGCTTTTGATAATGCGTACATTGCTCTAATGAACGTTAAAGAAATTTCTGCACTTCCGTTCTTTGCTGAACTTAAGAAAGAAATTAAAGCTGGTCAATTGGGCGATACTGCAGTTAAATTTGCACAAGGAGTTATTGCAGGTTTCGGTTTAAAAGACAAATACGGTGATCCGTTAGAAATAATTGATCAGTCAGTTGCAGATAAAATTGCTTCTCTAGTGGCTGCTCCTGCTGCAACTCCTCAAAACTCATCTAGAAAATATTATTTAGGTCTTGACGGAAAAGCAGTATACGAACAAGCTACTCCAGCTGCAACTCCTGCTCCTACTTTACCTGCTGGATTTAATTTAGAAGCATTTACTAAAGCAGTAGGCGGTGCTGCTGCAACTACTGGAGACATTAAGCTTCCAGAAGGTGGTCTGGTTAAAGGTACCGTTGCAAAAGGCGATGCTGAATTGAAGAAAGCACAACAATTAATTATTGAGAAATTAGGTGAAGTACTTGCAAAAGATCCTACCTTTATTAAATTCAAAGGATATGGCGCAGATGGTAACTATGGCCCAACTACTGAAAAGATGGTTGCAATGGCAAAGGCTGGTTTTGAACTTAAAGACACAGATGGTGCTACGATTACTGCAGAGTTAATTAATAAACTTCTAACTGATAAGATAACTGAAAGTTATTTAGATCTAAGAGGTAATTTATTTGAGAAATTTAATGTTGAAGCTGCAACTAAAACATCTTCTTCATATGTCCCGAAAAAATCAAATACTACTAAGAAGGAAGATGAAAAGACTGATACTGCAGGTACACCGGATGCTGCTGCTTTAACTGAAATTGATAAAAAAATCAATGTTCTTAAATCTTCTATCCAAAACTTCATGAGCGACAAATCAAAATTCTCAGCATTTAGTAGTTGGAAGGATGATGATGAAGAGGCAGCATGGGATAGTGTTATGGTAAAGGCAATAAATTCATGGACTTCAATTGTTAAAAAAGATATTGTTCCATTAGTTGAGAAAATCAAAACGTCTGATCCAGACAATTATGCAACTTACGAAAAAACATTGGACGAACTAGGAAGATTATTACAGGGCCAAAAACATTATTTTATTGGAACACCAGTTGCACTTAATACATGGACATTCAAAGATAGATTCTTAAATCCGAACACATCATTTGGATATTATGAGTTCTTTGTATACCTTTCTACTGGAGTTGAGAAGATTAAACTGGTGACTAATGTTATGCCTAATTAAAATTATTTAAACAATATGTCAGCACAAACTAAACATAAAGGTCTAAAAGAAAATCATGTTCTCTCCTTTGGTCAATTTATCAATGAAGATGCATATGTCGATCAAGAGGGTAAACTACAAGATTTAGAGTTTACGCCAGAAGAAGAATTTGAAATTAATACTTACGACAATATTCAAGGAATCTCAGATTTCTTAGAAGATTCAGGCGCAAGAGCAGTAGCTCATAAAGTGGATGGAGGCTTATTAAGTTTTAGATTTAAGTATGAGTCTGAACCATACATAATGCAACTTGATTTAGATACTGATGCTGCACGAGTAGCTCGTTTCCGTGATTCAGAAGAGTCAAATACTGTAATTTATCATGGTTCGACTGATCCTTTATTTGATTTAATTAGAGCAAACGGACTTTCATTTTTACAAGGATACTAAATGATACTATCTTACAATAATTGGAAAAGATTAGTTGAGTCGACTGAACCATCAGCTGGCTTAACTAATTCATATTTTGAATGGCAACAGTTTCCTGAATCTTCAAATATGAATACTATTCTTCAAGAGGTAATTGACTTGATTACTTCAAATTTTCCAGAGGCAACTGTGCGAGCACTAAATATTGAAATTCCAAATCCTGAAGATCCTTCTAATTCTATTGATTTAAAATTACTATCGAGATCGGTTACTCGAAATCATAGTTTACAGCCATATTATCTTTTCAACAATGCGTTAAAAGAATTAAACGCATATTCAACAAAGGGCAAAAACGGAGTGGGCGAGTGGATTCTTGTGAGACCTGAATTTGCGGATCTTTCTGAAGAGGAATTTCGAGAACTGATTATCAATCAAATTTTAAAAACACATAATCTTGAGATCTTATCCAATATTCAAGCTGAAGTAATTAATTTATTTCTTCTTATTTCACTGAACATGGAAGGAATTGGTGAAAAAGATTTACACGAATTTTCAGATAGTCTAGCCGAAGCTGCAATAGTAAAGAACAGTATTGAAAAAATTAAATCTGTTCCGCTAAAGAAAATCGTAGTCAATCCAGAAACACTAGGGTCAGAACTTGCAGAAGGAGCAGAGAGTCTGTTAATTGACTATTCAAACTTATCTGACGACCAAGCACAAGAATCGATTACAAATATCTTAAGTTATTTTGAACGTATCTCGCAAACCACTGGTGGAAAAGACGCTAAGATATCGGCGATAGGTAATAAAATTGCAACTCGAGTGTTACGCCATCTAGATCAATATCCAGAATTTAAGAAGAAGATGATCGCTGAGCTATTTGCTCGTGATTAATCTATAAAATAAGGGTGACTAATGGGAATCGAACCCATGACCTCTTGAACCACAATCAAGCATTCTAACCTACTGAACTATAGTCACCATATACGCGGAAGACACAGGATTCGAACCTGCGCAGCTTTTACACCCTACTTGTTTAGCAAACAAGCCTCTTAAACCTCTTGAGTAATCTTCCGTAAATTATTCTTCGTTTCTTTCGAATTGGTCTTCCCTTGCTTCTCGAATCGGCACGAAAAGTGCATATCCATCGTCGTCTTCAAAATGGTTACAATAGTCAATGAATCGTGCAGTAAATTTAGTACGCCAGTATTCGAACCTAGCCTTTTCGGCGCACCATCTCGCAATTCGTGCATTTCTGTGATCTCCTAAGTAATATCCTCCATCCTTTAGGAGGCTCTTAGGGATAGCTCCAGCTTCGATAAGTTTCACCACATAGAAGTTCTTCCATTCCTCTGGGTCTTCTGCATAAGGCAACCGAGGGATATTTACGACCTTCTCAATCTTTGGCAAGTTGTTCCAGTATTCACGAAGTCTCTTTTCACGCTCCTTCTTAAGACGTAGTTTTTCTGTCTCCATCCAAAGCTTTGTCTCCTCTTTAGTCATGTCTTTCACTTTCTTTTCCATGTTTTTTGTTTTTTAGCGGAAGGTGGAGGAATCGAACCTCCAAAGCTTTTACACCCAGCTGTTTTCAAGACAGTGTCCTCGTCCATTCGGGCACCTTCCAATAGTTGTCACCCCGAGAGTCGAACTCGGCACCTTCACGGTATCAGCGTGACGCTCTAACCAAATGAGCTAGGTGACAATTTATGTGGACCGTCCCGGATTCGAACCGGGGATCCCTGCGTGCAAGGCAGGAGTGTTAGCCAGCTATACCAACAGCCCATTGTGCAAGTCTCTATTTATTGTTCAGTCTGGGCGACTTGCCGGCCTCTTCTGCTAGTTCTCCCGCAAGGATTCGAACCTCGATTCTGTGGACCAAAACCACATGTCCTGCCATTAGACGAAAGGAGAATAATTTTTGCTGCCTGGGAGAATTACGATATCTCGACCCCATGATTAACAGTCATGTGCTCTGCCTCTGAGCTACCAGGCAATATTTTTGCACGAACGGAGGGATTCGAACCCCCATCAACGGTTTTGGAGACCGGTATGCTACCATTGCACCACGAACGTAAGTTAAAACACGATCTCAATTTGCTACCTCCAACTGGTCCTAGGTTCAGCGGTTAAGAGTAAAGTAAATCTCATAGTCACCCAGAGATCGTGTTTTGAGGTTCCTGCTGGATTTGAACCAGCGTAAAAGCTTTTGCAGAGCTCCACCTCGCCTCTCGGTCAAGGAACCTTAATGTGGTGGGGAAGGGCCTATTAGGCCAAACGTCAATTTTACAGATTGATTGCGAAGTAACTTTATCTGTTGCTACCGTCACCGAAGAATGAGCGACAAAGTGATTGTTTTGCATTCTTCCCCATGTATTTTTAATGTGTCCAAAACGGGATTCGAACCCGTACGATATTCTCGCCACCCCCTCAAGATGGTGCGTCTACCAATTTCGCCACTTGGACATTTTGTGAAGAGTGAAGGATTTGAACCTCCGGCATCTTGTGGCGAACTCCTCTACTGGATATTTAGCTCTAACAAGAAGTGTACGTCCTGACCCGACCCAACTAGTATTTAGTCCGTCAACTCTCCATGTGTACCCAGGGCCGGACTCGAACCGGCACGACATAAGTCACTAGTTCCTAAGACTAGCGTGGCTACCGTTACACCACCTGGGCATTTAATTTTGGTCGGGATGGCCAGACTCGAACTGACGACCTCTTGGTCCCAAACCAAGCATACTACCAACTGTACTACATCCCGTTAATTTATTTCAATATGTCAAACAACTATTTATGTGATCTTGACAGGAGTCGAACCTGTGACCTACTGCTTAGAAGGCAGTTGCTCTATCCAGCTGAGCTACAAGATCATTAGTACTCCCGACCGGAATCGAACCGGTACCCATATGGACAAGATTTTAAGTCTTGCGTGTCTACCTATTTCACCACGGGAGCAAATCAAAGAACTTCAGTGACCTTGTAGGGATTCGAACCCCAAGCCTTCTGATCCGTAGTCAGATGCTCTATCCAGTTGAGCTACAAAGCCATGGTGGAAGCGACTGGACTCGAACCAGTATCTCTAGATTTTCAGTCTAGCGCGAACTGACCATCTGCGCTACGCTTCCAAAGTGGGAGTAAAAGGACTCGAACCTTTGAACTCTAAGAGGGCGGATTTACAGTCCGCTGTAATTGCCGCTATACGATACTCCCATTATTATGGATCATTACTATACTACTTGTGGATCACTGGATAAACTATTTGATCCACATATTATACA
>Ga0208362_1000338_pt1 | contig 15959 bp, 11 predicted proteins | sample LakMenEpi13Oct10_FD_150693 | JGI IMG/M metagenome (GOLD analysis project Ga0208362, IMG submission 150693) | Freshwater microbial communities from Lake Mendota, WI - 13OCT2010 deep hole epilimnion (SPAdes) | ecosystem: Environmental > Aquatic > Freshwater > Lake > Epilimnion/Euphotic zone ... | reverse complement strand
TAGTTGTTGAAGAATGGCTTGTGACGGCCGCCTTCTTCCTTCGTCAACACGTACACCTGACCTTCGAAGTTGGTGTGTGGAGTGATTGAACCTGGAGCACAAAGCACCTGGCCACGCTCGACATCTTCCTTCTTGGTACCACGGAGCAATGCGCCGATGTTGTCGCCAGCTTGACCTTCGTCGAGCAACTTGCGGAACATTTCAACACCTGTGCAAGTGGTTTTCTGTGTGTCACGGAGACCAACGATTTCGATGTCGTCGCCAGTGTGAACCTTGCCCTGCTCTACCTTGCCGGTGACGACGGTGCCGCGACCAGTGATGGTGAACACGTCTTCAATTGGCATGAGGAATGGCTTGTCAAGTTCACGCTTTGGCTCTGGGATTGCATCGTCGCATGCGCGGATCAAGTTCATGACCTGCTCTTGTGCATCGGCGTCGCCCTGCAGTGCCTTCAAAGCGGAAACGCGCACGACTGGTGCGGTGTCGCCTGGGAACTCGTATGCGTTGAGCAAGTCGCGAACTTCGATTTCGACGAGCTCGAGGAGCTCTTCGTCTTCAACCATGTCGGCCTTGTTCAAAGCAACAACGATGTATGGAACGCCTACTTGGCGAGCGAGCAACACGTGCTCACGCGTCTGTGGCATTGGGCCGTCGGTTGCAGCAACCACGAGGATTGCGCCGTCGACCTGTGCAGCACCGGTGATCATGTTCTTGATGTAGTCGGCGTGACCTGGCATGTCGACGTGTGCGTAGTGACGCTTCTCTGACTCGTATTCGATGTGCGCGATGGAGATCGTGATACCACGAGCCTTCTCTTCTGGCGCCTTGTCGATCTGGTCGAAAGCGGTGACCTCGGCCAGACCCTTGGTTGCCAAGGTGGCGGAGATTGCAGCGGTCAACGTGGTTTTACCGTGGTCGATGTGACCCATGGTGCCGATGTTGACGTGTGGCTTATTGCGCTCGAACTTTGCCTTAGACATTGCTACTCCTTGTTGCTTTTCTCTTTGTTTTTAAAATGAATAGATCTTGGAAGTGAGTGCGGGCTATTCGCCACGTACTCGCTTGATGATTTCCTGTGCAATTACTTCAGGGACCTGCTGGTAACTATGGAACTGCATCGTGTAGGTAGCACGACCCTGAGTGCGCGAACGCAGGTCTGTACTGTATCCGAACATTTCCGAAAGCGGCACTTGCGCCTTGATGTTCTGGGCGTTGCCATTGGCTTCCATGCCCTCGATACGGCCACGGCGGCTGGACAAGTCGCCCATTACGTCGCCCATGTAGTCGTCTGGGGTCACTACTTCCACGCCCATGATTGGCTCCAAAATGATGGGGCCGGCCATTTGCGCTGCCTTACGGAAAGCCATCTGGCCCGCAATTTTGAACGCCATTTCGCTGGAGTCAACGTCGTGGTACTGACCGTCGACGAGCGACACCTTGACGTCCACCGTTGGGTAACCAGCAAGCACGCCGTTGTCGAGAGCCGACTGGATGCCTTGGTTGGTTGGCTGAATGTATTCGCGAGGAATGCGACCACCGGTGATGTCGTCTTCGAAGACATAACCGCCGCCGACGCCGCTTGGCTCGACAGTGATCTTGACAACTGCGAACTGACCAGAACCACCCGACTGCTTGATGTGGCGGTATTCGACCGACTCGACTTTTTTGGTGATGGTCTCGCGGTACGCCACTTGTGGCTTACCAACGGTTGCATCGACACCGAATTCACGCTGCATACGGTCGACAAGAATTTCGAGGTGCAACTCGCCCATTCCTGAAATAACTGTTTGCGCGGTTTCTTCGTCGGTCCGTACGCGGAAGGTTGGGTCTTCATCGGACAACGACTTCAGTGCCTTACCAAGCTTGTCTTGGTCGACTTTTGTCTTTGGCTCGATGGCCACGTGAATAACCGGCTCCGGGAATTCCATGCGCTCGAGAATGATTGGGTTGCCACGGTCGCACAGGGTGTCACCAGTGGTGACTTCCTTGAAGCCGAGGCCGGCAACGATGTCGCCAGTCATTGCGGCATCGATGTCTTCGCGCTGGTTTGCGTGCATCAACAACAAGCGACCAATGCGCTCGCGCTTTTCTTTGGTGGAGTTGTACACCTCGTCACCCTTATTGATGACGCCCGAGTACACGCGGAAGTAGGTGAGACGACCGAATGGGTCGGCAACAATTTTGAAAGCCAACGCCGAGAACGGTGCATCGTCGGATGCTTTGCGTGTGAGTGCTTCGTCGCTGTCTGGCTTCAAACCTGGGGTGTCTGGAATGTCGAGCGGGCTTGGCATGTAGTCGACAATGGCGTCGAGCATTTGCTGTACGCCCTTGTTCTTAAATGCGGAACCACACAAGATGGGCACGAATGAAAACGACAGCGTTCCCTTGCGGATACCCATGCGCAAATCGGCATCGGAGAGATCGCCGTTCTCGAGGTACTTCTCCATCAACTCTTCGTCTTCGCTGGCAACGATGTCGAGCAACTCGGCGCGGTATTGCTTGGCCTTATCTACGTACTCGGCAGGAATTTCGACGTCGGAATACTTGGAGTCTTTTTCGTCGCCGTCCCACACGATGGCCTTCATCTTGACGATGTCGATGATGCCCTGGTAGTTGGCTTCGCCGCCGTATGGCAATTGCAGAACTGCCGGAACAGCTTGCAGGCGATCTTTGATCATGTCGAGGGTGCGATAGAAGTTGGCACCGGTGCGGTCCATCTTATTGATGAAGCACATACGAGGAACTTTGTACTTGTTGGCTTGGCGCCACACAGTTTCGGTTTGTGGCTCAACACCAGCAACCGAGTCGAATACGGCAACTGCACCGTCGAGTACGCGCAACGAGCGCTCTACTTCAATGGTGAAGTCCACGTGGCCCGGGGTGTCGATGATGTTGATGCGATGATCGCGCCAGAACGCTGTGGTTGCAGCCGAAGTAATGGTGATGCCGCGCTCTTGTTCCTGCACCATGTGGTCCATCACGGCGCCACCTTCGTGCACTTCACCGATTTTGTATGTCTTACCCGTGTAATACAACACGCGCTCGGTGGTGGTCGTTTTGCCCGCATCGATGTGGGCCATAATGCCAATGTTGCGGTAACGCTCTAACGGAAGATCACGCTTTGCCATGGGGGTTGTTCCTCAAACTTCGTTGCCGACTACCAGCGGTAGTGAGCAAAGGCCTTGTTCGACTCGGCCATCTTTTGCATATCGTCACGCTTCTTCATCGATGCACCCAAGCCATTGGATGCGTCCATGAGTTCGGCGGACAGACACTCGGCCATGGTCTTTTCACGACGTGAGCGAGCATTTTCTACGATCCAACGAATTGCCAACGTTGTGGCGCGACGTGGGCGTACTTCTACTGGCACCTGATAGGTGGCGCCACCAACACGGCGGCTGCGCACTTCAAGTGGTGGCTTGACGTTGTCGATGGCGCGCTTTACTGCTGCCAATGACTCGCCGCCTGTTTTGATTTCGATTGCTTTCATCGCGTCGTAAACGATGGACTGTGCGGTGCTCTTCTTGCCGTGCAACATCACTTTGTTGACGAGCTGTGTAATGAGCAGTGAGCGATACACCGGATCTGGTGTCATCTCGCGACGAATTGCTGGACCTTTACGTGACATAGTTTCTTCCGCCTACTTCTTCTTCGCGCCGTAACGACTACGTGCTTGCTTGCGATCTTTTACACCGGCAGCATCGAGTGCGCCGCGAATAACTTTGTAACGAACACCTGGCAAGTCGCGAACACGACCACCGCGAACCAACACAATGGAGTGCTCTTGCAAGTTGTGGCCTTCACCCGGAATGTATGCAGTGATTTCGACACCGCTGGTGAGACGCACACGCGCAACCTTGCGCAATGCCGAGTTTGGCTTCTTTGGTGTGGTGGTAAATACGCGCGTGCAAACACCACGGCGCTGCGGTGAACCCTTGAGCGCGGGTGTCTTGGTCTTTGTCGACTTGGTGCTTCGACCTTGCCGAATCAACTGTTGAATAGTGGGCACGCGTTTACCTTTGCTGTTGCTGAAGTACTGATGGAATCTGGCGCTTCGGACAAGCCGAGGCGCTAGACAACGGACTGGAAATCCTACGGCTGCAGGCCGCCATACGGCAACCTGCCAGCCATTGGGTGCGCGGTCTCCCCTGCGGGAGGGCCGCTATTGAGCTTGTTCTTCGCCAGACTCCGATTCGGCCGAAACATAATTGCCGTGCAAACCGGCCAAAAATGCTGCTGGATCCTCTTCGTCATCGCTGGAGTAATAGGCCATTGGCACATAATCCGGGGCGCTCACATCGAAGGCGTTGTAGCGATCCATGCCCGAACCGGCTGGGATCAACTTGCCAATGATGATGTTTTCCTTGAGGCCAACCAGGTTGTCTGCCTTGCCGTCGATTGCGGCTTCGGTGAGAACGCGGGTGGTTTCTTGGAATGATGCGGCCGAGAGCCATGATTCGGTGGCCAAGGATGCCTTGGTGATACCCATCAACTCGGGACGGCCTTCGGCTGGACGCTTGCCCTGCTCGACCATGGCACGGTTGGTGTCACGGAAGATCTTGGCATCGGCGCGCTCGCCTGGAAGGAACGTTGTATCGCCAGGTTCTTGCACACCAACGCGGCGTGTCATCTGACGAACAATCAACTCGATGTGCTTGTCGTGAATCGAAACACCTTGGTCGCGATACACCTTCTGCACTTCTTCCACGAGATAGACCTGCGTCTCGCGAGGGCCCTTGATCTGCATCAGTTCCTTCGGGTCGAGTGGACCTTCGGTGATGCGATCTCCGGCGTTGATCTCTTGGCCGTCTTTCACGATTGGGCGGCTGCCGGTTGGCAACATCACTTCGTGCTCGACACCTTGATCGTCGATGACTTTGATTGGAATGCCCTTGCCCTCGTCTTCCAAGATGCGAACGACACCGCTGGCAAGTGCCAAGCGAGCCGAACCACGTGGGTTACGAGCTTCGAACAATTCAACGACGCGTGGCAAACCACCTGCAATGTCCTTACCTGCAACACCACCAGTGTGGAAAGTACGCATGGTCAGCTGAGTACCAGGCTCACCAATTGACTGAGCAGCAATAACGCCTACTGCCTCACCCAACTCGATGGACTGGCCTGTTGCCAACGAACGGCCGTAGCACAATGCACACACGCCAACTTCGGCGTCGCATGTAAGTACTGAACGCACGCGAATGCGGTTGACGGTTGCATCATCGCGAAGTTCGTCCATGTCGGCGTCGCCGATGATGGTGTTCTTCTCGATCACGCGGCCGGTGCCGAGGGTAACGTCGTTCAACAATGCGCGACCGAACAACTTGGTTTCCAAGTATGCGCGAGTGTTCGCAGTGTCTTTTTGTACGTTGTCAATCCAGACACCAAGCGTTGTACCGCAGTCGTCTTCGCGAACAATCAATTCCTGCGCCACGTCGTGCAAACGACGGGTGAGGTAACCAGAGTCGGCGGTACGAAGTGCTGTGTCAACGAGACCTTTTCGCGCACCAGGGGTGGCGATGAAGTACTCGAGTGTTTCCAGACCTTCACGGAAGTTGCTCTTGATAGGGCGAGGAATCATGTCACCGCGAGGGTTGGCTACCAGTCCGCGCATACCGGCAATCTGACGCATCTGGGTCATGTTTCCACGAGCACCAGAACCGATCATCATGTCGACTGGGTTGAACTTCAGTGCCTTGAACTCGGCTTCCATGGCCTTTTGAACATCGGCTGTTGCGTCTGTCCAAATGCGCACTTCTTGCTGACGGCGCTCGCCGTCGGTGATGATGCCGCGACGGAATTGGCCTTCGACCTTTTCTGCCTGCTTTTCGTAATCATCCAAGATGCCGCGCTTTGCCTTCGGAGTCTTGACGTCGTCTACTGAAACGGTAAGACCCGACTGGGTTGCGTAGCGGTAGCAGAGGTCTTTGATGCCGTCGAGTGCGAGAGCAATTTCGGACTTTGCGAAGTGATCGCTGAGTCGTTCTACGATCACACCGAATTCACGCTTGCGCAATGTCTCGTTGATGTGGCCGAAGCGCTCGACGAAGCCTGCTGGCAAACGCTCTTCAAACAACAAACGACCTGGCGTGGTGTCCACGTAAATCGTCTTGCCATTTGCATCGCGCTCGGCGATCTTGATCTTGGCGTGCAAGTTGACAGTGCCTTCGTCTACTGCCTGAATCACTTCAAACAACTGACGGAACACACGGCCTTCGCCCTTTTCGCCTTCACGAGCATCGGTGAGGTAATAGCCACCGATGACCAAGTCCTGCTGCGGGGTCACGATTGGACGACCCGAGGCTGGGCTCAAGATGTTGTTGGCACTCAGCATCAGCACGCGTGCTTCTGCCTGAGCTTCAACCGACAACGGCAAGTGAACTGCCATCTGGTCGCCGTCGAAGTCGGCGTTAAACGCGGTGCAAACGAGTGGGTGCAACTGAATTGCCTTGCCCTCTACTAGCAACGGTTCGAACGCCTGAATGCCAAGTCGGTGCAACGTCGGAGCGCGGTTCAACAGAACTGGATGCTCCTTAATGACGTCTTCCAACACGTCCCACACTTGTGGCCTACGACGCTCCACCATGCGCTTTGCGCTCTTGATGTTTTGTGCCAACTGCTGATCGACCAAGCGCTTCATAACGAAAGGCTTGAACAACTCGAGTGCCATCAACTTCGGCAGACCACACTGCTGCAAACGCAGCGTTGGGCCGGCAACGATTACTGAACGACCGGAGTAGTCGACGCGCTTTCCGAGCAAGTTCTGACGGAAACGTCCTTGCTTACCCTTGAGCATGTCGGACAACGACTTCAATGGACGGTTGCCTGGGCCAGTTACTGGACGACCACGACGACCGTTGTCGAACAACGCGTCGGATGCTTCTTGCAGCATGCGCTTTTCGTTGTTGACGATGATCTCTGGTGCACCCAAGTCGAGCAAGCGACGCAAACGGTTGTTGCGGTTGATCACACGACGGTACAAGTCGTTCAAGTCGGACGTTGCGAAACGACCACCATCGAGCTGCACCATTGGGCGCAGGTCGGGAGGAATAACTGGAATGACGTCGAGCACCATTGCTTTTGGATTGTTGACAAGGCGGCCCGAGTCGTCGCGACGGTTGAACGACGCGATGATCTTCAAGCGCTTAATTGCCTTCTGCTTACGCTGCGTGCTGAGTACTTTGCCCTTGAAGCCATTGGTGATGGCATCGCGCAACAACAACTCTTCTGCGTCGAAGTCGATGGTGTCGATAAGCGACTTGATCGCTTCTGCACCGGTGCCGCCAACGAAGTATTCGCCGTAGCGATCCTTGATTTCGCGCCACAATTCTTCGTCTTCAACAATCATGCGCGAGTGCATCTTGCCGAACGTGTCGTGTGCGCGCTGGATCAAGTCCATCTCTTTGCCGTAACGATCGGCAATCATCGAGAGGTCTTTGTCGATCAACTTCTGGCGCGCGCGAATGTCGGCGTCTTTGGCGCCAGACTTCTCGAGTTCCTTCAGCTCTGCTTCGGCATCCTTTTGACGCTGCTTCAGATCCTTTTCGCGGTTCTTGATCAACTGTTCGGTGTCCTCGCGGAGCACTTCTTCCAGTTCGGTCATGTCGGCATGGCGCTTGTCGGCGTCCACGCTGCTGACCAACCATGCAGCGAAGTAAATGACCTTCTCCAACTGCTTGGCCTTGATTTCGTCGCGTGGCTCGAGGCCGCCCAACAAATATGCCAACCATGAACGGGTACCGCGTAGGTACCAAATGTGAACAACCGGTGCAGCCAACTCGATGTGGCCCATGCGCTCGCGACGAACCTTGGAACGGGTTACTTCAACGCCGCACTTTTCGCAGATGATGCCCTTAAAACGGACACGCTTGTACTTACCGCAGTAGCACTCCCAGTCGCGTGTTGGTCCGAATGTCTTTTCGCAGAACAAACCGTCGCGCTCTGGGCGCAAGGTGCGGTAGTTGATGGTCTCGGGCTTCTTTACTTCACCTCGCGACCAGTCGCGAATGTCGTCGGCCGTGGCCAAACCAATGCGCAGCTGTTCAAAGCTATTGACGTCAACTTTGTTCTTGATGTCGGTTGCTAAGTCGGACATAGTTTTCCTTCTTCCTAATTCTTGTCAGCGTCAATTCTTCGATTTACAAAACTGCTTGTGTGAGTTAGTAGGCCTTCTCGCGACGGCGCTCACGATCACGGTCGTCTGCATCTGAACCACGCTCTGGGCGTGAGATGTCGACACCGAGTTCTTGAGTGGCGCGGAAGACGTCTTCGTCCATGTCGGTAAGTTCAATGTTCTTACCTTCATTGGAGATGACTTCTACGTCGAGACACAGGGCCTGCATTTCCTTCATCAGCACCTTGAAGCTTTCTGGGATGCCTGGCTCTGGAATGTTCTCGCCCTTCACAATTGCTTCGTACACGCGTACGCGACCAAGCACGTCGTCGGACTTGATGGTGAGCAATTCCTGCAAGCAGTAAGCCGCACCGTAAGCCTCGAGTGCCCACACTTCCATTTCACCGAAGCGCTGGCCACCGAACTGTGCTTTACCACCCAAAGGTTGCTGAGTGATCATGCTGTACGGGCCAGTTGAACGGGCGTGAATCTTGTCGTCGACCATGTGCGACAACTTGATGATGTACATGTAGCCAACCATGGTTGGGTTGTCGTAGTACTCGCCTGTTCGGCCGTTACGCAACTGCATCTTGCCGTCTTCGCCAATCAGACGCTTGCCGTCGGACGATTCTGGGTTGAGGTTCTTCAAGATGGACTGAATAGTTGGGTGCGGTCCTGCAGCCTCTTCTTCATCCCAGTGAGCGCCGTCGAACACCGGCGTTGCAACAAATGTTGCAGGCTTGGTGTTGATGCGTGTCTTGGTTTCGGTGCCACGAATTGGTGAAGCACCGACGGTCTTGTTGTTCTTGGTGTCGTTCCAACCCCATCGTGCGCAGTAGCCAAGGTGGGCTTCCAATACCTGGCCGATGTTCATACGGCTTGGTACGCCAAGTGGGTTGAGAATGATGTCGACTGGGGTGCCGTCTTCCATGTAAGGCATGTCTTCGATTGGAAGAATCTTGGAGATAACACCCTTGTTGCCGTGGCGTCCTGCCAACTTGTCGCCAACACTGATCTTGCGCTTTTGCGCAACATAAATGCGAACGAGTTGGTTTACGCCTGGTGGCAATTCGTCGCCGGCTTCGCGGTCGCCCGGGTCGCGGGAGAGCACTTTGACGTCGATGACTTTTCCGTTTTCGCCGTGCGGAACCTTGAGGCTGGTGTCGCGAACTTCACGAGCCTTCTCACCGAAGATGGCGCGCAAGAGGCGCTCTTCTGGTGTCAGTTCGGTTTCGCCCTTCGGCGTAACTTTGCCAACCAATACGTCGCCAGGGCCTACTTCGGCACCGACGCGAATGATTCCGCGATCGTCCAAGTCGGCCAAAATGTCGTCGGACAAGTTTGGAATGTCGCGAGTGATTTCTTCTGGCCCAAGCTTGGTGTCACGAGCATCCACTTCGTATTCCTTGATGTGAATGGATGTGAGCACGTCTTCTTTAACCAAACGCTCGCTCAAGATGATGGCGTCTTCGAAGTTGTAGCCCTCCCATGGCATAAATGCCACGAGCAAGTTTTTACCAAGTGCAAGTTCGCCCATGTCGGTTGAAGGGCCGTCTGCAAGCAAGTCGCCCTTCTTGACTGTCTGGCCTTCTTTAACACGAACGATGTGGTTGATGCACGTGTCTTGGTTGGAACGACGGAACTTGAACAACTTGTGCTCGCCTTCCGCTTTCTTCAAGTTGTCGTACGCAATCACAATTGCATCGCCGGAGACAGACGTGACCGTGCCCGAGTCTTTTGCAAGAATCAAGTCGGCGCCGTCGCGTGCTGCACGCAATTCCATGCCGGTTCCGATGTATGGCGCTTCTGCGCGCAACAGTGGAACAGCCTGGCGTTGCATGTTGGCACCCATCAACGCGCGGTTGGCGTCGTCGTGCTCAAGGAACGGAATCAATGCGGTTGCAACCGAAATGATTTGCTTGGCCGAAACGTCGATGAAGTCGACTTCGGTGCCTGGAACGTAAGCGATGTCGGTGGTGGAACCGAAGAAGCTCTCGGCTTCCAACATCTTCTTCAAGTCGTCCAAGCTGGCTGCCTGCGGCGAACGACGCACAAGAACGCGATCACCCTTGAAGGTGTTGTCGGCGTTGAGTGGCGTGTTGGCCTGAGCAACGACGTAGTTCTCTTCTTCGTCGGCTGGCATGTACACGATTTCGTCGGTGACCTTGCCGTTGCGAACGCGACGGTATGGGCTCTCGATGAAACCAAATGGGTTGACGCGCGCGTACGTGGACAACGCACCGATCAGACCAATGTTCGGACCTTCTGGTGTCTCAATTGGGCACATACGGCCGTAGTGAGAAAAGTGGACGTCGCGGACTTCGAAACCTGCGCGCTCACGGCTGAGGCCACCGGGCCCAAGTGCCGACAAACGACGACGGTGCGTAAGACCCGAAAGTGGGTTCACTTGGTCCATAAATTGCGACAACTGCGAAGTTCCGAAGAACTCTTTGATTGAGGCAACAACTGGACGCACGTTAATCAATGTCTGTGGCGAAATGGCTTCCACGTCTTGGGTAGTCATGCGCTCGCGCACCACTCGCTCCATACGTGACAAACCAATGCGAACCTGGTTCTGAATCAATTCGCCAACCGAGCGGATGCGGCGGTTTGCGAAGTGGTCCTGGTCGTCCAAGCGGTAGCCAGGCTCTTGCTTCACGAGGTGCAACAAGTACGTAATCGTTGCAAGCACTTCACAACGGCTGAGTACGTCTTGACCTTCGGTCGGAACATCGAGCTGTCCAAGTTCGGTGCCGTTCTTCAAACCAAACAGCTGGCCAACCTTTTCAATCTCGGCGCCCAACTTGCGGTTGAGCTTGTAGCGACCTACGCGCGACAAGTCGTAACGGCGGTTCTCGAAGAACGCTGTCTCAAAGTACGCGCGAGCCGACTCGACGTTTGGTGGTTCGCCCGGACGAGCGCGCTTGTAAATTTCGACGAGTGCCTCTTCGCGGGTTGGCGCGATTGGGCGCTCCTTTTCCCACTGGCCCTCAAGGAAATCGAAGTAGTTAACGAAACGATCGAGGAAGCCTGGTGCGTTCTCTTCGTCGTAACCCAGTGCACGAAGCAAGGTGAAGATGCCAAGACGACGCTTGCGGGCAACGCGGGTACCGGCTGTAACGCCCTTACCTGGTTTGTGCTCTACGTCGAACTCGAGCCATTCGCCGCGGTATGGGTGAATGGTGCCCTTTACCAACTGGTGCTTGGACAAGTTACGAAGGCGGTAACGCTCGCCTGGTTCGAAAATGACGCCAGGTGAACGAACAAGCTGCGACACAACAACACGCTCGGTGCCGTTAATAACGAAGGTGCCCTTTTCGGTCATCTTCGGGAAGTCGCCCATGAACACGGTCTGCTCTTTGATTTCACCGGTTGGCTTGTTGAGGAATCGTGCGCGCACAAACACTGGCGACGCATATGTCATGTCGCGTTCGCGACACTCGGCAACGGTGAACTTTGGCTTCGGGCAAAGATCTTCGTCGTCTGGGTCGAACTCGAGTTCGAGTTGCAGATCGTCGGAGAATCCCTTGATTGGGGAAATGTCGTCGAACGCTTCCTTCAATCCTTCTTTAAGGAACCACTCGAAACTCTCGCGTTGTACGGCGATGAGGTCGGGAAGTTCGAGGGTTTCTGGAAGGGTCGCGAACGAATATCGTTCGCGTGCAGACGCACGTGAGGCCACTGAGTTACTCCTGATCGAGAAGCGATGAATACGATTCGACGCGCCAGATGAACGACCTTGGGGGGAAGTTCAGGGGGCGACGCACGGCAACGGACTAGGCTACCGCCGTTTTTGCGGTTTGCGCCTTGCCCGTTATGCAGTTCTGCGGCTCGGGGCCAAATACCCCGAACCCACAGACCTGATATGTGGTGTTATTGCAGTTCGACGACTGCGCCGGCCTCTTCCAGCTTGGCCTTTGCCTTGGCGGCATCGTCCTTGCTGACCTTCTCGAGGACTGGCTTTGGAGCGCCATCGACCAAGTCTTTGGCTTCTTTGAGGCCCAGGCTGGTGAGCTCGCGCACGACCTTGATGACCTGAATCTTCTGCGCGCCGCCCTCTTTGAGGACAACGGTGAACTCGTCTTTTTCTGCTGCGGCTTCTGGTGCTGCTGCTCCGCCGCCTGCCACTGCAACTGCTGCTGGAGCGGCTGCGGTAACGCCGAACTTCTCTTCGAATGCATCGAGCAAGTCCTTCAATTCAAGAACTGTCAATTCTGCGATTCCGTCAAGAATCTGGTCTTTGGTGAGTGCCATGTCTTTTCTCCTATTTTTCTGTATTGATCGTGATTAGTGGGTTGATGTGATTAATGGTTTCTTGAACGTGGCAATTACGCCGCATCCTTCGATTCGATGAGCGCCTTGATGCCGTAGGCAACCTTGCGCATTGGTGCTTGGAGCAAGTTGGCCGTCTTGTTGAGCGGCGCCTGCAACATGCCTGCGAACTGGGCAAGCAGCACTTCGCGTGGTGGCAAGTCGGCAAGTGCCTTCAGCTCGACGGCGCTAACCGTCTTTCCGCCAACAACGCCGCCCTTGAGCACCAACAATGGGTTGGTCTTGGCGTGGTCGCGCAAGGCCTTGGCGGCTGCCGAAGCATCGCCCTTAACAAACGTGATGGCTGTTGGGCCAACGAGGAACTGCGACAAGCCTTCGAAACCGGCTTCTTGTGCTGCGCGGCTTGCAAGCGTGTTCTTGTACACCTTGTATTCGGCGCCAAGCGGGCGCAATGCGCGACGCAATGTGGCGAGCGAACCTACGGACAAGCCGCGGTATTCGGTGATCAGTGCTGCATCGACGCCCGAAAGCATCTGCTTCACTTCGGTGACGACTGCTGCCTTTGCGGCATTTGGTGTTGTTGCCATGTTGACCTTGTTTCCTAGAGATTGTTATGAAAAGCGCGAGTGTTCGTTGAGACTCGAAACGAACCCTTCAAGCGCCGCGACCCGCTTTAACGGCGGTCGCGCTCTGGAAGCATTCACCTCGTCTGGATATTTACTCACTTCGCGAATGCTTGTGAACCAGATGTCTATGGCGAGCAACTCTCACTGGTGGTGAGTGTTGTTATGTAGATCGGTCAGGCTAGCGGGGTGGTTTGGGTATTGACACCCCGCCAAGACCTAACAATTAGAAGGCGCTGATGTCAATCTTGACGCCGGGCCCCATGGTGGAGGAAACGCCGACCTTCTTGATGTACTTGCCCTTGGCCGAGGCCGGACGGGCGCGCTGAAGTTCTTCGATCACTGCTTTGAAGTTGGCTTCAATGGCTGGCAAATCAAAACTGACCTTGCCGATTGGCACTTGCACGTTGCCGTAACGGTCGGTGCGGTATTCAACCTTGCCGCCCTTAAATTCGGTAACTGCGCGAGCGACGTCTTGGGTCACGGTGCCGGTCTTTGGGTTTGGCATCAAGCCACGTGGCCCCAATGCGCGGCCCAACTTACCCACCATCGGCATCAAGTCTGGGGTGGAAATGGCGATGTCGAAATCCATTTTTCCGCCTTCGATTGCTGCTGCGAGGTCGTCGGTGCCAACGATGTCGGCGCCTGCGTCGCGTGCTGCTTGGGCTGCTTCGCCCGCTGCGAACACGGCTACGCGCACGGTCTTGCCGGTGCCTGATGGCAACGCGACGGTTCCGCGAACTGCTTGTTCGGCTTTGCGTGGGTCGAGGCCCAAACGAACTGCGAGTTCGATGGTTTCATCAAACTTGGCCGAGGCCATTGCCTTCACCTTGGTGATTGCGTCGGTGGACGAATACAACGTGTCGATGTCGTACGTTGCTGCTGCTGCTTTGTATTTCTTACCTTGTGGCATAAAGCCTCCCTCATTGTTATGTCGACCTGGCGAGGTATCCAGATCAGACGTTGTTGTTTAGTGAACTAAATGATCAGCCGACGACGCTAAGCCCCATGCTGCGCGCGGTGCCACGAACCTGCATTTTTGCGGCTTCCATGTCGTTTGCGTTCAAGTCTGGCATTTTGATCTTGGCAACTTCTTCGATGTCTTTTTCAGTTACCGAACCACACACTTCTTTGCCTGGGTTCTTAGCAGCCTTGTCCAAACCGGCCTTCTGACGAAGCAGAACTGGTGTTGGTGGCGTCTTCAGAACGAAGGTGAACGTGCGGTCTTCGTAAATCGTGATGTCGACAGGAATGATGGTGCCGACTTGTGCTTCGGTTGCAGCGTTGTACTGCTTCACGAAGTCCATGATTTGGATGCCGTGTGGCCCCAATGCGGTACCAACTGGTGGGGCTGGTGTTGCCTTACCTGCTGGAATTTGAATCTTGACGATTGCTGCGACGTCTTTTTTTGCCATGACGGGTGTTCTTTCTTTTCGAGTTCGTTCTTAGAGCTTGGCTACTTGGCTGAAGTCCATCTCGACCAAGGTCTCGCGACCGAAGATGTTGACGAGAACTTTCAGCTTCATGTGATCTGGGTTGATTTCGGCGACCTGGCCGGAGAAGTCGGCAAATGGGCCTTCCTTCACGCGTACGCCTTCGCCAACTTCGTATTCCAACTTCGGTGCTTTGCGCTTCGGAGCTTCTTGTCCGTCGCCCTTTGCCGAAAGGAACGTTTCAACTTCTTTGCGCGACAACGGTGTTGGCTTCTGACCCTTTTGGCTTTGTCCAACGAAACCCGTGACGCCTGGTGTGTTGCGAATGCAGAACCACGTGTCGTCGTCCATGTCGCAACGAACAAGCAAGTAACCAGGGAAAACTTTCTTCTGAACGGTCTGTTTGCGGCCGCCCTTAAATTCGACAACGTCTTCCATCGGGATGACGATTTCGTAAATGCGATCTTCGATGTGCATTGATGCAATACGAGCATTCATGCTCTGCTGCACTTTCTTTTCGTAACCGCTCTGCGAATGCACTACGTACCACTGTCCGGGGCGCAACCATGGGCGATCGATTTCTACGTCGTCGCCATCCTCGCCGTCGGTGAGATCGAAGGCGACGTCGGGCGCGACCGTGTCGGTCGTGTCGATGTTTTCTTCGGTGAGGGTTGCGTCATCAGTCATAATTCAGCCGTTCGGTGCGGGGTCAGTCCTTGTAAAGCCAGCCAGAAAGTATGCCAAAGACTGCATCCAATCCACCCACAAATGCCGTAACAACTACAACAGTGGTCAAAACAATGATGGAATAGCGGCGAATCTCTGGCCATTTCGGCCAAGCCACCTTGCGCATCTCATCGCGAACTTCGCGAATGTACTGTGCGGGACCGGTGCGCTCTTTCTTGGCCTGTGCAGAAACGGTCGGCCGGGGTTGGCGAATAGGCGCACCCTGGTCGTTAACGGCGCCCATCTTTTTCATGGAGCGCTTCTGTTGGCGATTGAGATCCATTGACATAGCGGGTTTTCAGCCTATCGGCGGCTTTACCCCAGATGGATGGGGATATTTGCAGGGCAGGAGGGATTTGAACCCCCGACCATCGGTTTTGGAGACCGGCGCTCTACCAACTGAGCTACTGCCCTAAATTCAATAACTAACGCTCATCACGATAGTGCTCGCTAGCCCTTCGCCCACCAACGATTTCTAGAGAATCCAATCTGGATTGTCGCGCAAAAACTTTGCCCCATATTTAGATCTAAGTTCTCCATGAGAAATGGACCTCTGCTCACCTATAACTTCTGCGAACTTTTGCCAGAAACTACTTTGGAGCTCCTCGTCGCCGACTTCTGTTTGCCACTTTCCTTCAATGCGGTCGAGCATTTCAAGCATCAGATCTCTGATTTCTTCTGGAGTGTTACTACTCACTGAAACACTTGCTTTTTCAAAATGTTCTGTTTGCGTAAGCCCTGCGACACCTCGCGTCTTCATCTCTGAGAGACTGAGTCGCCTATTGGTAACGAGGT
>Ga0208362_1000332_pt1 | contig 16118 bp, 15 predicted proteins | sample LakMenEpi13Oct10_FD_150693 | JGI IMG/M metagenome (GOLD analysis project Ga0208362, IMG submission 150693) | Freshwater microbial communities from Lake Mendota, WI - 13OCT2010 deep hole epilimnion (SPAdes) | ecosystem: Environmental > Aquatic > Freshwater > Lake > Epilimnion/Euphotic zone ... | reverse complement strand
CTTCGATATCTAACTTATTCCACTCAAGCACCTAGTCTTTACTCTCCAATAACTTCTGGAGAAACTTTCTTTTTATCCACAACGTTGTGAAACTCTACATTTAGCGAATGAGTTGATTAGGAGAGAATATTCACTTCTTACTATAGACAAACAATAATACTGAATTTTGTTAAATAAATTGATTAGGAAAAGCTTAGTAATTTGTGTATGGAATTTACAATGAAAAAACCAAATATAAAATATCACCTACATTTATAGGTAAAAGGGTTAGATTCTGACGGCAGCATGAAAAACATAATTCTATTTTTAACTCTTGGCTTATTGCTTGACTCTCCATCAATAGCAGACACAAAATGTTTTTTAATAATGGAAAACAATCAAGTCACAAAAAAAGAAGGTGAATGTAAATCTCGTCATTCACCATGTTCTACATTCAAAATTGCTATTAGTTTAATGGCTTAAGATGAAGGACTACTTATTGATGAGATGAATCCTGAATTACCATTTGAAGAAAAATATATAGATTGGGTTGACAATTGGAAACAACCTCACAATCCAATCAAGTGGATCAAAAACAGTTGTGTTTGGTATTCACAAATTTTAACGACAAAACTTGGAATGAAGAAGTTCAAAGATTACATAAGAAAATTTCATTATGGAAATCAAAATGTTTCTGGGGATAAAGGTAAAAATAATGGATTAACGAATTCGTGGCTTTCTAGTTCTTTGCAAATTTCCCCAGAAGAACAATTGGTATTTTTACAAAAGCTTCTTGCCAATGATTTACCAGTTAGCCAGAAAGCCCATGAAATGACAAAAAACATTCTCTTTGTTGAGGAATTATCAGATGGTTGGAAACTATACGGAAAAACAGGGAGTGGTTCTCAGGCTAGTAAGAAAAAAATAGAAAAGTTCAATCTTCAAATAGGCTGGTTTGTTGGGTGGATGCAAAAAGATAATCGCACTGTTGTTTTTGTGCACTACATTGAAGATAAAAAGGAGCAAGAAATTCCTCCAGGCCTAAGAGCCAAAGCAATTGCCAAAGAAAAGCTAAAGCTAGCAATTCACCAATAGCCGATAAAAATACTTACTCTTTATACGTTACTTTTAGGTTTTGTATCAATTGCTTCAAAAGCAGATTTGGATTTCTCATCAATAAAAAAATATTTATTTACCACGTAGCGTTAAGACTTATTGCGAATAAGCGCTCTAATTGAGAAGATTAACTGCACAAGTTGTTCCATTCAAATGTTTGACTTAATGTCACAAACTTTCAATTCACAATCTATCAGCCCAGTAGAAGGATCAAAGCCAAGCAGTCCCAAAAGATGGCTCACGTTTTTTTTATCTTCTAATTATGCTCGCAGAGTTTATGTTGAATTCAACAATTCAAATAACAGTTCCGATGGCGGCATTCTTGAATTGGACAAAGAAGATTTCATTGAAACCTATTCAGCCGGTTCATTATTTGGCAGCGAAAGTAAACCGTTGTCAAAAAAAGAACATTTTGAAATTTCGGATTTATTCAAAAGTTGGATAAAGAGTCTTGAAGCTAAATTTAATTATGAGCAATCAGAAATTCAGTTCTTGGTTTCGCCATATATAAAAGATACAGAAGGAGGAACCGTTCTTCTCAATCATTTAGAGACGCAATTAGGAATTAAACCAATTTCTTTCAGTCCTTCTGAACAATCACGATTATCTTTTATTGGACTTAAGCATGGTGCTTTGGGTTACAGAGTCAATTCTAGATTGCTGCATATCAATATTGAAAAAGACAAAATCCATTTAGTTTTTGGAGATTTGCATAAACAGGACAAAATTATTGAAATTGATTTCGGTATTGAGCAAATCGCAGAATCAATAGCCTCTCTCAGAAAGTCAGGAGAAATGGATACTTTAATTTTCCTGATCAAATCAAACTTATATAAGTTTATTGAGCAAGCTCGTTTATTCGGCAAACCTCAGCTAATCGGATTTGATGAAGTAACTGCCAGGCTTTTATCGCAAATACTTTCACGTGATTCGAAAGTACAAAGAGTAAATGCCTCTTCCATTCAGCATCTTTGCTACAAAATGATTGACTCTAATTTTTCTTATTGGAATGGGCTTAATACTATCAATTCCGAATCAACAGATTATGCCTCTGCTAGAGCGGTTTTAGCTGGATTTATACTTGAAGGTTTAGGCGGAATTACTTGTACTTTTCAGACTGATAATTTTATTAAAGGTTATTTCATTGATAAATTGCTGGTAAATGATGGGCTTTTGCAAGATCAGTTTTCAGGTCACAGTTTAGATTGGCAAAAAAGTGCGCATGATTCTCTTATGCGATTCAATCCTGGAGATTTTAGCCGCTCATGCCAATTAGCATTTTTGTCTAGCAAATTATTTGACTCATCCTATGGGTGGCTTCATTCTTGGTCACGAAAACAAAAAAACATTTTATGGCTCAGCGCCTTTTTTCATCATACTTTTTCGAGATTAAGCTCAGAATTGACTTTTCAGGTTATTTCTCAATTACAAGGTATTAGTCAAATAGAGGCACAATTGGTAACTTCAATAATTGCGCTTTCTTCTTTTACTGGTTCAATCAAGCAATCAAAATATTTAGACGTTTTGCCAACTGAATTGCAACCAATAGCAAGAAAAATGTCGGCTTTAGTTCAAACGGCCAAAGCGCTTGATATAAGTGGAAGATCAGCCGTGCTTAATGCAAAGCTTGAAGGAAAGCCAAATTCATCAAATAATGTAATTCTGAAAGTTTTTCCACGCCTTGATCCAAAGCCTGAAATTATCCAAGTTAAATCTTTGAAAAAATCTTTTGAAAGTCAATTTGACCAGAAAATGGAAGTGGAAATCGCCGAGCCAGAGTCACAATCAAATATTTCTCAAAATCAGTCTAGAGAAATTTCATTTGAATCGATACAGTCTTTGATTTGAGAGCTTGATTTGAGAAAAAATAAAAATTACAGAAATTAATGTCTTGAAATTACCAAACCTTCACTCATGGAAATAATTAAAGATCCATCTCAAAATCAATCCGTTTTAAAAACCAATCTTTCATTTCGCTCTTTCATCAGGTTGATAAATGAAAAAGTTAAATCTTCATACATTCAATCCAAACTCATTTCTTGTCTGTTTAGCCTTATTTTTGTTTTATTATGCAATTTGCCTTCTGAATCTGGAATCTGGATTAGGCCTCTTTCCGTAAAGCAAGGAGAAGTTATTGTGATTTCTGGTTTGTTTTATCCCTTTGGCAATTCCTATTCATTTTTGGGAGACTGCCAAATTACCTTTGAAAATAAAAACTATAAATTCTTTCGTGAAATCGTTAATTATGAAGTCTTCAAAGGCTCACAAGGCTTAGCAGGTTTTCAATATACAACTAGATTAGCTACAACTCCTCTTACAAAAGCTGGTTCCAAGCAAGCCTTACTTCTATGCCCATTGGGTCAACAAAGTTTTGATTTAAGCGTCACTAGCGGCAATTTTCCGCTCCAAAATATTCAACTGAGCAAAAGTAAAAATTCACTTGAATCAACTGACAAAGAAACTCAGGCAATTAATAAAGCTCTGGCTACAAATTCTCTTTATAAACTTTGGAGCTCAGAAAAAGCCTGGGTTCACCCGAGTAATGCTGCAACTTCTTCGGTTTATGGGCTCAGGCGTACCTATAATGGCAAGCTAGCTGAAAATTATTTTCATAAAGGGCTTGATTTTGCCGCTTTTAGTGGTTCACCAGTAGTCGCGCCAGCCAGAGGAAAAGTCATTTTAGCGGGCTATGAAAAAGAAGGATTTGCAGTTCATGGCAATTGTTTATTTATTGATCATGGGCAAGGAGTAATTTCTGGATATTTGCACTTATCGACTATTAGCGTAGAGGAAGGGCAAGAAGTTGAACCTGGCCAGTTAATCGGTAAAGTAGGAGATACTGGAATTGCAACAGGACCTCATTTGCATTTTGGGCTTTATGTAGGCGGGTTAAATGTGAATCCTACCCCGTGGCTTCAATATGGTATGCCTTAATGAACTCTATGAAAGTGCTTTGTCCAAAATATTTGTTTGGGTAATTGTTAATTTATTAAATCATTACTTATCTAACAATATTGTCTGTTTCACTATCATCAAAGTAAAGTATAAATATCAAGAAGTCATTGATATTTATCCCTTCAGCTTTTTTTTCTTTTAAAAACTCAAAACTTTCAATTGCCTCTTTTTCAATATTGATCTTTGAAATGAGTTGTTGAAATATATCAGAACACTCGTAGGTAGTTCTATTGCAATACTCCAACCACTTTTCATTTTGTAGCCTTGGTTTGGGATCATATGAAAGCCAATAAAGTTCACAGGTTCCGTCAGGAAAAACATATTGAACTTGTCCTCCGATAATTGCCATTCTAAATTCTTTGGCAGCTTCAACTACTTCGAGAAAATCTGATTGTTTCCAACCAAATTCATTTCCACTTCTAACAGCTTTGTCAAGAATTGATTTAGCAAGTCTGTTTTCTTCTTTCATTTCTGTCAAAATAATTTTGCAAAATTAAGATAGTAATTTATCAAGCGGCTTGTTTGGATTCTGATTGAGACAAATTATTTCTAAGATTTGGATGAAGCCATATTACTTTTTCTTCATCGGTAAATTCACCAACTCCCCATACTTCAGGTTGTAACCAAATACCTTTGTTTGCCCAAGCATTAGACTGAATACGATTAATCAAAGTACATATTTGATCAGAAGAAGCATTTTGAGAATTCAATATAAAGTTTGCATGAGTAGTTGAAATCTCTGCCCCACCAATTCTAAATCCTTTCATTCCCATCTCGTCAATTAATTTGCCTGCAGGAGAACAAGATACTGGATTTCTAAAAATACAACCTGAAGAAAACCCCTTTGGCTGAGTTTCGGCTCTATATCTGCGATATTGTTTGATTTTGTCTTGAATCTGTTCAGGCATTCCGTCTGAGAGCCTAAACTTGGCTTCAACTACTATGTATCTTTTTGGATCAATATTTGAGGTTCTATAACCAAAATCAAAATGGCTTGCAGGAACTGTAAAAATCTCTCCTTTATGGGAATCAATTAATGTAATTTTTTCAAGAATATTGGAAGTCCAACCACCATGAGCACCAGCATTCATGATAATTGCGCCACCAATTGTGCCAGGAATTCCTTCCATAAACTCACAACCACTAAGCCCCATTTGTGAAGTTTGTCCAGCGAGACGTGGCATTTTCACTCCAGCTCCGACTGTCAAAGTATCTGGAGAAATGCGATTAACCCAATCCATACCAGTGGTAGAAATAACAGCTCCTCTAACTCCTCTGGATGAAACCAAAAGATTAGAACCACCACCAAGCATTGACCAAGGAATATCGCTATCTTGAAGCTGAATAATCAAAGAAACTAATTCTTCTGGTGTACTAGGAAAAAACAAAAAGTCGCTAAGCCCTCCAATTCGGAGAGTTGTCAAATGACCAATATCTGCTTTTTCAATCTTAAACATTGAGCCTATGCGTCTAACCTAAATAATGAACTGAAAGATTTAATTTTCCTTATAATCTTGTAATGTTTTTTACCACATAAACAAGGTTTTCTGCACCCATATTGCCTAGTAAATTGCCTATTATCTAATCTAATTAATCTGAGTAATTATTTAGCGATTTACCGAGGCCGCAGAAGTTAAAGAGCTGAAGTCTTTCAGACGCAGTTTGTCTAATAGTGTTTCCCGAATATTAGTAATATCCCCAGCGCCTAATATTAATACCAAGTCATTTTGTCTTACAATTTTCAAGGTTTGCTCAATAAGGCTTTCTGGCTTGCCAGGACAATAAATTACACTTCTTGCTTTTTGAATTTCTCTGATTAGATTTTGGCTATTAATACCCTCAATTTCTCGACCTCGAGCTACATAAAGATCATTGATAAGCAATTCATCAGCTTCTTGAAAGCAATTGATAAATTTATTCCATAAATCTCGCAAGCGGGTTGGTAAATGCGGCTGAAATAACGCAATTAATTTCCCGCTCTTGCCTTTCTCCTGAAGAAAATCTTTACCAGCTTTGATAGCAGCCCTCACCTCAGTTGGATGATGCGCATAATCATCAATAACCGTAATTCCAGTTTCAGTTGTACCGATTAATTCAAATCTTCTATAGATACCAGGAAAATCTTTGAGATATTCAATTGCGCTTTGTATGAAGGCTTTAGGGGTTTGACTACTTTTATTATCACGATCAGAAATAAAAATCTCATAAGCTTTAAGAGCGGCTGAAGCATTAAGTCTATTATGCTTGCCAAAGATGATGCCATTCAAAGCAGTTTGCTCGTTATATAAGGAAATTTCTTTGCCCATTATTGCTTCATCGGTCATAGATGGCTGAGCGCCAGCACATTCTTTGGTGGAAATGAAAAACTGACTTTTCTTTGCAAATTCCTGAAATTTATCGATTTGTACATCAAAAGAATTATTGTAATTTTCCAGATGATCTGGTTCTAACGAAGTAACTAAACCAATATAAGGATTGCTTTTGAGAAAACTTTGATCGCTTTCATCCCCTTCAAAAACAAAAACTTCACGCTGATCTGACCAACCAAAACTACCTAAATCATTAAGTAAACCACCAAGAACCCAGCATGGCTTTAATCCACTCTTTAGGCCAGCCTTTTCCAAGATCCAAACTAGCATTGCAGTAGTTGTAGTTTTGCCGTGCGTACCCGAAATAACTATTTGCTTTTCAAATTGATTTGCAATTCGCTGAAGCAGATCTGAGCGATGCCAAAATTCAACCCCATTTTCTTTCAAATATTGAAATTCTTCATTATCTGCTGGAATAGCCGTACTGTAAACACAAACCTCAGGTAGTTTTTTTTCCTTCAGCTCATCAAGTGAATGAGGTGACCAAATATCAGCTCCATTGTCTTTGAGCTCAATTTGATTTTGATTTGGGGTTTTGTCAGAGCCTGAAACCTGAACTCCTTCTCTGAGACAAATGCCAGCTAAAGGAGTCATGCCAGCACCACCGATTCCAAGAAAGTGAATTCGTTGCGGAAGGCTCAATTTATTTTCTTGGTTGAAAGCCGCAGATGATTTCAAAAGTCTAATTGAATTTTCTGCAATTTCTTTTTCCTGAGCCTTCAAATCACAAAACTCCCAATATGAAAATTAAGACTAAAACAATAAACTAATTTTGTTTATGCAGCTTTTGCAATTATTGCTCTAACTTTGCGAATTGCTTGGCTTTTTAGCCTGGAAGCTTTATTTACATGCATCACAGAAACTGGAACTCTGTCTAATTCTTTGTAAATTTTATTGAGATGTAAATTCAATTCTTTCTCGTCTGAGAGGGTCTCAATTTTCTTTATAAGTGTTTTAATAGAAGAGCGCTTTGAGACATTGCTTTTTCTATTGCGTGCATTTGTGAGAATATCTTTTTTCGAAGATTTAATATTTGCCATTTTCTCTTATTTATTTGGAGGTATTAAGAATTTTCTTAAATTTGGGGATTTATTTCTTTGCTTATGCAGCCTCTATTTGTACAGCTCTTTTCCCGAAAAGTCAAGCCAAAAAGGAATTTAACACCCTGAAATGAACTCTTCAATTAATCAAATAAAGTTTAGAAATATGATGCTGAGAGACTTAGAGCAAGTTTGCGAAATTGAAAAAAGTATTTATGGTGAAAATTGTTGGTCTAGAAGCTCCTTTGTCAATGAATTAAATAATACTTCCTCTGTTCTCTGGGTTTTAGAAGATAGAATCACCGATCAGATTATTGGCTATGCGGTTCTTTGGATAGTTGATTTGGATGGGCATATTTCCAATTTTGCGATCACAAAAAATCGGCAAGCTCAAAAGCTGGGTGAACAGATGCTTATTTACTTAATTGCTAAAACAATTGAATGGAATCTCCAAAAGCTCACACTCGAAGTCAGAGTCAGTAATTTGAAAGCGCAGAAGCTTTATCAGAAATATGGTTTTTTGATTGAAGGTCGAAGACCCAAATATTATGTTGATAATCAAGAAGATGCATTAATTATGTGGACTCCTAATATTCTTGATTCAAATTACAAAAACTTCTTTGAGACTCAATCACAGTTGCTTATCTCAAGTTTAACCAAGTCGCAAAACCCATAAAGAGAAAAAGATATATTCCCTTAACGCATAAGTTAGATTAGCTTTGTTCTTACATTGCCACTGGCTTTTATTTTTCCATTTTTGACACCATATTCAATCCGAGAAGCTCTAATTTGAGTTCCTTTCTGAGTTGCGACTGGTGAGCCTGTAAACACAGCCAGAGTTGGATCTCCATTCCCGTCGAGAAATACATCCATTCGAGCTGATTGACAGACAGTATCTCCCGATTTCACCCAAGCTCCATTAAACAAAATGATTTTTTGCGGTTTGGCTTCTTTCCCTTTCCCAGAATATTCAATATTCATTTGCCCACCTTTAATGAGTAAACTGTCTGAAACACGTGATTCAGCAACTTGATATAAAGTTACATTGTCCATTGCCTGAGAAACAATTGCTTTGTTTGCTAGGACTTTCTTTGCGCCATCTTCAGATAAATGAATTTGAACATTTCCAAGTGCTTCAAATGGAGATCCTTTTTGCATAGTAAATTTATCGGAAATTATTTTAGAATTTTTCTCTAGCATTACAATTTCAGCAGGGCCTTCTAAAATAGTTAAGCCAGTTTTTCTATTGCTGGTAGCTTTAGGAGAAGTAATTTCCATCTTTGGATTATCTTCATCATCAAATATAAAAGCCTGAATATCATAAGAAACCACTTGATCTAAATCAGCATTACCGACGCTTCGTTTAGATTTTATTTTCCAGCCTCGATGAGAATCTTTGTCTATTTCTGAAAATTCAATTGTGTTAGCTTTGGGTACAAATGTAGATTTTTCGACATTTTTCTCGAAATCACTAACTAGTTTGGCTGATTGCAAATAGCTATTACCGATGAATAGAATTGCAACAACTGCCAAAGAGATTAAGCCGTATTTTTGAAATTTATTTTCCAATTGATAAAAAGCAAATATATGAAAAGAAGGGATGCAAATATAGAACGAATATTAAATACAAAAAGCATTAATACGATTTTTCTATAGCAATTTCAATAATACAAATAGTATATGAGCTAAATCAGATATGTGACTCCAGACTTTACTTTTTGTTAATACTTTTCAACATCTTGAGAAATCTAAACCTAATTTGCCTTTCATTAAAAGATTTTTCTAAGAATTAATGACGCCAAAAATCTGAAGGAAATAAACCTAAACTAAGATTTGTACATTTTCCTCTAACAGACTTTCTGATTCTGTAGTTTCGGAATTTGTCTTTTCTTCAGATGGGTTCAAAGAATTGTTACTTTCCATCAAGCTAAATTGGTTTTCCTTTTCTTGACTTTCTGAATTCTTTATATTGGTTAATTCAATGTGCTCTGGGTTTGTATTTTCTGCATGATTCATCTCCGAGCCATCTATACCAAGCAATTTATCTTGAAGTCCATCTAAGTCTAATTCTTTTTGATTTTCTTCAATCTCGCTAGCTTTGAGAATTTGCATGAGCTTCTTCTTCATATCGCTTCCTTCTTCAGAAAAGCGGAAATATTTTTTGAATTCTTTAGTAGTTGAAACCGTATAAGTGGAACCAATTGGCTCTTTAATAATCCAATGAGCTTCAGCTAAGTCTCTAATATGATCATAGGCTCCAGAACCACGAAGATGAATAATGGTAGTTTGCTTAATAGGTTCTCTCAGGGCTATTAAGGCCAAAGTTCTCAGGGCACCCATTTTTAAATTAATTGGTAAAAATTTCTGAGCTAAGCTGGCATATTCGTCTTTGGGCTCAAGGACATAACCACTTTCACGAAAGCTCACTTGTAAGCCGCCATCTTTAAGTTCATATTCACGAATAAGATCCATTATGGCTTTTTTGGCTTCAGCCGGATTCACATCTAAGGTATCAGCAATACTAGATAAAGCAATTGGCTTGTTTTTCCAAAAGAGAATTACTTCGATTTCCTGTTTTAATCCCACTTTTTGTTTTACCTAATGAAGAATTTAAAAATTTGTTAGTGCTGAGAATTCACTCAGTTTGCGACTGATTACGATGAACTATTGTGAAAGCTTATCAAATATCAAAGTTAATATCAAAAGAAGGTTATTAAGGTTACTTTGGACTAATTGAGGGAATTGAGTACTTTCCACTTTATTTAATAGATTTAGATTCATAGAAAAGATTAAAATATTTACAAATTGTTTTCTAGGTTTTTACATGGCCAAGAAATTCTATAAAAAATATTTTTCTCATTAGGTATAATTTTCAATTTTTTATGATTTGGATTAATAGCGGTTGCTTTTTTGGTTTTTTATCGGTCTTGCTTGGTGCTTTTGGCGCTCATTTTCTAAAGACTAGGCTATCTGAGTATTCATTAGGAATTTTTCAAATTGGAACCCAATATCAGATTTATCACGCACTTTCGCTAATTTCACTTGGGATTGTATGTTTATTCAATCAAACAAATTCTCAAACATTTTTCTCAACTCAACTTCTCAATTCAGCGGGATATTGTTTTGTTGGTGGAATTATTATTTTTTCAGGAAGCTTATATGCTCTATCTTTGTTAGGACATAAATGGTTGGGTGCCATAACACCGATTGGAGGTTTAATATTTTTAGCAGGATGGATTTTATTCTTTTTTAGTGGTTTTTTAGGAAAGAGAATCTAAATATTGCCGAAAAGAATCTGGGAGAAAAAATATGTTCCAATCAACTAACTCTATAAATATAAAAAAAATAAATTCCAGAGAAAAAAAAGGATCTTTGAAGCGTAATAAACAAAGTCAAAAATGTACCTTGCTATTACTTGCATTTTTGTTTTTATTTTCATTGGGAGCGAATTCCGAGAGCAAAGCAGGAGTTACTTATATAAGACCAGAAAAAGGTGGCGGTAGTGCCCAAACAAAATTCATCGTTCCATTTCCTTATGAATTCACTCTCAAGATACTTGCAAGTGATAAATTTCTTATTCAAATCATACCTGGAATGCAAAAATGGGAAGTAATAAAAAATGCTCCTCCAAAGCAAATCGCCAAATGTACTATGTCTATGTCTAAACTTATACCTCCCTCTAAATATATTGTTGAAGTGAATTCTATTTCTACCAATGAAATTAGATTCAAAAGAATAAGTGGTGATTTGGAAGATTTAGAAGGTATTTGGAGAGTTGACAAAGGAGATAAAGAAGGTACTAGCCTTATTACCTACCAATATAAAATCAAAACAGGATTTAATTATTTCCCAAGAAGTATTATGGATAATGAGATAAGAAAACACTTAAGAGATACTGAAAGTAGAGTGAATAATAAACTCAAACAAATTTACAAAACCTTGAATTAATCTCACATTCTTTTTAACTAACCCGCCAGTTTTATTTATCCAAAATAGAAATGAGAGGAGAATTGACTCAGATGAAGCAAGAAAACAAAATCCCTCAAAAGGTAATTTTAAAGTCGATAGTAAAATCACTAGCGTCTAATAGAATGACATTGATCCGAATGAATACCAAACTGCGATCGAGATTTGGCACTTCTTCCCTTCTTGACTCCTCCTTTCAAGGAGGCTGGGAGGTAATTAAGGTTAGGTTTTGATTGCAAGTTAGTATTAGACATAGAATACACCTAAGCTATAAAGCCTCATTAAAAATATGAAGCCAAACCAGATAATAAAACAAATTATTCAAAAATTAATTTCAAAAAGCTGACATCAATCTGCTTATTCTCTTTGTGCGGAAGTCTAGTTAGTGTGAATAGAACAGATTCCTTATATGCCATATTTGACAAATCTAATCCATTGCATCAACTCATTCGTGTTTAACAAGTTCAATTTTTTCAGTTGCTCTGAAGTAGATGAAGATCGCCAATCTATACCCTTTGGTTGATGAGATAAAGTATTCCAATATGCCTTCTTTTCTTCGGAAGATAAAGTTTGCAAATATTCTAACTTCTCTCTCAAGGATAAACCTTGCCAATATTCTTCTTTATCTTGGTTAGGTACAGATTGCCAATATTCTTTCTTTTCTTCAGGGGTTAAGGATTTCCAATACTCTTTTTTGATTTCAGAAGGGGAAGATTGCCAATAAGCTCTCTTTTGTTCAGGAGGCAAAGATTGCAAATACTCTAACTTCTCTTCCAAAGACGAACCTTGCCAATATTCTTCTTTATCTTGGTTAGTTAAGGATTGCCAATATTCTTTCTTTTCTTCAGGAGTTAAGGATTTCCAATACTCTTTTTTGATTTCAGAAGGCGAAGATTGCCAATAGGCTCTCTTTTGTTCAGGAGGCAAAGATTGCCAGTTCTTTAGTTTTTCTTGAGAAGATAAAGGTTTATTTAGGAAAACTGGTGAACCTTGAAGAAGCCTAATACTCAAGCTTTGCCTATTTTTTGTCCTTAGAGAAACTGCCTGTAAGGCCTCTTGTTCTGCAGCAGTGGATACAGACACTTCTAAGGTATAAGGAATCATTGCATCATATATTTCTTGAGTTTCTTTATCTATAACAGCTCTAAACACCCTACCAGCTTGGAGAATTAATGGAGTATTAGAAGTAGGTTGAGGAATTACTTGACTTTTCCCATTTTGCCAAATAACTATAAAACCTTTGTTCTCTGGATGAAAATAAAAGTAGGTAGAACTACCATATATTCTATTGAATATAGCCTTATGTGCAACTGGTGTTTTCTTCTGCAATTCTTTTATTGAGCCTGCAATCGGTGATCTTTTCTGTGCACTTTGTATTAGGTCTAGAAGATTTTGATAATTCTTTACTTTTTCAGAACCCTTATCTGTATCCAAAGTAGAATTATCTAAATGATAATAGTATTTAGTTATTAATTCAGTAGGAACTCCACTAAAGTCAGTATTAGTACTACCTGGCATAAAAGGTAATAAAACTATCATTGAAGATTCATTAGGGTTCAATCCATGAAGAATAGCACCACCTGTTGGAGTCAAGATTTTGTTTTTTGTGACTTGGTCAGTGTGCCCTATCTCTGTATTAGGTTGAATAGTGTGATTGCCAATTAATGTTGCTTGAAGATATTTAGTAGAACCAAGGAACTTTGGAAATTGTTGAGAAGAGTCGCCTTTTTGTAGAGTTTCTTCTTTTGTTTCTATTCCATCTAGTCTTATACTTTTGCCATCATTTATTATTTTCATTTCAGCATCATCGAGTCTTAGTACCATAGGGAAGCCTACTGCTTCAAGTGTTCTGATAGACCCAGTTCTTGATGCTGGATTTAAAATATTTTGAGCGTCTCTAGAAACTAATTCTCCTCTTGTATTGGTGACATGTGTGAGCGGTAAATAGTCACCATCTGTTTGCACTAAATAAAAATCCCCATTTTTTTGTCTCAATAAAGCGAATAGAGGATTGCCATTTCTTGAGGGTGCTTGTATGCCCTCGATTTGAAGTGCAATATTAGTTATATTGGGGATTTTTAAATTGGCATCAGTAAATTTCTTCTTTAATTGAGTATAGATAAGAGTCTGTGTTTTGAAGTAGTGGATTATGTCTATCAACAAGGTTTGATGCTTCCTGTCCTGCTCGATCAGTCCAAAAAATAGTTACACCAATAGCTGACTTAGTGATTTCGTCCCAAGTTCTTTGTTTTTTAGTAGTGTTTTGTGCTTGGAGAGAACGTATATGCAAATAGGCAGTGCCTAGCCCTTAAGGAGTCTTCCCTACTCTAATATTCATATTGATAAATGTTGCAATTTCTCTAAAGTTGAATCAAGCAGGAAATGATACAAGAACAATAATGAGAAACAAAGCATTTTTAAATTAAGATTATTTTTGATATGTTATGCCTTTAGAAGATCAATTGCCCAGAGCAGAGAAGCAATTAAAGGATTTTACCTGTTATCCTCTAATTTCAACCAAGAAAGAATTAATTGTTACTTAATGTTTGAATTCAACTTAGCCTAAATACATTCTTGATCTCAGGAAGTTAACGCAACACACCAAAACAAAGAACGTCAAAGTAAAAGAGGTGATAGCTCATTATGCTATTCAATCATTCTGCGTTCAATTATCCAACCCTTTTTCGGATCAATGTCAAGTATGCTTATTCCACTAAGTTTCAATTAACATTTTGCAGAAATTCAAATAAAAACAAATCAATTGTCAACCTTATAAAAACAATTTATTTAAGTTTTCAAGATCATAACTTTCTACCTGAAAAATATTCCAATATTCACAAATTGGCCATGGCTTGAAGCATTTCCCGCATATTTCTTTCCATCTTGGAGGCAATGGTTTGAACTGTATCTTTTTTATTAGATTTATATTCTTCATATTTTTGCTTAGTATTAATTACCTCTCCCAGTTTGACTTTTGCAATACGAGGTAATTTCAATTTCACTTCACCAAATACTTCTTTTTCCATACGTTGCAATACTTCAATAAACCTTTCAGGACTTTTCTTTTCAGCAACATAACCATCACGTATAACCGAGAAATTAGCTAAGAAATTTAAATCATTATAAAAACCCTTCAGAGTAAGCTTTGTTTGAGCTAATACGTTTTTCTCATATTCAGATAAATGATCTTCTTCTTGATAAGTAAGACCAAGCTTATCTACTTTATTGCGGATGACATGAATTCTAGATGTGATTGATTGATCTAACTTAATTGGTATACCTAAAAATTTCTCCATTTTTTCAAATAAAGTTGTTTTGATTCTTTGAATACGTTCTGTAAGTGAATTAGACAAATCATCTTTGCTGGGAATAATTTCTAGTCTGTTTTCTTGAATGCTGAGTATTTTTTCTCCAACTATTCTCAGACGAAGGTAGAGATCTAATGAAGAGTTATTAACATTTAAGGCTGATTCTAATCTCAACAAAGCTTTTTTTATGGCTTGTTCATGATTTCCTTCAAAGAAATACTTTATGGCAAATGGCAAAATATTAATGCCTTCATCTGGCTGAGAAACTGATATTTGATTTGTACTTAATTTGAGAATATCTTCTTGCGCCCAGAAAGCGAGTTGAATTACTCCAGGCTCAAAAGGGTGAAGAGTATCATTTTCATAAGTTACTTCCCCTTCAATAAAGATTACTAATGGGTTTTCTCCTCTAGTCAGCATTTCACGACTCATTTTAAATGAATCACGATCTATTCCTCCACGAATAATTGAATATCCACCAACCAATTGAAATATTTTTCCTCTTAGTCCACCGTCTAAATCAAATACTTCACGAGCAGCAACAGCATTAAAATTTCGATTTAGCCTTTTAGACAATTCAAGCAAAACATATGGATCATTGTCGGTTGGATGATTTGGTAATATCAAAAGCCGCTTAGAGGTTAATTCTTTTAGTTTGCAATAATCGTCCTCAGAAATATCAACCTTGAGACCACCTAGATCTTTTTGAAAAAGAAAAGGCAAAGCTAATCTGAAAAGCTTGATAAAAAACTGATTAGTCTCAGGGCCCAGAAAGGGTAATTTAGATGGCATAGTCAAGAGATTTGTAAAATGTTAAGAATACTTAGTTTATCAATATCTCACCTTATCAATATCTCAATCAAGGAAAAATCATGGATACATTTCTCTTGCAAAATTCTAATTAGCTTAATTTATTTTCGATCGAGAAATTCTCAACTCAACATATTCTATAAACAGCTTTGATTATTCAATTAACTTTCTAAATATTTTTATTAAAGATTCCAAGGGATTCAAGTTTTGTACTTTTGTTAATTTATTTTGAACATATTTCTTTTCTACTTCGCCTGAATCCTTTGATAGTCTAGTTTTATATTTTCCAGCTTCAGCGTTAAAGAAGGTTGAATCTGAGTCATAGTTTTATTTTCAGGATTAATTTCAAGAACAAAAAAATCACTGCAATATCAGACGGAAGAAAATTCTCAACACGGACTGAGTTCGGGCTTTCTTCCACGTACTGACACACTGGATTTTTAAAAGCTCCCGAGCAACTATATTTTGGGCACTTCTATAAAGTCGAGAAAGTTGCCTGGAAGGGAAAAACCTAAGAAGGCACTGTTGGCATTTGGCTCTGAATGGTCTAGGATTTAAGATGTTGAAATCAAAAA
>Ga0208362_1000329_pt1 | contig 16211 bp, 14 predicted proteins | sample LakMenEpi13Oct10_FD_150693 | JGI IMG/M metagenome (GOLD analysis project Ga0208362, IMG submission 150693) | Freshwater microbial communities from Lake Mendota, WI - 13OCT2010 deep hole epilimnion (SPAdes) | ecosystem: Environmental > Aquatic > Freshwater > Lake > Epilimnion/Euphotic zone ... | reverse complement strand
ATGATTGCATCAATTAATGTTGAATTCATTAGATTCTCTCTTCCAGTACTTCTCTCCAATGATCTCACCTCATTTCCTACTTGTCGATCTGTCTTAATCCAATACCTTAATTTTCCGTGGCTCCTCTATTTATCTAAGACTTTGTAGGGTCATATAAGTTCCATTCGTAAAGGCTGCTGAGGATTTTTTATCCAAAGAGAGTTAAATATTGACTATTCAGGATATACTTCTTATCTTCAAAATTTGAAAAGTAAATTTGTAAAGCAAAACGCAACATATACTTCACTAAATAATTTTCTAAAAATACAGTCAACAATTAAAGAAAACATTTCAGAATAATGGCAAAAAAATCAGTAATAGAGAGAGAAAAGAAAAAAGAAAAGCAGGTTGAGCAGGGTACAAGATCTGCAATTCAGTTGAGAAATCGTTGCTGGCGTTGTGGTCGCCCAAGAGGCTATATCAGAGATTTTGGTATATGTCGAATTTGTTTCCGTGAAATGGCTCACACTGGACAAATACCTGGCGTGCGTAAAGCAAGCTGGTAGGTCAGTATTGAAGAAGTCTTTATTTGAAGTATTGTGTTTTGCTTTAAAATTTTTGCTTTTCAAATAAACTTCTCAATTTCATTTTTATTTAGAAACAAAAATCTCCAAAATTCAGTTTCTATCATTTATTTCCCCTCATTATTAAAGAACCGAATCACTAAAACCTCAAATGTCTTATTCAGATCCAATAGCCGATATGTTGACCCGAATTCGTAATGGATTGTTGGTCAAAAAGAAAAATGTTGTAATTCCTTATTCTAAATTAAAAGAAGCGCTTGCCTCAACTCTCAACCGATTGGGTTTTATTCATGGCTTTACAGTTGAACAAATTGATGATGTAAAAAAACAAATCAAGATTCAATTGAAATATGTCAATAAAGAATCTGCTATCATGTCCATCAAAAGAGAAAGTAAACCTGGCTGTAGAGTTTATGCTTCGCATAGAATTGGCTCGAAGCAAGGTAAAAGATCTCAAAATAGTATCTTTATTTTGACAACAAGTAAAGGTATTTTGTCTGATAGAGAAGCTAGTGAAACAGGGGTTGGCGGTGAAATTCTCTGCACAATCAGCTAAGGCAAAGACTTTATTTTAGTCTTGTACTTAAAGAGATATGTTCGAGATTTGCAAAATAGGAATAAGCTAATAATCAAATAAAATTTCAAATAAATAATTTAGGTCTTAAAGAAAATGTCACGAATAGGAAAAAAATTAATCAAACTTGAAAAGGGCTGCACAGCTCAGCAAGATGAGACAACTATTATTGTTAATGGTCCAAAGGGCGAAATCAAGTTTGAAATTAATCATAATTTTTTGATTGAGACTAAAGATGGTTTTGCTTCCGTCACAATCAAAGAAGGAGCCGATCAAAAAGCCAATTTAAATGCATTGCATGGGCTTTATGGTAGTTTGCTCAAAAATGCTCTTACGGGAGTCAATGTAGGTTTTACCAAAAAGCTTTTATTGGTAGGAGTTGGATACAAGGCTCAAGCTCAACCTAAAAAGTTGGTCCTTTCACTTGGCTTTAGCCACCCAGTAGAATTCGCCGTTCCAGAGGGCTTAACTATCGCCTGTCCAGACCAGACCACAATTGAAATATCTGGGATAAGAAAAGATCAAGTTGGTCAATTCTCTGCCGAAATTCGTTCAATTAGGCCACCAGAGCCATACAAGGGTAAAGGTGTTATGTATCAGGGCGAGAAGATTAGACGCAAAGTTGGTAAAGCAGGTAAAAAATAAGGAGTAAATAAAATGGCAACCCTAAGTAAACAAGAAGCAACAAAAAGGGCGCATTTGCGCATCCGCAAAAAAATCAAAGGTTCAGAAGAAAGACCAAGACTCGCAACTCATAAAAGTGGCAAAAATATTTATGCTCAAGTAATTGATGATTCAAAAGGGATTACTTTGGTATCAGCATCTTCTCTCGATCCTGAATTTAAAGCAGAATCGACAAAAGATAAATTAACACATGGAGGCAGTATTGAAGCTGCTCAATTGGTAGGTAAACTGATTGGAGAAAAAGCTTTGAAAAAAAATATCAAGCAAGTTGTTTTTGATCGAGGCGGTCATCTCTATCATGGTAGAATTGAAGCTTTGGCAGAAGCCGCTAGAGAATCAGGTTTAGAGTTTTAATTGAGGTAATCATAAAGAAAAGTGAGTAATTTTCAACCAAGACCAAAAGGCGCTAAAGGCCCAGTAAGTAAGTCCGCCAAGCCAGGAGATTCCCCAGCTGCGGCAGGAGATGATAGAAGCTCTAGAAGAGGTGGCAGAGACTCTAATAGATCAGGTAATGATCGTCAAGGTAGAGATGGTGGCGAAAGTGAATGGCTAGAAAAAGTTATTCAAATTAGGCGAGTAACCAAAGTTGTTAAGGGTGGTAAAAACATGAGTTTTTCAGCTCTAGTAGTAGTTGGAGATCTTAAAGGCCATATCGGAGTTGGTTTGGGAAAAGCTGCTGAAGTTGTTGATGCAATTAGAAAAGCGATTGAAAAGGCAAAGAGAACATTAATTAGAATGCCTTTTGATCAAGGCTCTATACCTCATAATGTTGAAGGTCATTTTGGTTCTACTAGATTAACTCTTCTCAAAGCACCAAAGGGAACAGGATTAATTGCCTGCTGGTCAGTGAAAATGGCTTTAGAAAGTGCTGGCTTGCATAATGTTGTTTGTAAAGCGACCGGTTCAACTAATCCAATTAATATTATGGGTGCGCTTGAAGATGCAATCAGTAATATGAGAACTAAGGGGCAAGTTAAACAATTACGCGGTGGAATTAAATCCTCAGTTATTCACTCAGATATTCATTCTCAAGAAATTCCGTTAGCTGTTTAATTCTTAGTATTTTTCAAGCCTGAATTTATTTTTGTCAAAAACTAATTAATCCCATTCAAGTACTTTAAAAGGTCTGGATGGGATTTTTGTTGATTAAATGGTTGTCTGTACTAGGCGAGAAAATGAAAACCTTTTGCTAATAAACAATTTGATAAGAAGGATTTTAGACTTGATGATAGTATGAAATTCTTATATAAAACTTTTAGCGGATATTTCTCAAAGTGAAAATTAAAGTGAATAAATTCCAATCTCTTTCATTAGCTTTTTTGATTTCTGGATTAATTTCTGGCCTTATGGTTGTGCCTGGATTTTCCAAAACTGCAACCGTTCAGAAAAAAGAATCAGTATCTGAGACTAATTCAAATAAACCTTCGGCTAAAACTAATACACAAAAAGCAGCAACTAATAAAATTCAAAAAGATGAAAAGCTACAGCAGAAGCAAGTAGTTAATAGCAAAGGCAAACAAAACGTAAAGTCTCTAAGTCAATCTTCAGAAGTTGAAAGTGCTCAAGTTCTTACCGAAAAAGAAATCACCGAGAAATTATCTTATATTCCTGTTTTCACAATTACTAATTCCAAAGGTTCTCCTCTTATTGCAACTGAAAAAGTAGAAGGCCAAGATCGTAGTTTAGCTGGAGCATTTACACTGCCTTCTGACGCTCAAGCATTTATTGATAATTTAAAAGATCGAGATCCTAAGCTTTCTCAAGACTTAAGAGTTACTCCAATTTCATTAGCTGAAGCTTATAAAATGAATGCTGAGAATGCAGGCAATAAGCAAGGAATTGTATTTAGTTATATATCCAGCGAAGAACAGTCCTCTGTTGCCCTTGATATGCTTAAGCAAAAGGGGAATAAAATTAATGCTGATGATAAGTTTCAAGGAATTCCACTCTTTATTTCCAAATTAAAAGATAACAAAGGTTATATCACTATTGAAAAAGACGGCAAGCAGGTTATTCCAATTTTCTTCGAAAAAGCTGAAGTGGAAAGCTTAACTAATCGTTTTAAACAAAAAAGTCCAGAAAAAGCTAATTTAGTTGAAATTGATGTAACCAGTCTTGAAGTCATACTTGGAATAATTGCCGATAATAAAGATCCAATTGTCAAAGACTTGTTTCTAATTCCCGATAAAGCTGCTATCGATTACGTTGCTAAGCAGCAAACTAAGGTTTCATCCACAAAAAACAATTAAGTTGAGAATTAATAGTCCTATAAATTAATTTTTGCCAAGATAAATAGTAAGTCTCAAAGTGATTGAGCTTTGTTTTGTTTATGGTTCTTAACATTTTGGGTTGAAATGGTTTTTTGCAATTTAGATTAAAGATTGAAGATTTTCAAGTTTGCATAAAAATTCCTCAAGAAATTGATATATTCATGGAAATGTTTGATCGATAATTTCAGCGCCGATGAATTCAATAGCCTCAACTCAACAAAAATCTGAATCTAATAAAAATTCTGGGAAGAATCTAAATCAATCTTCAAGTCAATCATCTAGTGTGGTTGTACCATTTAAAATTGTTGAAAATACAAAGATTTGGTTATCCATTTCTGGCATATTGATTTTGCTAAGCATTATTGCAATTGTAATGTCATGCCTTCAATTTGGTTCACCAGTAAAGCTTGGACTCGATTTTGTGGGCGGTACTAAAATTGAATATAAATTCCAAAAAATCAATTCAGAGTTGACTCCTGGAACTGTTAGAGAAAAAGTTTTAGATAAAATAAATAGCAAATTAGGATCTGATTCAATCGCCCAGGTTGCTAATAATGATTCGCTTGTTCTTAGAACAAAGGTTTTATCAGTTGATGATCGATCTAAATTAGACAATTTACTCAGAAAATCATTTGGTGAATTTGAGATCTTGTCAGTTGATACTGTGAGCGGAAGCATAGGCCCAGAGCTTATGAAGTCTGGACTGCTTGCTCTTTTAGTTGCATTAATTGGAATATTGCTTTTTGTAAGCTTTAGATTTAGAAGAGACTTTGCAATATGCTCAATAATTGCGCTTTGCCACGATGTATTAATCGTGGTTGGTTTATTTGCTGCTTTGGGTTTATTCTTTGGTATAGAGGTGAATATTCTCTTCTTAACAGCCTGCTTAACTGTATTGGGGTTTTCTATTCATGACACTATTGTAGTTTTTGACAGAGTTAGAGAGAATTCAAAACTTGTTTCCAAAAAGCGCAGTTTCTCGCAAGTTGTAAATGAAAGTATTGCGCAAGTTTGGTTTAGGAGTTTATCTACTTCTTTTACTGTTTTAATTACTTTGGGTGCTCTTCTTTTCTTTGGTGGTGAAACTACTAGAATTTTTGCAGGTGCAATGTTTGCCGGTACCGTTTTTGGTAGCTATTCAAGTATTTTTATTGCATCTTCACTTCTTGGATGGTGGAATTCCAGAAAAACTGCTGGTAAATAAATTGTTTTTGTAATTTAAGCCCAGTTAAACGGCTTAATCAATGATTCTTTCTAAATAAAAAAATATGCCGGCTCCAGTTATAAAGGATTGAGCCGGCTTTAAACTTTAGACTTCTTTTATAAGCAAACGTTTTTATAATGAGCCTCTTTTGGTTTCCCCCCGTTAGAGAGCTCACTAATATAAGGCTTATTCAACCTGAAAATTGATGGATTATGAAATTAGTTTAATTAAGCTTCTTCCTTGTCATCATCTGAGCTGCTTAATGAATTGTCCGACCAGGAAAGTAAAGTCAAATTGTATTCGACGTCAGGATCGTTGGCTTTTCGGTCATTCAGTGAGAAGCCAACGATTTTGGTGCCAGTGATAATGTCTTCTCTAATGTGAACGCATTTGTAATTGAGTGGAGGCATTTTCATTCCTTCATGAATTTGAATCTGCAATAAATAATTTTCATTGATTTCAAAATTGGCTTCAGGAGATGAGTCTTTGTCTAGAGCTATGCTAACGCCTTTTTGGCTAATGTCATAAGAAAAAAATTGAGTAGCAGAATAACTCTTTTGATTAATTAATAAAATTGGTGTGTGAAAAACCACTCTAGGGCAAGAACGTGCTTCTAAAAAGTTCTTTAATTTCTTCAATTCAAGTAATTCATAAGTTATTGAGGCTTCCTTTGTATCTTTCTTCCCCGTGCTGCCTGTTAGGCCAGTAGGTTCGCCTAATCTTGCAATCCAGAACTTTACGCCAAACAATCTTGGAGGTGCCAACAAAACAGCGCTCCCGCGAGGTAAATTAGCAAGGTTTTTGTTTGGGGTGGCAAAAACTGAATTAAGCGCTGACAAACCTCCTAAAATATCTTTGGCTTCAGCTTCTTTGGCTCCAGATAATAAATTTTGATCCAGGGTGAGAATTAAGCTGACTGAGCGGTCGACTTCCTCGATTAATTTGCCGATAGCAAAACCTCTTTGTCCGTCTGGAAAGCAGATCTTTGCACTTAACCAAACATCTACAGGACAATCGCTTTTTTTTTCTTTTTGCATAGGTTTGATTTTCCTGTTTTTCCTTAAATTACTGGGTAAACAAAGAATTAAGTTGCGTATATGGAAAATTCCACAAAGTAAATTATTTCAAACACCTAATTTGGAAATTTACAAAACTCTGAAGCAAATTGTGCGGTAAATACTGTAATAACTCACCTTACATACAGTTTAAAAGCCCTCTCCCCCACCCCCTCTCCTAAAGTGAGAGGGGAGCCAATAATTAATTGTTGCAAAATTTTAGGGTTTTCCGCCTTGTTTAAAATATTTGATGTCGAATAGCCTGTTTGATTAAAATCCAAATCTACTTTGAAGCTTAAAATTGGTTTGAGAATTATTTTTAGAATTTAATAACTTACCTTTCGTAAAGTTTAAAAGCCTTCTCCCCCAGCCCCCCTCCTAAAGCGAGAGGGGAGTCACAAATTGGTGCTTTCCTTTCGCTGCCAAGAGAGAAGTGCCCGAAGGTAGTAGAGGATTAATCTCAGCAAACAGGATAATTGTTTCTGCGTAAAATTGAGTTAATAAAGTAATTCGACAAATAAGAAGGTAAAACAAATTATGAAAGATTTAAATAATAAAGCTACAACCGAGATTTTGAATTCTATTTTCGAATTGGAATTGGCTGGAGTCGTGCTCTACACCCATTATGCGCTTATGATAACTGGTCCGAACCGCATCCCAATTGTTCAGTTTATGCGCGGTCAGGCCAATGAATCTCTTGCTCACGCAGAAGCTGTTGGTGAGATTTTGACGGGGCTTAATGGACATCCAAGCGTGAAAATATCCTCAATTGAAGAAACTTTTAAACATTCTCTTCTTGACATTCTCAAAGAAAGTTTAGCTCATGAGGAAAAAGCTTTAGTCCAATACAAGCTTCTGCTCGACATTGTTGAGGGAGCAAGTATTTATTTAGAGGAATTTGCGCGTGGAATGATTTCGCAAGAAGAAAAAGGCCGTATGGAAATTATCAAAATGTTGCGTGACTTTGGTTGATTAGTAGTTGATTGATAATGAATTGCGCAAGACTTGAGAGCCCTCTCCCCCGACCCCTCTCCTAAAGCGAGAGGGGAGTCAGAAATTCGTGTCTTCTCCTTCCGCTGTTAAGTGAGAGTGCCCTAGGGCAGGCACAAGCAGAATGTCAAGCTTTATTCGCACGCCATGAGGCATTATAAGTAGCTTCATCTCGCTGAGGAGGGAATGAATTTCAGCAAGCTGGAAATAATTTTTGCTAACGTGATTGATAATAAAATGCAAATAAATTTTATATTGGCTCTCTGAAACAATGAACCTTTCCATAAATGAAATTAAAAACAGGGCAATAGCTTTTTCCAAAGAGTGGAAAGGAGTGACGAGTGAAAGGGCAGAAGCACAAACTTTTTGGAATGAATTCTTTAAAGTTTTTGGTCTGAATAGACGCAAAGTAGCTTATTTTGAAAAGTCCGTCAAAAAGCTAAATAATAAGCTTGGAAGAATAGATGTATTTTGGCCTCAGCGGCTTCTTTGTGAGCACAAATCACAAGGTGAAGATTTGGAGCTAGCAACTGATCAAGCTTTTGGATATTTTCATGGGTTGAAAGACGATGAATTACCCAAATATATTATTGTTTCTGACTTTGCGAAGTTTAAGCTATATGACTTGGATGAAAGCAAGGATTATGAATTCAACCTTTCAGAGCTTGTAAACAAAATTGATTTATTGCTTTTTGTTGCTGGATATACAAAAAAGGAAATTAAGCCAGAAGATCCAGTCAATGTGAAAGCGGTTGAGAGAATGGGCAAGCTTCACGATGCTCTGGAAGAGAATGGATATTCAGGACATCAATTAGAAGTTTATTTAATGCGTCTTTTGTTCTGTCTCTTTTCTGAAGATGCAGGAATTTTTGAGAAAGATCATTTTTGTTATTGCATTGAAGAGAAAACAAAAGAAGATGGAACCGATCTGGGTGCTTTTCTGAATCAATTTTTTGAAGTACTTGATTCAGAGAGTAATAAGCGACAAAAGAACTTAGATGAAGATTTAGCTAATTTACCTTATGTAAATGGAAAATTATTTTCTGAGAATTTACGAACTCCCGCTTTTGATAGCAAAACTCGAAATATTTTACTTGAATGTTGTTCTTTGGATTGGAATTATATTTCTCCTGCTATTTTTGGATCAATGTTTCAATCAATCATGAATCCAAAGGAGAGACGAGAACTAGGAGCACACTATACTTCTGAAGCAAATATACTCAAACTTATTAAGCCTTTGTTCTTGGAGGATTTGAAAGCTGAGTTTGAGAAAGTAAAAAACAACAAAAAACATCTTGAGGAATTTCACAATAAATTAGCAAGCTTAAAGTTTCTTGATCCAGCTTGTGGATGCGGTAATTTCTTGGTTATTACTTATAGAGAGCTTAGATTGTTAGAACTTGAAGTAATAAAACAAAAACAATATTTGAAAGATTCCTCACATCAACAGATGGCGGTTTCAGTTGAATTAATTTCAAAAGTAAATGTTGATCAAATGTTTGGTATTGAGTGCGAAGAATTTCCCGCAAGAATTTCAGAGGTTTCACTGTGGCTCACAGACCATCAAATGAATATGCAAATGTCATTAGAGTTTGGACAGTATTTTGATCGTTTACCATTAAAAACTTCAGCAACAATAGTTCATGGGAATTCTTTAGGGCTTGATTGGAACGAGATAGTGTCTAAGAAAGAATTGAATTATATTCTTGGTAATCCTCCATTCATTGGTAAACAATTAAGGAATAAAGAACAAAACGAGGATATTGAGTTTGTATTTAAACCGACAATTAAAAAAGGTTATGGTGTTTTGGATTATGTTTGCTGTTGGTATGTAAAAGCCGCTGAATTCATTCAAGGAACAAATATTCAGGTGGCTTTTGTTTCAACTAACTCAATTACTCAGGGTGAGCAGGTTGGTATCTTATGGGGTTACCTTTTAAGCAAAGGAGTGAAAATCAGCTTTGCACATAGAACATTCAAATGGATGAATGAGGCTAGAGGAAAAGCCGCTGTATTTTGTGTAATTATTGGGTTCAAGCTAAAGCCCTCACCCCCAACCCCTCTCCTAAAGGACGAGGGGAGCAATACAAGATCAACTTTATTGTCATTTCGAAATAATGAAATTTTAAAGGCATTAAAGCCTTACGCCAAAGAAATGAAAAAAGACGCAACTCCATCTGAGAATGAGCTGTGGCAAGCAATTAGAAATCAAAAATTAGGGGTGAAATTTAGAAGGCAACATGTTATTGAGCAATTTATAGTTGACTTCTATTGTTTTGAATTGAATTTAGTAATTGAAGTAGATGGAGAAATTCATGAAGAACAAAAAGAATATGATCAACTGAGAACTGAGTGTCTCGAATCATGCGGTTTACAAGTAATTAGATTTCGCAATGAAGAAGTGTTGAACAATATTTACAAAGTTTTATCTGAGATTCAGGAAATCATAAATAAGACAAAGGGAAATCAAGTATTGCTCCCCTCGTCCTTTAGGAGAGGGGCTGGGGGTGAGGGCTTAGAAAGCTCTTCAAGACTCTATGAATACGAAACTGTTACTTCAGTACCGCAAGAAATATCTGTAGAAAATATAAATCCATATTTGATTGATTGCGATGATTTAATCATTCAAAGCAGAAGTCAACCAATCTGTGATGTTCCAATCATAATCAATGGTAGTATCCCAGCAGATGGTGGCAATCTTCTTCTATCTGAGGATGAGAGAGCGAGTTGTGTTGAAAAAGAACCCAAAACAAGAAATTGGATTCGGCGTTATATGGGAGCGGAAGATTTTATCCATAACAATGTGAGATTTTGCTTTTGGCTGAAGAACGTTAATCCCAAGGAGCTTCAGTTAGTTCCAGATATTCTTGATAGGTTAGCAAAAGTTCGTTCAATGAGGCAGGCAAGTACAAAGATCCCAACTCAGAATAAGGCGCAGACTCCAGCTTTGTTTACGGAAGATAGACAGCCAGATGATGGAATTTTGTATCTTGCGATTCCAAGAACTTCATCTGAAAACAGACAGTATATTCCAATCGGATTCTTAAATAGTTCGGATGTAATAGCTGCAAACGATTTGCAAATAGTTCCTTATGCGGGTCTTTATCATCTTGGCATCATTACCTCTAAAATGCATATGACTTGGACTGGTCTAACTAGTGGAAGATTGAAAAGTGATTACAGGTATTCAAATCAATTGACTTACAATAATTTCCCTTGGCCTAAAGCCCTCTCCCCCGACCCCTCTCCTAAAGGACGAGGGGAGATCAGAGCGGTAGAAGAAGCCGTTGAAATAATGCTTAAAGTTCGTGAAAAGTATCAATCGCAAGGAAGCACATTGGCTGATTTATATAATCCTTTACTTATGTCCGCCGATTTACTTGAGGCTCACGAGGCTATTGATCGGGCTGTAGATAAATGTTACGGAAAAACTAATTTCAAGAGTGAATTAGAAAGAGTCAAATTTCTTTTTGAACTGTACAAAGAATATACTCACCCTTTGAATTCCTCACTCAAAGGGAAATAAAAACTATTTACAATTCATCAAATTCTATGACTGCGTCTATGGCAAAGAAAAAAATTCTTCAAATCATTACTTTGGCTGAATGCGGTGGAGCACAAACTCATTTGCTTGAAATAGTAAATGGCTTAAAAGAGAATTTTGATTTTTGTGTAATTGTTGGTGAAGCCGGCTTCCTAACAGACAATCTGGAAGAAGTCAAGCAGGAATATAAGATTTTGCCTGAGCTTGTACGCGAAATTAGTCCAGCCAAAGACTTTCAATCTCTTATCAAATTAATAAAACTAATTAAAGAAATTCAGCCAGATCTTATTCATTGTCATTCATCTAAAGCTGGAGTTATTGGTAGGCTGGCGGCTTTCATTTGTAATAAACCAAGTATTTTTACAGCGCATGGCTGGGCATTTCATCCGGAAGTCAAATCTGCACAAAGAATAATTGCGCTTATTTCGGAAATCACAATGAGCTGGCTTACTCAGAGACTTATTTGTGTTTCTGATTTTGACAAAAAACTGGCTCAGTCAGTCAAGCTAATTCCTTATTCAAAATTACAAGTTATTCACAATGGTATTAGCCAGCTAGTTTCTTTAGAAAATGAAGAACAAGATTTGATTCCTGGGAATTTATTCTTGCAAACAAGATCCAAGCTCAATATATTAATGGTTGGACGTTTTGCAGAGCCTAAAAGACAGGATTTACTCATTCAAACTTTTGCTAAATTGAATTTAGAAATTAGGAATAAAGTTGATTTGCTATTTGCTGGAAATGGGCCTTTGTTGAGTGAATCAGAGCAATTGGCCGAACAGTTAGGTTTGAAAAATCAAATTCATTTTCTTGGAGAAATTAGGAATATATCTGATTTGTTGAATTCGGTTGATGTTTTGGTTTTGCTTTCAGACCGAGAAGGCTTGCCAATCAGCATATTAGAAGCTATGAGAGCAGGCTTGCCAGTTGTTGCATCGGATGTTGGTGGTATTAGTGAATTAATTCAAGATCAGAAAAATGGATTTTTAATTCAACATAATCAATTCGACCTTATTATCAATTGCTTGCAGACACTGATAAATTCTGAGTCTCTGAGAGAGCAAATGGGAATGACAAATCGAAAAATATTTGAAGAAAAATTTACTAGTGAAAAAATGCTGAGAACGCTAGCGCAAGTTTACGGAGATTGTATAACTTATCCTTCCCAGAAGTAATTATCTTATAAGCTGTATGTAACTCTCTCCTCGGACAAGTGAAGTCCGCATCCCGCTTGTGCCTGGCTTCGGTAGTCCCTTTCTATTAACAAGCCTGCCAGGATGCAAGACGTAACAGAGAAAGGGGAATTCTGAATTTCTGGCTCCCCTCTAGCTTTAGTAGAGGTTCTGAAACAAGTTCAGAATGACGGGGGGAGAGGGCTTTTAAACTCTTGGTGTCATGAGGTAAAAGATAAAGCAAGATTCAATCAAATAAACTTGTTTGCTTCTCTACAATGCTCTCACCAAGCCAATACTCAACATACTTCCCTTTAGAATCATATTGATCAGCTTGTTTGTGCGGATTAAAAATTCGATCAATTGGATCATTGCCAACACCAGCAATATAAGCCCAATTGCCATAATTGCTACAAACGTCATAATCAATCAGCAAAGATTCGAAATACTCAGCGCCCATTCGCCAGTCTAAACCCAAATGTTTGGTCAGATAACTTGCAACATTTTGCCGACCACGATTTGACATAAACCCAGTTGCATTGAGCTCTTTCATGTTTGCATCTATAAAGGGAATGCCAGTTTCACCATTACTCCAACTCAAAAATAAATCATGATCTGTCTTCCATTTAATTTTTTTCTGTGGCTGTAATCCATTGGATCTGAAAAGCTGATTGCCTTGTTTTTGAGCCGTAAATCTAAAAAAGTCTCGCCAGAGCAGTTCAAAGATAAGCCAATAAGTTGAATCATTTTTTATTCTTTCTCTTTCATATTTCTGAACTTCCTGATAAATCATTTTGGGCGACAGGCATCCATTAGCAAGCCATGGAGAAAATTTCGATGAATAGTCCATTCCCAAAAGACCATTTCGAGTTTGTTTATAGGTTTTGAGTAAATCTTTATCCCAAATATATTCTTTTAGTCTCTTTAGTCCAGCAGTTTCACCACCAGCAAAATTCATTTGATTACGAACATCAACTTGTTTTTCTTCAATATTTAAATCTTGAAAGCTAGGTATTTTTTCGCTTGCTAATCCTTGAGGTAAATCTTTCAAGTTGCTTCCAGCGAAAGGAATTGGGGCATTAATCTTGGAATGTTTCTCAACGGCATTTCTGTATTGAGTAAAAACTTGCGGAATTTGTTGTATAGAAAAAGGTAATTCGGAAGCTTGATATAAAGTATGTCCTTCAAAAAATTGGACATGGCAGTTCTTCTTTGAATCATTATTTAGGGCCTTGAGTAGAGCATTTTCTACATTTATTTCTTCATGGGTGATTTCTTTATGGCAATATATTTGCGAAACCCCAAATTCCTTAACAAGTGCAGGAATAATATTTTCTGGATTCCCGTTTCTTAGAATCAGCGCTGAGTCAAGACTTTGCAATGATTGATTTAAATCCTGAATACTCTCAATTAGAAATTGTGCGCGAAAAAAACCAGTTTTCTCAAAACCAAATAAATGAGTTTTTGCATAATGCCTTGGATCAAAACAGTATAGCGGAATTAATAAATCGCATTCCTGATTTGCCTGACTTAGTGCAGCATTATCATGAATTCTCAAATCATTTCTAAACCAAATTAAACCAACTTTATTCATGAATGAGCTTTTCTATATTAAATCTCACTTCTTCAGTTTCGTATAATCGATTTCTGAGAAAACAAAATAAACCATTATTCTCAATAAAAAGTAAGTTTCCACCAAAGTCCCTGTAATGATGACCCCTAAGACAACACTCAAATCAGCAAGTTTATTTGTAACGAAAGCCCATATTACAAGCCCAAAAACAATGGCATTTTGTATTGCAATCAGCGATAAGAAAAAACAATTATAAGATTTCCTTGTATTTTGCTTCCATTTGGTATCTTCGATTGCAAGATCATAGGCTTCTTGAGCTTCTTCTCTCTTAACTTGAAGATCTTTTATTGCCTTGTGGTTACTTCCAATCTTTATATACTTAATTTGAGTATCTTCATTTTGCATCAGAGTATATTTAATTTAATTTCAAACTAAGGCCTGAATATTTTGCAAACGATAAAAAGCAGCGCTTTGTGATACCTGAAACGTTTCTGACAAGAAAGTAATGCTTGGATTATATCTATAGAAAAACATAAATGCATTTTTTGGCATCAATAGGCTTGCAGCGAACCAATTAGCTTCTTGTTCTTCTTTCTTTATAGTTGGATCGTCTAAGTTTGCAACATCTCTGAGATAAACATCTTTCTCTTTATGTTTATGGAGAGAGTAATGACCTAGTTCATGGGCAATTGTGAATAATTGTCTTTTAAGAGATGTGTCGTACTGAACAACTATTTTCCTCTCATCTCTGAAAAGTGCTCCCAATACCTCAGGATTGCCAAAATCACCATATTCCAGCTCTAATTTATTTTTAGCTAAAATCTTATATAAATCAACAGGAGGAATAATTTTTGATTGCCCATAAAAAGCATCTAAAATTTCTTCAGTTTTATCTTCTATTTTGAAGATTTCGTCCTTGCTTAATGACATTATTATTTTGTCGTTCTTTTCTATTATTGAAGACATAACAAAACGAGCCTCCTAATATAATAATTATAAAGACTTATTCCATGCGTAAAATGTTTCCTAACAAAACTTTAGCTTTTTATAAATTTTCTAAAACTTTTTCTTAATTTGCCATAAATTATAAAAGTTTGCAAATTTATAAAACAATTAAGGGTTAATCACTAAAAAAATCTGTCTAACCACTTTTCATAAGCAGCTCTTGCAGACTGAGATTTCTCTATATTCGGCATAAAATCCTTTTCGGCTTTCCAGACTGAGAGTAAATCCTCTTGTTTAAATTCATGATGAGACATAATTGCTGCGCCCCAAGCGGTTGCCTCAGTGTTTTGAGATCTTTTAATTGCAATCCCCAACAAATCTGCCAAATACTGACAAAAGAAATTACTCTTTGACAGCCCCCCACCAATTCTCAGTTCATGAATAGAGCTGCTAGTAACTTGTTTCACGCGAAAAGCTAAAGCCTTCATGGTTGCTCGCAAAATTTCACCACTACCAATTCCCGCTGAAAGTCCGTGCATCTCGGCTTTTTGATTCAGTGACCAGTAGGGCGAACCGAAACCCGTAATAGTTGGCATTATTTGCAAATCATCAATATCTTTGGCTTCATTAATAAGCTCATCTAAATCAGAAGTTTTATCTATTATTCCTAAACGAGCTAGCCACTCAATCATAGAACCCATTGAGAGTATTGAAGCTTCTTGCGTATAAATGATTTCTCGGTTTTGGGCTTTGCAATCCCCTAAAGCAGACGAGCGGGGACTTTCATGTTCTATTCTGGAGTCCCCTTTCAGGGGGGTGGGGGTTGAAGAATTTGATTGTTTAGGGATTCCCTTTTCTTTCGATAAACAAGTTAGTTCTTCAATATCATCCTTCTGAAGCTGCCAAGCAATACTAGTGAGTAATCCTTCTTTGAGATTGAGATCTTGTCCACAATTAGCCCCAATATTACTTAAGAGAAATCCGCCAGTGCCGCAGGTCAACTCCGCCATTCCAGGCTCCAAGCATCCGTGTCCATAAAGTGCTGCTTGCTGATCACCAATCATTGCGCCAATCATAATTTCACAACCCAATATTTCTTTGCTGGTCAATCCAAAATTGCTTTGACAGGGCTTCAGCTGAGGCAATATTTCTTTTGGGATTTCAAATATTTTGAGTAATTCATCGGACCAGTTACCCGTTCTAATATCGAGCAGCAGAGTTCGGCTGGCATTTGACAAATCCGTAAAATGATTTTGATTGCCTGTTAGCTTGAATAAAAGCCAAGAGTCAATAGTGCCAGCTAATACTTCACCATTCTTGATTTTATTTTGCAGATCTACCGAACTATTTTTAATAAGCCAATTGAGTTTACTCGCTGAGAAATATGGATTAATGGGCAAGCCTGTAATTTTCCTGACTTGATCTTGCAATTCAGCTGAGGTGATGTATTCCAGGGAGTCTTTAGTTCGATTGCATTGCCAGCTAATAGCGGGAGTAAGCGGCTTACCTTGTTTATCCCACAATCCAATTGTTTCGCGCTGATTGGTTATTCCAATGGATAGAATCTCAGCGGGGGCAACTTGTGTGAGACAAGCTTTAATAGTTTGGAGTTGAGTTTGCCAGAGAATTTCGAGATC
>Ga0208362_1000327_pt1 | contig 16218 bp, 14 predicted proteins | sample LakMenEpi13Oct10_FD_150693 | JGI IMG/M metagenome (GOLD analysis project Ga0208362, IMG submission 150693) | Freshwater microbial communities from Lake Mendota, WI - 13OCT2010 deep hole epilimnion (SPAdes) | ecosystem: Environmental > Aquatic > Freshwater > Lake > Epilimnion/Euphotic zone ... | reverse complement strand
TTAACTCCTTTAATTTTAAATGGAGTTGCTAAAGTTGCAGAACATGTACTTGCCATCGTTCTTGGTACAATAAATGGGCCCATTTTTTTAGGACCTGCTGATCTAGTTGAGTCGATTGCAAACATTACATTTTTAATTGAAGGACCACCCGATCCAATAATAATTCCAGTTTTTTCATTGCTAATTTCTTTTTCTGTAAGCCCTGATTCTTCAATTGCCTCCTTCATTGAAAGATAAGCGTAGGCAGACCCATCACCCATAAATCTTAAAACTTTTCTATCAATTAATTCCTCGTATTTAATATTTGGAACGCCGCAGATTTGACTCTTAAAATTATATTTTTTGTATTCTTCAGAAAAAGTTATTCCAGATTTAGTATTAAGAAGAGAGTCTAAGACTTCTTTTTTATTGTTACCAATACAAGATACTATTCCAGAACCTGTGATTACAACTCTTCGCATCAATTCTCCTTAACTTTTAAATAAACCAACTTTAAGATTTTTAGCGTTGTATATTTCTTTACTATCCGCAAAGACTAAACCATCGGCTAAACCAACACAAGTTTCGCCTTTTCTTAATAATCTTTTGATATTAATTGAATATTTTACAAGTTTTACTTGTTTTATGACCTCACCGGTAAATTTTACTTCATTAACTCCAAGCGCTCGTCCATGACCGGGGTTACCTAACCAACCAAGGTAAAATCCTAATAGTTGCCACATGGCATCCAATCCCAGACATCCGGGCATCACAGGGTCGCCTTTAAAATGACAGTCAAAAAACCATAAATTATCTTTGATATCTAATTCTGCTAGGATCTCACCTTTATTAAATAACCCACCCTCAGAAGTGATGGACGTAATTCTATCAAACATTAACATGGGTGGAGCAGGTAATTTAGCATTGCCAGGTCCAAATAATTTTCCCTCTGAACAATCAATTAAATCTTGGTAAGTATACTTGTCTTTCTGTTTCATGAAAAAATTAGAGAATTTAAATTAATGATTATTAGATATTAATTTACAGTTTAATAGAGGTTTTGACAAATTTAATTGATAATTTCTTTATTTTCTAAGCCCCAAACATGATCTGTTTGTATCCATCCTTTATATTTCTGAATTTCAATTAAACACCAATTTGGAATACATTTTTTAATAGCAGCTGCTTCTAAATTTCCGATTTTTTTAATTGGCTTTGAATAGATGGTTGAGTCTTTAAAAAGAACAATTCCATCCTTGATCGTTAATAAAGTTCTTTTTCTAGATAACTGACTTAAATGAATCCAACCAATGTCTCCTTGATAATCTTTAACTTTTCTCCAAACCTCAAACTCATCAATTACCTCAACGGGCATATTTTTTTTCTCATATACAAATGCAATGGGATGAGCTGAGGAAGGACCAATCCTAAGATTAGCAACACTAGTTCTAATACTAAGATATTTTTTGGTGATAGTTTTTTGCGCTAACAGATCTGCACTTATGAATAGGGTAAAAAATAAAATAATAATTATTACTTTAAACTTCATTTTATTTTTTTAATACAATTTTTATTTTTGTTTAATTTAATTTTTTTAATTAAAAGGTTTTCAGCATTAATAATTAGGATATTTCCACATAAAGAGTTATCAAAATTTAATATTTCGCGGATTGTCTCATTAGTCATAATTATTCCTACCATTCCTGCAAGTGTAGACAGAACACCCTCGCTTTGACAGTCCAACATATCAGCACTTGGGATATCTGGTATAAAACATCTAAGACAAGGAGAATTTTTCTTTTTAAAATTAAAAACAAAGACATGACCATCAAACTTACTAATGGCACCACAAATTAAGATTTTTTTATTTTTATAGCAATAATCGTTAATTAATAATTTTGTTTTAAAACTATCAGTTCCATCAATGATGAGATCGTACTGCTTTGCAACTTTATTTATATTATTGCCATCGATTTTAGTTTTAAATTTTTTAATTTTAATTTTAGAATTAATTCTTTTTAACTTTTTTTCAGCAATATCAACTTTAAATTTATTAACATCCTCCTCATTGAATAAAATTTGTCTTTGTAAATTTGAAATATCTATTTTGTCATGATCAACAATTCCAATATTACTAACCCCAGATGAGGCAAGATAAGTTGCAACTGGTGAGCCTAATCCGCCGATACCAACGATGAGAATTTTTGTATCAATTATTTTTTTTTGACCAAAGCTGCCAATTTTTTTTAAATTGATATGAGCAATGTACCTTTTGACATCATCGTAGCTAAGTTTCATGAATATTTAACGGCCTGTTGAACCAAATCCACCACTTCCACGAACCGACTCAGGAAGTTCGTCAACTTCATGAAGTTCAGCTTTTATAACTGGACAAAGCACCATCTGCGCAATTCTTTGTCCTGGTTCAATTTTAAAATTTTCTAAACTTAAATTTATTAATATAACCTTGATTTCACCTCGATAATCAGCGTCTATTGTTCCGGGCGTGTTTAGAACGCTAATACCATTTTTTGCAGCAAGACCAGATCTTGGTCTTACTTGTATTTCATAACTTTCAGGGATAGCCACAGCTAACCCTGTTGGTATTAAAACTCTTTCATTAGTCTTTATAATTATTTCTTTATCGATATTAGCAATTAAATCTAGACCTGAAGAGCCCAAGGTTTCATATTTAGGTAGATCTTTATGTTTATAATTTATTTTTTTTACTAAAATTTTAACCATTACTGAATAAGGGCATGAAGAATTTTATTAGATAGTTTCTTAGCAATTTCTGATTTTGTTGATTTATTAAATTTTTCGACTTCTTTATTTTTAGAAATTAAAAAAACCTCATTATAATCTGAATTAAAACCAATCGATTTATCAGCTACATTATTAGCTACAATCCAATCACAGCGTTTATTTTGAATTTTCTTTTGTGCATTTTCAATTATATTTTGAGTCTCTGCTGCAAAACCAACAACTAGTCGTGGTCTATTAATATTTTGGCTAGAAATGAAAGACAAAATATCAATATTTTTTTCAAGCTCTAAATTAAAATCTTCTAACCCTTCTTTTTTTATTTTTTCTTCACTATAATTTTTAACTTTAAAATCAGCCACTGCAGCAGCGCAAACAGCAACATCTACTGGCAAATTATCCTTGCAAGCTTCAAACATTTGTTTGGCAGTTGTAACGTTAATTACCTCAAGATTATCTTGATTTTTAATATTTAAAGAATTGGGACCAATCACAAGTTTTGTTTTAAAACCTAATTCATTAAGTGACATCGCAATTTCAAAACCTTGTTTTCCAGAAGATTCATTTGATAAAAATCTTACCGGATCAATATATTCACGAGTGCCTCCAGCAGTTACTAAAGCTTTCAAATTTTTGCTATTAAATAAATTTTTTGAAAGAAAATAGTTTTTAATTGTTAATATAATTTCTTCAGGAGATGACATTTTACCAACCCCGACTTCACCGCATGCCATTTCACCAATAACTGGACCAATAAATTTATATTTAAACTGCAGAAGTTTTTGATAATTTTCTTGGTTTGCTGGATTATTCCACATCTCAACATTCATGGCTGGAGCAAGAAAAATAGGTTTATTAGAGGCCATAATCACTGTTGTTGCAAAGTCTTTTGCTTCGCCGCGTGCAAAATTAGCCATTAGATTAGCAGTGGTCGGTGCAACCAGTATTAAATCACACCATCTTGATAGTGTAATATGGTCCATTTCAGTTTCATTATTTGGATCAAATAAATTCTCAAAAACTTTATTTTTAGAAAGAGCAGAAATCGATAACGGAGTTACAAATTCTTTTCCAGAATTGGTTATAATAGTTTTAACTTCACAGTTATTTTTTCTAAGTTCTCTAATAACATCAAGAACTTTATAAGCAGCTATTCCACCACCAATGATGATAAGAATTTTTTTATCCGCAATTGAATTTAGCATTGCGCTATTTGAATACTATTAGCAATATAATTACAATAATTAATAAACCTATAATTAGATAAGTCTTTTTAAATTTTAAAAATTCTTTATTAATTTGATATTCGTTATTTTGGTTTTGATTTTTTATAAATTCATATGAATTTAAAAGTTCCATCGCTTTGTTAGCTCGGTTTATCATTTCAGGCAATTCTGGAAGTTTATCTAAGAGCTCTGTAGTCGTTTTTAATATTTTATCTATTCTATTTTTAGGACCAATTTCATTATTTAACCAACCCTGAAGGACTGGTTTGGAAATTTCCCAAATATTTGCGTCTTCATCTAATGATCGCGCAACCCCTTCGACAACAACCATCGTTTTTTGTAACAATAAAAGTTGAGGTTGAGTTGTCATATTGAATTTTTCTGTTACTTCAAAAAGTCTGGCTAATAACTTACCCGCAGAGATATTTTTTGCAGATTGACCAAAAATCGGCTCCCCAATTGTTCTTAGAGCTTGAGTGAAGTTATCTATAGACTCCGTATTTGGAACCAAACCAGCAATAAAGTGCACTTTTGCAACTTTTTCATAGTCTCGGTTAATAAAACCATACAATATTTCTGCTAGATATTTTCTATTTGCAAGATCTAGTCTGCCCATAATTCCAAAGTCAACAGGCACAATGTTTTCATCTTTATCAACAAAAAGATTACCTTGGTGCATATCACCATGAAAAAAACCATCACCCACAGCCTGGCGTAAAAAATTTTGTATTAATAATCTTGATACTTTTTTAAGATCAATTTTATTTTTGATTAGTAATTCTTTATCTTTAATTGAAATTCCATCCACTTTTTCAATAGTTAAAACTCTTTGTCCAGTAAAATCCCAAAATATAGAAGGAACTTTAAAACCTTCATCTTGATTAGTATTTTTTTTTAATTCGCTCGCAGCTGCTGCTTCATATCTTAAATCCATTTCAATGTTAGTAATCTCTTTGAGAAGATCAATTATTTTTACTAATTTCAATCTTCGACTTTTTTTAACACTGAATTCAATAATCGATGCCAAAAACCGTAGAGCATCAAGTTCTTTATGAAAAATTTTTTCTATATTGGGCCTTAGTATTTTAATGGCAACATTTATTTCTTTTTTTTCGTTATTAATAATTTTCGCAAAATGAACTTGAGCAATAGAAGCGGCAGCAATTGGTTTGCTTAAGTAAGTGATCTGTTGGTATTTTTCTTCACCCAACTCTTTTCGCAATGCCTCTTTTGATTGAGATATATCAAAAGCAGGCATTTGATCTTGTAGTTTTTGTAACTCTTGCGAAAATTCTTGACCAACAACGTCAGGACGTGTTGCAAGAAATTGACCCAGTTTGATAAAAGCTGGCCCTAAAGTTAAAAAAGCATTTTTTAGTCTCTCTCCTGGACTTTTGTTTTCTGAGTCTTTTTTGAAAGTAGTTAAGCTAAAAATCTTCATTAGAATTTTAATAGATAAAGGTGGTCTATAAAATTCTTCAAAAATAGATAAACTGTTAGATCGCGCTAAAGCTCTGCCAATTTTAATAAGTATAAAAAAATTAGATAACATATTAAATTATTTTTTTTTCCACCCAGAATGAATAGCTGCAACTCCAGTTGTTAAATTTCTATATTCACTATTAATAAATCTAGCTTCTTTCATAAGATCCAGTAATTGTTCTTGATTATAAAAATCTCTAATACTTTGTATTAAGTATTCATAAGGCTTTTTATCTCCAGCCACTAATTTTCCAATGTGTGGAATTAGATTTGAGTAAACAGAATAAAATTTGTCGATAATCTCATTATTAATCTTTGAAAACTCTAAGCACATAAATCTTCCACCAGGCTTAAGTAATCGATAAGCCTCTTTTAGTGTTTTTTTAATATCAGTTACATTCCTTATACCAAAACTAATAATGTAGTAATCAAAACTGGAGTCCTCTAAAGGCACGAGTTCAGCGCTAGCACAAAAAAATTTAATATTTTTGTAATGACCAACTTTTTTTTTGCTTTCATTTAACATCTCAGCATTTTGATCTACTAGTGTTGCATGCCCAGTAAATCTAGTACGTTCAATAAAAATTTTTGTTACATCTCCTGTGCCAGCAGCCATGTCTATTAATTTTGAATTTAGTTTTGGTTGCAACCAATCTATTAAATTTTCTTTCCAGAAACGGTGAATGCCAAATGACATAATATCATTCATCAGATCGTATTTTTTAAATACAGAGTTAAAAACGTTATTTACAAAGTCTTTTTTTGAATTTTGTTTTGTATTAGTATCCTGCATTCTTTAAATATAGAACATTTGTAATCAATAGTCATATAGTTAATGCCAGAATTACCAGAAGTAGAAGTAACGCGAAGAACCTTATTAAAATTTATTAAAAATAAAGTCATCGAAAATGTAAAAATAAATAATTCTAATCTAAGATTTAAAATTCCTGAAAATTTTAAAAAAATTATTATTGGTCAAAAAATTGTTAATATTTTAAGAAGATCAAAATATATTCTCATTTATTTAAACAATAATTATGTGATTATTTCTCACCTAGGAATGTCAGGTAAATTTTTAATAAAAAATAATTGTTATAAAAATTTTTTAAAAACTAGTTATTACTCAAATGAGTTTTCCTCAAAGCATAATCATTTAGAATTTATATTTTCTAATAATTTTAGAGTCATTTATAATGATCCAAGAAGATTTGGTTTTTTTATATTAGATGAAGTTTCAAAATTAGAGTTTAATAAATTTCTTAATAAATTAGGTCCAGAGCCATTAGGTCGAAATTTAAAAAAAAATTATCTAATATCAAAAATGAAATTAACACAAAGGACTATCAAGACTTTATTGATGGATCAAAGTTTTATTTCAGGAATTGGAAATATTTATGCAAATGAAATTTTGTTTTTAGCAAAGATAAAACCAAATAAAATTTCATCCAGATTAAATTTAGTCGAGATTACAAGACTTTACTTATCCATTAGTAAAGTTCTTAAAAGAGCATTAAAATTAGGCGGTTCAAGCATTAAAGACTTCAAATCTTTAGTTGGCCAAAAAGGTCGATTTCAAAATGAATTTAAAGTTTATGATAGAGAGGATTTAAAATGTCTTAGAACAAGATGTCCTGGGTTAATAGCAAGGGTTGTATCTCAAGGAAGAGCAAGTTTTTTTTGTAACCAATGTCAAAATTAAGTAATTGACCCTAATATCCTCAACTTATATATAATCCCCATTAAATATGGCAAACACAGTCTCCGCTATCCGTGCAGTAAAAAAAATTAAAAAAAGAACTCAAGTTAATAAAATTAGAGTTGGAAAGTACAAAGCTGCTGTAAAAACTATTGAAGAAGCCATAAAATCTAAAGATAAAGCAAAGGCAATAAAACTATTCTCAACTTTTCAATCACAGGTTATGAAAGCTTCTAAAAAGGGTTCATTAAAAAGAACTACAGTTTCAAGAAAAGTTTCTCGTATTTCAAAACAAATTTCTAAATTATAAAAATAATTATTTTATCAATCATTAGTTGATAAAAAATTTTTTTAATCAACTTAAAAGTTTAAACTTAAAAGTTGAAAAAATAAAATTTTAAATTCTTTTCTTGTATTTACAGAATTAAAAAAATACAACACACTTCTTTTTTTAAAAAGAAGTTCATATGTCAAACCAAATAAGTCTAAAAGATAATTTTCTTAACGATAAAGCTAGATGGGAGTCATTCCAACAATCATTGTTAGGACTTTATGGAAAAGACGTTTATACGAGTTGGTTACAAAATATTAACTTTACTAAAATAAATTTTAATACATTAGTTCTAAATGTAAAAACAAGATTTATTCGCGATTGGATCGTCGCTCACTATGCTGATAAAATTTTAGATTTATATAAAAAACTAGATACAAATATTACGCGTATAGAATTTCAGATTTCAGAAAGAGTTGAATTAAAGAGTAATAATAAATCAAATATTATTGATTTTGAAAAAAAAGATTTTATCCAAGATAGCGGAAGTTATGGACTTTCAAAAATCGATGAAAGATTAGTTTTTGATAATTTTATAGTAGGAAAGAGTAATGAACTTGCTTTTACAGCAGCTAATCGAATTATTGATAATTTAAATAAATATAATCCACTTTATATTTATGGTGGAGTTGGTTTAGGAAAAACACATCTCCTAAATGCTATTGGAAATAAATTATTAAAAAAATTAGATAAAGTTATTTATGTATCAGCTGAAAGATTCATGTATCAATTTGTGAGATCTATAAAAAATAATGATGTTGTCAAATTCAAGGATATCTTTAGAAGTGCGAAAGTTTTAATTATAGATGATATACAATTTGTTAGTGGAAAAGATGTAACCCAAGAAGAATTCTTTCATACCTTTAATGCGTTAATAGAATCGGGATCACAAATTGTAATTTCTTGTGATCGACCACCCAATGAACTTGATAGAATACAAGATAGAATTAAATCGAGACTATCAGGCGGTCTAGTTGTTGATATTCAAAGTCCAGATTTTGAACAAAGAGTTAAAATTTTAAAACAAAGATGTTTGAAAGAATTTCATGCCTCGGAAAGAAATATTGCTATTGATGATGAAGTTATTCATTTTATAGCCAATGAATTAAAACTTAGTATTAGAGAAATGATAGGCGCATTTAATAGAATAGCTGCTTATCTAAATATAAATAATAGAAAAATTTCTGTAGCAGAAGCTAAGGGTATTTTAAGAGATTCTTTAAATAAGATTGAGACCAATATCACCATAGAAGATATACAAAAAACTGTTGTTTCTTATTATAATATTTCGATGCATGATTTTATGTCATCAAGAAGATCAAGATCTGTTGCAAGACCTAGACAAATAGCAATGTATTTATCTAAGAAAATGACTACCAAATCTTTACCTGATATTGGCAGAAGATTTTCTGGCAGAGATCACACAACTGTTATTCATGCAATCAAAAAAGTAGAGGAATTGATGATCCAAGATAAAAATTTTGAGAATGAAGTTAAAGATCTTAATCAAAAATTAACAAAAACTGTTTAATGGAACTTAAGTTAAATAGAGATCTTTTTTTAAAAAGTCTTTCACATATCCAAGGAATAGTTGAAAAAAAAAATACCATTCCGATTTTGTCTAATGTTTTAATAGACGCCTCTAATGGAAAAATCACAATATCTGCAACAGATTTAGATATAATCATAATTGAAGTTATTAAAGGAGAAATTATTAAAGAGGGGTCAACCACAACAACTGCTCAAGTTATTTATGATTTAGTAAGAAAATTACCATCAGGTTCAGAAATACTAATTTCCCAAAAAACTGAAGGTCAACTTTCGTTAATTTCAGCAAAATCTAATTTTAATTTAAAATGTTTATCACCAAAAGATTTTCCAATTACCCAAGATGATGTTGAAGGGGAAGCTATTGCAATTAGTTCATCTGTTTTTTTAAAGTTACTCAATAAAACTAAGTTTGCAATTTCAAATGATGAAACCAGGCATTATTTAAATGGGATTTATTTACATAAAACTAATGAGAATAATCAGTTATACCTTTCAGCGGTTGCAACTGATGGACATCGACTATCAAAAAGTAGAATAGTATTAGGTAAAGATATAGCTTTTGAAGCCGTTATTCTGCCTAAAAAGACTTTGTTTGAACTAGTGACTATTTTGCAGGAAGAAAATTCAGAACTTAAAATTACAGCTAGTAAAACTAAAATTAGATTTACTATTAACGATGTGACTTTAATTTCAAAAGTTATTGATGGAAGATTTCCTGATTATTCAAAAGTAATCCCCACTGACAATAGTAACAAGATAACCGTTAATTTATCGTCATTTATTTCAACAATTGATAGGATTAACTCACTCTCATCTGATCGTAAGGGAACATTAAAGCTTGTTGTAAATAAAGATATTTTAAAATTATTAGTAAACGATCCAAGTGCCGGAGATGGAGTTGAAGAAATTATTCTAAGCTATAGTGGTCCAGATTTAGAAATAGGTTTTAATTCTAAATATTTAATTGATGTGGGAGGTGTTATTGAGGATAAAAATGTGATGATTTACGCTAAAGATCCATCATCGCCAGTATTAATTCACGATCCTGCAGATATAAATAGTCTACATGTTATTATGCCAATGAGAGTGGCATGATTAAATGTTTTTAATAAAAGATATAAAGCTTCAAAATTTTAGATCTCATTCTTTTACTGAACTTAATACCAATCATCTTGTTGTTTGTATTATTGGCCCAAATGGGAGTGGCAAAACTAATATTTTAGAGGCCATATCTATGATTGCGGATAAAAAAGGAATCAGAGGAGCATTGATTGAAGATTGTATAAAAAAAGATTCAAAAGATAAAACAATTATTTCTACAACAGTTATCTATGAAAAAAGAGAACATCAGTTAAATGTTGTTTTTGAGAGCAAGGAACAAAAAATAAAAAAATATTTAGATATTGATGGTAACAAATCTTCCTTAAGTGAGATTTTTAAAGATATTAGTTTTGTTTGGTTAACACCTCAAATGGATAAGATCATGTATGAAGGAGATAGTATCAAAAGAAAATTTTTAGATAAAATTATTTCTAATTATAATTTTGATTATAAAAAAAACCTGAATGATTTTAAAAAGTTATCAGATGAAAGAATTCAATTATTAAAAGAAAATCAAGATTTAAAATGGATAAGTATTTTAGAAAAGAAAATGATAGATGAGTTATGGAAAATTTTTAATTATAGAAGATTTTTCATTAAAGATATTAATAATATTATTTCAAATAAATTAAATAATTTTTTAAAAATAAAATTAAATATTAAAAATACATTTGATTTGAATGAAAATATTGGCAAAGACGATTTTTATTTATTTTTTGAAAAAAAATATATCGAAAAACGTAAGATTGATCAAATAACAAAAAGAAATAGTGTTGGTTCACAATTTGATATTTTTGAATTTTTTAATGAAGAAACTAAACTAAATTCGGACCTTTGTTCAACTGGAGAACAAAAAAAAATATTAATATCAATTATCTTATCATTTATATGGCTAATGAAGTCTAAAAACATGAAATCCATATTGTTATTTGACGAAATAGCATCTCACATAGACGGCACAAATCTTGAACTTTTTTTTGATGAAATTTCAAAAATTGGCATGCAAACTTGGTACACTGGAAATGATTTTCAATTGTTCCAAGCTATTGAAAATAAAGCATTTTTTGTAAAATTATAGCAATTACCTTATCCTAATTGCAGGTAAAAAATGTTATAAAAAGTTTCGATAATAATTTCATAAATGGCTGAAAATTTACAAAAAAATATTCAAAATAATTTATACGAAGCAGACTCAATTAAAGTTTTAAAAGGTTTAGACGCGGTCAGAAAACGACCGGGAATGTACATTGGTGATACCGATGACGGCACTGGTCTACATCATATGGTTTTTGAAGTAATTGATAACTCAATTGATGAGGCCCTAGCTGGACACTGTAATGAAATTTATGTCTCATTAAATAAAGATCAAAGCGTCACAGTTGAAGACAATGGGAGAGGCATTCCTGTTGATATGCACAAAGAGGAAGGAATATCAGCTGCTGAGGTAATCATGACACAACTCCATTCTGGTGGAAAATTTGATCATGATTCATATAAGATTTCAGGAGGATTACATGGAGTTGGGGTTTCAGTCGTAAATGCATTGTCCGAAAACTTAAAATTAAATATTTTTAGAAAAAATAAAGAATATTTTGCAGAATTCAAAGATGGAGTTACTACAAAATCTTTAAAACAAATAGGAGATTCAAAAAAAACAAATGGAACTTCAGTAACTTTTTTACCCTCAAAAAAAATATTTACAGCTACTGTATTTGACATCAATATTTTAAGAAAAAGAATTAAAGAATTAGCATATTTAAACAAAAGTATTAAAATTATTCTTGAAGATAAGAGAGAAGAAAAAATAAAAAAATTTGAATACAAGTTTGAAGGAGGTATTGCAGAATTTGTTATTGATCTTGATAAGAATAAAGAAAAACTCAAATCAGATTCAGCAGAGAATCTTTTTATAAAACCGATATATATTTCTGGAAGTAAGAATGATGTTCAGTTGGAAGTTGCTCTACTTTGGAACGCAGGTTATCAAGAACAAATTATTACTTTTACAAATAATATACCTCAAAAAGATGGCGGTACTCATTTAGTAGGTTTTAGAAATGCATTAACTAGAACTATAAATAAATATGTTGTTGATAATAGTATTCTTAAAAAAGAAAAAATTTCTGTAACTGGAGATGATGTCAGGGAAGGATTAACAGCTATAATTTCTGTAAAAGTTAAAGACCCTAAATTTTCATCGCAAACTAAGGAAAAGTTAGTGTCCTCCGAAGTTCGCCCAGTGGTGGAGGGAATAGTGAATGAGAAGTTAGAAGTTTGGTTTGATCAAAATAGTAAGATTACAAAGGCGCTTGTAAATAAAATATCCCAAGCAGCTTTGGCAAGAGAGCTTGCAAGAAAAGCAAGAGAAAGCGTAAGAAGAAAAAGTGCTTTAGATATTTCCAGTTTGCCAGGAAAACTGGCCGATTGTCAAACAAAGGATAAAGATAAAGCTGAATTATTTATAGTTGAGGGGGATTCAGCGGGAGGATCAGCGAAACAAGCTAGAAACAGAGAATTTCAGGCTGTTTTGCCATTAAGAGGAAAGATTTTAAATACTTATGTTGACTCAAAGAATAATGGCTCAAGCAAGTTAGACCCTGCAGAAGCCAAAAAGGTTTACGCTAAGATGCTTTCTTCAAACGAAATTATAACTTTAATTAACGCTATTGGTACTGGGTTTGATGATTTTAGTCTTGAAAAATTAAGATATGGAAAGATTATTATTATGACCGATGCTGATGTTGATGGATCTCACATTAGAACTTTATTATTAACTTTTTTTAATAATGAACCGTTTAACGAGTTAATAAAAAATGGTAAAATTTACATAGCGCAGCCACCTTTATACAAAATAAAAGTAGGAAAAAAAATATCTTATATTAAAAACGACGAAGATCTTTTTGACATAACGATTAATACAGCCAAGGATACAATTAAATTTTATTCAGAGGAGAATGAAAAATCAAAACAAGAAAATTTTGATGAGATTATCAAATTCTCCAGAAGATTTGACTCTAGAATAAGAAATTTAGGAAAAGATTTTGATATAGACCTAGTCGAAGCTTTAACTATAGTTGGAAGTTTTTACAAAGATAAAAAAGATTTTTTAATTAGAGATGATTCTGATGGCAAGAAAAAAAAAGGCGCAATACAGGCAGCGGCAGATTATTTAAATAGATCAAACAATAATGGTGAAAATAATTTATGGAAAGGATTTTTTAAAGAAAATTTATTTATTTTAGAAAAAAAATATTATGAAGAAACTATTATTAAAAAATTAAGTTTAGATTTTTTAGATACAAAGCATGTAGAAGAATTAAGTCAGCTTGGTGAAATGTTAAAAATTTTTAGAAAGAATTGTTATATTATTAATTCTGCTAATGAAAAGATCAACGTTTATTCACCAATCGATTTTTTAAAAAGAATTGTAGAAGAAGGCAAAAGATCAATATCTATTCAACGATTTAAAGGATTAGGAGAAATGAACCCAGAGGAATTATGGGAGACAACTTTAAATCCAGAGAATAATACTTTGTTAAAAGTAGACTATTCGGGAAATGATGTTGATAACGAAACTACTAATCCAGGTGATCGAGATAGAGAGATTTTCAAAATTTTAATGGGTGAAGATGTTGTTCCAAGAAAAGATTTTATCAATAAAAATGCTATTAATGTTAATAATCTAGACATCTAGTTTAATGAATTTAGCAAAATTACCAGAGCTAAATGATAATCAAATAAAACTCTTAACTTTAATTAATATTCGTTGGGTTGCTATTCTTGGTCAGTTTATAACAATATCAATTGTATATTTTTATTTTAATTTTAGTTTTAATATTGAGTATTGTTACCTATTAGTTTTATTTTCCTCTTTTCTTAATATTTTTTTACAAATTAGATCAAAAAAAACCGAGCTATTGTCTAATAAACAAGCGACTTTTAGTATCCTTTACGATTTATTTCAGTTGTTTGGGCTATTATTTTTAACTGGAGGATTAACCAATCCGTTCTCAATATTAATTGTTGCTCCTATTACAATTGCAGCAGGATTTTTAAATCTTAGAAGTAGTATTTTGATCGGTTTTTTATCAATTGTATTGATTATTATTTTATCATTATTTTATTTTGAATTACCTGGAATTGAAAATAATTATCTTTTTCCAAAATTTTATATCCTTGGATTAGCATTAGCATTATGTACTACAATAATATTTTTAGCTATTTATTCTCAAAGATTAGCAATAGAAAGTGCGCAAAGAAGCGAAGCCTTTAATGTTTTGCAACAAATATTTTTAAGGGAACAAGAGTTAAAATCCTTAGGTGGACTTGCAGCAGCAGCAGCTCATGAATTGGGAACCCCTTTAAATACCATATCCCTAGTAGCTAAAGAGTTAAAAAAAGAAATAGGATCAAATAAAAAGTTTAATCAGGATTTAGACTTACTTATTTCTCAATCGAAAAGATGCAGCGATATATTAAAGCAGATATCAAAAAATCCTTATACGGAAAAAGAAGATAATTTTTTTGATAAAGCATCTTTTAAAATTATCGTTCATGAAGTTGTCGACTCATTTAAAGATTTAAGTAAGAAAAAAATTATAATTAATGATGACGAATATAAAAAAGATTATTTAATTACAAAAAAAATCGAGATCATTTATAGCCTAAAGAATATTATTGATAATGCTTTAAAATTTTCTTCAGATAAAATTGAGATTTTTTTATTATCTAATGAAGAACAATTAAGAATAAAAGTTGAAGATGATGGAGTAGGTTTTTCAAAGCAAATATTAGGATTTTTAGGAGATCCTTATATTAATAAAAAAGATTTAGACAAAAACAAAGAAGGATTGGGCCTTGGAATTTTTATAGCAAAAGTTTTTTTAGAAAGATTGTCAGCTATTATTAATTTTTATAATTTAGAGGGAAAAGGTGCAGTAGTAGATATATCTTGGCAAAAAAAAGATTTAATTAATTTAAAACTTATATAGCTGGTTCTTGTTGGGTCATACAATGAATTGCTCCAAATCCCCAAATAAGATCTCGACAATTAATTGGCACAATTTTTCTGCCCTTAAAATGATCTTCTAAAATTTGAAAAGCTTTGTCATCATTTTTATCTTCAAAGATTGGCAAAAGAACAATTTTATTTGCTATATAAAAATTTAGATAACTTGCTGGTACTCTTGTGTCCTCAATAATTAATGGCGATGGCATGGGTATTTCTACAATGGTATTTTGTTTGCCTAAATGATTTATAGATTTTTTTAAGATTTTTAGATTTTCATTTAAAGCTGAATAATTTTCATCGCTTTTTCTATACTCTATTGCTGTAAATATTTTATCATCATCAAAAAATCTTGTTATGTCATCGATATGACCATGTGTATCGTCACCAACAATACCCTTATTTAACCATATAAAATTTTTAATATTTAAACTTTCGCTAAGAATTATTTCTAATTTTTCTCTATTTAATCCAGGATTTCTTTCTTGTACTTTGCTTAATAAGCATTCTCTTGTTGCAATTAATGTCCCTTTTCCATTCACATCAATTGCACCGCCTTCTAATATAACGTTTTTGACCTTATTTTTTATTTTCGTTTTTACATCTATAAGTTCTATGTTCTTTATTTTTGCTATTTGTGACTTAATATTATTGTCAAAATTATAATCCTTATATTTAGCCCACGCATTGAAATGAAAATTGGTCATGATTTTCTTTTTTAAAAGATCGTTTACTAAAAAAATAGGTCCAGTATCTCTAGTCCAGACTCTATTTGTCTTAATGATATGAAAATTAACTTTATTAAGGTTTGTTTTCTCTTTAATCAAAATTTTCTTAATATTTTTTTTTACTGATTTTGATTGTATTAAAATATCAACTTTTTGAACTTTAGATAAAGCTGAAGTTATTTTAGCGAAAGTCGATGGAATGTTTTCAAATTTATCTGGCCAGTCATTTTTATTATGTGGCCATGCTAACCATGTGGAATTTTGCTTTTCCCATTCTGCTGGCATTCTATAACCCAAAGATGCCAGATTTTCATTCATTGGAAGGATTTTTTAATAGACCGTGGTATTGATCA